>JACCDY010754481.1_pt1 | contig 13164 bp, 12 predicted proteins | sample 7446391 | NCBI WGS metagenome assembly JACCDY01 (sample SAMN15323451, study PRJNA562643) | freshwater metagenome | isolation source: river surface water | place: USA:Blue River Watershed | collected 2017-08-18 | reverse complement strand
CGTAGCCAACATTCTTCTCGACTTGGACGAGCTTCAGCCTCTCCTTGCCCGCAATCAAGGCTTCAAGCTTTTCGTAGGTGTCGTCTTTTGAGCCATTGTCTACAAAAATAATGTCCAGCTGCTCCGCGGCTTTAGTAGCTTCAATTGCCCGAGAAATTAGCACCTCAGCATTACCTGACTCGTTGTAGCAGGGAATGACAAGTGAAACAGTCCTAGTAGCCGATTTTTCGCCGCTCACGCTAGCTCCACTCATTTGGACGATGCTTGGTTTTGGCTAACTCGGATCGCACGTCTGCAATGTCGCTCTTGGTTAAGAATGGATCTAGCTCTAGGGAATATGGATGGCTTGGCCATCGATCGAAACAAGACTGCCAATAGCGAAAAGTTTCGAATTCGTAAGGTGTGCCAAGACTAATGCTCAGGGTGGGTTCAAAGGTTTTTACTTCAACCCCTTCTTGCTCTGCAATCAGAATCAGGGAGTCCAAATAGAACTCGGCATTGACTTGAAGTCCTGAAGCAATCAATTGACGGGTGAGGCGATCAAATACTTCTCGGGAGGAGAATGTGAAGGCTCCACTCACCACCTTTGGGTTGTCAAAACTCGGTGCACTTTTGAATGCCGTCGAAAGATGACCCTCAGTTTTTGATACCCAGGCAAAATTCTCTGGCTTAGCCTTTGAAAAAGGTGTCGGTTCGGTCACCCAAACCGCCATGTAATCGCCAGATTCCTGCGCGGATATCTTTGAAAGTGCGTCACTTTCATCCAAATACATTGTGTCCGAGGGAACAATCGTGATCGTCTCCTCTGAGGCCTGATCTGAATTCTCAACCAGCAACATCGCAGAGCGAGCCTGTCCGTCAGTCAAACTCTCAACCTCTACCAGTTGACCAAGTCGATGGTCTCTGACATACCGTGCCACTTCTGAGGATTTGACCGCCAGGAAATGAGGCTCGCTGCTAGAAGCGTTCAGCACCTGCTCGATAATCGTTTTTCCCGAAATCTTGAGGAGAGATTTGTGCACACCGTATCCAACCTGAGCAAATCGAGCTCCAAGGCCTCCGGCGAGAACTCCCAGATATTCGATTCCAGCGACGAGTTCATCACGGTGACTTGAATTGGCAAGCTGCCTGAAAAGCTGGCTCCAATACAGATACTCGCCAAGGTCCTGAGGGGTTCCCCACTGCATGAAGTGCTCAATTTCGTAAACGGCGACATGCATCCCGGCTTGGGCCACCAGGTCTACCGCCGAGCTGACGTAGTACTCGCCTCCAACTGTGACCTGCTTTGAGATCTGCTCCTGCAGGAATTGCTGCATCAGGTTGCCCGATTTGAAGTAATAGGTGCCTGACGAAGCGAATTCGTCGACTTTGTTTTCAGTAAAAGGCTGCTTCTCACGCATTTCGAGAAGGCGCCCCTCTGCCTCGCGAATGTAGGCATAGTTTGTAGTTCCACCACTGTGCGGGTGAAAGCCACGATATGCCGGCACTGCCGCGTCAACATCTTGATCACGTACAAAGTTAGAAAAGGCTTCGAAAGACCACCGACATGTGAAGTCCGCATAGTTCACTACAACTGGTTGCGACAGATCTAGCTCATGCAAGGCGCTCAAGACCGCGTGCACTGGACCGAGTTTGTGCGCGGCGATTGGCACAATTACACCCGTTGGGCAGAGTTCTTTCAGAATTTCAGCCATGCGATATTTGGGTTCAGTCAAGTGGTCCTGGTTGCAGATGAACACCACTTTTTCGACCCCGGGAAACATGTCCAGAACATGGCCCACAATTGGTTTTCCATCAACCTCAATTAAGGGCTTTGGGGTTTCGTAACCGGCTGCCCTGAAGCGCTCCCCAAAGCCAGACATCGGAATAACTAATTGCATGGGTCAAATCTATCGTTCAGCTGATTGCTCGAGATTGTGAATAGAAGAGCGGATGGCTGCAATCTAGATGACATACTTGAAGTAATCGATTGAGAGCTTCAAGCCTTCTTCTAGTTGAATCTTGGGCTCCCAGTCAAGAATCCGCTTGGCCTTGCTGATGTCCGGTTGGCGCTGCTTAGGGTCATCTTGAGGAAGAGGTTCAAATCTCAACTTCGACTTTGATCCAGTCAGACGAATGACCTGTTCAGCCAGTTCGAGCATTGTGAATTCATTTGGATTGCCGAGGTTAATTGGCCCAACCAGGGAATCGGTTTGGTCCATCATTCTCACGAAGCCGTCAATCAAGTCGCTCACATAGCAAAAAGACCTTGTCTGGCTTCCGTCTCCGTAAATTGTGATGTCTTCGCCCTTGAGTGCCTGGACGATGAAGTTGCTTACCACTCTGCCATCGCCAGTGGCCATTCTTGGGCCATAGGTGTTGAAGATTCTGGCAACTCTGATGTTGACGCCATGTTGACGGTTGTAATCAAAGAAAAGCGTCTCGGCAGCGCGCTTGCCCTCGTCATAGCATGCACGAGGTCCAATTGGATTTACATTGCCCCAATACTCCTCGGTTTGAGGGTGAACTTCAGGGTCGCCGTAAACCTCGCTAGTGGAAGCTTGGAAAATAGGTACACGAAGACGCTTAGCCATTCCCAACATGTTGACCGCACCCAAGATGTTGGTCTTGATGGTTTGGACAGGATCTTTTTGGTAATGAATTGGGGAGGCTGGTGAAGCAAGGTTGTAAATTGCGTCGACTTCTACGAATAGTGGAAAAGTGACATCGTGACGCAGCAGTTCAAAATTCGGGTTTCCCAAGAGGTGCGCAACATTCGTTCGAGCGCCGGTAAAGAAGTTGTCAATGGCAAGCACCTCGTGGCCATTGTCAAGTAACTTGTCGCAGAGGTGAGAGCCAAGAAATCCCCCGGCTCCAGAAACCAATATCCTCAACTAAACTCCCATCTCCAATGCGCCCAGAAACAAGTCTGCACTTTTAGAACCAAGATTACAGGGGGCTAATCCAGGTAAGCGCTCAGGTTGCCTGGTTTCTTTTCCAAGTTCACCGCTACTCCGGCCGGATAAGGACGATAGTCGCTAAATGTGTCAATAAGAAACTTCTGAGACCTCGGCAACGATAGAACTAGGTCGAAATCACTAAATCCATAACTTTGGAGAGCTGTGACGATTTCACTTCGGAACCGCTCTGGTCTGCTGGAAAGAAAAACAATGCGTGACATACCACCCTGGCACCTTTTTATAAGCGCATGGGCATTCTCGTGATCCGGGTTGATTTGCCCCCAGCCTGAATCCTTTGAATACTTATGAGTTTCGCCAAGAATCGCTTCATCGAGGTCTACCAGGTAGGTTCTAAAGTTTCTGGTGTAGGCTCGCCAGTCCAAAAGAGTGCCCCAATCCTTGTAAGAGGCGGTCTGATGAGCCGTGAATAGGGCGCCATTCGACATTAAATATCGAATCACATCAGAAACGTAAGACTCGGATGTGGAAGCCAAGAATCTCGCAGCCCTAATAAAGTCGGAGGACGATGTGAATCCAACCAATCCAGTGTTTATGAAGTTGCTAATAACTCTTTTCTCAACAATGTTTGAAACGTTCTTGAAGGCATCAAATTCGATATACGACTTATTTGCCGCCACAACAGAGGGGTTTACGGCCAGGTCTTCGTAAATGAGGAAGTTCCCAGTCGGAGTGATGTCATGAGGGTATTCGACAAAATTATCAACATCCTTTACAACAATCTGGGTGTCCTCTCCAAGATGTTCTATGCCTCGTGAGATGGTTTCTACCATTGACCGCGTAGGCTCAGCTAGTAGCAAAATTTCGACTGGAGCTCCGAGCACCTGTTCGACTTCACTAGCCACAGCATCAACCATCAGATCTTCGAAAAACCTTGCTAGAGAGACAATGAGAACTCTCTCGAATTGAACTCCAGATAGCCCTTGCAGTCCCGCTGTGATCATTAGAGGACCCGTGGGGTGTTCAATAAGAAACTTCGGTAAGCCGAGGCCATACCTCGTCGATAACCCAGCCGCCGGGATAATCAAAGTAGTCAATTCAGTGTCACATTCCTATAGAAAGAGCTTCGTCTAGCAAAGCCGCGCGCCCCACATCCCTAGTGTAGGGAAGGATTCTGAGTGCTGCCAGTTGCTTGAAAAATCGCAAGCTCGCCTGATCGATACCCCACTGTTCCCTAAAGTTCGTTACGGAATTCAAAAGTATGCTGCGAGCGACCTTCTCTGAACCTTTTTCAGTCCTAAACGTGGGCCACCAACCGTGCTCGAGGTCAAGAAGAAATCTCCCAAGGTCAATAAGCGGAGACTCAATGGGACTGGTGATTGGGTCGATCAGCCAAACTTTGTTGGTTTGTCTTTCAACCAAGATATTTTCAAAAGAAAAGTCACCGTGATTGAATCCAGATATCAAGGGGACTTCACTAGAAATTCGATGGAGCCGAGTGAGAGCATTCAAGCGCCGTTCGTTGGCGTGGTGGGCCTTTCTGAGTTGCTCAATCTTCTCGATGAAGACAGCCGACTCGCCCACCACTGCATGCGAGCGATGGGATGAAGAAAGCTGCTCTGCTATAAAACCCATGAGTGCGTCGCCCACCGCGTTAACCTCTTTATGGCTTGCGACAGCTAGGAAATCACCCAGAACACGACTTGGAATGTACTGCATCGAATACGCTTGGCCGTCCCAAGGGGAGACAATCCTTGGGACTTGCACCCGCTTGGAAGCGGGAAAATCGTGCAGCTTTTGGGCTTGCTCGCCCAGCCGACTTTTAGAGGATCCGGCCCTTTTCTGCACGGAGACATTACCCAACTCGTCCCTCGTAAGGCTCACTTCGTCCCCGCTCTGACCCCCGAGAAGGACTGCGCCTGGAAGAGACTCTTTCAAGAACACATCCTCAAATCAGACGACTTCAGTTTTTTCGAACTGCTACGCCGAACAGCCTAGCCAATTCAGACTTTGGGGAAGTTAGAAACTCGTATATGTCTAGAGGTAAAGCGCTCCTGAGGACCATTCGAACGAATGCAAAGGCAAAGCCGACATAAGGAGATCTGTCCTTTCTTAGGATGATATACGGAAGAAATCTTTCCGCGAGTCGCAATTCTGATCGGTACAGTATCTGCGCCCGAAGGTGCTCTCCATGAATAACCCCTTGACTCCCCAAGGCGTCAATAAAATCTACGTCTTTTAGGTTTTGGAAACTTTTCCAGCTAAGCAGGGCGATGTTGTCATCAACTCTTGAATGATGAAAATTCGAAGCCCAAACCTCGCCGTCCTCAGGGGTGGCCCGAATTAAAACCCGAGGGTTCGGAATCCACAAATCCGTGCGCGAAATAAGGACCAGGTCAGGCTCATCCAGGATTGTTTTGGCTGCGGATTGAAGTGCTCGGCGCTGGGACGTGGCCTGCCGAACTAGGTTTTCATCCCGTCCAGCTTGCGGAGAGATGTCGATTAGATTGGGATTGGAAACTTCTATTTGACCAGGGAAATTCTTGAAGTTAATCGGCGAGCTAGGTGGTAGCTCAGAAGTGTGTCCATCAGCCCATAGGTGCCCCGATATTTGAACTTCAGAGCAATGACGTCTCAGGATGCGTAGCGTTCTTAGGATGCCCAATTCGGCTCGGTGAAACCGTGGTTGCCCATAAAGAATGACTGCAATTCTCAGACGCGTTCGACGCTCTTTCCGGTTTTTTCTAATCGAGATAAACATCATTGAATTTTTCCACGACCACGCTGATATCAAACTGCTCAAGCAGTGCAGCCTGATTGGCCTTCTTGAGATTTTCTGACATCACTGGAAGATCCGAGGCGCTTAGGTCGACTCTTAGCCTCAGGTCTTCTGCCAGCTCTCCTTGGGGGGAGTCTAGGGGTGCGAGCAGGTACGCCCCTAAATACAGAGTCTCGAGGCCTGCCGTCGAAAAACTCTCGTGTTTAGTGGGAGTCATGCAGATTTTGGACCTTGACATTACTTCGAAGGACTCGCTTCTTGTTAGTATTCCAAGATTTTCTACGTAGCGTGAGTCGTACGTGTTGCCACCGATGGAGACAAGCTTCAAGTTATTTCTCAAAGCAATGTTGACCAAAAGCCCCATCGTGTCGGTGTCCAGGTTTCTCAGGGCTGAAGGGGATGAACTTCCTGTGATCGTCAAGAATTCGTCATTCTGCCCAGTGGGTTGAAATGTCTTCAACTCGGTTGGTAGAGGATTCGGTACGTTGGATACGTTCACTTCCTTCAAGGCTGAAGATTGACTTATTACGGTCGAGAATTTTCCGCTAGGCGAAGTGTGTCTCCAATGAGTTGGGAAAGATTCCATCCGGTTTCGCTGCGCAAGGCCTTGGAAATGAGATCTGAGAGCTGGGCATGAAGAGCATTTTGATTTATATCCCTCGCAGTCGAGGCTTTGGTGACAAGCTCCGGTCACGAGTCGCATGTCATGATGGGAGACTACGACCCTTGCTTGAGATTCAACTTTAGCTATTGTGTGTAGATCGAGTGTTCCTCCATGAAGGTGCACAACGTCGAACCTGTTCATTTTTTGGGCCACACGTCTCATCAAAGAACCACCGGACCTCACCCATGAAATTGGGCCATGGAAACCGCCACTTTTCAGAATCGAATCATCCAATCCCGCCTTGACAGTTTCGATCGGGTGCTGAAGGAACTCAGCTCTAAGCGGTCCAGCAGTAAGAAAATCCCACTCAACGTGGTGACCACTCGCAATCTGAGCTTTGGCTAGCTCCGCCACCACATTTCCAATTCCGCCGGCTCGAGAGTATGAAACATGTAAAATTCGCACGAGCCTCCTTGCGTACTTGTATAGAGTCTAAATCGTGAATCAAATTGATAGAAGTCAACCGCCACAGAATGAAAAGTTGCCGGTCGCACTTTTTTGTTTCAAACGCCCCGACTTGACGGCAGAGGTTTTCAGGGCAATATGTGAATATCAGCCCGAGGTCCTTCATGTTTTTCTGGATGCAGCGAGGCCAGCTCTTCTCGATGAGATGCAGTTAGTGGACAGGGTAAAGACCATTTTCGAGGACCAAGGTCACACGTTTCCAATCGTCCGACATTTCGCAGAGCAGAATCTTGGAATTCAGGGGAGTTTTCACAATGGTCTTTTAGCTATGGCTCAGGCCCACGAGAAGTTCATTGTCCTTGAAGATGATTGCCTCCCAAATGAAGACTTCTTTAACTTCCTGGAGGACGGCCTGGCTTTTTTCGACTCGAATTGCTCCGTTGGCATGGTTCAAGGTTTGAATCTGAACCCTTTGTCTCGAGCTATGCAGGCTCGTGGCTATCTCAGCTCAAGGATGAAGATTTGGGGTTGGGGAACGTGGAGGGACAGGGTAGCTGGGTTCGATCCTTCTGCCAAACCGTGGCTGAACGAGGACGCAAATTCGATTCTCAAGCGAGCCGGCTGGAATGCATTCGAGCGGAAAAGGTTTTTAGGAGCCTTGGACTCCATAGACGAGCTGGGAACATGGGACTATCAGTGGGTATATCATTTGCTTCGTCAACAAAAATACGCCTTTTCGCCAGTGGGCAATTTCATTGTTAATCTGGGATTTGGAGAAGACTCAATCCATACCGTTATCCCATGGCCATCGGCACGCCGACGAGTAAGATCGGATAAAAGCTCACATCACCTTAAGAACATTGACCAAAGAGTACACTGGATTGACAATCTTGAGTTTTACCTTCGGACCGCCGTTGATGCGATTTATTTGATCAGTCACTTGAACCAAGTAGTCAGGCACCTGCTGAGGCGTTCCGGGAACTCAAGGGGCTGACGAGCATCATGCGAGTCGGATTCTTTTCTAATTTTGAAATTAGCCAATCCTTCCTTCGCTCACAACTGGGCGAAGAGTACTTCCGGGAGAACCAGGTACTGTTGAACCCAACGGGCACCATCGACATATCATTCACTTTCAACTTCTCGAAAAAATCACGAATCTACCTTCACCGTGGTCCCGAATACTTTCTAGTCATGGAACCAAAGGTCCAAGGAATCTGGCACACATTTGTGAATAGAGAGTCCACCAAAAATAAAATAGTTATATCCCCAAGAAACGGCAGCTGGACAGCCCTTCCCTGGCATGTTGGTTTCACCTTGGAAGAGCTTCGGGATCTCCCGGCACCCCCCAAAGCGCATCTACTTTCAGCAATTGCCAGCACGGCCAGCTCTCTTCCTGGCCATCGGGCTCGTCTCGAGTACATCGAAGCCCTTCAGGATTACGGTGCGACATTTGATCTATTCGGTCGAGGTCGTGAAATCGAATTGTTGGAAAAGAGTGACGGATTAATTCCATATATGTACTCTCTCGCCATAGAAAACTCGAACCAAACCAGCTACTTCACAGAGAAGTTGCTGGACGCGATTCTTTGCTGGGCGGTACCCGTCTACCTTGGGGCGCCAAATCTGGGTGAGTTCTTTCCAGAAAACGCATTCATTGCGCTGCCACCGGATGATCCAAAGCTCGGGGCCTTGATTCTCAAACGGCTTTCGATTGAGGATTATCTGAGCAGGCTGCCGGCTTTAGCAGCGGCCAGAGAGGTCATACTTGAGAGACTGTCCATGAGCGCGGTCGTCAGGCAGCTCACGGAGGAGCATCAAGGGGGTGGGCTTAAGCTGGGATCCAGCGTCAACTTAAATCTTTTCGTTCATGGAGCCCGAGATGTAGCAGCTCGAATCAAAGGTTTCCGACTGTGCTGAATGTGTTTGTATTGACTTATTCAGAATCAAAGTTCCGTCCAGATTTCATGGGGGACAGTCACTTTGTGAATCGCTACCAAGTTGTTGAAAACACTTTTGAAATGGACCTGCCAGTCCGAATGACCCAAGTCTTGTTTTTCCAGACGCAAGTAGCGGCCTTCGAGTTTTATCGATTGTTTGCGCGAGCTTTTTCAAAAGAACAGGCGTCGCGTTCTGCTATCGCGGCTCTGCGACTCCTATCCTTCCCTTTTTCCAGACGGCTAAGGACGCGACTAGAAAAAGCGTTGGTTAAATCCCAGGCCGTCAGGTACGGTCATGAATTGATCTGGATTGAAGCCTTAAGGAGTAACTTTCCATGCCTTGTGCTGGAGGATGACGCAAAGCTATCGGTAGACCGGGAAGTGCTTTTCGGGTCGTTACTTGAAACCACCATGGGACTCGAGCACCCCTTTGGCGTTGAGCTTTCGCGAAGCTACAATCTTTCGGAGCTTGGCATAATCGAAAGTCACATTGGCTTGTTCAAGGGGAACCTGGCGATAGGAGAGTGGTACCTCGTAATGCCTGGAGCTTCAAATACTACGTGCGCCGCATTTTACAGCCCAGCCACTATTGCACGGCTGAAGTCCTTTTCAGCAAAAAGTAAGTTCAAACTTTTGCCAGTTGACTATTTCATAGATTACTTCTACCTAAGGAGTCGAAACACTGTGAGGAATTACCACGTGATTCCCGGCCCTTTTTCCCAGGGCAGTGCTTTTCGTGAAGCCCCTTGAGTTTTCCGTCTTCAAGCTATGAGCTAGCCCTTCATCGCCCAAAAGTCAATCACTCGGTAGCGGGAGGAGCACTGTATTCAAGCCTGCGAAGAACTGACAACGCCTGTTCGGCCCCAAGTCATCAGGCAACAAGAGATCATCCATAACTTCAAGATGGTGCTGTGTTTTTTACTTGAAGTCCTTAGCTTCAGAAAACACAGTCTCCTCGAGATAACCTCAATTGGACCTTAATTCGTAAGTTCCTAGGGTTTGAGGTCAGAAATCGACACTAACGGACGTGTGGTGAATTAGTTATGGAGTCGCTGTGGAATTAGCATCGCCAATCCTGAGAATCTAACTTTTCGGCCGAGCTTTCACTTTTCTAATCGATGATAAAACTCTCGACAATGTGTCTTCAAGGGATGGAATTGTCTTTCTGATGGCAGCTCGAAGAGTTATAAGAGCTCCTTCAGAAGACGTCCACCAGAGGATTAAGCTCCCTATCCAGCGGAGAACACTTGGTTTCTTAGCCTGCCAGGATGTGTCATATCTCGAACGTTGGGACACATCCTTGAATCGGCTTGGACCATCAATCCCAGACGCAATCATCGGAACAACTTCGAAAGCTTCAGTCATGAATATATGACTGTTTCGGTAGAGAGGGTAGCTAATGTTGACAGCTGATAGCTCACTGAAATCCAGAGGTGACCGCTTTTTCGCATACTCGCGAGTGAGAAGCTGCTCTGGCCGCAGAAGAGAGCAGCCGTCGCTTGCAACAGTTGGCCTTTCAATTCGATTCGGGGCGCATACCCATAATTCTTCACGTAAGAACTGGTGGGACCAAAACTCGCGCATTTGCTCCAAGGCCCCAAATTGGATCACGTCACTGGCATGCAGATACCTCGGGTCTTCGTTCAAGTTGTGAGTGAAGGCGTTCGTAACTCGAATTCTATTCAGAGGAGCCCAATTGACGAATTCACTTCCGTTGAGCTGAAATTCAGGACGGAATTTGAGAACAAACTCCCGGTCAATAGTGTCAAGCCCCATCTGCATACTGAGAATTGGCCTTGAGAGATTCATCTCACTCTTGCCACAAAAACAAATGTCTGGCCCGGGGTCTGGATATCCGACAAACTTGTCAGCCTCGAGACCTCGAGGATCTTCGTGGTCGGGGTGACTTACGACAATTTCCGCATTTGGTAAAACGTCGCGAATCGATCTGATGGCTCGGTCGGCAATTCCAGTCTGATCAAGGCGCAGGGTTCCTTGAAGTAATACAGCAATACTTTTATCTGCGATTTTTTCACGCACCGTTTTTTACCAAAAGATTGAGTAGCTTTTCGGCCACGTTACTTCTTCGAGCCTCGCTAACTTGTGAAAAAACTTCTATTTGATTTGTCCATTCACCAGAAACGGCTTTTTCCAGAGCACCTTGAGCCATTCGTGAGCTTGAAAAAAGCAGCCCTGAATTTCGCAAAACAACGTAATGGTTTTTGTCCATCAGGGGATTTCGAATCGGGTGCGGGGCAACAACTGGAACCCCCATAGCTAAAGGCTCATAGATAGAGTATCCAAAACTTTCCCCCATAACACGACCGTTCAGAGCAGCACTTGAATTGGCGTAAAGCTCCCAAATCTGTGGCCTGTCGAGGTAGGGGTAATAGGCGATGCGCGGATGGTCTGAGAATTCAGCGGTGTTTACTGCCACAAAAACAAAGTCAGGATGAGAGTTTAGAAAACTTAGCACGCCCGACTTGGCTGCAGGGTCATTGAACTGCCCCTTGGCTCCGACCCTGCTTATAAAAGGCCTCCCAGATATTTTGGCCTGGAGGTCTAGGGGTAGGGCCATCTTCGGTGGATTGTCAGGAATAGACAGTGGTAGATAGTCAATTACAGTGTCGGACGGAACTCGGAATCCAAGTTTGATCTTCCATAGACTCGCATCCATGAGCCACCTGGAAATGTAGAGGTACATGTCGCCATGAATATCGTCGGACTTGAAAACCGTCTGCGTGATGTGAAAATTGTCTCCAACGCGAAATTTCCCATCAGAAGAAGAGTAAGCGAGTGCGTTTCTTTGCCCGCCAGAGTAGGCGATTGTGTGTGTCGTTTGGTGGTGGCGACTGAACTCTTCGAGCTCTCGCCTGGATCGATAAAAGATGAACGGGACATCGAGAGATTTGAGATGCTCTAGCCTTGAAGGGTTGGGCTCCACTTGATCGCTAAACGCTACGACGCATTCGTCTCCCAAATGGTCTCTAAAAATTGATATGAGCTCAAACGCATTGACGCTATCCGCCCGCTCGCTAAGCGTGTTTGTGAGAATTAGAAACTTGCGCATGGCGATAGTATAAGCGGATGCCAATGCCTGCCTCAGTTGTCGGATTACTCGATCGATTTCTCACAAGTATCGGAATTAAGGCACTCCGATTGAGCGAATTCAATTCTCTTCAGTCCATGCGTTCAGATAGTTTGCAGCTGGAGGTTTTGAGATGGAGAGCTGAAGGCGTCGATAGTTCGAGTTGGATGAAATTTGATGTGAATTCTCAGCTCGGCCAGGATTTCCTTGCGGCCGCTTCCGCTGGCTTTAAGCGACATGGGTACTTCGTTGAATTTGGTGCGACGGACGGCAGGCTACTCAGCAACACCCATACCCTAGAAAAATTTTTAGGATGGAGTGGCATTCTCGCAGAACCCTCACCGCAGTGGAGAGTTGGCCTATCGGAGAATCGCTCTTGCCACATTGATCATCGAGCTGTTTGGAGCGAATCCGGAGTTGAACTGGACTTTTTCGATGCCACAAGCCCCGAGCTCTCAACTATTGGCGATTTTGCCGCGCACGACAATCATTCGCGAAGGTTGTTAAATCCAGAGAAGGTCCTGACCGTATCTTTGCTTGATTTACTTGATCAATACCAAGCACCCTCATACATCGACTACCTTTCGGTGGATACCGAGGGCTCAGAATTTGAAGTGCTGAAGGGCTTCCCTTTTTCAAAATACAGCTTCGGGTTAATCACCGTCGAACACAACTTCACGCCAATGCGCCAGCAACTACACGACCTCTTGTCCTCGAACGGTTATAAGAGGATTCTCACTTCCTATTCAGTCTTCGATGACTGGTATGTGCCAGCGTCCGAGACTGTGCCGGATCACTGGCTTTAGGCCTGGCTAGCGCGCTTTCTAGCCGACGCCTGACGTGCTCTCACATTTGGATCAAGCTCAACCTTGCGGATGCGGATTGCCTCAGGGGTTACCTCAACACACTCGTCTTCACGAGCGAACTCCAAGCACTCCTCAAGCGATAACTTCTTTGGTGGAGTAAGGCCCACAAAGTTATCCGCAGAAGCGGCACGCATGTTGGTGAGCTGCTTTTCCTTGGTGATGTTTACTTCCATGTCATCGGCACGAGAGTTCTCGCCAACCACCATGCCGCAGTAAACCTCACTGGTTGGCTCAACAAAGAAGGAACCGCGCTCTTGCAGCGCAATCATCGCGAACGGAGTTGCCACCCCGGCACGGTCAGCAACCATTGAGCCGTTCTGGCGAGTCTGGATGTCTCCAGCCCAGGACTCGTAACCAGCCGCTAGAGCGTTGGCGATACCGGCACCCTTGGTGGTGGTTAGGAACTCAGTTCTAAAGCCGCTTGGGCCGGGAGATGGGCCACGGAACTCAGTGCGAACCCAGCCGGTGTCATTGTTGATCATGTTGGTGATGCGGCCCTTGCGGGCGGCAAGCAGCTGAGTAACGGGG
>JACCDY010707893.1_pt1 | contig 13165 bp, 23 predicted proteins | sample 7446391 | NCBI WGS metagenome assembly JACCDY01 (sample SAMN15323451, study PRJNA562643) | freshwater metagenome | isolation source: river surface water | place: USA:Blue River Watershed | collected 2017-08-18 | reverse complement strand
TACTGGTACTACCCCGAGGACGGGGGTGCACCTGTGCTGACCATGTGGAATATGAACGAACCCCAGCCCAACCGGATCATCAATCCGGATATGCGAACACTGCCCTGAAATCGCTAACAGGGTCTTGACATTGTCAAGTATTTGTGGTATGATGTACCTTGGTACATCGGGTGGTTGACAGCGCAGCGGGCGCAGTCCCCGGGTACCAACAACCCGACACCTTGTCGCTTTGTTTCACCTTTATTGGAGAACATCATGCTGCACACCACAGCTAAAGAATACTTTGATTGTCAGCTCTGCGGCGACGACGTTCACGTCGCCCGCTGGGAGCTTGGCTACCACACATGCCGCGCATGCGGCGACCAACTCGCGCATGAGGCCCGCTTGTCGTGGTGCGTCGTGCAGGAGTACGGCAAGGGCCCGTATCAGTTTGTGACCAGTGCGTCGGCACCCCGAACGCTCATGGACACCAACCAGAAAAGTCCCCGTTCGTAAGTTTCCGACAGTCTGGCGGTTTGTTCCCAACCACTATGGAGAAAGTAAATGTCTGATCTGAATCTGTCCCGTCGCCTCAACTTCGCTGAGACCGTCGACCTGCTGCTCAACGCGGGCGACAACGCCGTGCACCTCATGGGTGAGCCCGGTGTCGGCAAGACCGCCATGCACAAGGAGATCGTTGCCCGTACCGGGTTCAAGGGTGTGTACATCGACGGCCCGAACACTGACGTGGGCCAGTCGGGTATGCCCATCCCCAACCACGAGACCCGCACGCTCGACTTCTATCCGGCTGCGAGCTACAGCATCCACACGGGCGAGCCCCTTGTCATCATGATCGACGAGTGGACCAAGACTGACGACTACGTGCGCAACACGCTGCACCCGCTGCTGCACGAGCGCCGTCTCGGCAGCTTCACCCTGCACCCGGACACCATCGTGTTCACCACGGGCAACATGGTCACCGATGGCGTGGGCGACAGCGCCAAGGCGCACACCCGCAACCGCCAGACTTGGCTGACGTACATGAAGCCGACCGCCAAGGAGTGGTGCGCGTGGGCCAGTGCCAACGGAGTAGCCGAGGAGGTGATGGCGTGGGTGCACGAGACCGAGTACTGCATGGCGTCGTACATGGACCCGGGCCAAGAGAAGAACCCCTACATCTTCAACCCCAACGATGCAGCCCAGACGGCGTTCGTCTCGCCCCGATCGCTGGTCAAGGCCAGCCACTGGGTGTCCAAGCGGGCGGCGCTGACCGAGAACGCATTCATCGGCGCGCTCGACGGCACCATCGGGTTCTCTGCAAGCCGTGATCTGCAGAGCTTCATCGAGCTGGCTGACCAACTGCCGACCCGTGAGTCCATCGAGTCCTCGCCCGACTCGGCCATCGTGCCCTCATCGCCTGCGGCCCAGTGCATCTTGATGTTCAAGGCCGTGCGTGTGATCACCCGCGAGAACTTCGCCACGTGGATGCGCTACGTCCGTCGCATGCCCAAGGAGGCGCAGGCCGTGTTCATCAACACCGCGCTGGAGGACAAGGCCAAGAAGGCATGGATGCTGACGCACCCGTCGTTCGTGTCGTGGGCGCGCGAGAACCAGTACATGTTCGCAGGGTTGAAGGACTAACCGACACGGTGTCGGATTGTTCAAGGAGAAAGAAATGAACGTGTACCTGAACGGACGACTGATCGTCGTCGAAACCAACGTCGCGTGGGCGCTGCCCTACTGGACGAAGCGCAAGCAGATCAACGAGAACATCACTTGGAGAATGAAATGACCAAGATCAGTGATGCAGCCAAGGCGGCAGCGGTTAGGCAGTACTGCTCCCGTGTAGGGGACTACGACATCGCCGTGGAAATCTTCGACGCGCTGGGCCAGAGTCATGGCCCGGTGCAGGAGGTGCTCGACAAGTTTGGCGTTGAGCGCTGGGGGATGTTCGACGACTGGGAACCCGAGATGTGGTGGGAACAGCTAGAGCTTCTTGCGCTCGACATTGATGCAGCATGGGATCACTTTGAGTTTCCCGCAAAGCAGATATGAGAGGAGCTGAAATGGAAAACCCTAGCTATTGGTACGCAATGGCCGAGAAAGACGCGGGCCCGACCTACGTTGTAGGGCGTGGCGATGAAGAGATTACCTTCCCGTGCCTCTTTCAATGGGAAGCTGTAGCCATAGTAGAGGCACTGAGGAAAGCACTTGAAAACCAAGGAGAAAGCAAATGAACATCGAAGTCATCATCGAGCCGCAGTACGGCAAGTGGGTGTACTACCCTGCGTGCGACAAGGCCAAAGCATTCGCTGCTATTGCGCGAACCAAGACCCTGACCGACGACACGTTGGTGCAGATCAAGAAGCTGGGCTACGAGATCAAGGCGTCGTCCAAGTCGATGAACGATCTGATCAACAGCATGGTGAGGTGAGTCATGGAGCCGAAGACCATTTACGTGCTGCACTGGTGGCACGTTGATCACAGCGGGCATGGCGTTGGCCCGTACGCATTCGAGGACAGGGAGTTGGCCGAGAAGATGCTGACGCTGGTCAGCACCCACTCAATGGTGCAGTGGCAGCTTATTACTTTGGAGATGATGTGATGAAGAGAACCATTCGCGAAATCATGGAAGAGGGCGACACGTGGGAGGAGGCCGACGCCCGGCTCTGGAACCTCGCCGAGCAGATGATCGATGAGGAACGTGACCGCCAAGCCGTCGAGTATTTCGAGCGGCTGGAGCATGCCCGCAACCTCGAAGACTTTGATCGGAGGTAAGCATGGAGAAACAAAGCGAAGCCCTGCGGCTGGCCGACAAGGCTGCCGAACTGATCCACACGCTGCGCCGCACGCCAATGCCGCTGGCTGATCTGATCCCGCACCTGCAAGCCAACGCCGACGAACTGCGCCGCCTGCACGCGGAGAATGAGGATCACATCCAGCAACTGCGCAAGGAGCAGTTGGAGGTACAGCGCATGCACAGCGTGAACGCGCAACTGCTTGAGGCGCTGGAAGAATTCGTGGCCGAGTTTGAGGGCTGCTATGCCGATGCCGAGCCAGCAATGGTGAAAGCCCGAGCCGCCATCGCCGCAGCGAAGGAGGTGAGATGAGTCGTATCGAGAAAGTCGAGCGGGTGGTTTTCCTGCTTGCAATCATCGTTGTCCTGTTGGACGTTTTAGTGTGGAGACCGTAATGTTGGTACAACAAAAGAGAATGCCTGCTGAGCGTAGGCTGGAGCTGGTGCACGTATCGCTGATGCGTGACAAGCGGTTCGCGTTCTTCGCGGGCCTGTTCATGGTGGGCAAGACTTCAGTGATCGACGCGCCCATCACCGCCGCGACCAATGGCCGCGACGCTACCTATGGCCGAGAGTTTGTCGACACCCTGTCCGACAAAGAGCTGGCCTTCCTTGTGCTGCACGAGAACATGCACAAGTGCTACCGCCACCTCACCACGTGGCGGCACCTGTACGAGCGCAACCGAGCGTTGGCTAACGCAGCGTGTGACTACGTCATCAACATCCAGTTGCAGGACATGGACCCGCAGGGGGCAACCATCCAGATGCCAACGGACAAGGCCACGCGCAAGCCCATCGGCCTGATCGACGCGCGCTTCCGTGGGATGGACACCAAGCAGGTGTTCGACATCCTTGCTAAAGAACAGGAAGAGAAGAAGAAACAGCAAGGCGGGCAAGGCGAGTCCGGCAGCGGCGCGGGCGACGAACAAACCGACGGGCAGTCGGATAGTTCGAGTGCTGGCATGGACGACCACGACTGGGAAGGTGCCAAGGTCATGAGCGCCGAGGAGCAGAAGCAGCTCGCTCAGGACGTGGAGGGTGCGCTGCGCCAAGGCGGCATCTACGCGGGCAACGTGGGCGGCGACATGCTGCGCTCGGTCAAGCGTATGCTGGAGCCCCGGGTGGACTGGCGCGAAGTGCTGCGCACATTCATTCGCGTGTCTCTGCAAGACCGGGACAGCCCGAGCTGGCGGCGCGCGCACCGCAACTACCTGTGGCAAGACATCATCCTGCCCTCCATCATGGGCAAGCGCATGAAGTCGCTGGTGGTGGCGATGGACACATCCGGTTCCATCCAAGGCGAGATGCTGGAGCTGTTCATGGGCGCACTCAACAAGGCGATCAAGGTTGCCTCGCCCGGTGTGCTCGATGTTCTGTACTGGGACACGCAGGTGGCTGGGCACGAGACCTACACGGCCAAGGACATGAAGGACATCGCGCACAAGACCAAGCCCAAGGGTGGCGGCGGCACCGACCCGGACTGCTTGCCCCCGTACTTTGCCAAGAAGGGGCTCAACCCCGATGCGTACATCGTCCTGACCGACGGGTACATGTCGTCTGACCCGGGAAGGTGGGCTGCAGTGAACAAGCCCATCCTGTGGTGTGTCATTGGTAGTGAGTCATTCCGCGTGCCCAAGGGCCAGAAAGTCAACGTGAAGGAGAACAACCATGGGTGATCAGGTCATGCTGATGATCGGCGAGTACAAGTTCCTGCTCTCGATCGACGAGGCAATCGGCATCGCCAAGACGCTGAACTCCGCGTCGGTGGTCGAGCGGGCGTGGATCAAGGACGTACCTCCTGATCAGTCGCACGTCATCAAGCCGCCGTCGTACAAGGCAGCGGCGGTGATCCCGATGACTGCGCTGTTGCAGGTCGAGATCGACGCGAACATGAAGCTCATGGAGGAGAAGAAATGAACTCCCTGCCCCACCACCGCTGGAAGTGCGATGAGTGTGAGGTCATCGTGGCAGACACGGAGCTGCGCGTTGCACCCAACCCGTTCAATGTCGAGGAGGAAATCATAGGATGTCCTCGCTGCGCGGCGGTCAACTCATTCGTTGCAGCTTGCGCTATCGAGGATTGCAAACGACCGGGCACCTGTGGGGGCCCCAACAGCGAGGGTGTGTACCTCCGCACTTGTTACGAACATGCAGATTGGGTGAAGAAATGAAGAACGAAGAGAACAGCTACAGCGTCCGCGTCAACCACGACACGTGGCTGCTGCTGATGAAGGTTCGCGACGAGCTAGTCGCAACACTGGGGTTTGTCCCCACCAATGGTCAGGTGGTCCGCCACCTTCTTGCATCCTACTTTGGAGAAACGAAATGAGGAAGAAGAACGCGGGTCGCTGGAGGTGGCTGCTACTCAAACAGCAGCCCCCCATCTGGGGCAACGACAACCCCTTCCGCCAAGAACCCACCTACAAGGTGGTCAAGACCGGGGCTAGTAGCTACAACGGTGGCTACGCCTATTGGGAAACCATCGCCGAGTATGACGACCCCAAAACCGCCTACGCCGTGCTCGATGTGGTGCGCACCAGTAACTAACCGACAGTATGTCGAATTGTTTGGAGAAACGAAATGAACTTTGAAGCCCCTACCCTTTCCCTGTCATCCATGGCCATGCTGGTCGAGCTGCGTATCAGCACGTGGACTGCGCGCAAGCGTGATAACGACACGACCGACGAGGTCAACAAGTCCAAGAACGCCGACTCCGAGGCGGGCGCGGTCTACAAGTACCTGATGGCGGGCAGCGACCACCTGTCCAAGATCAACAAGTACGCTGCCAAGTGTCGTGCTTGGAACAACCAGCAGACTCTCCCGTGGATGAAGGGCGTGGGCCTGCTGCCGATGGAGAACTTCTTCGCGTACCGGGATCAGCTCGGCACGATGGAGGCCAACTTCAACGCGCTGGTCGATGACTTCATCAAGATCTACCCGTCACTGGTTAGCGCGCAAGCGTTCAAGCTCGGCGGCTACTTCAACGCGGACGAGTTCCCCGACGTGGAGTCGCTGCCCCGGCGCTTCAAGTTCGAGTACAACTTCCTGCCCGTGCCGGAGAAAGGCGACTTCCGCATCCAGTGCGAGGAGCGGGTGCGCCAAGACTTGGCCGAGCAGTACGACAAGATGTTCAACCAGAAGGTGGCCGAGGCCATGCGTGAACCGTGGGAGCGGCTGCACACCATGCTGACCCACATGGTCGAGCGTCTGACCGACGCGCCCGACGGCACCCGCAACATCTTCCGCGACTCGATCGTGAACAAGCCGCTGGAGTTGTGCGCGCTGCTGTCCAAGCTCAACGTGACCAAGGATCCGCAGCTCGAAGAAGCACGACGCATGCTTGAGAAAGCATTGGTCGGTGTCGACCCCGAGGATCTGCGCAAGCTCCCGTCGGCCCGTGCCGAACTCAAGACTTCGGTCGACGAGATCATCAACAAGTTCAAGTGGTAAGAAGGAGATAGTAATGCTGGCAAACATTCAACTGAACCCGGGCATCCAGCTCGACCCCGAACTCGCCAAGGTGGTGGAGAAGCTCGCGCTCAAGCACCCGACGTGGGTGTTCAAGAGCAACGCGGTCATCGGTGGCCGCTCCTACAACAACGACGAGTCGTTCCACCGCAGCATCGCGGGCGGGGCAGCCCTGCCCGAGGACACGCGCTACACCCGTATGATTAACGTCTTACAGGATGGTGTTCACGCGGGCAGCATCCACCTCACTCAGAACTACGCGCGCCGGTCTAACCAGAACTGGCAGTACGTGCTGCGCTCCCAGCGTATCGACAACGGGCGCAAGGGGAACTCGCAGGCCACACGGGATCCGGACGTGGCGGTGCGCACGGCGTCGCGACACTTCATCGCGCAGTCGCTGCCCGAGATGCTGTACGAGGCGATGGCTGGTGCGCGCAGCAGCCTGCACGAGACGCTGCGGGATCTGTCCCGGCCCATCGAGCGGGCGCAGTACGCGCCCAGCGCAGCGACCATGCAGGTTGCGATATACAACCTGCTCAAGGGCATACCGTTCCACGAGGACGAGATCCGCACGGCGTTCCTGTCGGAGAAGTTCGAGACGGCGCTGGCCAACTTCGAGCTGTCCCGGCATATGGCAGTGCAGCCGATGCGGGGGGTCATGGCGTTCCGTGGGCAGTACGTGTACCTGCACCGCACGTACTCTGAGACGGTCGGGGCCCCGCGCCCGCCGCAGTACTACGACGAGAAGAACGAGGTAGTCCGAGGTGAGGTGCGTACCTGTTCGTTCGAGGAGCTGCCGCGACCGTGGCAAGACAAGCTCGCCGTGCTCCAGCTCATGACGGACACCGAGCTGGTGCTGGACGTGGGCTACCGCCTGAACGAATCAACCTTCCTGATTGTGGAGTGATCATCATGGGATACATCATCGGCATCGCTTGCTTTCTCGCGTGGCTCACGCACGTGTTCACCTGCTTCTCTGATGGGTTGTGGGGGTTCCTGCTGGCCGGGGCGATCTTCTTCCCGATCGGGATCCTGCACGGGTTCTACCTGTGGTTTGTGTGAGGGTCTATGCTCAGCATCGATACCAACCCCAAGACGGTGAAGGGTCAGGCGTACGGCTTCATGACAGGCGTACTGTACTTGGCACCCCACAAGCTGTCGGGCTACAACGTCTGTCCGATGGCCGAGATCGCACAGTGCCACGGCCCGTGCCTGAACACCGCCGGGCGTGGTGCCTTCAACAGCACCCAGCAGGCGCGGATCAGGAAGACCAAACTGTTCTTCGAGAACAGGACGGCGTTCTTCGCCAAGCTGGTCCCGTCCATCCGCTCGCTCATCCGCAAGGCCGACAAGCGTGGGCTGATTCCGCTGTGCCGCCTCAACGGCACGTCGGACATCAAGTGGGAGAACGTGGACTTCTGGTACGAGGGGGTGCAGTACTCCAACATCTTCTCGATGTTCCCCGACTTGCAGTTCTACGACTACACCAAGTATCCCGAGCGGCACGTGGCGGGCATCGCCAACTACGACCTGACGTTCTCATACTCGGGCGTGGATGCGTTCCAGCCGTACGTGCTGCGCGCTGTGGCGGACGGGCAGCGCATCGCTGTGGTGTTCCGCAAGCGTGATAGCATCCCGGACAGGTTCCTTGATAGCACGGTGGTGGACGGAGACGCGAGCGACCTGCGGCATCTTGACCCGCCGGGTGTCGTCGTTGGGCTGTATGCCAAAGGCTTAGCCAAACGGGACCAATCCGGTTTCGTTGTAGACGCTTAAGTCTTCACTGCCCTGTGCACCTGACCCGCTTCGGCGGGTCTTTTTTTGCCTATACTGTGGGCAACAAACCGACAGGCTGTCGCTTTGTTAGGGGTAGTATTTACCCCGATAAAAATTTCTTGACATCCTCCAGTTTTCCGGTAGAGTGGATCCTCCCGCAGCGTTAAAGCAGGATCCACATGGCTCTCACTCCGGAGCGTAAAGTCAAGCAGCAAGTAGTGAACCTCCTCAAGGAGTACGACGTTTACTACTTCTTCCCCGCAGCCAACGGTCTAGGCCGCGCGGGCATCCCCGACATCATCGTCTGCGCGTGGGGTTCGTTCCTCGCGATCGAGTGCAAGGCGGGCGGGGGCACCACCACCAAGCTCCAAGAAAAAGAACTCGGCCTGATCCGTAAGGCGGGCGGCACGGCCATGGTCATCAACGAGGACAACGTGGCAGCCCTTCGCCCCGTGCTCCAGTTGATGTTCCTCTACGGGGAGCAGAAGCAAGTATGACCCGCGACGACATCATCCGCATGGCGCGGGAGGCGAACCCCGGCGTTCACATGGGCAAGTTCCCTGATGACATTGCGCTGATTTTTGAACGCTTCGCCGCCCTTGTCGCCGCAGCCGAGCGCCAGAAGGTAGCCGCTTGGATGATCGAGCGCAGCTACGCCACCGGGCACGGCGACACCGCAGAAGACCTGCTCAAAGAAATGGAGTGGCAGGTGCGGGAGTCCGAGCGCGAGGCGTGTGCTGCGCTGTGTGATGAGATGGAAGCCAGCCCTGCGCTGTCCGACATTGAGAAGTACCGCGCGCGGTTTATCGGAGATGCCATCCGCGCCCGGGGCGATAGTAGTTCCCAAGAGGGGTCCGCGTGATCACGATCGACTTCGAGACTTTTTACGACAAGGACTTCAGCTTGAGCAAGCTGACGACCGAGGAGTACGTGCGTGATGACCGGTTCGAGGTGATCGGCGTGGCGGTCAAAGTCAACGATGAGCCGACCGAGTGGTTCAGTGGCGACCACGAGGAGACGAAAGAGTGGCTGGGCGGGTTCAACTGGGGCGACCACTTCGTGTTAGCCCACAACGCCGTGTTCGACGCAGCCATCCTCACGTGGCGCTTCGGCATCCGACCCAAGGCGTGGCTCGATACGCTGTCCATGGCGCGGGCGGTGCTGGGCCCGACGGCTAGCGTCTCGCTGGCAAAGCTGGTCGAGCACTTCGGTATAGGCCAAAAGGGTCATGAGGTAGAGGACGCCAAGGGTTTCCGCCGCGCCGACTTCACCCCGCAGCACCTCGCCCAGTACGCCAGCTACTGCGTGAACGACGTGGAGCTGACCTACAAGCTGTTCAAGGAACTCGACGCCAGCTTCCCCACAAAGGAGAAGCGCCTCATCGATCTGACCATCCGCATGTTCAGCGATCCGGTGCTGGAGCTGGACGAGGAGCGGCTCAAGGCCCACCTGCAGGATGTGCAGGAGCGCAAGCGCAAGCTGTTCACCGAGGCCAACATCACGCCCGAGATCCTCAACAGCAACAAGAAGTTCGCGGCGCTGCTCGAATCGTTCGGGGTTGTGCCCCCGATGAAGATCAGCCCGACCACTGACAAAGAGACCTATGCGTTCGCAAAGAGCGATGAGGACTTTCTGCGGCTGCTCGACCACTCCGATGAACGAGTGCAGGCGATCGTCGCTGCGCGGATCGGGGCCAAGTCCACGCTGGAGGAGTCTCGCACCCAGCGGTTCATCGACATCGCGGGCCGCACCCCGGACCACAAGCTGCCGATCCCGCTCAAGTACTACGCCGCGCACACCGGGCGCTGGGGCGGCTCGGACGCAGTGAACCTACAGAACCTGCCCAGCCGGGGTGAGCAGAAGAACAAGCTCAAGCGGTGTATCACCGCACCCAAGGGTCACGTCATCATCGACTGCGACTCCTCACAGATCGAAGCCCGGGTGCTGGCGTGGCTGGCGGGGCAGACCGACGTGCTCGCCAAGTTCTCGCTCAAGCAGGACGTGTACAAGTACATGGCCTCGACCATCTACGGCAAGCCTGAGTCGGCCGTCACAGACCATGAGCGGTTCATCGGTAAGACGACGGTACTGGGTTGTATTGCCGAGGGAACTCTGGTACTGTCCGACTCGGGGTGGAAACCAATCGAGCAGGTCACCCTCACGGACAAGCTCTGGGACGGAGAGGAGTGGGTATGCCATCAAGGGCTACAGAACAGCGGCATCAAGGAAACATTGAATCTGTGCGGCATCTGGTTGACACCGGATCACCGAGTGTGGTCCGGGACGCAGTGGTTGGAAGCGCAATCAGTGGTGCAAGACGACGCTATCCGCTTCCAAGCATTGGGCACCGCAGCGGAAAACTTACCGTCACAGGCTACCTACGGGGTCACCGGGGTGGGGTATCAAACCTCATCGTGCGCTGCGACTGCAACGGCCTCGATTACAGCGTGGACACCCAGAACTTCAAGAGCTTCAAGAGCACCCGCTGCCCACTGTGCGCCAAGACTGCGGCGAACGTTAAGCGGTTCTGGGTCTATTCAGACGCGATGGCCGATGACGAGCACCGAACTCGGCTACTCAACCGACTTTCTTCTGCAATCACACGATGCCACACGCCAAGCTGTAAAGCCTACCAACACTACGGGGGGCGCGGCATATCGGTCGCACAGCAGTGGAGAAAAGACCGCGCTTCGTTTCTCCGGTACGTTCAAACGCTGGACGGCTGGGATCGTCCCGAGTTTGAGATGGACCGTATCGACGTCAATGGGAACTACGAACCCGGCAACATCCGATTCGTGTCCCGCAGCGACAACCTCAGAAACAAGCGCCGAGTCGCCAACCTCGAAGCGCAGATTGCAGACCTACGATCTCGCCTACGCCGGGCCGAGGAATCGCTACACGATCTTGACCGAGGACGGCCCCCTGATCGTCCATAACTGTGGCTACGGTATGGGGGCGATCAAGTTCCAGATGCAGCTCCAGAACATGGGGCACAAGCTGGATCTCGACACCTGCAAGCACATCATCAAGCAGTACCGCTACGCCAACACGCGCATCTCGCACTGGTGGACCCACCTGAACCAAGTGCTGGAGTGGATGCTGACGAACAAGGCGGGCGACAGGGTCGATGACCCCGGTGTGCTGACCGTCACCCCCTTCACCGGGATCGGCCTGCCCAACGGGATGTTCATCAACTACCCGGAGCTGCGGCGCGAGACAGTGGGTGGTTACAGCTACATGACCCGGCAGGGGCGCAACCGCATCTACGGCGGCAAGGTGGCCGAGAACCTGTGCCAAGCGGTGGCCCGCTGCATCATCGGAGATCAGATGCTACGGGTAGCGAAACGATACAAGGTTGTGCTTACCGTGCATGACGCCGTTGCATGTGTGGCGCGCACCGATGAACGCGATGATGCTATGCGGTACGTAAGTGAGTGCATGTCGTGGACCCCAGAGTGGGCGGAGGGTCTACCCCTAGCCTGCGAAGTGGGCGTTGGTAGCGACTACGGCGAATGCAGCAAGAAGATGTCGATAGAAAAATGGGGTTTGTAAAGGAGCATGATGAAATTTAGAAAGAAACCCGTCGTCATCGAGGCCACGCAGTGGTTCAAAAATGGTGACCACCCGCTTGATTACGTCAACGACCGCGATGGGTTTGCGGACGGAGTCCTTCGGACATTTCCGGCAGAGTACGCCAAGACCCATGAATGGGAGGGTGAGGTGGTGCGCCGATACCGCGACCCCACTGTACTTGGCGAAACCCCCTGCAAGCACTGTGGCCAGATCATGCACGTTCACGGCTGGATCGACACTCTTGAAGGCGGCCACATCACGTGCCCGGGCGACTGGGTCATCACGGGAGTGAAAGGTGAGCACTACCCCTGCAAGCCCGACATCTTTGAAGCAACCTACGAGAAAGTAGAAGAATGAAGCCCATCACTTGGTCATACAGTAACTTGAGCCTGTTCCAGCAGTGCCCCAAGAAGTACTACCACCTGCGCGTCGCCAAAGACGTGAAGGAGGAGTCTTCGGATGCGCTCACGTTCGGCAACGAGATCCACAAGATCGCGCAGGAGTACATCGAGCACGGTAAGCCGATCCCCGAGAAGTACCGGGGCGACATGCAGGAGGCGCTCGACAAGCTCAACGCCATCCCGGGCCAGAAGCTGTGCGAGAACAAGCTGGGGCTGACTGTCGACCTCAAGCCGTGCGGGTTCTTTGACAAGAACGTGTGGTGGCGTGGCATCGCGGACCTGATCATCCTGCAGGATGACAAGGCGTTCACGGTGGACTACAAGACGGGCAAGAAGAGCCAGTACGCAGACCTCAAGCAGCTTGAGATCCTGTCGCTGGCGATCTTCAAGCACTTCCCCCACGTGAAGAAGGTCAAGGCGGGCTTGATGTTCCTGTTCGCCGAAGACTTTGTGCGCACCGAGTACTCCGCCGATGACCAGCAGGAGCTATGGGTGTCGTGGCTGTCCGATGTTGGGCAGCTCGAAGCCACGGTCAAGAACAACGTGTGGAACCCCAAACCCAACTTCACGTGCCGGGGGTTCTGCCCGGTGACCTCATGTGCACACCACCAAACAAGAAACTGAGCGAACCGAAAGAGTTCGACTGGAACAAATGGAATCCATTCGAGCGTATGCCCGAAGAGATGGCGCGGCGGTACATGCGGAAGCGTCGCGCACCAAAGCCACAACTTCCGCTTGAGCAAGCCCCTTTCTAGGAGAAAGCAATGAAATCCACAGCAGAAAAAATCCGAACTTACCTTCTCACGCACCCGAGCGCCAAGGCCGAAGATGTCGCCAACAAGTTCAAGACTTCTAAGACGTACGTTTACATCGTGCGTGGGAAACTGAACAAGGAGCTGAACAACAAGTCACTCGACGAGGTCGCCGCCGAGGTAAAGAAAGCCACCCCGCCGCCCACTACGGATGTGGACGCCACGCTGATTGAACGCGGCAAGCGCTACGGCACGTTCAAGGGTCACGCCGAGGTGACCTACCGCCTGAAGAATGTGTTGCGCGCCCACGCCGAAAAGCATGGCAGAACTTTTGCCTACGACCAAGCCGAGGCGATGGACATGATCTGTCACAAGCTCGGACGCATCGTCAACGGTGACCCGGACTATGCGGATTCGTG
>JACCDY011309319.1_pt1 | contig 13166 bp, 12 predicted proteins | sample 7446391 | NCBI WGS metagenome assembly JACCDY01 (sample SAMN15323451, study PRJNA562643) | freshwater metagenome | isolation source: river surface water | place: USA:Blue River Watershed | collected 2017-08-18 | reverse complement strand
TATGGATATACTCCGCTACGTCTCGATTGATTCATTCGTTTTCTAAATTGATTGAGATACATAAATTGGATGACAGCGACGAAAGTCTTGCGGCATATCTTCGAAAAGCAAGGCAGATATCAAATTGGGTGGTGCATCTATTGCTAATGTTACAACAACAAATAAGGATCAACGCTGTAAGCATGTTCAAATCGAATTTAGAATTATCTCGCTTCAATTTTATTGCGACAGCTATAACAATGGCGGAATTATTACTGTCGAATACTGACAGAAAAACTCGGTTATTGCATCATAATACCTTTACAAATTCATGGGGAAGCATTCTTGAATCAGTGTTCGTATTTAATCAATTTTTACAAGAATTTTTGCCCACTGGGAACCAATATTCTACTATTGATGGTGATACTATTTGCAAAAAGCGAAAGCATGAGGGTAAGAAAGCACACGAGAAATTATTGGATGAAACCAGAATATCAATGGAAAACGAAGCGAATGCAAATCAAAAGATTTCAAAATTCAATGAAGCATCAACGATTAGCTTTAAGCAATTGATGACTTCCGAGGTCCCGATTTCAAAGGTAATGCTATGTACAGATTTTCCAGTGTGGCCAATCGGCTATTGGCCTGGTCAATACGATTGTCATGACCTTGCATCGATAGAAGTAGTTCCAGAAACACACAGTAGCCACGATGAAACAACAAGGTGAAATGATCAATTATCTCTCAACCCGTTCTCCCAATAATATATGCACATGATTTGTACCTGTTTTGAGTAATAAAGTTTATGATGGCTTGAGATTGGCTCGTCTGCCTTTGTTTTGGGAGTCTTTGACCTGCTTCTTTGTGACTTTCCCCAATTTTATCTTCTTTTTCAAAACCAACTCTCGGGTCTTCTTGCATATATATACAAAGTACATCGAATCTGGATCCGTGGTGTCCAATTCTTCTTCTTCAAATGCTCGTGGCTTAGCTTAAATGGAAATAAATCAAGAAATCAGAATAATCAACAAATGTTTCATTTCGGTACACGTACTTAAAGCTTGTACCTCAACTACCCACGGTGTGAAATGCGGTTCATCGATATCATATTGCTCTATAAAATGCAACCGTTGTTCTGGATTACCATATGATATGAATATGAACACACCATCGTCATTTAAAAGTCGCTCAACCTTGTAGACAATAACCCAGATAAATGCATAAATAAAGACCTCAAAGCATCATTTACCTCATAGATGTATTGATGTATGGAAATGCTACTCGTTTGTGTACACAGCAAAGAATCAAACAAGGCTTTATCTATCACTGCACCGAATTGACCCTCAGGAAGATCAGTATCCGTCATATTTCCTTGAAACAGCGAAATTTGGGGATAATCTCGGTATCGATATTTTAGCTGTGCTAGTGCAACGCGAGACCAATCCGCCCCAACAAGTCTTTCATAGCCATCATCAGCCATATCTCCCAACATATTTGAGGTGCCACATCCTGCAATTAATACGTTCCAATCAAGCGGGACATAATCCATAATAGTCTCTCGGAAATATTCGTATCCAAAATACCATTCAAAAGGTTCGTGCTCATTGGCGTAGCGACTATCCCAAAACTGAATTCGGCCGTATTGAGCCGAATCAGCAATTACATCATCAAAATCTTCTTCTCCTTTTTCTTTGATAACAAGTTTCGACATTAATCACTGATTTTGCTCAAGACCAAATGCATACGTGGAAACAGCAAAAAAATTTACGGACTGTTACAACTGTTATGCTCAACATACAATAGTATTTATTATGATTCAATACTTCCCATTGCTTTGTGGCATTGCTATTGTATTGTATATAATATAGAAGTATGGTGTATACCCAACACCCAACAATTAATTGCTGATCAATTTACACATCACACACGGAATAACACACGACCGTTATTTTTCAATCAAAAATGCCCATTTAGGTCCATATTTATTATCGCTCTCCACTGTGTCCTGTTGATATTTGTATACTGTAGGGATATACATGTATTGTACTGTTTTGACAGTGTTATGTTATACATAAAGTGATGCATGGCCTTATTACTCTTTGGTGCCAATTTACTTTTATAATAAGATTGCGGAAACAAAACATCGGACAGAACTTAAGCTGCAGTTTTGAGGTAACCTGCATCCTGCATACCGTTGCTTCACGCATTATTGATAGCAAATGGCAGATATCTGTGCAATCTTGATCGAAGGATGAACATGTATGACACTGAAGTGAGTTAACATATTATTTTCAGTGCTTTTCTTATTGATAAGGTTTGCGTAGAATGACCGAATGAAACCAAAGAGTGACCCGAAGACAATTAACAAATCCTTCTTACTGAACACTATTTGCAGCGTCGAGTCTCATAATAGGAGAGAGGTACGATTTCTTATTGATAGAACATATAGTTTCAGGCTGGTTTCATAGGAAATTGATGAATGTTGGAGAGCTCATTCTCTATCGAAAAGACCTCGTATTGATTCGTCCTTTCAGGAGAGGGAAATGAAACGAGAGATGGATACTGTCCGAGACGAATGGGCTGCAAAAAAGGTTGTGTGACACGTACCATAAATGTCATCTTTCTTATTGTGCTTGGACAGATGGCAGCATTCAATGCACTTTCAGCCAATGATGGAGCATATCCCACTGACAGTAGCGACAGTACATCGAACTCAGTTGTTGATTCAAAAACTCTCTCAAAATCCAAGAGTAAACGGGAAGAGAAAAAAGAGAAGAAGCGAAGAAAGGAGAAAAAAAAGTCAAAGAAATCGAAAAACAAAAAAAAGCACAAGGAGGATAGAGATCTTCATTAACCGAAACGACATTCCAGGAAATAAGACAGAAGTCTTTAATATATTATATTACATTGCCAGTTGTAGAGTCGAAATATACAGTATGTTTAATCAACACCGGCCATGTTGTCGTGAAGGGAGGAGGTGACATCACCCTTACTTTGTCCGATCTTTTGGCGGTTCTGTCTGTCCAAGATAGCCTTGCGGCCCTTGTCCATCTTTAACTTGGTGATTTCAACATTGGAAGCATCGATACCGACGTGGATAGTTTGGCCGTTGGCCTTGTCTCTGGTGCAGCGCTCAACGTGAATGACATACTTCTTACGGTACACTTGAACAATCTTGCCTTCCTTGCCCTTGAACTCACCGCGGAGGACACGGACCTCATCATCCTTGCGGATTGGCATGGAGCGAACCTGTGAAACATCAAACAAGTATCCATTTAGAACAAACTCATTCTCATCAACGCTAGGGCAACATGAGACGTACGTGGTGTCTTTGGAACAAATCCTTGGACAAGGCAGAGACCATGCGGGCTCTTCTCTCGACGGAGGTAGCTCCGAAGTGAGCCTTGCGCATCTTTCTGCGAGAGGAGGTCTTATGAACGTTCAACTTGGCCACTATAGTAAATAAAATGACACAAAACTCTGATTAGTCTCAACTCTTCACCACTAGTAGCACGAGGTAGAAGGGAATATCAATGATCGGTCCAAGGTTTTCACGAAAATTAGCGAGGTGATCACCATTTTCCATTGCGATTTCTTCCCCGTTCATGACTCCACCCACTCCCGAGCAAGATAAACACACTACTTACTTTTGATATATCTCTAGGCTACTTATGTACTGGCAAGAAAACTAATGTACTCATAACGTTGCATGTTGTTCATTGGCTTGCCCATCAGCACCACAAATCAGTGGCCACCCAAGCTTTTTCGCATTTCCGAACTTTCGACACCCTTTAAATTCCTAAATACTGGTCATTTGGATATTTAGAATTTTGAGGTTGATGTTATGGAATAACTTCTCAGTTGTGGTAATAATATTATAGAAGTAATGTATTGTACAATACCAAATAAGGCTTATTGAAAATGTATTTCACAGATACAATAATACGTTGGTGCAGTTGTGCATGCACTGCATATTTGTTAAACTCTGTTTAGTGTCGTGTTGCATGTTTCGAACATTTTTTTTACAACAAAAATCGTTCTTTCAGCCTGTCAGAATCATACTCGAAACACCAAAAATGGCATCGGACACTCGTCCACCGGTCATGAACGGCAAAGTCCGCGAGAAAGTGGCACTCAAGCCAGGTTTTCATTTGGCTGACTGGGTTCGTTTAACACAGGTATCAAAGGATCTCTCTGGTCTAAATGGAGGTCCGATGCGAAAGATTTCACTTCGTGAATTATCTGAGCACAATACCCAGTTTGATAGTTGGGTTGCGTACAAAGGAAAGGTCTACAATATATCACATTATTTGGCATATCATCCTGGTGGGGCTGATATATTGAAAAAATCTGCAGGAAAAGATTGTACAGCTTTATTTGATAAATATCACCGTTGGGTTAACTGTGATCAGATTCTTGGGAAATGTCAAGTTGGTTTTTTACAGTCCGATATGTCTTCATTCGAGGATGAAGAAGAAGCAGATGATGATAAACCTATTAGATCAACAATAGCTGAAACCAAATTGGATTCTAAAATCGTTGACGATAGTGATGCGAAGAGTTTGCTCACGTCTAAGTCAGCAGATGATGAACACTGAAAATGTGTGTTGATCGTTACGTATATTATTGGCTTGTATATTCTTTATGTAAATATCTTAATCCATCAAATCACTTGTCAGAAATACCGGTCCAGACAACGTCGTTGCATTTCAGGAATCCTAGCTTTTGAAACAATCGTTTCGAGCTCTCATTCGACGACTCAATAAAGCAAAACACTGGAAATAAATCTCTACTCCTTTTATTAATGACCGCAGAAACACATTGTCCAGCCAAACCATGTCCCCGATGAGTCTTTAGAACAAAACAAATCAGTTCCTAATGTATGCGTTCAAAGGTTTTCTCACCGGTATGGTATACAACATGCCTATGGCACCATCTTCATAAGTCAAGCACCAACTCACCAACCTTTTGTCACTGAGAGCTTTGATTCCGATGCAATTTCCAGATTGAATCATGTTTCTTACCTAACCAGAATGGTCGTCAAATTTCTACATACCAATTCACATTGTGAACTCACCATGTGAATACTTTCACTAGACTTGTATTTCCATGTATTGTTTATAATCTCAGAGTCTTCAAATCTAGATTATGGGAGTAATCAAAATAGATTGTTGATCAAACATTCTATACTTACTGCAAGTCTGACCAAATGTATGAAGAGGGGAGCGGGGGCATTCTCGATAGGTGGGATTCCAACGAATACATCCCACAGTATTCAACCCAATTGACATAAAATTTTGGCAATTTGCATATAACTTTTTCATAAAATTCGATGTCAATGCCACTAAATTGAATATGACATTCCTTATGTCGGGATCTTTGTTCCGCAACTATCTCCACCAAAAACTTCACCGCAACATCAAAAAGTTTGTAAGGAGAAAAGGCTGTAATTGTTAACTTGTTAGAATATGCCGAGTATGAACATAATGCAACAAATGAAGTATGGAGCTTGTTGTCAACATAAACCTGCTTGTTATCGTTATGAAAACAATTGCAGTGAATGCTTAAGGAATTGTAAATTTTCAAAGATTGTGGAATAAAGCTGAATAGCCATTGTTGTAAGATCATGATGGAACACGAATCATGATCAGGATTAAGTGCTGCCAGTTTAGTTGCATGCTTGCCCACATTGTCTAATGAGTCACTCAAGAATTGTCTGGCTAAGTGCTGCCACACCATGTCATGCTCTCCTTTAAATGAATGGTCACTGATTGTTGCATTTTCTTCTCCAACTTTCGAAAAGTATTGATCTTCGTTGATATGTTTCTCGTCTGCAGCGCTCTCAGTATCCTCATAATGGTACTCTTCGTCGCCATAACCATCTCGATGATCCCCGTATGACATACCATGTTGCTCCATTTGGTTATACCAATCATCGTCATCTTCATCGCCCAGAATTTCCCCACCCATCATTGGGTCATTATGCTTGTCTTTCATTCTTCCAGGGATTCCAGCAGATCCATTGAGATTCCAGATTTGGGATTGTATAAATTTTTAATGATGATTGGATATTATGCATGCATTGTACTCTGCTGCTGCTTTATTGTATTGTGCACAATATAACTACAATATATGCTTTATTATAAGCCGCCTGGACAGCTGCTGCTGCCGCCTCAGCAAAAGCATGTTTAAGAATATCTTCTATACATTGAATAACTTCCTAACGAAAACAATCTTCAAGGTATTCATACAATTTCCTCCACTAAACCTCATCAGTGTGCTATCTTATCTTTGTTGAACTATAGTACTATATACACAACAGAACTGTGTTAATTGAATTGATTCGACAATTTAAAGCAAATAAAATTTGCCACTACAGATAAGACTCGTCAAGTCAATTAATGAGCCAAAATTGTCTCATTTGATCGGTGACCTCAATAAATCACAGAATTATTAACCCAACTGCCTAACCTAGTATGCATCAATAAAATATTCGCAAATTTCTATATGCGACACATCCGAAGGCACAGCAAAATATTAAGATTTCGAGTTTTATTGCGCATTCATCAAAAGAGATCGACAATCTGAAAGATACCGCAACAGAGAAAATTAGCTATAATAAGGATGGCTTTTTATACATTCTTCTCTCAACAAAACGGACTTTTTCACAACTTCGTGCAATCGGTCACGGTTTAAATCCCACCCTTTGATTCCACGACTACATAAAGATGGCAATCGAAGTGCGGAACCTACCTTTCTATTTGCCTGATTCTTAAAAGGAAGAAATTGTTTACAATGAGGGTGATGCTGAATAAACTCATTGTCTAACATCGCTGCATCCAAATCATCAATGGACAGTACATGATATATGGCATCAATACTATTGGTCATGCCTCGTAGCCATTGATCATTGAAAATAAATTCGTTCAAACCGTGGTCATGCTTGATTGCATGTCTATTCTTCGATGGAAAATGTTCATATGACTGATTGAGCTCGTCCACGACATCACGGAGAGGTGTTTGAACTGCGATGACCACACTACAAGGCTTCATGTAAGTTACATATTGTAAACTTTCCAAAGACATAGCAATCACTATGTCAGTGGTAAACATGGTTCGCACTAAGTCGTACAAAAGAAGATTTTCTTCTTGTAATATCACCATCTTTGGAACAATGGTGATGTGAGCGGGTATATCATTTGAAGCAATACCGTGTTTTTTATCAGTAGATGAAGAACTTCGATGACTAGAATGTGATAATTCATGAAGGTGCTGAAACACAGCACGCACATTGGCAAAACTACTGTAATCTACGTATACCGAATCTATTTGATTAGACGACCTTTGATGTTCTGCAGGTCCTTCATTCACCCTAGAATCGGAAAGTCCTTGATCCAAACTATAATCTCCATTCAACAATAAGGTAACATTCACATTGGATAAGATAGAAGATGATTGTGATGATGCGGCCCCAGCAAATGTACAGGTATCATCATTCAAGATCATGCTTGTCAATAACAAAGCATCCGCTGGATGGAGAAAATAAGATTCATCGCTATCCATCATTATATTGAACATTTCACGCTGATAACCTGATCCAGACACAACGGATTCAGACTTATTCGTGGATAGTGTCTTGTAATGTGTCAAGAAGTTCATGTACTCGACAATTTTACGATTCATAGTGGAATGTGGAGATACAGCGGAAATATCTTTCCAGAATTTATCTTGATCTTCATCAATTACAAATGTATGGACACAAGCCTCATGATTAATAATATGATAAACTCGACTTTGCCAGACAAGTAAAGAATAAAATCTGAAGTAATGCTTGGAAAACGCTGCATAGTGATGAAAAGGAATAGGATGGTTGGAATCAGCCACAGCGGAAAACGATATTGCAGATGTTGTCAATTTATCGCGATTGCATTCCATCCAAGGACGCTGCGAAGATGGTGCGGTTGATAACTCATATGAGCGTGATTGGGAGCTCTGTTGCTGATGGTGATCGATAGGTTGGATGACGTCAAACCCCAACGCTCTATATTTGGACTGCACATAATCAGCAATTTCGTCCTCATACCGCCTCTTTTTCATACTTGCAGACGAGGAATTCGCAACATTATTTACCAATTCTTGTAATGGAAGAAAATCTTCAACTAATTTATGCCGTGGTCGGCTGGCCAGCCATTTCTCCAAACAAGGAGGGTGGAACAGAGGGGAATGACCGTGTAATTGAGCCATGCTTGGTGTATTCGGACCAATCTGATCATAATAATGCTGAGGAGCCTGTTGAGATGCTCTGGTATTTGACAATAATCCACGACTTTGTCTCTGTAAATATTCCTTCTCATTAAGGATTGTCAAGGCATTTGCAACGTCACAAGCACTAAAACCTGCGACAAGAAATCGCAAAACTGAGTAGAAAAGTATAAGTAAAGTCCCACCACCCAGAACTTGCTTCCAATATTTGTGCCAGTTCAACTTCAGCTTATGAAAGAATAGCCTGAACATTTCATCAAAATGGCAAACTGTTATTAGCAATCATCTATACTTGTAGCATTATATTGTACGTACCTTATCTACAATATAATGACAGTGGACAAACGTGATAGCTTTGGCTGCTTAATTTAGCAAAAACTCCGCCATGGTACATACTTAAGTATTAACTTTGCTTCTTTGTTGATGAAACGAGATTTTGATGTCAAGTCATCTTTTTCAAACCATTGTTCAATTTCGCCATCTTCTCCAATAGTGGCGGTCGTGTCAAAATCTATATCCCATATAATGAATTCCTAGATTGGCTGTGCCTTGAAACATAAGAAACCTTGTGAGTGATATCACCGGTGCCTTTTGACTCACTATGGGATGGTGCAGTTTTCGGTTCTATCACTGATAATCGCCCAACAACAACAACCCCATTCCACAATAAATATGTGGTGAGAGAGGTAGTATTTCCAATTCCATATGTTTCAATTAATGCATTTGCATTGCAAACGAGATACACACTAATTACAATTACACACTATAGTAACTATTGACTGCACACCAATTACTTGGCAAATTTTGCTAAGATCTCTTCATTACGGAACAAGTGAAGTTCCTCACCATCTAGCTTCAAAGACAATCCACCATACTCTGGTAACAAAACTTTATCACCAACGGCAACCGAAACTGGGACAACGTCACCATCGCGAGTTCTAAAACCAGGTCCAACAGCAAGGACTTCGCCTTCATTGGACTTTGAAATGTTTGACTCAGGCAACAAAATTCCACCAGCAGTCTGATTGAAGCACCGCTAAAACATGCGTTGAGGAAGTAACAATAAAGCTTTCTCACCTTAGTAACTGGTTGGATGCGTCTGATCAAAATGCGATCAGCCAATGGAATGAACTTCTTCAAGGTGGACTAAAATAAACGTTATAACTGACTGAAATGATTAAAATTCAACAGATTATTTCCTACCATTTCAAATACGATTTCAAGGGCAAAGCAAAAAAATTATTGAACAAACACAACTCAAACCTTGTGTGGCCCGCTGGCGAAGAATTCATTTTTCCAGAACTTCGGTTCATCTTCCCGGTATTGCACCAATTTTACATGTTACATAATAAAACGGTCGGTACAATCATATAAAGAATGACCAAATTAAACCTTTCTACAATACAATATGAACCCAATCGATTGAATTGAAAAATTACTCAAAGGATGTCCACAAACAACACAAGAAGAATTAGATCCATCATGTCTTGATCCATGCTAATTGCAGTGCAAACATTAGGAAAAGCCAAAATAATGCTCAATCATCTTCATCATGTTCTACTGTAGCACGTTTTCTACGCTTAGGCTCTATAACCATATCATCATCTTCATCGTCATTATCATCTTCTCTTTTACCATTTTCATCTGACACATTAAAACCGTGACGGGTAGATTTCCCACGCTGATGTGAGACCAACTCATTCAAATCAATGAATTCGCCGAAATCTATTTCATCACTATTCTTCCAATTGTCATCATCCTCAACTAAAACTCCGCATGAATCCGACTGCTCCATTTTGGCTTTCTTCCATTCTGGGATGTCGTCTTGTTCATCATCCTCGTCATCGTAAATTGAACCAGTATTGACAATTTTAGCAGGTTGAGCTTTGCGAATCAATACTGATGTAGAGCCAGTCAAAAATCCTTGCGACTTCCATTCTGATATTTGCTGTGAAGTATAAGGTCCGTAAATATTTCCATCCACTGCTTTATATTCCCATAAAACAGTCGATGAATAGATTGCTTCATACGACATACTATAAATTCCTGATAGCCCTTGCGCAATCAATTGATCAGCAATTTCCGTCAGTCGATCAATGTGAAGCTTATTCTCTTTCACAGTGGCTTGATGAATTTGTTTGTCTTTGTTCATATTTGCAGTACCGTCATTTCCTGGTCTTCGTCGGGCACCTTTTAAATCACCATTGCCTGATAATAAATTTTCACTGTTTTCAATCATCAGAAGACATCAATGATCATGGATCAAATACCTGTTGATGAACGACCACTCAATCTACGGAGACAAGCGACAATCGTCTCTCCTGGATGCAAATAAGTAAGCAACTCCGCTTTGAGTTCTGGGGTGGTTTTTCTACTTTGCTCGATCCGTGTTTCCTCCATTTCTCTTTTCGCGATCCTTTTCTTTTCTGCCAATGCGGCTTCTCCAATAGCAGCCTCTATAGTTTGTTCGTCAAGCCCCGCTATCCATGCATCAACTTCACCAACTTCTTTTTTAAAAACATAGTTTTGATTCTCATCAAAATATCCGCCTTCTCGTTCATTCTTCAAGTTAAATGGTTCAATTTGAATGCCATCTTCAGTAAACTGGATAATAGTTGTAAGTTGTAAAAATATGTGACATTAGGAGTGGGGTAGTCCTAACTTTCTCCTTGCTTTCATCCTCTTCTCCCTCTACTGGTCTTCTCATCGGTGCAACTTCTCTCTCATCATCGTCATCGTCTTGAATATCATTAGCTAATGCAGATTTGCGAGATTGAACTGCGTCCCGAAAAGTGTTGATATTCATGGTCGGTTATAAAGGAAACATAAATCCGGTGGTAGTGTATTTATTATCATCTCTTTTTGACAGAATGAATATACCATAGCATAGAGATGTTCTGGGTTTGCATGGGGTATGCACACAAAAATATGCTATAACATGTAATATGTAACTTGAATTGGATAGATTGTATCATCCATCTTGAATTTGCTCTTTCATTAATTTATTACCATGATCATCATCGGTCGCACTTGCGTTTACTACCCCTTCGTTTTGGATCAAAACGCAGGAGCCTAAACCACTCTGATCCTGTTAATGTTTGAAGAACAATCAGATGAAACTGCCCAGATTCGTTTCGAGCAGTTCTTAAAGGCTGTCAATTCATTACTTTGTAATTGAAAGGATTACAAAGTGGTATTCGAATGGAGTGTAACCACCACCAGGAGAATACATCAGACATACTAGTATGATGTTGGACGCTGGAGAGAAAACATACATCCCGAATCAACCATTGTATAAAGAGCAGTAGCAATTTTGGATTATTAAACTGTCATATTGCAGTGGCAAGAAGTTCCAACGAGTGATCATAAGAGTAGATACTTAAAATGAAAAGAAAAACCTCGTCAGGTATGATTTTGCATAAGACGACTGCCTAGAGCAAACTGAATTGCAATTATTGATTTATAGGCGAGCAGAATACTACCAGAACCAGAGCCTTTGTAACAACATATACAACCAATCGTTTACTTTAACTTCTTCTTTGGGCGGAGTTGGTTGGTATGTCCGCACTTCTTCTTTCTGCAGTTGGTGGCACGAGGAGGAAGGCGAGCATAGCACCTGCAAACAATCATGAGTGTAAGTAAAGAAAGTGCAAAGCAAAAATTTCAGGGAGAGAGATCAGTATGGAAAAGTCACCACAACGTTATATAGTTCCGTCCAATTCTATCCACCACACAATTGGATTGGCGACAGTGTAAGCAACTGAAAGAAACTATCGTTGAAAGTGGTGACTATCTACAACTTAAAATCTCTCCCCACCACAGAAAATTCAACTTACTTGCGGCAAACCATTCTGTCGCAGTTGAAGGTCTTGGCTAAGGCTGCCAAAGATGGGTCGAAGACACCACCACGGAGTCTCAAAACCAAGTGAAGAGTGGCTTCCTTCTGGATGTTGTAGTCAGACAAGGTTCTACCGTCCTCTAATTGCTTGCCAGCGAAGATCAAGCGTTGTTGATCAGGAGGAATGCCCTCCTTATCTTGAATCTTTTGCTTAACGTTGTCGATGGAGTCCGAAGGCTCCACCTCCAAGGTAATAGTCTTACCAGTTAAGGTCTTCACGAAGATCTGCATTTTGATCTGTGTGAAGAGAGTACTGCTCAACCTAATTAAATAAATACCCTCGCACTGTCTCTCTTTGGAGGTGGTTGCTGATTGGCTGGGGGCCGCGCATCGGCATCCACACAAGGCTGGTGGCTCTTATAGCAGCAAAGGTGTGAGCGATATAAAGAATTTTAATAAACAATTACATTAATAATATTTGTGTAAATACGTAACACGGAAAAATCACTACCCATGTTGAATGACAATACTGCAAATCTATATAAGTTGTTGTATAAACCTTTCTATCATTATTTACAAACGTAACGATCACCTATCACCACTACCGATGAAATAAAATTTTCTACCACTATACTAGTGTGCTCATATAACAAAGAATTATCAAACGAACTGTCTAATAACCTTTCGTCAGTTTATGATGAATCTTTCTAGAAGACGAATCGTTCTCCACTTACGAGACGGTATCAATGTTTTCGGGATAAAGCAAAGACAATGTTATCAGAAGCAAGACTCCCCAGCAAGCTGTGAATCAACCTGCCAAGACTAGCTCAGTCGATGTCCGCACTATTGAAGTGAGTTGTATAGTGAATATTCCCAATCTATCGTGTTCTTCAACGTCTTTCCACTCAAAATCACAACAATCTATTTCTATTCACAGAATCTACACCAACTATCATCAGTTTGCGATCTTATTGTATAAGAATTACACATCGAAGAGTATAGATATTTGCTATCCACTGTGGTTTCAGCGTAACGTCTCCTCTCACAAGATTCCCACATACAAAACTGCAGACACAAGTAACAAATG
>JACCDY010613068.1_pt1 | contig 13168 bp, 10 predicted proteins | sample 7446391 | NCBI WGS metagenome assembly JACCDY01 (sample SAMN15323451, study PRJNA562643) | freshwater metagenome | isolation source: river surface water | place: USA:Blue River Watershed | collected 2017-08-18 | reverse complement strand
GTCCATCTTGACGGTGCGCGCCAGGCGCTTGAGGCGGGCATCGACCTCGGACTGGATCGCGGTGACGGGCAGCGTCAGGGTGATCTTGCGTTCGAGCTTCTCGAGGGTTTCAACGGTCACGGCCATGGTGTATCTCTCAGGTGAGTTCAGTTGTTCGTTCGCCGGTTCGCGGGGCCCTGGCCCCATCGACGTCAACCCGCCATTGTAGCCGCCACCCCAGCCGGCAGCCGCCAGGCCGGACCGGCGGCCCCTGAGCAACCGCCTTGGGTCGGATGAGGAATTTCCTTAAGCAGATGCAACCACCCGCCCGTAGCCTTGAATCCAGTCACGACCATGAAAGAACGCACCAGCCCCCCCTTGGGCGCGTACCACGTGCGCGCCTTCACCTCCCCGTCGGAATCCGGCGGCTGGGAGGCCTATGGCCAGACCTGGCTGGACCAGCCCGGCGAGCCTTCCATCCTGCTGGCGCAGGTCAGCGCCGGCCCGGGTGCGTCCGAGCAGGACGTGCTGTACGAGGCCTACGACCGCGCCTATGCCGACACCCTGCGCCTCATCCTTCGAGAATTTGCATGCTTCTGAACCAGACGGCCCCCCTCCTGCAACATCGCCACAACCTGCGCGTCCTGGGTGACGGCCCGGACACGCTGCTGTTCGTCCACGGCCTGGGCTGCGACCAGGCCATGTGGCGCTTCGTCGCCCCCCACTTCGAGGGACGGGCCCGCGTGGTCCTGATGGACCTGATGGGTTTTGGCGGCTCCCGGCAGTCCGATTGGAACGAGGCGCAGTACGACGGCCTGGAAGGCCATGCGCGCGACGTGGCGGCCGTGGCCGAGGCGTTCGGGAAGGGGCGCTGCGTCGTCGTCGGGCACTCGGTCAGCGCCATGATCGGTCTGCTGGCCGACGCCCACGCGCCCGGCGCGATCAGCGCCCATGCCATGGTGGCGCCCTCCCCCTGTTACCTCAACGACGGCGCTTACCTCGGCGGCTTCGAGCGTTACGTGTTGGACCAGACCCTTGCGCTGATCGAGGCTGATGCCCAGGCCTGGACCCAGGCCATGATGCCGCTGCTGCTGGCGCCCGACGCCAGCGACCCGCTATCGCGGGAGCTCACGACCGCGTTCTGCCGCGCCCGGCCTCAGGCCCTGGCGACCCTGGCGCGGGCCACCTTCCTCGGCGACCTGCGCGACCGGTTGGCCGGCCTGCACAAGCCCGTGCTGGTGCTGCAGTGCGACGAGGACATGGTGGCCCCGCGCGGCGTCGGCGATTTCATGGCAGCGACCCTCCCCGACTGCGTGCTGGAAGTGATCCGCAACCCCGGCCATTGCCCGCACCTGACCAGCCCGCAGGCGTGCATCGACGCGATCGGCAGGTTCCTGGACCAGCTGGAAAGCCGGGAGGGCTCGGCCGCCTCGGGCAAGGCCGAGGCAGAGGAGACCGGGCAACCCGGCCTGCTGGGGCGCCTGGTTTCCGGCTTCAGATCACGGGTGACCCAGGCTGCCACCGGCCTCTGAAGCCCTGATGTGACGCGGGGCCAGGCTGACCGGTATTGCTGGAAGTGGCCCCTGGCCGCGGCTTGCGCCTGCGCGCTCGCGTGCCTCCTCGGGATGGCCCTGGCCGCCGGCTGGACGGCTGGCAACTGGGGGCCGACCGCCTTGGCGGGAGCCGGGCTGTTGGCCACGGCGCTGGTGTCCGGGGCCGCAGGTTGGCTCATGGGCCGGCGCGCACAGTCCAGGGTTCGGGACCCGGAAATGGTGCGCGACCTGCGTCGGCTCGCCACCGTCGTCGAGCACACCTCCAACGCCGTCCTCGGTCTTGACCTCGGGCTGAAGGTGCTGTGGGTGAACGAAGGCTTCACCCGCACCACGGGGTGGCAGGCCGCCGAGTGCGTGGGCCGGCCGATCGGCGAAGTCTTTTCCCATCCGGACGGCGACCCGTCGGCACGGGCGGCCTTGCGCCAGGCCGCCGCGCGCGGCGAGAGTTGCCGGGTCGAGATGGTCAACCGCCGCAAGGACGGCAGCGCCGTCTGGATGAATGTCGAGATCCAGCCGACTCGGGATGATGCCGGCCGCATCAATGGCTGGATCGAGATCGCGCTGGACATCAGCCACCGCAAGCGGGTGGAGGACATGCTGCACAAGCGCGAGCACCTGATGCGGGTGATCACCGACAACATCCCGGCCCGCGTGTCCTACTGGGATGCCGACCTGCGCTGCCGGTTCGTGAACCAGACCTTCTGCGACTGGTTCGGCCTGCGTCGGGAAACCCTGCTGGACCAGCCCATGTCGGCCGAGGTGTTCGGCTCCGACCTTTGGCTCACCATGGAGCCTCTGGTCCAGCGCGTGCTCGGGGGGAATCCCCAGTTGTTCGAGCATGAAGACCGAAGCGCCACTGGCGTTTGCGCCACCTGGCTGGTCCATTACCTGCCGGACAACGACCCCGTGACGGGCAAGACACGCGGGGTGTTCGCCCTGGCGCTGGACATCACCGAGCTGAAGAGGGCCCGCGACGGGGCCCTGCAGGCCAGCCAGGCCAAGAGCCAGTTCCTGTCGAACATGACGCACGAGTTGCGCACCCCCATGAACGCGGTGATCGGCATGCTGGCGCTGCTGGAGGGCACGCCCCTGGATGCCCGGCAGGCAGACTATGCCCGCAAGGCGCATGGTGCCGCCTGCGCGCTGCTGGACCTCCTCAACGACGTGCTGGACCTGTCGAAGGTGGAAGCGGGCAAGATGACCTTGAATCCCCGGCCCTTCGGCTTCGAGGAGCTCCTGAGCGAACTCGCCACCCTGCTGTCGGTGCAGGTGGGCGCCAAGCCGGTGGAGGTGGTGTACGACGTGGACGCCAGCCTGCCCGCCCGCCTCCTGGGGGATGATGTCCGCCTGCGGCAGATCCTCATCAACCTGTGCAGCAACGCGATCAAGTTCACCGAGCGGGGCGAGGTGGTCGTCACGGTAAGGCGTGTTCACGAACAGGAGGGCCGGGCCCGTGTGCGGCTGTCGGTCCAGGATTCCGGAATTGGAATGACCGGGGAGGAACTCGCCAGGCTGTTCCAGGAGTTCACGCAGGCCAATGGTGACACGACCCGGCGCTTCGGCGGCACCGGCCTGGGCCTGAGCATCTGCCAGCGCCTGGCCAGCCTCATGGGCACCCAAATCGAGGTGAGCAGCCAGCCGGGGAAGGGCAGCTGCTTCACGATGGAGATTGACCTGCCCGTGGAGGCCCCGGCGCCAGACCTTCCAGATACGCGCCTGCGAGCCCTCGTCATCGATGACAGCCCCCGAGTACGGGTGGCCCTCGCGGGGCAATTGCGCCAGCTGGGGTACCTGGCCGATGTGGCCGCCTCTGTCGAACAGGGGATGGCACTTTGCGTTTCGGAAGGCGCAGGCTATGCGGCCGTCCTGGTGGACTGGAGCCTGGCGGGGCTGGGCGGTTGGGAGGGCATGCGCACCCTGCGCAGCCTGCCCGGGGCCAAGGCTGCCCGGATGCTGGCCCTGACCACAGCGCTCGAGCTCGAGGCGATGGACGCCGAGGGCATGGACGCCAGCGACCTGCTGGCGGGCTGCGTGACCAAGCCGGCAACGATGTCGATGCTTCGCGACGGACTGGCCGCAGTTGACCGCAGGACCCGTGCAGTCTCCCAGCCGGTGCCCCAGAACCCGCAGCGCCTGGCCGGGCTGTCCCTGTTGGTGGCGGAGGACAACCTCCTGAACCAGCAGGTCGCACGCGAGCTGCTGCAGCGCGAAGGCGCGATCGTGACCATCGCCCCCAACGGCCTTGAGGCCGTGACAGTGCTGCGGGGCCAGCCCCTGGCCTACGACCTGGTCCTCATGGATTTGCAGATGCCGGTCATGGACGGCCTCACGGCGACAGCGCAGATCCGCGGCATCCCGGGACTGGCGTCAATGCCGGTCATCGCCATGACGGCCAACGCGATGGACAGCGACCGACAGGCTTGCCTGGATGCCGGCATGAACGGGCATGTGGGCAAGCCCTTTGCGATCGACAACCTGGTGCGGGTGATCCTGCAGCATGTCGGGCAATCGTTCACGCTGGCCTTGCCGGCGCAGCGCACCGCGGATCCCCGAGCCGGCGTGGACGCGGCCAAAGGGGATGCGCCCGCCTGGGATCCCCGCCGTGCGCTGGAAAACCTCGGAGGGGACGATGCCTTGCTGGAGAGTGTTCTGGACCTTTTCCGCCAGACCTTGGCCGAGGGCTTGCAGCAATTGCCGGGGCTGCTGGACACTCGTTCACGCGAAGAGGCTGTGCGCTACCTGCATACCCTCAAAGGAAACGCGGGGACGATGGCTGCACAGGATCTTGCGGAGGCGGCCCAAGCAGCCGAGTCCATGCTGCGACTGCCACAGTCCGATGCACTGGCGCAGGCGGCGTGCCTGCAGGCCGTTCATGCCGCTGCCAGGCGAACGCTGGCCACCTTGCCAGGCGTTACCAAGGTCGCGGCGTAAAGCCGCGCCGTTGTCGCACAGCCCCTTGAGTTTGCCGGCAACTGGGCATTGATTGCGGTCATGCGCGGTTCATTGCCTTCAGGGGCGCGAAGGCCCGCAGGTGAGCCGGGCGATGAGCCAGCGCGGCGTCAGTGCCGCTTGATGGCACCCTGCACGGTGCGCAGGACACCCATCAGGTCATCCAGCTGGATCGGCTTGGCCAGGTGCCCGTCCATGCCGGCGGCCTGACATTTGGCGATGTCCTCGGCGAAGGCCTTGCCGGTCAGCGCGAACACCGGCCGGCGGGGCTCCTGCGCCTGCGCCTCGATGGCACGCAGGCGCCTGCAAGCCTCAAGGCCATCCATGTTGGGCATGTCCACGTCCATCAGCACCAGGTCGGGCCGGTGGGCCTGCACGGCCTCCAGGGCCTGGACGCCATCCTCCGCCTCGACGACGGAATGCCCGCGCTGCTGAAGGAGGGCCCGAAGCACATGCCGGTTGACATGGAAATCATCGACGACCAGGACACGCAACGAGGCCCCGGTGGCCTCGGCCTTGACTGAAGCAGGGGCGACGACGGCCGCCGCGTCGGCGACATCGAAGGGAATGCGGACCTCGAATTCACTGCCCTGCCCCCGAACCGATCGCACGGCAATGCTGCCCTCCATCCGCTCGACCAGGGCCTTCACGATGGACAGGCCCAGGCCGGTCCCTCCATAGGTGCCTGCCGTGGACCGGCTGGCCTGCTCGTAGCGCCTGAACAATCGGCCCATTTGCTCCTCGTCCATGCCCAGGCCCGTGTCCCGCACACGCATGCGCACCATGCACCGGCCGGCCTGCGGGCGGGAGGGCTCAAGCGGTTCGAGATCCAGCCACAGGCTCACCGTCCCCTTGGCCGTGAACTTCACGGCGTTGGACAACAGGTTCTGCAGGAGCTGGCGGAGCCTGACCGCATCGCCAATCAGCGTCGGTACCGCGTCGGGCGTTCGCATCTCGAACTGGACGCCCTTGGAATGGCATGAAAGCCGGAACACGCTGGCGCAACTCTCGAAGACCTGGGCCAGTTCAAAGGGCCGGGGATCCAGGTCGAACTTGCCCGCCTCGATCTTGGCCAAGTCCAGGACATCGTTGAGGATGGCCGTGAGCGTTTCCCCCGTTTCCCGGACATACCGGGCCTGGCGCCGCTGCTCGGGGTCTTCGAGGCTGTTCTCGAGCACACGCGCAAAGCCCAGGATGGCATTGAGCGGGGTCCGCAGTTCATGGCTCATGGTGGCCAGGAAATCGCTCTTGGCCTGGTTGGCGCGCTCGGCTTGCGCCTTGGCCGCCTCGAGTTGCAGGCGCCCCCGGTGGCGCGCCGTGACGTCCTCGAGCAGCCAGACCCACCCGCCGGCGGCTTGCGCCTCGATCGGCGCGACCGTGACCCGGACGATGAGTTCGCCCTGGCCAAAGTGGAGCCGAAAGCCGGTGATGGCCTCCTGCTGCCGGGTCACGATGGCGCCGGCGGAGGCGGCGAACTCCGTGTGGTTGTCTGCCTGCGCCAGCCACTGGTGCAGGGCGTCGGACAGCTCGCCCGACCCCAGGGCGCCGGCGGCCACGCCCAGCCATCCCGCGGCCGTGGCATTGACCAGTCCCGGCCGGCCCTTCGGGGGAATCACCATGACCCCCTGCGGCAAGGCCTGCAACAGGCTTTCAAGCTGGACGTGGGCCGACCGGACGCGGTCCGCCTGCGCGCGATGCCTGGCGAGCAACGACCAGTTCAGCGCACAGGCCTGCGCCAGGCGTTCGGCCTGCGCAGGCACCTGACCGGCATGCCGCCAGACGGCGATCAAGCCGGCTTCCCCGTCCTGCGCAGCACGAAGCACCACACTGCCGTCATCCTGGGGGAGGCTCCTGCGCGCAGCCAGAGGCAGGCGCCTGCGCGCCTGATCGCCCTGCGCCCAGTCCAGGACCTGCCCGTCCAGCAAGGGGGCGGTGAAGGGTTGCGTCAGCCACTCGTGCGGGGCACACAAGTCGGGATGGGCGGCGCCGTCTTCGGCAAGCCGCCAGAAAGCCAGGTAATCCGCCTGCAGCAGTTCGCAGGTGCGCTGCGCGAACTGTGAATCGTCCATGCGCATCGCTCAGGACAGGAAATTACGCAGGTGGCGGGCCACCAGGCCCGGGGCGACCAGGTGCGGGAAATGCCCGGTCACATCCAGTTCGACGCGCCGCGCGCCCAGGGCGGTGGACAGCCAATGCGATGCCTCGGCGGGGACGGCCAGGTCATGGGCGGTCTGCATCACCAGGGTCGGGATGTCCAGGGACGCGTAGCGCCTGCAGGCTTCACGGTGATCGGACTGCAGGATCATGGCGATGGACGAGGCTGCGATGTCCGGACGCAAGGCCCGCAGGCTGTCGGCGAAGGTGGTCGCGAAGTCGGGCCGCTCCGGATTGCCCATGAAAGCCTGGGAAAACCCGTTGACCCAACTGGCGTAGTCGGCATCCATGTCGCGCAGGACCTGGTCGACCATCGCCTGCTCCAGGCCGCCGCGGTAGCCGCCGGCCAGATCGTCCAGGTAACGTGCGGACGCGCCGACGAGCACCATGCGTTCGAACAGCCCGGGCTCGACCGATGCGGCAAGCACGCCGATCATGCCGCTGAACGAGTGCCCCACATAGGCCACCCGCCCGGCGTCCAGGGACTCGAGCACCGCCAGCAGGTCTTCGGCATAGCCGTCCTGCGTGCCGTGCCGCGATGCCTGGTAGGCCCCCAGCGTCGCGGGGCAGGCACCGGCATGGTCGAAAGTCACCACCCGGTACCCGGGCCCCAGTGCCTCGATGACGCCGTTCCAGATCCCCTGCGTGGTGCCGAACCCATTGGCGAAAACCACGGTGGCATCACCTTCCCCGCGGATCGAAACGTTAAACTTATCAAGTACCTTCTTCATCGGGGGGCGCGTGCAGACCATTCAAGCTGTGACGCGAATATAGCGCGCCCCCAAGCCGCCTTCACACACCGATGGGCAGCGCTCAATTCCCTTGGGCGCGGCACCGTCCCCGCTGGCGCCATTGCCGCTGGCCGGCGGGGAGTTCGACGCGCTTACCCGACCAGGTCGGCGAGGTAGGCCCCGTAGCTGCTCTTGCCCAGGGGCCTGGCCAATGCCAGGAGCTGGGCTGCGTCGATCCAGCCGTTGCGCCAGGAGACTTCCTCGGGCGAGGCCACCTTCAGGCCCTGGCGCTGCTCGATGGTGTGGATGAACTGGCTGGCCTCCAGCAGGCTGTCGTGCGTGCCCGTGTCCAGCCAGGCGAAACCCCGGCCCATGGTCTGCACGTCCAGCAGGCCGCGCTCGAGGTAGTGCTGGTTGACACTGGTGATCTCCAGCTCGCCGCGGGCGGAGGGCTTCACGCCGGCGGCCACGTCGCACACGTCGCCATCGTAGAAGTACAGGCCGGTGACCGCGCAGTTGCTTTTGGGAACGGCGGGCTTTTCCTCGATGGAGGTCGCCCGGCCCTGCGCGTCGAAGGCCACCACGCCATAGCGCTCGGGGTCCTTCACGTGGTAGGCGAAAACGGTGGACCGGCCACGGTTGGCGTCGGCTTGCCTCATCATCGCGACCAGGTCATGGCCGTAGAAGATGTTGTCGCCCAGCACCAGGGCGGCCGGCGCACCGGCCAGGAACTCGCGGCCGATGATGAACGCCTGTGCCAGGCCGTCGGGGCTGGGCTGCACGGCGTAGGAGATCGACATGCCCCACTGCGACCCATCGCCCAGCAGCTGCTCGAAGCGCGGCGTGTCCTGCGGGGTGGAGATCACCAGCACCTCGCGGATGCCCGCGAGCATCAGCGTGGTCAGGGGGTAGTAGATCATGGGCTTGTCGTACACCGGCAGCAGCTGCTTGGAGATGGCCAGCGTGGCCGGGTGCAGGCGGGTGCCGGCGCCGCCGGCCAGGATGATGCCCTTGCGGGCGAGGGAGTGCGTCATGTCGGTCGGCTCCTCAGGCGGCGTGGCGCCAGGCTTCGGCAGGCGAGACGGGACCGGCGCGGTAGGCGCCGCTGCGCACCCGATCGACCCATTGCGGATTTGCCAGGTACCAGCTCACGGTGTGCAGCAGCCCCTGTGCAAAGCTTTCCTCGGGCTGCCAGCCCAGCTCGCGGCGGATCTTGTCGGCGTTGATGGCATAACGGCGGTCGTGGCCGGCGCGGTCCTTCACGTGGACGATCTGGCGGCGGTAGGAGCGGCCATCGGTCCGCGGCTGCAGCCTGTCCAGGATGGCGCAGACTTCGGCCACCACCTCCAGGTTGGTCAGCTCGTTGAGGCCGCCGATGTTGTAGGTCTCCCCCACCCGGCCGGCGTCCAGCACGCGGCGCAGCGCGCTGGCGTGGTCACGCACGTGCAGCCAGTCGCGCACCTGCAGGCCGTCGCCGTAGATCGGCAGCGCGCGGCCGGCCAGCGCATTCGTCACCAGCAGGGGGATCAGTTTCTCGGGGAACTGGCGCGGGCCGTAGTTGTTGGCGCAGTTGGTCGTGACCACCGGCAGGCCGTAGGTGTGGTGCCAGGCCCGCACCAGGTGGTCGCTGGCGGCCTTGCTGGCCGCATAGGGGCTGTTGGGCTGGTGCGGGTGGTTCTCGGTGAAGGCGGGCGCGTCCGGCGCCAGGGTGCCGTAGACCTCGTCGGTGCTCACGTGCACGAAGCGGAAAGCGGCGCGGTCCGAGGCCTCCAGGCCCTTCCAGTGGCCCAGGACGGCCTGCAGCAGGCCGTAGGTCCCCTGCACGTTGGTCTCCAGGAAGGCGCCCGGTCCGTCGATGGAGCGGTCCACATGGGTCTCGGCCGCGAAGTTGATGACGGCGCGGGGACGGTGGCGCTCCAGCAGCCGGCCCACCAGCGCCTGGTCGGCGATGTCGCCCTGCACGAAGACATGGCCCAACGTGCGCAGGTCCGCCAGGTTGTCCAGGTTACCGGCGTAGGTGAGCTTGTCCAGGTTGATGACGCGCTCGCCGCCCACGGCGAGCCAGTCACGCACGAAGTTGCTGCCGATGAAGCCGGCGCCGCCGGTCACGAGAATGGTCATGGGAAGTCTCCTCAGTTCTGTTGGATTCGTGGGTGTTGCGTTCACTGCTGGCGGGCCAGGCGCTGGCGGACGATGCGCGCCAGGAAGCTGAAGTTGCCCACCAGGTAGCGCCGCCACATGCGGCCCGGCTCCTGGGCGAAGCGCCAGGTCCACTCCAGGCCCAGTTCGCGCAGCCAGTGCGGGGCGCGGGGAATGCGGTGCGACAGGAAGTCGAACAGGCCGCCCACGCCCATGCCCACGCGGGCGCCGGTCTTGTCCAGGTAGCGGGCCAGGAACTGGTCCTGCAGGGGCACGCCCATGGCCACGACCAGCAGGTCGGCGCCCGAGGCCCGGACCCGGCGCAGCACGCCGTCCAGGTCCTGCATGCCGAAGAAGCCGTGGTAGCAGCCCGCCAGCTGCAGGCCGGGGTGGCGCTCCAGCAGGGCCGCGGCGGCCGCATCGGCGACCCCGGGCTGGCCACCCAGGAAGAACACGCGGTGGCCGCTGCGGGCCAGCTCGGCGCACAGGGGCTCGATCAGGTCGGTGCCGTTGACGTTGTCACGCAGCGGCTTGCCCAGGAGGCTGCCCGCCAGGCGCAGGCCGATCCCGTCGGCCAGGGCCAGGTCGGCCTCCAGCAGGGCGTTGCGGTAGGCCGCGTCACGGGCGGCGACATTGACGCAATGTGCATTGACGAAGCTCACCTGCATCGGCGGCAGGTGGGCGGGCGCCTGCAGGCGGGCCATGATGCGGTCCACGGCCTGGCCCTGGGTCAGGTTGTCGACGAAGACCGGGCCCACGCGCAGCCAGTCGCTGGGCGTGCCGTCGCTGCGGCCGCTGACGGCGCTGACCAGCGCGTAGCGCAGCGCCATCAGGGCGTCGCGCCAGGGCGTGCGGCGGCGGGCGTAGTCGGCCTCCAGCGCGGCGGCGTCGGTGAAGTTGATGCCAGTGCGCTCGCGCAGGCGCACCGGGGTGACCACGCCGGCCGGCAGGCCGTGCGCAGGCAGCCATGCGCCACTGGCCGTGCCGCCCACCCAGGCCATGTGGCCGCGGGCCACCGCCAGCGAGGGCCAGAACAGGTGGGCCAGGCCCGCGCGCGCCAGCAGGCCGCCGGCCGTGCTTCTGGCGGTGAAGCTGCGGTAGTGGAAGACCCGGCCCAGGCCGTCGACCAGGCGCTTGCTGCGCACGGACAGCAGGGGCGACAGCAGCAGCGCGGACGGCGCGCTCACCACCAGTCCGGCCACGGCCAGCGCACGCTGGGCCAACGAAGGCACCGGCGCGCCGGTGGACAGGCGGGGAAGGTTCTGGTTCATGTGCGTGACGAGGTTCATGGCGTTACCTGGGGCGGGCAAGGGTGTCGGACCGGCGACGGGGTCAGTAGGCGCCGCGGCCGGACAGGACAGCGGGCACGGTGCGAATCAGCAGGGACAGGTCCAGCGCCAGCGAGCGGCGGGCCACGTAGCGGGCATCCAGGCGGACCTGCTGGTCGAAGGCCAGCTCGGAGCGGCCCGAGACCTGCCAGATGCAGGTCAGGCCGGGCTTGACGGCCAGGCGGACACGGTCGGCGCTGCCGTAGCGGTCCACTTCGCTGACCAGCGCGGGGCGCGGGCCGACCAGGGTCATGTCGCCCTTGAGGACGCACCACAGCTGCGGCATCTCGTCCAGCGAGAAGCGGCGGATGATGCGGCCGATCCAGGTGATGCGCGGGTCGCGCTTCAACTTGAAGGTCACGCCGGCGGCGCCGTGCTGGTTGGTGGCGGCCAGCTGGGCGCGCAGGGCGTCGGCGTTGACCACCATCGAGCGGAACTTGGGCATATCGAAGGCGCGGCCACGCTCGCCGGCGCGGCGCTGCCAGTACAGGACCGGGCCGCGGTCCGTGGCGAAGATCAGGAGGGCGACGACCGCCAGGACAGGGGACAGCAGCAGCAGCACCAGGGCGGCGACCACCATGTCGAGCAGTCGCTTGCAGGCCAGGTAGAAGAAGGGGGCGGGAGCAGTCACTTGGGTTTCCGTTCGGTTGGTTTTCAGCAATGGAAGCGATTGGAGCCCGGCCCCCCCGCCAACCTTGTCGGAATTGCAAACAAGTTGCCAAACACGCCGCGGCCAGGGGGCGCACCGGCGATGGCCCGTCCACCTGGCGCAAACAGTTCACAGTCTTGCCACGACTTGCGCGGCCTGGCGAGTCCAATCACGGCATCCCACCAGAAGCACGGAGCCCACGATGAAAGCACTGATCCTCGCCGCCGGCCGCGGCACCCGCGTCGCCCCCCTGACCGACCGCTGCCCCAAGCCGCTGCTGCCGGTGCTGGGCACCCCGGTGATGGACACCCTGATCCGCCAGCTGGCCAGCCACGGCTTCGACGAGCTGGTGATCAACCTGGGCGCCCATGGCGAGCAGATCGAGCGCCACTTCGGCGACGGCAGCGCCTGGGGCGTGCGCATCGTCTACCTGCATGAGGGCGTGATGGAAGATGGCCAGTGGCAAGCCCGCCCCCTGGGCTCCGCCGCCACCCTGCGCGAGGCGCAAAAGCGCTTCGGACTGTTCGACGACACCTTCGCCGTGGTCTGCGGCGACGCCCTGTTCGACCTGGACCTGGGCGCCATGCTGGCCAGCCACCGCGCCCGTGGTTCGGTGGCCTCCATGGCCCTGACCACCGTCCAGCCGCATGAAGTCCAGCGCTATGGCATCGCCGTGGTCGACGCCCAGGAACGCGTGCGCTCCTTCCAGGAAAAGCCCACGCCCTCCGCCGCCCGCGCCCTCACGGCCAACACCGGCATCTACCTGTTCGAGCCCGAGGCCCTGCGCCACATCCCCCGCACGGGCAGCTTCGACATCGGCGGCGAGCTGTTCCCCATGCTGCTGCTGCGCGGCGTGCCGGTGCACGGCTTCCTGCTGCCCATGCAGTGGCTGGACATCGGCGTGCTCGCCGATTTCCATGCCGTCAACCTGCAGGCCGTCGAGGGCCGCGTCAACGGCATCCAGCCGACCGGCAAGCCGGTGGCCGTGGGCCGTAACGGCCTGGTCCATGCGGGCCTGGGCACCCGCCTGCCCGAGGACCTGTCCCTGGAAGGCCGCGCCTGGATCGGCGCCGGCACGACCCTGGGCGCCAACGTGCAGCTGGCCGGTCCCGTGGTCATCGGCGCGGGCTGCGTCATCGAGGACGGCGCCGTCATCACCCGCAGCGTGATCCTGCCCAACACCCGCGTGCGCGCCGGCGTGCAGCTGTCGGATGCCATCGTGCAGGCCGACCGCGCCATCCGCGTGATGCCCATGCCCGACGGCCAGCCGGCTGCCACGGTGAACCTGGACGGCGACCTGTGCGCCGACGCCCGCGCCGAACAGCCCGCCGCCGCGCCGGCCCTGGCCCTGGTGGCCTGACCCGCCCCGACACCCCCATCACGTCCCCCGCCCGTCCCGACCACCACGAGCGCCCATGACTGCCGCCACGCCCTGCGCCACCAGCGCCCCGTCGCCTCGCCGCATCAACCCGCTGGCCAGCCTACGCCGCCACTGGAAGCTGGCCGTCGCCGCCGGGCTGCTGGTGCTGGCTGTCGGTCTGCCGGCGGCGTGGTTCAAGGGCGCGCCCAAGTACGCCACCTGGTCGGTGATGCAGGTGGCGCCGCGCTACATGAAGAACCTGAAGGACGACAACGAGTTCGACTTCCAGTCCAACTCGCAGTACCGCCAGTTCGTGGAGCACCAGG
>JACCDY010640058.1_pt1 | contig 13169 bp, 10 predicted proteins | sample 7446391 | NCBI WGS metagenome assembly JACCDY01 (sample SAMN15323451, study PRJNA562643) | freshwater metagenome | isolation source: river surface water | place: USA:Blue River Watershed | collected 2017-08-18 | reverse complement strand
TGTTCGAAGACACCTGGCGTCCGCTGTGGGTCGTTGACTTCCCGATGTTCGAATACGACGACGAAGCCAATCGCCGGAACGCGCTGCACCACCCGTTCACCGCGCCCAAGGCCGGTCACGCAGACTTCATCGAGACCGCACCGGGCAAGGCCATCGCGCAAGCGTATGACATGGTCCTCAACGGTTGAGAACTGGGCGGCGGCTCGGTCCGTATCCACCGCGCTGACGTGCAGAGCAAGGTGTTCAAGGCGCTCAACATCGATGATGACGAAGCGCGCATCAAGTTCGGCTTCCTGCTCGACGCGCTGCAGTACGGCGCGCCGCCGCACGGTGGCCTCGCCTTCGGCCTCGACCGCATCGTCACGATGATGACCGGCGCCGAATCGATCCGCGACGTGATCGCTTTCCCGAAGACCCAGCGCGCACAGTGCCTGCTGACCCAGGCACCGTCCGAAGTCGACGAGAAGCAGCTGCGCGAATTGCACATTCGCCTGCGCGCGACGGAGCCGGCCATCAAGGCCTGACGCTTCCGCTTCGCTATTAACAAACCGGCCGCAAGACATTGTCTTGCGGCCGGTTTTGTTTTTGACCGGGCTTGATTCAGAACTGCTGATGAACAACGGTTACCCATCGCCGCATCCGGCGCGCCCCATGCGCCGTTTGTTCCAATCACAGTGAAAGCCTGGCCATGAGTTACCTGCCCGCCGGGGGCAATGCCGCCCCCGTCCAAGTTCGCGCTGATATTCAGCCAGTCATTCCGCCTCAAGATGCTCTGACGGGCGAACCGCGTCAGGGGCCAATGGCGCCGCAGTTTCGCGTTGTCGACATTCCGCAAGATCCGCGTGGCCCCCACCCTGCGCGGGGCGAGGGGCCACTTCAAAGAGGCCTTCCGGCACGCGCCCAGCCCATGCAAGTGGACCTGCCAGCCGAGCTGATGCCGATTCAGCTGCCAGTGGCAGTGAATGCGCAACAGCACGCGTTATTCGAGGCTATCAACTGCGGGAACCTGGTCTGGCTGGAGGCGATCCTGACCAACTGCCCCGGATTGATCAACCAGACGACGGCGGGAGCGAACGGCGTCACACCACTTTGCTGGGCTGCTTCCACTGGCCGTACCGGTATCGTCGCCGTGTTGCTCAAACTTGGCGCTGACCTCGCCGTGCGCTCGACCGATGGCTATACACCGCTGTTGTGTGCCGCAAAAAACCGACGGGTCGATGTCGTCAGGCTGATGATGCAGCAAGCTTTCGTCGATCTGAATGCGACGACACCGGGGAGTGAACCGGAAACGGCGCTGTCGTTGACGGTGTCAGAAAAAAATCTGGATCTGTGCACGCGCCTGATTTTGCTTGGTGCAGGATACCGGGGACTAGTGGCAGGAAAGGATTATTGGACGGAGCGGGCGCCAAAATCATCGCCGGCATTTCGCGCCATCACAACGGGCTTCACTGATCTGGTAGTTTGGTCGGTGCAACACGACAAATTATGGTCGGACATGCAAGAGCCGGTAACCAATACCTTCATGATCAACGTAGTAATTGCCTGGGGTACCCTACCCATGATTGTGCCGATGGTCGATGCCATGTTGAACTTGCTTCGCTCGCAGCCCAAGAGACAGGCCAACAGTTATGACGACCCCTTGTATTGCAAGTGGAATCTCGACGATGGTACCTGCCTCATGAATGCGTGGGAGGTGGCCGAGCACTTCGGGCGATTCGACGTGATCGAACACCTGGCGTCGCGGGGATTGCAACCGCGCACAGACAGCGATGGTATGGGCGCACTGGCCAGGGAATTCAAATATCGACAGTCCATTGATCTGGTCTTGCATCCCCGGCTGTTGGCTGGTGACGCAGTTGCTGCCACCGGCCTGCAAAATCAGCTATTGGCGCAGCAGTTCCACAAAGTGCTGGAAACCATGGCAGCCAAGTCCTGCTTGCTGTCCGAATGCCAAATGGCTGACGCGTATATCGCGTGGCTGGAGCAAGGCCTGTCGGGGATGCTGTTCGGGCGGATGATTGACAACGACAAGGAACTCATCGCCAGCATGCACCTGCTCGGGAAGATGCGCTGCGATTCGCAATTGCTTGACCCGTCCACCGATGAGGGCAAGGCCGGCAAGATCGTGATCGATGCAGCGACCCCGGCGCAGCAATTGCAGGTACTGGTCGAGCTGGCCTCCGACGCCTGTGGTCATCCCGAGTTCCATCTGCCCTATTCCTTCCTGAATCTCTCGCCCGCTGGTACGCAGGCGATGAATACGATGCTGGCATTGCAGGGCAAGCTGCTGCTGAATGCGGTTACGTACTTTCGCAAGCAATTTGCGATGCGCATGGCAGGCTTGCCCGAGCTTTGCCTGTATTTCACCGAGCATGGTCGGGTCGACGAGGCCGGTCTTTATCGCACCCTGACCGGTGATTGGGGCTTGCATGATCCGGTGGCGCGAGCAGCCATACGGCTGTTGAAGGAAGCACTGCAAAGCTTGCGTGCTTCATCGGCGATGGACTGGTCGTCATCCTCGATGGCTATGCCGTGCAAGACCACGTCCACGACAATTACATTGACCACCACCACCATGACGACGACCCGACCTTCATCGATTGGCACGCTGGCCGCCGAACCGACCGCTCCGCAGCTCAGGCAGGCGATGGCGGCATTGCTGGGCGACTGGGACAAGATCCCCGAAATCGTCGACGTATTCCGCGAGGCCGCCACGCCCGGCCAGCTGGACTTTCTGGCCGACTTTCTGTTCCAGCAATGGCGGCTGCTTTGCCTGGCCTTCGACGTCGAGAAGGAACGCTGGCAGCTCTACGGCCCCCACAAGCCGGCGAATTGAATATCGCCGATGGCTTCTTGCCGACCCGCAGGCCGGACAGGGCATAATGAAGGTGCTGGATTCCAGCGCCTTTTTTTTGAGCCGGCATGCGTCCCTACAAGATTCCCGAATCCGTCCTGGTCGTGATCCACACCGCCGACCTGCAGGTGTTGCTGATCGAGCGCGCCGACAAGCCCGGCTTCTGGCAATCCGTGACCGGATCCAAGGATGCGCCGGACGAGCCGCTGGTCGACACCGCCGTACGCGAAGTGTTTGAAGAGACGGGTATCCGGATCGGCAGCGAGCAGGTGCCTCTCGAACATCTTTGGGACTGGAAACTTTCCAATGTGTATGAGATCTACGAAGTGTGGCGCGGCCGTTATGCGCCGGGGGTCACGCACAACACCGAACATGTCTTCGGCCTGCAGGTGCCGGCTGGCGTGACAGTGACGCTGGCGCCGCGCGAGCACCTACAGCATTGCTGGCTGCCGTGGCGCGAAGCGGCTGACCGCTGCTTCTCGCCGTCGAATGCGGAAGCGATACTGCAATTGCCGGTGCAGCGCGAGACTATCGCGCAGGGCGTGTCGCCCGTATTGGCCGCAACGTCTGCCTCGGCTGCAACGGCCCCATCCCAGCCGGCGGCATCACTGCCGACCGGCGTGAGAACGAACTGAGCACCCGGACATGAAGTTACGCATCGCCACCTGGAACATTCACAAAGGCGTCAGCGCCATCGGTACGCGGCCGCGCGTGCATGGCATCAAGCAGGCCTTGTCGGGCATGGCGGCCGACATCGTCTTCCTGCAGGAAGTGCAGGGCCGGCATGACTTGCTGGCGCTGAAGCACACCAGCTGGCCCGACCAGGCGCAGCACGAATTCCTGGCCGGCGACAGCCATCACAGCGCGTATGGCGTGAATGCCGTGTACGACCATGGCCACCACGGCAATGCGCTGCTGTCGCGCTTTGCGATTGCGTCGGCTAATAACCATGACGTGTCGGATCATGCGTTCGAGTCGCGCGGCATCCTGCATTGCGTGCTGGCGCTCGAGCAGCGACAGGTACATTGCTATGTGATCCACCTCGGCCTGTTCGCTGGCAGTCGCCGCCGCCAGACGGCGGCGCTGATCGAAGCCGTCGAATCGACCGCGCCGCCTGGCGCGCCGGTGCTGATTGCCGGCGATTTCAATGACTGGACCAATGCGCTGTCGGAGTCGCTGCGCGAACGGCTGGGCGTGACCGAGGTCTTCGACGAGCGACTGCCGACCCAGCGCTTCGGCGATTACCTGCGCCGCCTGTCTGGCCGCGGCCCGCGCAAGGCGCCGGCCCGCACGTTCCCGGCCGCTATGCCGGTGCTGCAGCTCGACCGCGTCTATGTGCGCGGCTTCGATGTGCTGTCGGCCAACGTGCTGCACGGCGCGCGCTGGGGCCGCTTGTCCGACCATGCGCCCATCGTCGCCGAATTGCATCTGGCGACTGGCCCGGCACTATCGACGCCGCAGGGAGGCGGTATTCAGGCCGGTGCAGTCATGAATTCGGCGACAGGCCAGCCAGCAGACTCCGACACGGACGCGCATGCGGGCAGCGAGCTATAGCCACGGCAACCACCTGACGCTGCTGCACCGGGGATCGGAGTTCTTCCCGGCGCTGATCGCGGCTTGCGACAGCGCGCAATCCGAGATCTACCTCGAGACTTACATCTTTGCCTTCGACGATACCGGCCTGCAGGTGAAGGCCGCTTTGCTGCGCGCCGCGGCGCGAGGCGTGTCGGTGCAGGTACTGGTCGACTGGCTGGGCACTGGTCGCGAGAACATTGCGCGGCTGCGGCGCGACTTCGAGCCGGCCGGCATCCATTTCGCGGCCTTCAATCCGTGGTTCCGACGCGGCATGTCGCGCATGCACCGCAAGCTGGTCGTCATCGATCGCCGCACCGCCTTCCTCGGCGGCCTGAACATCAATGACGACAATATCTCCGATGACGACTGGGCCACGCCCTTGCCCGCGCCGCGCTGGGATTTTGCGGTCAACATCGTCGGGCCGCTGGTGACGGCGGTGCTGTCGGAAGCACGCCGCCAGTGGCAGCGCACAATGCCGCGGCCCCTGATGACGCGCATCGGCGTCTTGCGCGAATCGGTGCGCGCGCGGCAGGCTTTGCGCGCAGTGCGCGTCGAGGAAGCGGCACTGGTGGTGCGCGACAACCTGCGCAACCGGCGCGCGATACAGCGCGCGCTGCTGCAGGCGCTTGGCCATGCGCACGACAGTGCACTGCTGGTCACGCCCTATTTCGCGCCGGGACGCAAGATGCGCAAGGCGCTGGTGCATGCGGCGCAGCGCGGCATCGACGTCACGCTGCTGATTGGCGTCGGCCAGTTCGCGATGCAGGACGCGGTCGCGCAATCCTTTTATCCGCGGCTGATACGCGCGGGCGTGAAAATCGTCGAGTACCGGCGCACGCAATTGCACGGCAAGGTCGCGGTCGTCGACGACGACTGGGCAACCGTGGGGTCGAGCAATTTCGACGGCCTGTCGCTGTTCGTCAATCACGAAGCCAACATCATCGTGCGTGACGCCCGGTTCACGTCGTCCTTGCGCGAATACATCTTGCGTGGCGTGGCCGAAGGCGTGGCCGTCACCGCCGACGATGTCGCGCGGCTGTCGCTGCCGCGACGGATGTGGAATCGTTTTTCTTACGGGTTGTATCGCGCGGTCTTGCAGGTGCTGACCCTCGGCAGCTACACGAAGTAGCCGCTACAATCGCCGCCATGAGTGACAACCTTCGTCTGGACAAATGGCTGTGGGCCGCGCGCTTCTTCAAGACGCGTTCACTGGCCACCGAAGCGATCGAGCGCGGCCGCGTGAAGGTCAATGACGAGCGCGTGAAGCCGGCGCGCAGCGTGCGCATCGGCGACTTGCTCGACATCGACAATGGCAGCAGCGAATGGCAGGTCCGGGTCGAAGACCTGTCCGACAAGCGCGGCCCGGCGCCGGTCGCTCAGCAGTTGTATGCCGAGACCGAGGCCAGCGTGCTGCGCCGCCAACAGGAATCCGAGCGCCGCAAATTGTTCGCCGAGCCCGCCGAGGGCATTCACGGCCGCCCGACCAAGCGCGACCGGCGCCAGCTCGATCGCTCGCGCAGCTGACAATTTCACGGCGTTTAGGGACAATTCCCGCCACCTTCCTGACAAATTTGTGCATAATAGGACGGTCGTTCTATTTTCATGGAGCCCGGACCGTGTCCGACACCAGGCAGAAACCGCTGCGCAAAGGCGAGCAAACCCGCGCCAGCATCCTTGAAGCCGCACTTGAACTGGCCAGCCGCGAAGGGCTGGAGGGCCTGACCATAGGGGCATTGGCCGAGCGCATGAACATGAGCAAGTCCGGCGTGTTTGCGCACTTCGGCTCGCGCGAAGATCTGCAGCTGGACGTGCTGCGTCTCTACAACCTTCAGTTCGAACAGGAAGTTTTCTTTCCGAGCATGGCCGAAGCGCGCGGGTTGCCGCGGCTGCGCAGCCTGTTCAACCGCTGGATTGACCGAGTCAGCCGTGAGATCGCCTCCGGTTGCATCTACATCAGCGGCGCCGTCGAGTATGACGATCGCCCCGGCCCGATCCGCGACCAGCTGGTGGGCATGGTGCAGACCTGGCAAAAGGCGCTGCGCCGCGCGGCACAGCAGGCGAGCGACGAAGGGCATCTGGCGACCGGCATCGCTCCCGACCAGCTGGCCTTCGAAATGTACGGGCTGGTGTTGGCGCTGCACCACGATGCGCGCTTCATCCGCAGCCCGGACGCCGTGCAGCGCGCGCAGGCCGGATTCGAGCGGCTGGTAGGGCAGGGCTGATCCAGGCCGGTTAGTGCAACACGGATTCATGCGCAAAGGCAGCCAGCGCATCACCCATAACCAATAGCCTGACTCGGTCGGACCCGCTTGCCTGTGAGCTGCGCCGCCGACCGGCGATACCGACAAGCCGGACCAGCCGGCAGCACTGGCAAGCAGCGCCAACAAGCAGCGCCAACAAGCAGCACCAACAAGCAGCACCAACAAGCAGCACCAACAAGGAGACTTCGATGCCCACCTACACTCCGCCGCTGCGCGACATGCACTTCGTGCTGCATGAACTGCTGGACGTGCCGGGCGAACTGCAGGCGATGCCGCGCCACGCCGACCTTGACGCCGATACCATCAACCAAGTGCTGGAAGAAGGCGGCAAGTTCGCCGCCGAAGTGATCTTCCCGCTGAACCAGAGCGGCGACCGCGAGGGCTGCCACTACGACCCCGCCAGCCGCAGTGTGACGGCGCCCAAGGGCTTCCGCGACGCCTACCGGCAATATGTGGATGGCGGCTGGCCTTCGCTGTCTTGTGACCCCGAGGTGGGCGGGCAGGGATTGCCATCCGTGGTGAACAACTCGTTCTACGAAATGCTGAACTCCGCCAACCAGGCCTGGACCATGTATCCGGGCCTGTCGCATGGTGCGTACGAGTGCCTGCACGCACACGGCACGCCGCAGCAGAAGGCGCTGTACCTGCCACGGCTGGTATCCGGCGAATGGACCGGCACCATGTGCCTGACCGAAGCGCACTGCGGTACTGACCTTGGTCTGTTGAAGACGAAAGCCGAGCCGCAAGCCGATGGCAGCTACCAGCTTACCGGCAGCAAGATATTCATCTCTGCCGGCGAGCATGACCTGTCCGGCAACATCATCCACCTGGTGCTGGCACGCCTGCCGGATGCGCCACCCGGTACGCGCGGCATCTCGCTGTTCGTCGTGCCGAAATTCCTGCCTGATGCCGACGGCAAGGCGGCCGAGCGCAATGCCATCAGCTGTGGCGCGATCGAGCACAAGATGGGCATTCACGGCAATGCGACTTGCCAGATGAATCTCGACGGCGCGACCGGCTGGATCATTGGCGAACCCAATCGCGGCCTGAATGCGATGTTCGTGATGATGAATGCCGCGCGCCTCGGCGTCGGCATGCAGTCGCTGGGCCTGACCGAAGTCGCATACCAGAATGCGATTGCCTATGCACGCGAGCGCGGACAAGGCCGCAGCCTGACCGGCAACAAGGCCGAGGACAAGCCGGCTGATCCCATCCTCGTTCACCCGGACGTGCGGCGCATGCTGCTGACGGCGCGCGCGTATGCCGAGGGCGGGCGCGCCTTCTCGTCCTATGTCGCGCTAATGATCGATCGCGAACTGAGCCATCCGGATGACGACGTGCGCAAGCAAGCGGCAGACGAAGTCGCGCTGCTGACGCCAATCGCCAAAGCCTTCCTGACCGATAACGGCTGGATCGCGACCTCCGAAGCGATGCAGGTTTATGGCGGCCACGGTTACATCGGCGAATGGGGCATGGAGCAGTATGTGCGCGATGCCCGCATCAACATGATCTACGAAGGAACCAACACCATACAGTCGCTCGACCTGCTGGGCCGCAAGGTGCTGATGGACAACGGCGCGAAGTTGCGCCAGTTCGGCGACAAGGTGAAGGCCTTCGTCGAAGAACACGGCACCGACGAAAAGATGGCCGAATTCATTACGCCGCTGGCCGACATCGGCGACAAGATGGGCAAGCTGTCGATGGAAATCGGCATGAAATCCTTCGCGAATCGCGATGAAGTCGGCGCGGCCGCGGTGCCCTACCTGCGCGTTGCCGGCCATCTGGTATTTGCGTATTTCTTTGCGCGCATGGCAAGGATTGCGCTCGACAAGGAAGACAGCGGCGACGACTTCTACAAGGCCAAGCTTGCCGTGGCGCGCTTCTATTTCGCGCGCCTGTTGCCCGAGACCGCAATGCTGATTCGACAGGCGCGCTCAGGTGCGGCGAACCTGATGCAGATGGACGAAGCACTGTTCTGATCGGGCGGGGACGTGCCCTGCCTGCAGGGTGTCCTTGTCATTGGAAATTTTCAGTAAGGAGACGGACTCTTGTCGAATTTCATCGTGAAGAAAGTCGCTGTGCTCGGCGCCGGCGTGATGGGTGCGCAGATCGCCGCCCACTGCATCAATGCGCGCGTGCCGGTGATCCTGTTCGATTTGCCGGGCAAGGAAGGCCAGCCGCGCAATGCGCTGGTCGAGCGCGCGCTGGAAACGCTGCAGAAGCTGAACCCCGCGCCACTGGCCGATGCCGCGCAGGCCGCGCTGATCGAGATTGGCAATTTCGACGATGACCTCGACAAATTGAAGCAAGCTGACCTTGTGATCGAGGCCATCGCCGAGCGCATGGACTGGAAGCATGCGCTGTACGAAAAAATTGCGCCGCACATCGCGCCGCATGCAATCTTCGCAACCAATACCTCGGGCCTTTCGATCACGGCGTTGTCCACGGGGCTGGAGGATGGAATGAAGCCGCGCTTCTGCGGCGTGCACTTCTTCAATCCGCCGCGCTACATGCACCTGGTCGAGCTGATCCCGACGACGGCCACCGATAACAGCATCCTCGACCGGCTGGAAACCTTCCTGACCACGACCCTCGGCAAGGGCGTGGTGCGCGCGATCGACACGCCGAATTTCATCGCCAACCGCGTCGGCATTTTCGGCATGCTGGCCACAATGCACGAGGCGCAAAAATTCGGCTTGTCGTACGACCTCGTCGATGACCTGACGGGCGCGCGGCTGGGCCGCGCCAAGTCCGGCACCTTCCGTACCGCCGACGTGGTGGGCCTTGACACCATGGGTCATGTGATCTGCACGATGACGGGCAAGCTGCCCGATGATCCGTTCGCAGCGCTCTATCAGCAACCGGCGGCGCTGCAGAAGCTGATCGCCGAAGGCCGCCTCGGCCAGAAGAGCGGCGCGGGTTTCTACAAGAAGGCCGGCAAGGACATCCTGCGTTATGACGCGGCGACAGACGATTACGTGGCCTCGGGCGCGAAGGCGGACGAACTGGTCGTTCGCATCCTGAAGGAAAAGGATCCAGCCAAGCGCATGAAGGCCTTGCATGACTCGTCGCACCCGCAGGCGCAATTCCTGTGGGCGATCTTCCGCGACACATTCCACTACATCGCCGTGCACCTCGACAGCATTGCCGACAATGCGCGCGAGCTCGACTTCGCGCTGCGCTGGGGCTTTGGCTGGAAGCAGGGGCCGTTCGAACTGTGGCAGGCCGCGGGCTGGCAGCAAGTCGCGCAGTGGGTGCAGGAAGACATTGCTGCCGGCAAGGCGCTGTCAGCGGCGCCCCTGCCAGGCTGGGTCTTCGATGGCCGCGATGGCGTGCATAGTGCGCAGGGTTCGTGGTCGCCGGTGAAGCAGGCCTATGTGCCGCGTTCATCGCTGCCGGTCTACCGGCGTCAGGCCTTCCGCGCGCAGCTGGTCGGCGACAGCGCGCCTACCGGCGCAAGCGCCGGCACCACGGTGCATGAAGACGATGCGGTACGCCTGTGGCATCAGGACGATGGCGTGCTGCTGCTGTCGTTCAAGGCCAAGATGCACGTGATGGGGCCGGACGTGATCGGCGGCATCGAGCGCGCGATCGCCGAAGCCGAGCAGAACTACCGCGCGCTGGTGATCTGGCAGGCGGACTCGGCCGAAGGCGGTGCATTCTCGGCCGGTGCCGACCTGCAGGCGATGCTGCCGATGTTCATGTCGGGTGGGGTGAAGGCGATCGAGCCCTTCGTCGCGCGCTTCCAGAATGCGCAGATGCGCGTCAAGTACGCCAACGTGCCTGTGGTGGCCGCTGTCGGCGGGCTGGCACTGGGTGGCGGCTGCGAATTGCTGATGCATGCGAGCCGCCGCGTTGCGCTGCTCGAATCCTACATCGGGCTGGTCGAAGTCGGCATCGGCCTGCTGCCGGCCGGCGGCGGCCTGAAAGAGATTGCATTGCGCTCGGCGCGCGAAGCGCGCGGCAACGACATCCTGCAGTTCCTGAAAAACCGCTTCACGCTGGCGGCGACAGCAGCTGTGTCGAAATCAGCGGTCGAGGCCAAGAGCATGGGCTACCTGTCCAAAGGCGACGTCATCGTGCTGCATCCGCATGAACTGCTGCATGTGGCAAAGACGCAGGCACTGGCCATGGCTGATGCAGGCTACCGCCCGCCGCTGGCGACCCTCATGCCCGTCACTGGTCGCTACGGCATTGCGACGATCAGGGCGCAACTGGTCAACATGCGCGAAGGCGGGTTCATTTCGGCGCATGACGAACACATCGCCAGCCTGATCGCCGACATCGTCTGCGGTGGTGACATCGAGCCGGGCAGCCGGGTCAGCGAGCAATGGCTGCTGGACAAGGAGCGCGCAGCCTTCATGACCCTGCTCGCCCACCCGAAGACGCAGGAACGCATCATGGGCATGCTGCAGACTGGCAAGCCGGTAAGAAATTGACGCCGTTGTACGCCAAAGGCGGACAGCGGGGTCATTCCGGCGAAAGCCGGGATCCAGCGACTTCCGCGGCACACGACCAACGACACTGGACACCGGCTTTCGCCGGTGCGACCCGATACAGGGAGAATTGAAATGACCCGACCACTACAGGATGCCTATGTCGTTGCCGCTACCCGCACCCCGATCGGCAAGGCGCCGCGCGGCGTGCTGCGCCATGTGCGACCGGATGACTTGCTGGTGCTTGCGCTCAAGGGCGCACTCGCGCAAGTGCCGAACCTTGACCCCGCGACCATCGAAGATGCGATCGTCGGTTGCGCCTTTCCGGAGGCCGAGCAGGGCCTGAACCTTGCGCGCATGGCGGTGCTGCTGGCCGGCCTGCCGAAGTCGGTCGGTGGCGCTACCGTCAACCGCTACTGCGCGTCCGGCATCACGGCCGTCGCGATGGCAGCCGACCGCATCCGCACCGGCGAAGCGGATGTGATGATCGCTGCCGGCGTCGAATCGATGTCGATGGTGCCGCTGATGGGCTACCACCCGTCGATGAACATGGGCATCTTCAAGGACGAGAATGTCGGCATGGCCTTTGGCATGGGGCTGACGGCCGAGAAGGTCGCGCAGCAATGGAAGGTGTCGCGCGAAGCGCAGGATGAATTCGCGGTCGAGTCGCATCGGCGCGCTGCCGCAGCGGTAGCCAATGGCGCGCGCGCCGGCGAGATCCTGCCGATCGAGGTGGTCGAGAGATTCCCGAACCTGGCTTCCGGGCAAGTCGACATGCGCACACGCACCGTGGTCGATGACGAAGGCATCCGGGTCGATACGACGATGGAAGGACTCGCAAAGCTGAAGCCCGTGTTCGCCGTTAAAGGCTCGGTCACTGCCGGCAACAGCTCGCAAACCTCGGACGGCGCCGGCGCGCTGATCCTGGTCAGCGAAAAAATCCTGAAGCAATTCAATCTGCAACCGCTGGCGCGCTTCGTGTCGTTCGCGATTCGCGGCGTGCCGCCGGAGATCATGGGCATAGGTCCGAAGGAAGCGATTCCTGCCGTCCTGAAGACGGCCGGCCTGACGCTGGACCAGATCGACTGGATAGAGTTGAACGAAGCGTTCGCCGCGCAGGCGATTGCGGTGCGCAATGAGCTAGGCCTCGACCCGGCAAAGGTCAATCCGCTGGGCGGCGCCATCGCACTCGGCCATCCGCTGGGCGCGACTGGCGCGATACGTTCGGCGACCGTGATCCATGGACTGCACCGCCGCCAGCAGAAATACGGGATGGTGACGATGTGCGTCGGCACCGGCATGGGCGCGGCTGGTATTTTCGAGAGGATGTGAACATGGCGATCCGCATGGATACCGCGAATGGCATTGCGACGCTCGCATTCAGCCGTCCTGAAAAAAAGAATGCGATCACGGCCGCGATGTACCAGTCGCTGGCCGAGGGGCTGAAGGCCGCCGATGCCGACCAGGCCGTGCGCGTGATCGTGATCACCGGCGATGGCGGCATGTTCACCGCCGGCAATGACCTCGAAGATTTCCTGAAGCATCCGCCGCAAGGCGACGACAGCGCGGTCGTGCAGTTCATGAATGCGTTGCGCATCGCTGGCAAGCCTGTGGTTGCTGCCGTGCCGGGCATTGCGATCGGCATCGGCACCACCTTGCTGATGCATTGCGACCTCGTCTATGCCGCCGACACGGCGAAATTTGCGATGCCGTTCACGTCGCTCGGCCTGTGCCCCGAATTCGCCTCCAGCGTGCTGCTGTCGCGTATTGCCGGCCACCAGCGCGCGGCAGAGAAGTTGCTGCTCGGCGAAGCCTTCGATTCGGCCGAGGCCGAGAGCATCGGCATCGTCAATCGGGTATTGCCTGCTGCCGATTTGCCTGCCTTCGTGGGCGCGCAGGCAGCGAAGCTGGCGGCTTTGCCGGCCGAATCGCTGCGCATCACCAAGCAGTTGATGAAGTCCGATTTGCAAACGCCGATCGCCGCCGCGATGCTGACCGAATTGCAGCACTTCATGCGCCTGCTGCAAGGCCCGGATGCGAAAG
>JACCDY010136768.1_pt1 | contig 13185 bp, 14 predicted proteins | sample 7446391 | NCBI WGS metagenome assembly JACCDY01 (sample SAMN15323451, study PRJNA562643) | freshwater metagenome | isolation source: river surface water | place: USA:Blue River Watershed | collected 2017-08-18 | reverse complement strand
GGAATTTTTTTTGAATCATCTTTGATATAACTTCCAAAGATTCGTTATTTGATGATTCATTAAATTCTACAAAACTAGCAATTATTTTATATTTAAGTTTGTTTGCTATTTTTTCAGCATATTTACCTATTGTAACAAAGTGGACTTCGTCTTTTGTATTTTTTAAAGATAAAGATAACATTTTAAATAAATTAACATGATACCCTCCACAAAGTCCTTTGTTCCCACCGTAAAGTACAACTAAGATTTTACCTGTCTTGGTCTCTTTTTCTGACATTAGAGAATGTGTTCCGGGAGCCATTTTTTGTAAATAAGCAACAAGCTTAAGACCAAGTATGGCATACGTTCGAGAACCAAGAGTCCGTATTGTTGATTTTCTCATCTTTGATACCGAAACCATTTCCATGGTTTTTGTTATCTTTTTGATATTTGCAACAGACTTTATCTTTTGTTTAATAATTTTAGATTGTACAGGCATAGTATAATATTATAAAATAATTTCTGTAGCATCTTTTAAGGCCATTGAAAGAGAAGACTCTATTTCATCATTCCAAGTTTTTTCTAAATCTTTCAATAATGTTCCATAACTATTTCTCATATAATTAAGAAAAGCTTCTTGTTTTTCTTTTATAGATAAAACATCAAAAGAATCAAAAAACCCATTATTTGCTGCAAAAATAGTAGCAACTTGTTCCCCCACTGGCATTGGTGCATATTGAACTTGTTTTAAAAGCTCTGTAATTCTTTTACCACGATTAAGTTGTTTTTTTGTTTCTGGATCAAGATCAGAATCAAACTGAGCAAAACTTTCAAGTTCACGATATTGAGCCATAGCTAATTTTAGTTTACCTGCTGTTTTTTTCATTGGCTTGGTTTGAGCACTAGAACCAACACGAGAAACAGATAATCCAACGTTAATCGCCGGACGAATACCTTTATAGAAAAGTCCTGATTCAAGGAAAATTTGACCATCAGTAATTGAAATAACGTTTGTAGGAACATATGCTGAAATATCTCCAGCTTGAGTCTCAATGATTGGCAAAGCTGTAATAGATCCTCCACCTGCTTCAGGATTACGTCGACATGCTCTTTCAAGTAAACGAGAATGTAAATAAAAGACATCTCCCGGATAAGCTTCACGGCCTGGTGGACGACGAAGAAGTAGTGATATTTCACGATAAGCTACCGCATGTTTAGATAAATCATCATAAACAATTAATACATCATTGCCTTTATCCATATAATATTCAGCAATTGCAACCCCAACATAAGGAGCCAAATAAGAATAAGCTGGGCCTTCTGCAGCACCAGCTGCAACAATTGTTGTATATTCCATTGCTCCAGACTTACGTAAAATTTCTATAGTACGAGCAATTTTTGATTGTTTTTGACCAATAGCAACATAAACACAAAGCATGTTTTGGCCTTTTTGGTTTATTATTGTATCTATTGCAACAGCACTTTTACCTGTTTGACGATCACCAATAATAAGCTCACGTTGCCCACGACCAATTGGAATCATTGCATCAATTGCAAGAATTCCAGTTTGAACTGGTTGATCAACACCTTGACGATCCATAACCCCTGGGGCTGTTTTTTCTACAGGATAATAATCCTTTGTAATTACGGTTTTACCGCCATCAACAGTTTCTCCAATTGGGTTAACAACACGTCCAACTAAATCCATTGAAACAGGAACAGAAAGTATTCTTTTTGTGCGTAAAACCTGATCCCCTTCTTTTAAAGATGTATAATCTCCTAAAATAATTACCCCGATTGAATCTTCTTCCAAGTTAAGAGCAATACCAAAAATTCCATTTGGGAAAGATAGCATTTCATTTGATTGACACCCTGGCAACCCAGAGACACGAGCAATACCGTCAGTAATAGAAAGTATATTCCCGTACTCTTCTGTAGAAATTGAAATATCAAAATTTTTGATATTTTCTTGTATGTTTTGTATTAGTGAATCTATTTTCATATTATGCGGTTAAATTTTCTTCTAATTTTTTGAGCATACTTTTAATAGATGCATCGTAAATAGTTCCATTTTGTTTTAAAATAAAACCACCCAAAAGAGAAGGGTCAACAAAAGACTCTATATGAACTTCCCCCGCATCTTCCTTAAGAAAACCTTTTACTAAATTATTCATAGTTTCTTTACTTAGTTCATGTGAACTAGTTAAATTACATTCACGTAAAACGATATCTTTTTCTTGAATCCTTTTTAAATGTGAAAGAATTTTAGGTAAAGAAGAAACCATATGATGTCTTTTTAAAAAAGAAGTAAGAGACTGTGCCATTTCTTGCGCATCTTTGCCATTGTGTGCAATATGATGTGCATATAAAGATTCAGCAATTGTACGAGATTTAATCATATTTATGAATTTTTCTTACTAATACCTGCAGTAAATCTCTCATTATCTTCTTTTGTAAAACCAGTAGAAAGAATCTTTTCTAAACTCTCTCTTATTAAAGTAGCTGTTTCTTTTTGTATATTTGCAGTCATTTCTTCTTTTTCTCGAGCTAATTCTTTTTTAGCTGATTCTAAAATTTGTTCTTTTTGTATTTGAGCATCTTGTAAAGAAGCATCGATAATACCTTTGGATTTTTCTTCTGCGGAACTCAAAATATCACGAACTGTGTTTTGAGTTTCGGAAAGTATTTCTAATTTTTCAGATTCAGCTTCTAAAAGCTTTTTCTCTGCACGATCAGCTTTATTAAGACCTTCACGTATTTTACCATCTCGAATCCTCATCATTTTCATAAGAGGTTTACCAAGAACAAAATAAACAAGCACAAGAACAATTGCAAAGTTAATTACTTGAGCAATAATAAGTTTTAGATCGATGTGAAAAGTTGAAATGATTGCATCCATAAGGAAAGTTTACATTAAAAGATTATAATAAAAAGACTACTTAATTGAGAAAGCAATAACAAGAGCGTAAATTGCAATAGCTTCAGCAAAAGCAGATGCAAGTAGCATAGGCACAAGTATTTTACTTGCAGATTCTGGGTTGCGACCAATAGACTCCATTGCTTTTGATCCAATAAGACCAATTGCTAAAGCTGGAGCGATAGCTCCTACTGCAATTGCGAAAGCTTTTGCGAACATGACATTTTCCATAATTTTTATATAAATTAATTAATAAATAATAATACTACACCGAGCCTAGCACTTTTTCTTGTGCTAAATGTTTTTCATCATGATGCTCGGACTCGTGAGAGTCATGTTCATCATGGTCGGTTGCTTGAATTGAGAAATAAACTGTCGTTAACATTGAAAAAATGAATGCTTGAATAATACCTACAAAGAATTCCAAGAAAAGAAAAGGAATAGGTAAAAAGAAAGCAAGAAGAGCGCTCATTGAAGCCAATAACACTTCTCCAGCAAAAACATTACCATACAAACGGAAAGAAAGTGATGCGACTTTTGCTATTTCACCAATAGCTTCTAACGCTCCTACAAAAAAATGAATTGGAGCTACAACTAATACTGTTGGATCTTTTAAAAAGTTTCTCATTTTTAATAGTTCCCCAATTTTTATATATTTGTTTATACCCTTCCATAAACCAAGAACTACAATACCAAATATATTAGAAGCAATTACGGTAAATATTGCAATTGCTAATGTTGTATTAATATCTGCAGTTGCTCCACGAAGCATTGGTATAAATACATCATGCCCATCATGGTTTACAATATTTCCAAATGCCCCTACTCCTGGCAATATTCCAACCCAGTTATTAACAAGTACAAAAATAAACAATGAAAAGGATATTGGAAATATTTTTAAAGAAAGTTTTCTTGAACCAGTTACTTGGTCACATAGATTTAATGCCCCATCAATTATAAGTTCAAAAAAATTCTGAACTCTTCCAGGAATTGATTTAAGCTTTCTTAACCTAATAAATAGAACTATTAACAAAACAAAAACCACAGCAACCCAGCTTGTTAAAAGTGAATTTGTAACAGTAAAATTACCAATATTAAAAACTGGTTCTGCATATAGTGTTGCTTCGTGGCTAACATTTTCACTACTAACCCCAGTGGTATCAGCAGTAGAATGTCCAGCTTGTTCTATAATTTCAGTATTATTATTTAAGTTATTTTCTTGAGTCATGTAAATTAATTATTTTTAGTATCGGTATCTTCTAAATGTATATCGTGATAAGAGAGTTCTCTTATGGATTGGATGTCGTTTTCTTTTCTACTTTTTTCCTCATCTTCACTATTTACTAAAGATCGTAAATATTTTTTTGATTCTTTGATAAGCCCATAGAAAGAAAAAACTACAGAACCAATAACACATATTAAGAATACATATTGTGGTGCATTTATTTTATCAACAAGGAAATTCCCAAGGAAAAAGCCACACAATACAGGAAATGCAATCCAACCAGAAAGACTTAATCCAAAACCTAATTGCCTAGTCATTATGCCTTGCTGTTTTTGTTTCTTATCAATGTTGTTCTTTATATTGTCCATGTGCGTGTACTTGGAATCGGACCAAGGACCTCTGTCTTATCAGGACAGCGTTCTACCACTGAACTATACACGCATGTTTAGATTACAACTATAATCTTTTTCATTATATTTATTACATCACCATTACTCGCCCGTCCAAAGCCTTGGCGTCGGCGGGCCACTGAACTATACACGCATAAAATCTATAATTAATAGATTCTAAATAAACAAAATTACACCAGCAGAAATTCCACTGGGCGCCTAAATTATAGCAAATTTATGCTTTTAAAGCAAATAAAAAGGGCTAAACCAATTAATTCTAGGTAGCCCTTAACTTTATAAATTCATAATAATCCGCATTATTGGTACCATTTTCACCTTCTTTGATTTTTTCTTTCATACATCTCGAATCTTAATCCACCAAAAAAGTGGTTTTCCTTTTCTACATGATCAAAACCCAACATTAGCGCTAAAGTATGGTTTATTTTTATCCCACTTTCCACCTCAAAAGAGTATTCGTTTTTATTGGGGTAATAATTTAAAAATCCCTCAAAAAAAACTTTTTCATTTAGAATAGGTTTGCTTTGCGCATAAGCGTTAACTAACCAATCTTTAGTATGAAGATTTTTGTACCCGCCAATTTGGGCTTGATAAAAAATGTTCTTTACTATATGAAAATCTGAAAAGACAGTGTTAAGGCCCAACCAAATAGATGTGTGGGAATTAAATCTTGCTTGAGCAGATAGGTATATAGGTACCTTTTTGAAAGCAAAATCTGCTGAAATAAAACCAAGACCTACTGTGTCTTTCGGTTCAATCCAAACATTTTGTCTAGTCCGAAAGTTGTAGAAATTATGAGATGTATCCCAAAATTGTCCAATATACGAGATAGCTATTGGGTAGTAAGCACTAATTTCAAGCTTTTCTTCCACTGCGGAAGAACGACAATAATCTCCTCCAGAATCTTGTGCAGAAGATGTTAAAGATAAGAAAATAAAAATTATTATTCCTGATCCTCCTTTTAACCATTCGTTTATTTCTTTTAATTTTTTTTCTTTCTTTTTGTCCTTATGAAAAATTCCATAAAGTAAAAGAATTGCTCCGCTCAAAATTACACCCCATCCACTAAGAGAGATATCATCCCACCAAGGATTTTTTTGTATTTTATGATAGAGAAAAAAAGAAATAACGAATATTAAGAAAATTCCTGCAGAGAGTATATACCCTGCTGTTTTGTTTTTTAGTTTATTCATAAATATTTTTAATCGGGGATATTTTACCACAAAAACAACCAAAATGCAAAGATTTTGGTTGGATTATCTTGAATTCAAGCCTATTTTGTAATTAATAATAGGATTATAAAGTAATTATTCTTCGTCTCCAGCATCACCAATTACCCCATTTTGAAAAGCATCAATTATGTCATCAATCTCCCCCATCATTATTTTCGGTAAATTATGCCATGACATATGTATTCGATGATCAGTAATACGGTCTTGTGGGAAATTATAAGTTCTAATTTTTTCACTTCTATCTGCTGTTCCAATTTGGCTAGCTCGATCACCGGCATATTTAGCTGCTTCTTTTTCATCTTCTATCATTTGAAGTTTAGCTTGAAGCATTTCCATTGCTCGGTCACGGTTGGCTAATTGAGATCGCTCCATTGTACAGCGCACAGCAATCCCTGTTGGTTTATGGATTAGTCTTACTGCAGTTTCAACCTTGTTAACATTTTGCCCACCAGCACCACCAGCCCGAGATAATTCCATTTCTAAATCGGCAGGGTTAATTGTAATTTTTGTTTTTTTACGGATTGGTAGTATTGCAACACTGGCAGTTGATGTATGAATCCGGCCGTTTTTTTCAGTAAGTGGGATTCTTTGAACTCGATGAACTCCGGTTTCAAAGCGAAGTAATTTATATACATCTTGTCCTCGAATTTGAAAAGTATCGTCATCTAACATATGAACTGCCCATTTTCTTTTACCAGCATAGCGTTGATACATTTGAGAAAGTTCACTAGCAAACAAACTAGCTTCGTCACCACCTGCACCAGCGCGCATTTCAACGACAACTTCATTAGGGAATTCTTCTTCCTCTTTTTCGGATTTTTCAATTTCTGCAACTTGATCTTCGATTGATTTTATTTGCATATCAATCATTGATAATTCTTCAATTGCCATATCAGACATATCAGGATTTTCTTTAATCATATTTTCAACTTCTCCTTTTTCACGCAAAAGCTTCTCGTACTGATGTGCAAGAAATTCGGTTTTATAATTCTCTTTTAATTTTTCAATATCTAACATGAGTATATTTATTATAACACAAACCCCCTCTTAATCTCCCCCTTCTTAGGGGGAGATGTCCGCAAGGACAGAGGGGGGGTACTGTATTAGTTAAGCTTTTTTAAGAGAAGCTCTTTTCTTGAATTTATCAACACGTCCTGCAGTATCAAGAACACGTTCTTGTCCTGTATAAAATGGATGTGTAGCTGATGAAATTTCAACAAAATATGCTGGGTATTCTTTACCATCACCTTCGTATTTAACGGTTTCTGTTGTTTTAACAGTAGAAAAAGTTAAAAACTGCGCTCCTGTACCAGAGTCAATAAATACAACTTGACGATAATCTTTTGGGTGGATATCTTTCTTCATATGTATTAATATAGCATAAAATATAGAAATTGCAATTTTTTATAAAATTTGCGATCTAATTTTATCTTCTAGACACTCCATATTCTTTTAAATAATCAATGTCAGCTTGGATGCTGGATACACGAGCCATAACTTGTTTACCATAACTACAATCAGACCCTCCAGACCCATAATATCTACAAGCAGCTTTGATTTGAGAACTATAAGTAGATCCAGCCCCAATATCAGCTAAATAAATAGATGAAGCAGTTATCGAGTCTCTAGCATTCCAAGGATTAGCACTACCAGTAATTGCAATTATTCTTTTTTCTACACCTTTCCAAGTAGACGGAATAAACTGAGCTGGGCCCATGGCTCCACCCCAACCTTGTACACCAGCAATAGGACAAGAAACCACTGTTTTTTTATAATCCATACCAAGTCTAGATGTGATTTCAATAAAAGGCTTAACATCTCGAGTTGGCTTCATACCATTAGCGAATACTTTATTTGTGTTTATATTAATAGCTGAACCAGTAGTTTCATCTAATAAATAACATTTACCGACATTAGCCCCTAAAGCTGATTCTTGAGTTAAAATAGCCAAAACAAGTGAAGCTGGGACACCAGTATGAGTTTGAGCACTCTCAGCATACTGCAATGCTGTACCAAAAGGAATTGCTTTGGTTTCCCCACCAGCAAAGTTAAATAAACGGGCTTTGATTTCAGCGGCCTTTTTTTCTTTTTCAGCTTTTACTTTTTCATACTCAGACTCTTTACCTTTACTTAATTTAAGCATTGCTTGACGTTCTTTCTCGTTAGCTTCAACAGCTTTTTTAGCACTTTCTATTTTAGCTTTTGCATCAATTTGTTCGTCTTGTTTTTTAATTAATTCAGTTTTTTGAATTTCAACTTGCTTTTTATTATCACGAACAATTCCCAGCGAATCTCCAATAGAATCTTTGATACTATTATAGTCGTCTAAATCTTGATAAAAATCAGATAATGTTTCTCCAGACATAATTACATGGACAAAAGATGTTTCATCTTGTAATTCATATGATTTACGGATAAGCTCTGCTAACGATTCTCTTTCTCTTTCTATTTTTTCAGTTAAAGAATAGATGGTTTTGTTTTTATTATCAATTTCACCACCCAATTTTTCAATTAATACATTTTTTGCTCGAATATCTATTTTAGATTGATTAATTTTAGTATTTAAAATATCAATGTCACGTTTAAGTGAAGCAGATTGACCTTTTTGATTTTGAAGTTGAGCGGTGACTTCGGCTAGTTCTTTTTCAAGACCAGCTAGTTCTTGCTCTAAAATAGCTCGTTTATTTTGAGCATCCTGAATTTCACTAACTTGAGCAAATGTAGATAAAGGAGCAAAAAAAACATTCGTAATGGAAAAAATAACCAAAACAAAAATATAAATATACCGCAATTTAAAAAATCGTACCATACACATAGTATAGCACGATTTTTTATTAATTTTATGAATTATTCCCCAGCTTGGTCAGATTCTTTTTTACCTTTCTTTTCAACTTCAATATTAGTTAAATCAATTGGAGCTTGTTCTTTTTCTTCGTGGACTTCGGTAACTGCAGCTACGACTTCATCTGAATCAGTGACGAGCTCAACACCTTTTGGTAATTTAATATCACTAGCAAAAACATTATCATCCAATGTTGCTAATTTTGAAATATCAGCAGTTAAACTATGTGGCATATCAGCTGGTAATGCTTCAACTTCAACTTCATGAAGTACTTTAACTAATACTCCAGCACCACTTTTAACAGCTTCTGAAACACCAGTAAATTCTAAAGGAACACTTGCTGTAATTTTCTTTTTAAGGTCAACACAAAGAAAATCAATATGCAAAGCAAATCCTCGGATTGGATCCAATTGGATTTCATGAATTAGAACTGGTAAATCTTTACCGTCTAAATTTAAACTAATAGTTGTTGTCTCTCCTGCTTCTTTGTAAACCTTTTTGAAGTCGATAGCTGGGACAGAGACAGGAGTGTTCTCTACGCCAGCGCCATAAACCACAGCTGGAACCAATCCATTTTTACGGACCAATTCTAGTTTGTCGGTTTTACTTCGCTTTTGTGCGTTTAATTTAATCATGGGCTTTATATTAGCATAATATGCTTATTTTGGCAAACTAAAATTAATCCCAATTGAAATTGTGCCCAAAATGACCCCATATACAGGTACTAGTATATTGAACTGCAGCTAATTTTAAAAATTCTCTTATACCTTTGGGGGTTAAATCATAATCTGTGATAACCTTCTCTACCCCATCAATAATAGCTATCGCCATTACAGGCTCGGCTTTACCTATAGCATAAGCTAATTTGGTATAGACTTTTTTAGCATTATTGGATTTAAGTAAATCAACAGCAATTTTTCTAGCCATGTATGCTCCGCTTCGGTCAACTTTGGTATAATCTTTACCTGAAAATGACCCCCCGCCAATTGAAATTTCAGGGCCGTAATTATCAATAATTAATTTTCGGCCAGATAGCCCAGTATCTGCGTCAAAACCACCTAAGACCCACTCACCAGCTGGGTTAATTAAATATTCAGTATCAGCATCACCAATTATACTTTTTACAAGTGGTAGTAATTCTTGGTTCTTTGAATTTTGAAAACTTACAACTACAGTTTTTACTTTAAAATCTATAATAGCATCATTTACATATTCAATCGTAACCTGGGTTTTACCATCATAAGGGTAAACTGCATAAATTTTTTGAGCTAAATTCCGAGCTAAAATATATTCCAATGGAAGCAATTCTTTTGTTTCGTTGGTTGCATAACCGCACATTATGCCTTGGTCCCCAGCACCACCAGTATCAACCCCACTAGCTATTTCAGGCCTTTGTTTAACAATGTTTATAATGACTTTATAATCTTGCCCAACAATTTGCTTAACAACCTTTTCAACATCTGGCGATCCAGTACTGGTTACTTCACCATTAATAGTAATTAAATTATGCCCACCCATAACTTCAATAGCAACGCGTGAATTAATATCATTTTCTAAATACGCATCTAAAATTGAATCCGCAATAAAATCACAAATTTTATCAGGATGTTTAGGAGTTACAAATTCTGCAGTTTTAATCATGAGATTGATTATACCACAAGCATTTTAAATCCCTTCTTTTTTGAGTTCTTCCAATAATTCTTTAGCTTTTTTGGAAATCTTTTTCGGTATGTTTATTTTAATACGCAAAATTGCGCTACCGCGAGACCCACCACTGTGTGGTATACCGCGTGATTTGATTATCAAATTCTCCCCGTCATTTGACCCAGCTGGTACGGTTACATTAATAACACCATCAATTAATTCAATATCTTTTTTAATACCTAAAATAGCTTCAGTAGGAGTAATATTTAAATTATAAATTAAATTTGCGCCAGATCGCTCAACATTAGGATTATTTTTAACAATTAAATTTAAATACAAATCCCCTATTTTACCATTTTTAATAAACTCACCTCCACCGGTAAGCTTTAAAGTGTCCCCATGTGAAGAGCCTGCTGGAATATTTATTTTTAATTCAACTTCTTTATTCTCACCACCAGTACCATTACAATTTTTACATTTCTTTTTTATTATTTTACCAGTGCCATCACAATTATCACACATTGATACTTGTTGAAATGCCCCAAGCATTGTTCGGCGAAGAGTTGTAATTTGACCAGAACCATTACACTTACTGCAGGTTTCTGGTTTTTCATCTTTGTCCCCACCTGTTCCACTACAAGTACTACATTTTGTATGTTTTTTAATACGAATTATTTTTTCAGCCCCAAAGATAGCTTCATTAAAAGTTAGATTTATTTCAGTTACTAAATCGCGACCTTTTCTTGGACTATTTTGACTACCGCGCATACCCCCACCAAAAAAGTCTCCAAAAATATCACCCAAATCCCCCATTACAATATCAAAACCTTGCTGAGAAAATCCACCATAACCTGCGCCATATCCGCCAGCTCCTGCACCAGAAAAATCAGTATGTCCATATTGGTCATACTGCGCACGCTTAGCATCATCACTTAAGACTTGATAAGCTTCATTGGCTTCTTTAAATTTAGCATCGTCACCTCCTGGTTTATCCGGATGGTATTTGTGTGCCATTTTATGAAAAGCTCTTTTTATTTCGTCTTTCGATGCACCTTTTTGTATTCCTAATGTTTCGTAATAATCTTTGGACATAAATATTATTATATATTAATTTGTCTCAAACGCTCATAAAGTGCAATAGCAACGCTAACAGATGCATTTAGGGATTCAACTTTACTATCCATTGGAATAGCTAAACCATAATCACATAATTTCATAGTCATCGCATGGATGCCTTCACCTTCACTACCAACTACTATTCCAACTTTACCAGTTAAGTCTGACTTCCATAAATTCGTATCACCACTCATAAAAAGTCCATGCACCCAAAATCCATTTTCTTTCATTGTGCGGATGGCATCATTAACATTCATAGCAATCACCGGTATCATTCCAGCTGTACCGGCAGAAGTGTGCATTACTGTGTCGTTAATTGGAGCTTGATTATTTTTAGCAATAATTATTGCATCAACACCAGAGGCAACACTGGACCTAATAATTGCCCCAACATTATGAACATCGGTTAATTCATCCAACACTACGATACAAGCATTTTTTTTATCTTTTGTAGTGCGCAAAACATCGCGAAGAGTAATGCTACTTTCCGCGATATTTGCTGGCACCTTGTATTTAGGCGCTCTTTTCTCCCTCATCTTGATTTTTCTCTGTAAATTCTGCTTCTTTTGCTTCGCCTTCTGAACTGTTAGTATCTGTTTTTGGAGCATCTTGGTTAGCTTTATTCATTTCTTCACCAATTTTGCTCATAGCATTACTTAAGCTTTCAGTTTTTTCTTTAATTGCATTTTGATCATCACCATCTTTGACGGCTTTCAAGTCAGCAATTGATTTTTCAACCAATTCTTTTGTCTCGGCGCTAACTTTATCACCAGCGTCTTTTAATGATTTTTCTGCAGTGTATAGTAACATTTCAGCAGTGTTTTTAGTATCAACTAATTCTTTTTTCTTTGCATCTTCGTCGGCATATTTTTCGGCATCTTGTTTCATCTTTTCAATGTCAGCGTCGGATAATCCACTAGAGGCTTCAATACGAATACTCTGCTCTTTACCACTGGCTTTATCTTTTGCTTTAACTGAAAGTATACCGTTAGCATCAACATCAAAACTAACTTCAATTTGTGGCATACCGCGTGGTGCTGGTGGAATACCATCTAAAATAAATCGTCCAAGTGATTTATTATCTTGCGCCATTTGGCGTTCACCTTGGGTAATGTGAATTTCCACACTGGTTTGATTATCACCAGCAGTTGAAAATACTTGGGAACGGTTTGTAGGAATAGTTGTATTTTTTTCAATAAGTTTTGTTGCAACGCCACCTAATGTTTCAATTCCTAGTGATAGCGGAATAACATCCAGTAGTAACACATCACGGACATCACCTTGTAAAACTCCACCTTGAACTGCAGCACCAAGTGCTACAACTTCATCTGGGTTAATTGTGCGGTTTGGTTCTTTACCAAATAATGCTTTTACAGCTTCAATAATTGCTGGCATACGGGTTTGTCCACCAACAAGTATAACTTCATCTATTTCAGTTGCTTTAAAAGGACTAGCTTCAATTGCACGCTTTGTAATTTCAATTGAACGGTCAATATATTCTTTTGCTAATTCTTCCAGTTTTGCACGAGTCATTTTAAGTAGTAAATGCTTTGGACCACTAGCGTCAGATGTAATAAACGGAATATTTATTTCTGATTCCATAGTAGTTGATAATTCGTGTTTAACTTTCTCCGCTGCTTCTTTAAGACGTTGCAATGCTAAAGTATCTTTTGTGATATCAATACCACTTTCTTTTTTAAATTCATCAGCAATGTAGCGAATTATTTTTTGGTCAATGTCTTCACCACCCATGTGTGAATCACCATCGGTTGATTTAACTTCAATAACATCATCACCAACTTCAAGAATTGATACATCAAATG
>JACCDY010238567.1_pt1 | contig 13188 bp, 13 predicted proteins | sample 7446391 | NCBI WGS metagenome assembly JACCDY01 (sample SAMN15323451, study PRJNA562643) | freshwater metagenome | isolation source: river surface water | place: USA:Blue River Watershed | collected 2017-08-18 | reverse complement strand
TTGAGTACCTGTATTGGTGAGCGTTGTCGAGTGGCTGGCTCTTGAAGAAATACCGACCTGGTTCTGCATCTTTGACGGGAGACTCATTTAAGACGAAGTGACGTCCGTCACCTTCAAATGTTGCAATGTTCTCTAGCTCATGTTTTGTCACGTCAAGTAATAGACGTTCAAATTTGTTCAGTACATCATCAGATTGTGAGTCATAAGCCTTTAGGCGGTCTTGAACGTGTGGGTCTAGGCTGTCGAAGACCTTTGCTTTGGCACTTGCCATTTCTTTCGAGATGTCAGTTGCAAACAAGGTTTCGAGTTCCTGGAAAGCTGAATCAATTTCGGCATCGGTTCGGCTTGAGTTCAGAATCTCGCTGATTTTCTTTTCAAAGTCAAAGCCGTCTTCGATCGCACCTAGAACTTCGTCCGATGCACCAAAAACACTTGAGAACAGTTTGAACTTGTTAGATAGCAACTCAAGAATGCGCTGCTCAGCGATGTTGCCCTTGTTCGAAAAGTTGGCAACAACAACGTCAAACTTTTGTCCGTAGCGGTGAATACGCCCGATTCTCTGCTCTACCCTTTGTGGATTCCAGGGCAGGTCATAGTTCACAAGCATCGAACAGAACTGCAGGTTGATACCTTCTGCAGCCGCTTCGGTGGCAATCATGATCTTGCCCTCATCGCGGAAGTAATCAACCAGCGCCTTGCGTCTGTCCGCTGAGCTGATTCCAGTTACTAGGTCGCTGCCTCTGTTCTTCTGAAGCCAGGCTTTGTAAATAGCGCTCTGCTCTGGTCCGTCGTTCGAACCATTGAACAAAACTATTCCGTCACCCTTGCCGTCCGCCTGGAGCGACCGCGCGATGTATTCCTGCGTCTTCGTGGAGTCGGTGAAAATAATTGCTTTCTCAGGTGCACCCAGCTCATTCAAGCGGGCGAAGCCTTTATCCAGGGCTTCTGAAAGTTTCACTGCTTTTTGGTTTACAGTGATTGATTTGGCCAGGGCTGCATACTCTCTGAGTTCTGCTACCTCATCAAGCATCATGCGCGTGCGCTCAGAATTTGAGGCTGCCGATTCTTTAGAGCCTGGACCAAACTCAATAACTTCGGCTTCTTCGAGTTCCTCGTCAGTCAGATCTTCAGGTTCGAAGTCTGCAGTAATTATCTTGCCCGAGTTAGACCTGGTTACACCTTCTAGCGCTTCTACTTCCAGGCGATTAGAAATTCGCTCCAAGGTGCTGGATACGGCATAGGTTGAGGATCCAAGACGTTTACGAATGATGAGAGCCGCTAGATGGCGTTGGCTACCACTGAACGCGAACAACTCGTCTCGCTGAAGGTACTCATTGACAAGGTGGTAGAGCCTCCGCTCTTCCTCGCTGGGAGTGAACTCCACTGTGAGTGGGTTGCGCTTGGTGAAGTGAATGTACTTCTCAGCATCTTTTCGCAAAGTTCTCTTGGCGATTGTTGCTACACGATCAGCGAGGTCATCGCCATTTCCTAGGGTGCCGCCCTTGATGTATCGCTCGCGGAAGGCATCAAGTGAATAGAAATAGTCAGGGTCAAAGACTGAAACCAGACCGTAAAGTTCCTCAAGTTTGTTCTGGAGGGGGGTTGCGGTCAAAAGCACGCATTTGTGGGCCCCAGCAAAGATGTGGCTCATGGCCTCGGCTGTCTTGCCTTTTCCAGTCCAGTGGTTCCTCAATCGGTGGGCCTCGTCGGCGATGATCAAATCCCAGCTGCGAAGGAGGGTTGATTCGTATCGCTGAGCAAACTCGTAAGAACAGATCAAAACTTCTGCCTGCCCTGCCGACCCTGCAGCTAGGAGAGAATCTTTGTTCTTGGTATCCAGAACGCTGGCGGGAATCAGAAACTTTTCAAATAGTTCCTGTTTCCATTGCTGGCGCAAGCTAGACGGCGTCACGATGAGAATCGAACGCTTACGTTCAGCCCAATATTGGGTGATAACAATGCCCGCTTCAATAGTTTTGCCGAGGCCAACCTCGTCGGCCATGATCACGCCACGCAAAAATGGCGTCTGAAGAGCAAAAAGTGCTGCGTCAATCTGGTGAGGTTTGGGCTCAACCTGAGCATCAAAGAGCAATCCCGCCAGTTTGCCGACGTGATCGTTGGCGTAACTCCGCCTAAGTTCGTGTGCGAAGTACTTGGCCTGATAGTCAGTTAATTGTGACACTGACTCCCCCTAGCCACTGTTTGAGCGCTGAACAACTGTTTTTCAAGTCTAACCGCGGGGTAGTTAAATACTCCTTCGGCGAGCGCATCAATGCTCGCCGTCAACCCAATCTGCTTCTTCGTCAAAGCCAGAGCCATACTGTGTTTCCACGTAGGGTGTGTTTGGGCTATAGCCTGCAGGTCCCGAGTGAAAATCACCCTCATTCATGGCACCACTTGAACTTGAATTTTTAGTGGTGGTGGGTTGGGTTGACTCCAAGCCAAGCAGCCACCGAAGAAATCGAAACATAGCACCCCTCTTTTGGGTACAAACTACGTTGAGCCTCTGACATTTTGACCTGATGGAGTCAGACATATATCTAGAAGGGCACTGGAGACGCGTAGAAGCCCTCAAGCGCCGCCCATGAAAACTTAGTCATGTTTGGCGCTCAAGGGCTCCTAGATATATCCTGAGGTTAATCAGGCATGGTCGCTAATTGGTGATTCTTATGTACGAAATACCAGCACGCCTTATTTATTAACAACATTTGTTTTTAAGGTACTAAATGTAGCTAGATAGACCAGTCTTGTTTTGGGCTGACCCCAAGTTTAGGCAGGACATTCAAAAACGCCTTCGGCATGGTTGTTTCGCCATTCTGCAGGGGCAGTGACTTACGCAGAACGAAACGATCGTTTCCCTGAGTAAGCTGTTCCCACCCCCAACCCTCAAACGCGGTCAGCAGTTCCTCGCCGACGGAGTCACGATCAACAAGCGGAAAGCTGATCCGACCGACCTCCGCGTTGTCTGTGAAAGTTGAACTAATTTTCAGACCAGCGGGAATCAAGTTTGAACGCGCATTCACTTCTTTGAATCCACCGTGAGGCGTTTTCTTTAGTGGCAGGTCTTTATATACCTCCACAAACTCGTACCAGGGGTCATCTGGTCCAAACGGTAGTCGTGCCTTAATTTCTTCATCCATGGTTAGATTTCCTTCTTCTTATTTTTCTCGTTCACTTCTGCCAGGTAGGCGAAGTTTGGCTCCTTAGAGCGTTTAGCACTCTCAGAGAGTTCGTATCGATCGGGTTCATTGGCAGCCGATCCTTTGTGACACACAGCGATTCCCTCGGCGGACGCAGCGTCCAGGTATCGTCGGGCAGTCGCTGGAGACATGAAGATTGCATCGGCAAACTGATTCACTGTGACAAGCCCGATTAGTTTGTCCCGAACAATGGCTGCTTGCTTAGACATCGACTCCGACTCAACCTGAGCAAAAACCTTTTTATCCTCACCTAGGTCTGCCAAATAAAGTCCGCGAATGGTTTCGGTGCGGGCATTTCGATTCTTACCACCATGCTCGAAGGTTGTTGAAAGTGCGATCCAGTCACGTCGTCCGCCAACAGTTGGCTTAAAGCTGTGATCGTCGTACATAGTCATGACGCAGTCCGCACGACCCTTGAGAGCGCTGGAGCCGCGCATTTCTGGACGCTCTTTCAGCTCAGTCGCCTTGGTTGGGTGGTGCACGAATAGCAGCGATGACTCAGGTCGAATCTTTGACGCGCGGTTCAACGCCTCGGAGTTGAGCGCACCAGCATTTTCGTCGGTGACTCCTGATGTAGCGGACCAGGTGTCAAAAATGATCAGGTCGATCTGCTCGCGTTCTGCAACCTCAGCAATCTTCTTCAAGCTCTCGTCGTTGAATAGATTTGCTCCATCGATGAAGAACATCGAGCCACGAATGTCATCGAGGCAATAGCCGTTGATCTCAAGCCACGCTTCCAACCGCTGGTAGAACCCTGCTTTTCCTTCGCCTAAAACAATCAGGATTTTTCCTCGTCGAGTGTGCTTACCGAGCCATGGCAATTCGAGTGCGATGCGACAGCTCATATCTACGTAGGCAAAGGTCTTGCCTAGGTTGGAGCGAGCAATCATGAAGTTGATTGACTCGCAATAAATCAAGTCCTCGACGAGGTAAACGCCCTTAGTCGCCGCTAGGTCTTCAAGGGTTAGTTCCACCGAGCCAGTAAATGACTCAGATGCCAGCTTTGACTTGGCCTGATCAACGGCTTTCATTTCCACATACTTGATGTCGGCGAGCGCCTCGATCATTAGATCCTGGGGTGTCAATGGTTGTTTATCCATCACTTCACGTCGCTCTGGATGGCTTTACCGCCGAACTTACGAACTGCGCCTTCCAGGGCAGCTGTCCACTCGATTCGATACTCTTCTGTGTCGTAGGGCCCGAACAGCCAGAGCGACTGAAGAAGATCCAGCGCTTCGGCAACCCCAGAGCATCCTTGAGCTCCAAGAAATACGAGCTCGGTCTGTTTGGTGATCATTACCTGGTGGTCGAAGTCCTGCATTGGAAAACGCCTGATGGCATCAATGACTCGGTAGTCAGCGATCGACGGGTTTAGCTCAACAAGCCATTCCTCAAGCGTTCCTGAATACTCGCTAAGTTGCGCAGTTTTTGTTTCGTCTAGCAACCATTCGGGAGCGTCAGCGAGGGCCGATGACTTTGGCGGAGTATCTGTGTAAGCAATGACGTATGAACTGCCCGTCTTTCGATCTAATCCAGTGCGAATTAATTTTTTGTTGGGTGATCGATAGTTGTTGTCTGGGCCTAGTGGCTTACCTGGATTGCGGTAAAAAATGTGCTTTCCACCAGAAGGGGTCAGTTGCTCATAACTCTCAGGGCAATCCAACGAGTGCTTAGTTAGAAAGTGATAGCCGTCTTCAGCCTTTTCCATGTCCAGATCGATGTCCAGAACTACAAACTCGTCGCCGATCCACACACCTACTAGCCGATTCGGGTTAGCTGTCCAAATAAGACGAATCTGAGACTGATCCTGTGTTGCATCCAAGTGGCCATTGCGGGTGGCAGGGCTCTTGCGAGTGTGAAGGTTACCGCCCACCCACGTATCAACTTCGTAGGCAGGGAAGACTGGTCCGAACTTGGACCACGCCAACGCTTGTTCTAGACGTTCCACACTGCACCGCCTTTGGGCATCTGCTTGTCACAGTCAGACCCCTTTGCTTGATGCACCGAAGGGCTTGCAAAGGCATATCGACCGCGAGCGCCGCGAGAAATAAGGGTTGTGACGTAAGAAGTGCCTTTGCTTTGCAGGTTTTCAATGTCTACATGTCGATAGACATGCAATAACTGACCTGCTAAACGGGGTTTCCCGCCCGCAGGAATGGTGAATAAACTGTCCATGTCGGACCTTTCTTTTCGTAGAGTTTGGTTGCTGGCATTGAGCGCTCGGGTTGCCGCCCGAGCGTTCGTCTTTAACGTAGGTGTGACTGCTCCCAATCCTCGATCACCCCAATCGGGAATCGAAGCTGCTGCCCAATTGGAAGCACTTTCAGCCCAATCCGTCGGTAGTTGCTGTAGATCCACTGCTCGCTCTTTTGCCAGCGATCTGCCAACTGCCCCACAGTTAGACACTGTGAGTCTTTCTTCATTAGTTCTCCTTAGGTGCTTATTAATCTGCTATGCTATACCGTAATGGATAGTTTATCACGGCATCTAGGTGCCGATAAAAAGAGAGTAGTGGGTTGCTAGATGGAAATGGAACGACGTTCGCCGATGGCTAAACGAATCGATCTAACGCTTGAGCGCGATTCGGTGTTTGCCACCGCTGAATTGAAGAAGACTGCTACTGGCAATTTTTGCCACTGGATAGTTTCTGGTCAGTCCGTCACAGGGTTACCCACAATGTTGCTGGACTTCGCAGTTCCCCTCGCAGGCGACAACGAATCTGTGATGCTCAAGGAGGCCGCGCTATTCGGAGAAAAATTCGTGATTCCAATGGCCGAATTCCTATCGACTACGCCTGGTGCGGGCGAAAAGGTCCCGCCTCTTTCTGTGGAAACTAGACGTTGGCTTTTTGAAGAGCACATGCACTACCACTTCGCGCCAGAACGAGCTGGCAACCTAACGCTGCAGAGGCAAACCGAGGCTTTGTTCAACATGGCGTCGTTTCTTGCAGTGGTGGCTCCGTTGAAATCGATAGCAGCGTTTCAGAATGTCGCGGTCGGAACAGTTGAGTCACGAGTAAAGAAAGGTAGAGCCTCGGGAGCAATTCCTAAAGCGTCGGAGGTGCGTGCTAAAAATGTGTCCTTAAGGAAAGGTCAGTAATGCCAAAGCAAGTCAACAGAATTCCTGGGATCAAACAGCTTCCATCAGGTATGTGGCAAGCGCGTCTTTTCCACCAAGGCGGTGAAGAGTCACGCAATTTTGAACGTCTAGAGGATGCGGAACGATGGAAGCGTAACCTAAAGAGCGAACTCGATCGTTGCGCAGAAGGAGTCGTGCGCAAAAAACGTAAATGGGTTGCTACGTTTATCCATGAATCGGGTGTTTACACCAAGGCTTTCGATGACGTTGACAGCGCTAATAAGTGGATGGTCCGCGTCGAACTAGCTGCCGAAGATGGACTGCCAATCGATTCTGAGTCTGCCAAGGTAACATTTGCGGATTTCGTAGTTGATTGGAAAAAAGGGAAGCTAGACATCTCAGGAAAGACTCTGGGAACATACAACTCACAGCTGAGGCTCTATCTGCTTCCATCATTCGGCGAGCGCAAGCTGACTTCAATCACCACTTCAGACATCAAGAAGTGGGTTGCATCTCTGGCCGACTCTGGAGTTGGTGCGACGACTATTCGCCAGTCATATCGTTTGCTGCACCAGATTTTGCAGGCAGCCCTCGAAGACGAACTGCTGGGTCGAAACCCTGCGATCGGTATCAAACTTCCTAAAATCACAACTAAGCCAAAGCAGGGCCTAACTGCCCAAGAACTTTATGCTCTGGCTGATGAATGCGGGCCTTATCGATCACTGGTTATCTTCCTGGGCACTTGCGGACTTCGCGTCAACGAAGCGCTTGCTCTTCGAGTCGAGGACTTTGACCTAGATGCCAAGGCGGTCAAGGTTGCACACTCGTGGACCACGGATGAGTTTGGCAAGAAGTTGCGTGATGAGAATGGAGATTTCGTCCCTGGCACAACAAAGACTGGCGAAGAGCGCTCTGTGCCACTTGATCAGAACACGATTGATCTGATGAAACCTCTGCTCGAAGGAAAGTCAGCCAAGGACTGGGTATTCACAGGGGTGAACGGTCAGGCTCTCGACTATGGGTTCTTCCGCAGAAAGTATTTCAAGCCAGCGACCGACAAGCTCGGTTTGAAGAATGTCGTGATCCACTCGCTGCGTCACACCACTGGTTCACTACTCGCCAGTCTTGGAGCCCCGATACCAGAGGTGTCGAAAATCCTAGGCCACTCCTCAGCCAAGATGACTCTGGATGTTTATGGCCATGCTTATCCAGCGCAAACAGCAGCTTGGATGGACAAGCTCGGCGAGCACATCTCATCAAACGCAACGAATGAGAGCTAATCTGATATCCAAGGGGGGCGTCGATGCGTGCGGAAGATTTTTGGATTTACGAAGATGAATTTTTTGGTTCCGCTGAGCCTATTCTTAATGTCGAACTCTTGGCGGATCTCAGGCGAAATCCTAGGTCGCTTCCCGAAACAGCTAGCGCTTGCTTGGCACTTGCGCGACTTACATACGATGAGTTTCTTGAGTTTGGGACCAGTCACAATGAGAAGTTAACCAACACTGGATCACAAGAAGCTCTGAGAACCCTCACATTTCTTGCAAGACACCTGGGATACGGAAGTTTCAACCCTGGGTTTCAGGATTTTGATTCGTTCAGGACACACTGGTTACAAAATGGGGGGCATGGAAGTTGGCAAGCCCGAAGGAAGATGCTGGGCGATGTTTTTTCTCCGCTAATTTCCTACCTACTTGATCTTGAAGACAGCCATGCCAGGGCAAGTGACTTGCTTGAACCTGTCACCAAGGACTTCGTGGAGGGTTGGACAAGGGTAGATGAGGAGCTGTCTGCTCTGCGGCGCCACTACCTAACTGCATCGACTGTTCAGGACTTTAGGAATGTAGGAAATGACTGTGTCGCAATCTTCACCAGCATTGCAAATGTTGTCTACAGTTCCGATGTGCATTCGAATTTTGAAGGACCATGGCCAACCGAGAACCTCACGATTTTGAAAATTAGTCGCTTTATAGAGACGCGACTGCCAGGCAGCCAGAATGAGACTCTGAGGGCGTTGGTCAAAAAGGTCAATGACGTCGCTCACTCAGCTAAACACGATCTTGACGGCACGGCCCTCAAGGCATCCATCGCCGCCGACTCGGTCTTATTTTTATCGAGTGCAATAAGAAAGATTTATCTCGATACAGACGGCTCAGGTCCTAGCTTTTAGTTAGGGAACGGAATCTAAACGGAATCCTGAGCAAAGAAAAAGACGCGGTTCCGAAAAACCGCGTCATTTCAGTGCGCTTGGAGGGACTCGAACCCCCAACCTTCTGATCCGTAGTCAGAAGATCAAACCGCATCAAGACCAAGCCCCCCCTGAGTATTGTTTAGGTAATCAACTACCGCAAGGAGCCCCATGAGCCAGAACCGCGTTTCGACCATCCTAGAAAAGGCACTTTTCGCCAGCCGCTGGCTGCTCGCACCTCTATATGTGGGGCTGGCTGTGGCGCTCATCCTCGTGCTCTGGCGCTTCGGTGAGGCGTTCATCAAGCTCGCCGCGAGCATGGTTTCGGGCGAAGACCACGGTTTCGTGCTCGAGCTACTGGCCCTGCTCGACCTAGTGCTACTTGCCAACTTGATTCTGATCGTGATTTTTGCCGGATACGAAAACTTCGTGAGCAAGATTGACGCCGCGAAAGAGAACGAAGACCGCCCACACTGGATGGGCACCATCGACTTCTCGGGTCTAAAGCTCAAGCTGATCGGTTCGTTGGTTGCAATCTCGGTTATCGAACTGCTCAAAGACTTTATTCACCTGGGAGAAGACTCATCGGCCAAGATTGGCGACGGCACCATCTGGCGCATCGTGATTCACCTGGTCTTTATGCTCTCGGGCCTCACCTTTGCGGTGATGGACCTAGTTGCATCGAAAATCGCGCCGCATGGCGAGGCTGTTACGCCTTAGCCTTTCGAGCAGCGAAGTTTCAACCGCGGGGCCGAACGCCGACCCTACTTCAGCACGTAGCCGAGCTGCTTGAACACAGCCGACACCGTCGAAGCTGAAATGCCAGAAGTGTTGAATTCGGACGAATAGCCCTTAGCACCTGTCACCTTCAAGCCGGTCTTGGTCTTGGTGAAAACTAGTTTCGAGCTGAAAACTTCATTCTTCGCACCGATGATCCAGGCCATCAGAGCCTGAGTCTTTGGCCCGAAGTTACCCCACTTTGCCCAAAGGGTCTTGTCGGCCGAATAAGCAAACGTGTAGCGCGACGCAAAAACACCGGTGGTGGTCACTTCGCTAACTCGCCCCTGAGAATTCAGTTTGATGGTGGCACTTTGACCGGCAGATCCTCGAAGGGTGTAAGTCAAAGTCTTGCTGCTGTATTTGATTGAACCTTTTCCAAATTGGTCAAAGCCAAAAACAGAAGCCCAAACATCACCGAAAGTCTCTTGGGCACCCTTGAACGCAACGGCCGTCGCTGGTTTTGCCGATTCTTGGCTCACCGCCACCGACTTTTTTAAAGCAGCGTTGTAAAGCCCGAATCCCGCTCTACCTTTACCCAAACTCTTGATGGTCACACCGGTTTTGAGCGCAGCGGTTTCTGAACTCTGAAAAGCCTTGGTGATGCGCATGGCCAGGGCGAGGCTCGTCGAATCGAATCGAGTCTGCTTCCAAGACGACACCGCCGCGGCAAACTCATCGCCAACCACCACAGGGTCATAGCTAAGAGTCGTCACGCCCTCATCGCTATTGTTCGGGATGTTCGACGCAACTTCGACCGAGACGATTAGGCCAGCATCCAAGGTGAAAATCGCGTCAAGCTCTTCGACAATCGGGTTGCTGTTCTGGTCAACCTGGGTGCCACTTCTCTTTACCAAGTGCACGGCAATCTTGCCCGCAGCAGGTCGCGTGACCTCGTATTCTTCGAGGGTCCAATCGAGTTCGCTCTCGATTCCCAGCGCCAAGCCGGCCGCTTCGGGATCAACCACTTCAAGCCACTGGTCAAGCACATCGGTTAGCTCAGCTGAGTCGCCCAGGCCCAAAGGGTTGAGCGGGTTAGCGTCGTGCACGTTCATAAGCGTTGCCGCAACAATCTGGCCGAACGAAATCGAGACCGAGACGTTGGCTGGCACCGCAGTGCTGGTCGGCGCATAAACAACCTTCGACGACATAACCTGCAACGAAGGCGGCACCATCACGAAACCATCTTTCATGGCTTGGATGTTCGAGGCAGCGTATGCGGCCTTCAACTCAGCATCGGCCAAGGTTTGGTTTGCGGCTTGGGCAGCCCCTGCGCCCAGCACCATGGATAGCGCGACCAGCGCACTCGCTAACTTTTTGATGAACGTTTTCACGTGATCCCCCGTTTTTTACCTTTGGATTCAAGTGTAGACCCGCTCAGCTTGAGCCCGCCAAACTCTAGGTTTTGCACACCAAACCCCCTAGTCTGAGAGTACAAATGTACTTTTTTGTACCTATTTCTTTCAGAAAGACCCCCAAATGAAAACCACCATGCGCAAAATTGCGTCTGTTACCGCTGCCCTGGCCATGAGCCTTGGCATGTTGGTGGCAACTGCCGCACCGGCGAATGCCGTCTATGCAAACGAATTTGAATGGTTCCCGTCACCACAGACATTCGAAGTCGGAGACACCATCGACCTTGACTTTTCGTGCAAGCCCTCTTACGACGGTGAAGTTGTTGGAGAATCAGCGAGCCAGATAGGCGTTACCCCGCCTCCAGGTACCGTCATGGGAGCTGACTGGCACCTACGCGGAACCTTCACAACAGTGGGCACCTACGATGTAGGTTGGGTGCGTTGTTTCTCTGGGACTGACACCGTTTCGAACTGGCTGAACGAATACATCGGCACGGTGGTTATCGTTCCAGCGACAACCCCCGCCCCATCCCTCAGCGCAACAGTGCTCGGCAACAATAAGTGCGAGGTGCGCTTGGTTGGTGTATTACCAGCGACTCCAGACGCTGGAACCGCGACCATCACCGCAACTTTTGGCTCGGAGTCGTCTGTGCTAACTCTGCGCAACTACGCGGCAAGCGAGATCATCGACATCACTCTTTCGATGAACAACTTTGCAGCCAGCGCTCAGAGCAACCCGAACATCGCATCGGTAACTAGTGGCCCACAGTTCTCTTGTGGCAACGAGATCATCTTCACACTCGGCTACCAGCACGCTGGCGCTCCAGTGGCAACCGCGCAGTCAATCGTGACCACACGTGGGCTAGCCGTTGAACCTACCGTTTGGGTGAGCACGGTTCTAGACCAGGCCTGTACCGTTCGAATTCAGGCAGCTGTGGCACAGTTCACCGATGACGACCTTCTGCGCATCACTGTTTCGGCAGGCATCGGCGGCTGGGACATCCAGTACAAAGATGTAACACCCGATAACCCACTAGACACGGTTATTGATTTTGCGAACGCACCAAGTGATGAAGAAGACCCTCGTGTCGCTTCTGTTTTCATATGGGGCGAGCCTTTTGACTGCCAAAATGCCGGTATTCAGGCGGGCACCAAGTACAACGGCATTGCCGTAGACGTGAAGATTGTCTCAACAGCAGTTGTTCGGTCTATTTGTGCTCCTGGAACCTACGGCAAGGTTGAGTTTGATGGCTCGCTGGTTTATCGCGAGTGTCTGCCAGCCCCTCCAGGCACTTCAGTCGCAACTGCTAACGTGCTCGCTGAGCCAGTTCAGTGTGCACCGGGCACTTACGCCGATGTCACCGGACTTGCCACCTGCAAGCAAGCAGAGCCTGGTAGCTACGCACCTGGTTACGGTTCGTTCACTACTGTTCCTTGTGCGCCTGGAACATTCGCCGATATCAGCGGTTCGCCTAGTTGCCAGCCGGCACCCAAGGGCTACTACATCAGTGATCAAGGTGCAGTCACGGCAACCAAGTGCCCAGCTGGTCTAACCACCGAGCTAACCGGTGCCCGCAGCATCCACGATTGCTACAAGCAGAAGTTCCAGACCGCTAAAGCGATCAAGACTCCGACCAAGCTCAAGTTTGGTGCGAAGCACGAGACCGCTGGTCGCGCCGATGCTGGTCTAGCTCTAGATGCAGTTGCCACCGGCTCCTGCACAGTCACCAAGATCAACAAGACGGTGAAGATAAATGGCAAGAGCGTCAAGCAGCCTCGTTGGGTAATCAAGGCCACCAACAAGGCGGGTAACTGCAAGGTCACCTTCAGCAACCCAGGTGACTACACCTACAAGCCATTCACCGTCACCAAGACCATCAAGGTAACCAAGACCGGCAAGTAACAACTCGGATGCGCGGGGCTTAACCCCCTCGAACACCCAGACACGCGAAAGCGGGGTCGACCCCAAGTCGGCCCCGCTTTTCGCTTTGCCCCAGCCGATGCTTGGCAAAAGTGAGAGCGTATACTCGAAAATGTGACCGCTAACAACTTGCCCGACGAGACGATGATTCGCATCGCTTTGGGTGATTGGGTTGCCGTTTTGAGCCCACGAGGAGCAGCACTCGTCGAGCTGCGGCACGGCGAAACGGTGGTAACCACAAGCAGTTGGGCGGGAGCATCCCAGTGGTTTTCTGGGTCGACGCTGTTTCCTTGGGTGAACCGCTTGGCCGATGGCGCTTGGCACCTCGCTGCCCGAAAGCTGCAAGCACCAATAAACGACAGCCAAAACAACTGCGCCAACCACGGCCTGGTTTTCGACCGTGACTTTCGCATCGCCGCCCACACAGATAGTGCCATCACTTTCGCCATCATCCTCGAACCTGGCGAAGCCTATGCGGCAGCACTAGCCCTGACCGTGACATATACATTGAGAGACACTGGCCTAACGGTTAACTACGAAGTATCAAATCCCGGCCACACCAGTTTGCCGTTTGCGATCGGCGGGCACCCCTATCTGTTGGCTGACCCAGACAGCGTTCTCGAGTTCGAAGCAAGTGGGCGCGTTGAGGTCGACGGGCGCTTGCTGCCT
>JACCDY010711452.1_pt1 | contig 13190 bp, 17 predicted proteins | sample 7446391 | NCBI WGS metagenome assembly JACCDY01 (sample SAMN15323451, study PRJNA562643) | freshwater metagenome | isolation source: river surface water | place: USA:Blue River Watershed | collected 2017-08-18 | reverse complement strand
GTACTTGCAACAGTTGTCACCTTAGAGATACTTGGATTTGCCTGGATTCGTCGTTTGATTCGCATGGAGGACTGATTGATTTCAACGCTTCCAGTGCTGTTTGCACAGATCGTCATCAGCGTCCTTGTCTTCGGGATTGCGATTTCTATTGCAAGAAAAATTCAGACGATTCAAAACAGGGCAAAAGGCCTGGTGCGGCAGACGGGTAGTCTTGGCCGTTGGCCGCAGCAGTTTCGACTGTTTGAGTTTGTCTGGCGGGTCATTTCACCGATCGGAAATCGCTATGTCCGTCCTTCAGCGGCAATACGCCAAGAGCTTCGCGCCACTGGAATGGACCCTCGATTTGACGAGCACGAATTTTCGAAGATGCGTCTTTCAGCCGCGGTGACTGGTGGTATCGCTGCTGTGACAACTGGTGCCATGCTCTGGGTCACAACCAGTGCTTTGGATGGAGGTCTTGTCCTCTTGCTGTTGTTGATTGGGGTGGTGCTTGGGTTTTATCTGCCACGGATCCGACTACGAGATAGTTACGAGCAGAGTCAACGACGAATCATGCGTGTGTTCTCGAGTTTTTTAGACGTACTTGCACTCACGCTTGAGAGCGGTCTTAACTTCCAGTCAGCGCTGCAGATGGCAGCCCAGCGGCTACCCGGTAATGAGGCTGGGCTCAGCCTTCGGCGCCAACTAGATGAAGTGCTCAGGGATATCCGATCTGGCGAACATCGTCTCGCCGCTTTGCAGAAGTTTGGAGATCGTTTGACGCTTCCGCCGGTCACCCAGTTTGTTGCCTCCGTGACGGCTGCAGAGCGGCAGGGGGTGAGCGTTGCAGTGCTGTTGCGCCGACAGGCAGAGCAGCTACGGACGAGCCGTGCACTCTCTGCAGAGCGTCATGCGATGAAGATGCCTGTCAAGCTTCTTGCACCCTTGGCGATCTGTATTTTCCCCTGCACTTTCATTGTCCTTGCATTCCCCTTGGCGATTCGCCTGACGAACTCGGGATTGTTTTGATGTTCCGGTTCCAAAAAAATTGTCTCGTGTTGGCTCCGTCAGGGTCTAAGAGGGACCGGTTTGTTTGTGCTGTGGCGCTGACGTTCATCGAGCGATTCATTGGCTTTTACCTTACAACTACAGTACAAGCCATTTTCTTTCCAAGGTGTCGAATGCTTCACAGTTTTGGTCTGAGGAAACCCTTGCAAGTGTTATTCCTTGACGGTAACGGTGTGGTGCTCATGGTTGTTGATCGGTTTAAACCGTGGAGCCGCTTGACCCATCGGGGTGCACTGCATGCGATAGAGCTGATATCCCCCGTGTCTGTGGTGATGGGAGACCGCATTGTTTTTGAAAAAATTGACGTTACACGGCGCTAGACCGACGGCAGTTGGATTCTCGGTGCTTGAATCGTTGATGGCGCTCCCCGTCTTGCTGTTTGTTGCATTTGTCATTATTCAAATTGGACTGCTTTGGCACGCTCGGTTTGCGTTGTCTCATGCTGCGCTGATGGCTGCACGCCATGCCAGTGTTCATCACGGAGACAATCACGCGATCAGAGATGGGTTAGTGCAGGGGCTCATGCCTTTTGTATCAAAGGCTGATACTCTTTCTGACTTGCCGTCAGCTCTTTTTCGCTCTGGTGCGGAACTCAGCCAAGGGATTGCCTCTGGATGGATAAGGTGGGAGGTGCTCTCACCCAGCCGAGAAAGTTTTGATGACTGGGGTGTAATTGCTGACCCCTTCTTGAGTCGCGGTGCGGCGACTGGAGAGCTTGAAATTCCGGCGACACAGCTGGGTTCGGCAATCCTGCATCTTCGACCTTCCTCGGGTATTAAGGGGTACTCGGACGGATACCCTATCGGAAGTCGATCTGGCCAGACGCTGATTGATGCGAACGTACTCAAGCTTCGGCTTCGCGTGGGCGTGCCGCTCAATATGCCATTGGCGGGTCCCCTAATGGCACGTGCGCTTGCGGTCTTTGCTGGGTGTGGATGGTTTGATCCGAGCGCAGTTCAGGAGCGAACGCATATCGGTCTGGTTGATTTCGGAAGGAGTGCGAGGGTAGCGTCTCTCTCCCCGCTGATGGAATGTCGTGCCCTTGCCGCGAGAGATATCCAAGGTCATTGGCGACCACGGTGGCCGGTTTCGGTGACGGTTAGTGTCTTAATGCAGTCGAATCCTCGGCGTTCTATGATGCAACTCTCCGAGTAGGCAACAAAAAACCCGCGGAGATTGCTCTCAGCGGGTTTTCGATGGAGTCCTGATCGGTTACTTAATCTTGGTCTCTTTGTACATCACGTGCTTGCGCGCCTTGGGATCGAACTTCTTGATCTCCATTTTCTCGGGCATCGTCTTTTTGTTCTTAGTGGTCGTGTAGAAGTGGCCAGTGCCTGCACTGGACTCTAACTTGATCTTTTCGCGGCCGCTCTTTGCCATGGTGGTTCCTCTATCTCAGTTGCGGTTGCGTTACAGGGCGTTGCGCTCGCGCAGATCGGCCAACACGGAATCAATCCCGTTCTTGGTGATCGTACGGACAGCAGCAGGCGTTACACGCAGGCGAACCCAGCGGTTCTCGCTTTCGACCCAGAAACGCTTGTACTGCACGTTGGGCAGAAATCGACGTTTGGTCTTATTGTTTGCGTGGGAGACATTGTTTCCCACCATCGGGCCTTTACCCGTCACTTGGCATACGCGCGCCATGATGTATTCCTTTGTATTTCAACTAGATAGCCAAATTTCGGCAAAGACCGCAATTCTATGAGAAAACAAAGACTTAGGTCAAGTTTGGGCAGAGATGGTCTGGTCACCTGCCACGATCAGATGGTCTAGTAGCGTGATGTCGAGTAGGGCGAGGCTTCGCTGTAGCTGGGTGGTCAATAGTTGATCATCTCGGCTCGCTTCGGCGACTCCCGAAGGGTGGTTGTGGGCGGCGATAACGGCTGCGGCGTTGAGCTGTAGGCAGCGCCGCGCGACCTCACGTGGGTAGACGCTGGTCTGGGTAAGGCTGCCTGTAAACAAGGTTTCAAAACGAATGAGTCGATGGCGGGTGTCTAGAAAGAGGACGGAGAAGACCTCATAAGGGAGCCCTCCAAGTTGGCTGATTAGGAATTTCGAGACCAGCTCCGGGCGGTGCATGAGCGAGCGCTCACCTAAAGGTTCTGCCGAAGCACGCTTTGCCAGCTCTCGGGCAGCCTGGAATATGGCGAATCGCGCTGAACCAATGCCCGGGCGGCTTTTGAGCTGCTCCCATGGGGCCCCAAGGGTCGCTGCCACGCCCCCGAACTCATCTAAGAGGTCCTGAGCGACTTGTAGAACGGGCTTTCCAGGTAGCCCGGTTCCTAAGAGAAGGGCGAAAAGTTCGGCATTGTCTAGGCTCTCGGCACCTCTGGCGAGTAGCTTTTCCCGAGGTCGACTGACTGCGAATGGGGGTAACTGGTGGTTGGACATAGGGTTGCGCCTAAAATCCATGAATCTCATCAAATTTGATTGGCCCCGCTATCCCCCATGTCGACTACCTCGAAAGAATCGCTGCAGACCTCGGGAATTCAGAATGGCTCGCACGTGACCCTGCATTTCCGGCTCACGCTGGCGGATGGTCAGGTGGTGTTTGACACATTCACAGACAAGCCCGCCACGATTCAGGTTGGTGAGGGACAGATTGCCCCTGCACTTGAGCGCTGTCTGGTTGCGCTTCAGGAAGGCGATGAGCGGTCCTATGACCTGGGACCGGACGACGGGTTCGGCCCGCGGCACCCGGATCTCGTGCAAAAGGTCAGCAAGGGGCTACTGGAGAAGTACGCGGACGATGGGGATCCGATTGAGCCCGGTGATGTCGTTGAGTTTCCAACGCCCGATGGGCGAGGTGGTCGCGTTGCGGGCGTATTTAAGGGCTGGGAAGGTGCTTCCGCTGTCTTCGACTTCAATCATCCGCTTGCCGGCCAGTCGATGCGGTTTGATGTGAAGATCATCGGTCTTCTTTAAAAGGGGTGTCTTGTGACGCAGTCAGCAAACCCGATTCGTTTTGAAAAACTTGAGGAAGTGATTCTTGCTGAGCCACGTGGTTTTTGCGCTGGAGTGGAGCGAGCGATTGAGATCGTTGAGCGGGCCCTTGAACGGTTTGGCGCACCAATCTATGTTCGTCACGAGATCGTCCATAACGACCATGTGGTCTCGGATCTTCGACAAAAGGGTGCAATATTTGTCGATGATCTCGATGAGGTGCCAGTCGGCGCACGGGTCATCATGAGTGCCCATGGGGTTTCTCGTAAGGTTCGCGATCACGCACAAGCGCGGGATCTAGAGGTGTTTGATGCGACTTGTCCGCTCGTCACCAAGGTCCACGTGGAGGTCCGTAAGCTTCGTGCAGATGGATATGAGATCGTGATGATTGGTCATTCAGGCCACCCCGAGGTAGAGGGTACGATGGGGCAGGTCGAAGAAGGGATGTACCTCGTTGAGGACGTCGCGGGTGTTGCAACGCTGCAGGTTAAGACGCCTGAAAAACTTGCCTATGTGAGTCAGACGACGCTATCGGTAGACGATACTGAGGTGATTGTGAAGGCTTTACAAGCCCGGTTTCCAGAGATTGTTGGGCCGAAAAAGAGCGATATCTGCTACGCCACGCAGAATCGGCAGGATGCGGTCAAACTGATGGCCAAAGATGTGGATGTTGTGCTGGTGGTGGGAAGTCCCACTAGCTCGAACAGCAACCGGTTACGCGAGGTTGCCGAACGATTTGGGGTGCCCGCTTATCTCTTGGGTAGTGCGGAAGAGCTCAACCCAGACTGGGTGAAGAACGCTGCTCGTGTCGGTATTACGGCGGGGGCGTCTGCGCCTGAAGGTCTCGTGCAGGGGCTTTTGGCCGCAGTGAAGGCTTTGGGTGCCTCGACGGTGCGCCGTCTACCGGGGGCGGAGGAGCACGTCCGTTTCCCGATGCCGAAGGGATTAACCTAGACCCAGGCGTTACGGCCGCGGCCTGCCTGCGATTGGCATTGTCGGCGTGGTTTGATTACACTTCCCGCCTTTCCCCTTGCCGCTCGGTGTGGGGTTCTTAAAAGGCCGATGTAGCTCAGTTGGTAGAGCAGCGCATTCGTAATGCGAAGGTCGGGGGTTCGACTCCTCTCATCGGCACCAATTCCCTTGTGCCCCTAGGCGTCTACTCAGACGAACTGCTTATTGTTGATCTGATGGTATTACTGTAAATTTCATAGTAATACTTAGGAGGGTCCATGACGACAACATTGACCGTAAAAGGGCAGGTCACGATTCCAAAGCAGATTCGCGATGCGCTCGGTCTGAAACCGGGCGCTGCGGTTAAGTTTGCGGTGAATGAGCAGGGTGAGGTCGTTATTCATCCGGCGGTCGGGATAAAAGCTCGGAAACTTGATCGATTTGAAGCCGCCAGAGGGAAGGCGGACATTCCCTGGCGTACGAAAGATCTCATGGCACTCCTTCGTAGCGAACACTAATGCTGGTCGACACAAACGTTCTAGTCGATGTTCTGGAGAATGATCAGGACTGGGCGGATTGGTCTATCGCCCAGCTGCAGGCACAGTCGAAAGTCCACAACCTGTCGATCAATCCGATCATCTATTCCGAACTGTCGCTGACGTTTTCCACTGCAGAAGCGTTAGATCAGGCGCTGGAAGGCATGGAGATATGCATGCTTGAGATTCCCAAACCAGCATTATTTTTGGCGGGCAAAGCCTATTTGCAGTACCGCCGCAGCGGGGGCGTGAAAACCAATGTGCTGGGAGACTTTTTTATTGGAGCGCACGCTGCCGTCGGCGGGATTCCGCTGCTAACCAGAGACGTCCGGCGTATTCGACATTACTTTCCAAGCGTGAGGGTGATTGCGCCAACGTGAGGGTGAGTTCTTCCTCTGTCAAGGGTAGAGCCCCCGCAGCTCCCTTGCTTGAAGAATTCTTGAACAGGCGATGATGAATGTCGCGGTTCTAAGCGAGACTTTGTGTTCCTTGGAGACTAACCATATTGCATCAAGTGCTTCTCTCATGATGCGTACGAGACGTGCATTGATTTCATTCTCGCTCCAAAAGAAGCTTGAAAAGTCTTGTACCCACTCAAAGTAACTGACGGTGACGCCACCGGCATTCGCAATCACATCAGGGACGATGACCACACCACGATCCGATAGCAGGTCATCTGCTTCCGGTGTGGTCGGTCCGTTTGCGCCCTCGATGATCAGGCGCGCCTGAATCTTGGGGGCGTTCAGGTGAGTGATCTGTTGCTCCAATGCCGCCGGAATCATGATGTCGCAGGGGGTTGACCAGAATTCTGTTGCGTTGATCCGCTCTCCTTTGCTGAATCCCTTGATCGCCCCAGACTGACTGACGTGATTTAGTAGCGCCGGGATATCCAGCCCCGCTTCGTTGTAGAGTGTCTCGCTAAAATCTTGAACCGCCACAATTCGGCATCCGGCTTCTGCAAAGAGTTTTGCTGCAACTCCACCCACATTTCCGAGTCCTTGAATGGCGACTCGGGCCCCTGGCAGGGCCAATCCGATTCGTTGTGCAACGTCTTCGCCGACCGTAAATACGCCTCGGCCCGTGGCTTCACGGCGACCAAGTGAGCCGCCAATCGCAAGTGGCTTACCGGTGACGACGCCAGTCGCTGTAGCCCCTTCGTTAATGGAATAGGTATCCATCATCCAGGCCATGATCTGTTCATTCGTGTTGACATCCGGTGCGGGAATGTCACGGTTCGGTCCGATGATGAGGCCAATCTCGCTCGTATAGCGTCGAGTGAGGCGCTCTAGTTCACTGCGTGAGAGCGTTTTGGGGTCTACTCGGATTCCACCTTTCGCACCTCCATAGGGAAGGTTTACCGCTGCATTTTTGATCGACATCCAGGCTGCCAGTGCCATGACTTCTGAGAGTGTGACGTCTTGGTGGAATCGGACGCCGCCCTTTCCCGGCCCGCGGCTGATGTTGTGCTGGACGCGATACCCTTCGTAGTGTGCGACTGTTCCGTCATCTAGCTGGATGGGGACGTCCACAATCAAAGATCGTTTCGGTCTTTTGAGTGTTTCGATCCATCGGGATAGATGGCCGAGATAGGGTGTGACCCGCTCCACTTGCTGTAGGTAGACACCCCATGGACCGAGATGTTCTGGATTTAAGTAAGACGGTAATTGATGTTCTGGCATAGATCTGGGCGGGTCTGGTTTGCCCCGCAAATATCGATAAAAATCAGCATAACAAAGCCTCGCCTTTGATACCCATCTTGCATGTATGGGTGCCACCGCAACGTGCGCCGAGATCTTTAGAGTGGGCGTGAAGCCCAAGGATGTCTATTATCATTACATCTTAGTTAATTCCGGCGAGTAATGGGAGCCAAGACGTGCCTGATGTTTTGATCAGTGAAGTCGGTCCACGTGATGGTCTACAGTCGATCGATCGCACCATGCCGACAGCACATAAGCAGGCATGGATCCAGTCGCTTGCCGATTCAGGACTTACCGAGATCGAGGTCTGCTCCTTTGTTCCGCCAAAGCTTCTGCCGCAGATGGCGGATGCGGCCGAAGTGGTCGCCTTTAGTCGATCAATCCCTGGGCTTTCGGTTACGGCACTGGTGCCCAATTTAAAGGGGGCGCAGTCTGCCTTTGCGGCCGGAGTGCATAAGGTCACTATTCCTTTTTCCGCGAGTGAAGCCCACTCGCTTGCGAATGTGCGGAAATCTCACGATCAGATGCGGCAAGAAGTGGCTGCGATCATGGCACTGCGCAATGACCAGTTCTCTCACGTGATCGTTGAGACAAGCTTATCTACCGCTTTTGGTTGCTCTATCGCGGGACCGGTCTCTGAGGACCTGGTAGTTCAGCTCTCCGAGCAGCTGGTTGCCTTAGGGGTAGATGAGATTGGTCTCGCCGACACTACCGGCTATGCAAATCCCGCTCAGGTAAGTCGACTGTTTAAACGGGTTCTTACCCAGGTGGGTGAGCGTTGTATGAGCGCCCACATGCACAACACGCGTGGTCTTGGGCTTGCGAATGTCCTGGCTGCTTATGAAGTCGGTATCCGTGTGTTTGATAGTTCGATGGGCGGGATCGGTGGGTGTCCATTCGCCCCTGGTGCGTCTGGCAATGTAGTCACAGAAGATCTCGTCTTTATGTTCGAAGCTATGGGCATACGAACAGGAGTAGACCTTGAGCGGCTGATGCTGGCGCGGGATGTCTTTTCGAAGGGGCTTCCTGACGAGCCGACCTATGGCATGGTTCCCGCGGCAGGATTGCCAAAGGGGTTCCATTCTGCCCAGGGTACAAAGGGAATCGCGTGATGACTTCGCAGGAATCATCTTCATACGAAGCGTCAGCAGCAGGAGCGGCGTCATCGTTACCGCTTGCGGGTATTCGTGTCGTTGAGTTCACCCATATGGTCATGGGGCCAACTTGCGGCATGGTGTTGGCAGATCTCGGTGCCGAGGTCATCAAGATTGAACCGGTCACGGGCGATAACACCCGGCGTCTACTTGGGTCCGGCGCCGGTTTTTTCGCGAACTTCAATCGAAACAAAAAAAGTATTCTGCTGAATCTTCAGACTGAAGAAGGCAAGCGTATTGCCCACGATCTGATCGCGACGGCAGATATCGTGACCGAGAACTTTAAGCCAGGCACGATGGACAAACTTGGTCTGGGTTATGCGGCCTTATCCCAACAGTTTCCACGGTTGATTTTCGTCTCCATGAAGGGATTCTTACCTGGACCGTATGCGAACCGAACAGCGCTGGACGAAGTGGTGCAGATGATGGGCGGGCTTGCCTACATGACCGGTCCGGTCGGGCAGCCCTTGCGAGCCGGTACGTCGGTGAACGACATCATGGGGGGGCTTTTTGGTGCCCTTGGGGCGATGGCCGCGCTTCGTAGCCGAGAGCAGACCGGGTTTGGCCAAGAGGTTCAGAGCGCACTGTTTGAGAACAATATCTTTCTTGTCGGACAGCACATGATGCAGTACGCGGTGACGGGCAAGGCGGCTGCGCCAATGCCTAGTCGGATCTCGTCATGGGGCGTCTACGATGTCTTTACGGTGAAAGATGGTGAGCAGATCTTTCTCGCGGTGGTGACGGATACAAGTTGGAAAATCTTCTGTGATGAATTTGGTTTTCATGATCTCAAGGCAGATAGCCGCATTGAAACCAATAATCAACGCGTCCAATCCCGAGATTGGCTGCTTCCAGAGTTGCGTCAGCGTCTTGCGCAATTCTCTGCTCAAGAGCTGGCGGATCGTTTTGAGAAAAATGGACTTCCTTTTGCTCCTATCCGTAAGCCGCATGAGCTAATGGATGATCCTCACCTGGTGGCCACTGGGGGGCTCGCAAGCATTCATATCCCAGATCCCCAGGGAGATCGTGTGACAGGCGTAACGCCGCTTTTGCCCTTCACTCTGGATGGGGAGCGGCTAGGCGTTCGCACCAGTCCTCCCGTGATGGGGGAGCACACAAAGGAAATTCTCTCTGCGCTGGGCTATTCCGAAGAGAGCATTACGGCCCTGATTCAGCAAGGCGTTGTCGCGACCGATCATGGCAAGTCATAAAGACTCTGATCAGCCCGTGAACTGTCGGCGCTGCCGGCATTTTTACGTCACCTGGGATGAGCGCTTTCCCAACGGATGTCGACTCTATGGCGTGAAGTCAAAATTGGCACCAAGCTACTCTGTCCGTGATGCGACGGGTGAGCCTTGTCGTTTCTGGGAGCAGAATCCAGCAGTGAAGTCGTCTGGCTGAGCGGCTTGTCGGTCCGGTAGGATTGGCAGTCATGACTTTAGAAAAGCGCTCTCAAATGCCTTGGATGACCCAGGAACCAGACGGGGTTTGTCTGTCCTTGCACTGTCAGCCTGGAGCGCGCCAGACACGGGTCTGTGGCCTGCACGGTGACCGACTCAAGATCGCCCTTGCGGCACCGGCCGTAGACAACCAGGCGAATCAGTTTCTCGTGCGTTGGCTTGCAGACCAGTTTGGAATTCCAAGGGATCGAGTCGCTCTGGTGTCGGGGCAGACAAGTCGTCAGAAAAGGGTGCGTCTGAGCGGGGTCTCTTTCCATCAGTGTGTCCGGCTCCTAGGCGATAATGAAGATTCATCTACAGAGACTCACCAATGAAAGGGTCGACATGACGCTGCTTGTTCTGGGTTTAATCATCTTTATCGGTACCCATTCCCTGCGCATCTTCGCCGACGGCTGGCGTAGCCAAATGGTGATGAAGATGGGAGAAATGCCCTGGAAGGGATTAGTGAGCGTCTTATCGCTTGTCGGGTTTGTGCTTCTTGTGAGCGGGTATAGCGCCGCGCGTCAGGCACCCGTGGTGTTATGGCAGCTGCCATTTTGGATTTCGCACCTAGTCTCGCTCTTAATGCTCGTGGCGTTTATTCTGCTGTTGGCCGCCTATATCCCGGGTAATGGAATCAAGACGCGTCTTGGTCACCCAATGGTGATCTCAGTGAAGATCTGGGCGTTTTCTCACCTGTTGGCAAATGGCACGCTTGCTGATCTCATTCTTTTCGGCGGCTTTCTTGCTTGGGCGGTGATGAGTTTTCGTGCGGCGCGTAAGCGGGATAAGGCTGCAGGGGTGGTGCGTGGCAAGGGCGATTTACTTAAGACCATGATCACCGTGGTACTTGGCGCATTAGCCTGGGTCTGGTTTGTCTTCCAAGGTCATGCCTGGTTGATTGGCGTGCGGCCGATCGTGATGGGGTCGTAGGAATTAATGTGAGTCGGCAGGACGAGCACGTCTCGTAAACATCGAAAAAATCGACTGAGAAATAGAACATGACTGAAAAGAAAATTATCTCGACGCCGAAGGCCCCCAAAGCCATTGGTACCTATTCCCAGGCAGTGGCTGTTGGCAATACCGTGTGGCTATCCGGCCAGATTCCGCTAGACCCGGAGACCATGCAGATGGTGGGTGATGCAACGCCGGCGGGGATGGAGCAGCAGATTCATCAGGTGTTTAAGAATCTTTCAGCAGTGGCTCAAGCCGCGGGTGGATCGCTCAATCATGTTGTCAAGCTCAATCTCTTTTTGACGGATCTTGCGCATTTTGCAAAGGTTAACGAGATCATGGCGAATTACTTTGCAGAGCCCTATCCCGCGAGAGCGGCTGTGGGGGTTGCGAGCCTTCCTCGTGGCGCTGGGTTCGAGGCTGAAGCGGTCATGGTGCTGCCCGGCTAATCGGGCGTAACGACCGCCCAGGGATTACGCGGCAGACCCTTATCCGTGGCTACTGACGCGTTACCTGCTAGTTTTCAAAAGCTTGGACTAACGCGATGGCTTGATGTCGCGCTTCATTTTCCGTTGCGCTACGAGAATGAGTCGAAGGTCTGGCCCATTAGTGCAGTGCTCCCGGGCCAGAGTGTGCAGATTCAGGTCCGTGTTATTGCTGCGCGAATCGTGTTTCGACCGCGACGCATGTTAGTTGTCGAGGTTGAAGACGATACGGGTAGTGCCGTGTTGCGCTTCATCTATTTCAAAGACGCTCAAAAAAACGCCTATGCGCCTGGCGTAAAACTCCGTGTCCTGGGTGAGGCCAGAAAATCTATCGCCGGGCTGGAGTTCATTCATCCCAGGACGCGTTCGGGCTGGCTTGAGAAGGAGGCCTTGGTTGCTCAGCCATTGGTTCCGGTCTACCCCACCACAGCCGGGCTCGCGCAGCACGTCTTGCGCCGGGCGGTCATGAAAGCGCTGGACCAGGCACTCCCTGATGAGTGGCTCCCTAAATCTTTTCTTAGTCAGCACAAACTGATGTCGTTGCCGGCTGCGATTCGATTGATTCATACGCCTCCCGCGGATGCTGAAGCAACGGGGCTTATTCATCAGATTGGCGAACGAGAGGGACCTGCCTGGGATCGAATTCGTCTTGATGAACTGTTAGCGCAGCAGATCGCCATGCGCCGTGCGCGACGGTTAAAGCGTCACGAGGCGGCCCGGTCCTGATCTGCGCACGGGCTTGTGACTGCAGTCCTGAAAAGCCTGCCGTTTCAGCTGACTGCTGCGCAGCACCGAGTCTGGCATGAGATCTCTCAGGATCTCGCACGTTCTTCACCGATGCAGCGACTGCTTCAGGGGGATGTCGGTAGCGGGAAAACAGTGATTGCGGCATTGGCGGCGGCGCAGGCGGTGTCATCCGGTGCGCAGGTCGCTGTGATGGCGCCCACGGAGATCTTGGCAGATCAGCTTTTTCGGAAGTTTGATGAGTGGCTAAGCCCAATGGGCGTGTCGGTGACACGTCTTACAGGAAGTCTTGGCCAAAAGACCCGTCGTGAGCGGCTGGCTGCAATTGCCGATGGGGCCATTACCGTAGTGGTCGGCACACAGGCCTTGATTCAGAAGGGCGTTGCGTTCCAGTCGCTAGGACTCGTGATTGTTGATGAGCAACATCGTTTCGGCGTAGGTCAGCGACTTGCACTCCGCGAGCTATCCGAGCATCGGACGCCGCACCTGCTGGGAATGTCAGCAACGCCTATCCCACGAAGTCTTGCGATGACCTATCTCGCAGACCTGGATGTATCCGTGCTCGACGAGCGTCCGCCGAATCGACAGCGCATCATCACCAAGCTAATGGCCGCATCCCGCCGTGATGAACTGATTGAACGACTTCTGCAATTTCTCGCTGATGGCGGCCAGGCTTACTGGGTCTGTCCGGTGATTGATGCAGCAAAGCCCGAAGAGGAGCGCCAAGAGGTTGAGCGTTCGCTGCAGGCGATTGAAACCGCTGCGGAATGGATGGCGCCCGTGTTTGGCGATCAGTTGGTGGTACTTCATGGTCGGATGTCTACCGAAGAGAAAGCGGATGCGATGAAGGCGTTTGCATCAGGATCACGACGACTGTTGCTGGCAACGACCGTGATTGAGGTAGGGGTGGATGTTCCAAAGGCCAGCCTGATGGTGATTGAGCACGCCGAACGGTTTGGGCTTGCGCAGCTCCACCAGCTCCGCGGTCGGATTGGCCGGGGCTCTGACCAGAGCACCTGTATTCTGCTGTTTGATGAGCCGCTCTCTGATACTGCAAAGGCTCGACTCAAGACGCTGTATGAGACAGATGATGGCTTTGAGGTCGCTCGGCGCGACCTTGAGATTCGTGGGCCTGGGGAGTTTCTTGGCTTGAGGCAGTCTGGAATACCATCGCTTCGGTACAGTGACTTCCAAAAGGACAGTCTTTGGGTGGAATTGGCGGTACGCTTTGGGGCAAAAT
>JACCDY010030368.1_pt1 | contig 13190 bp, 9 predicted proteins | sample 7446391 | NCBI WGS metagenome assembly JACCDY01 (sample SAMN15323451, study PRJNA562643) | freshwater metagenome | isolation source: river surface water | place: USA:Blue River Watershed | collected 2017-08-18 | reverse complement strand
TATAAAAAAGAAGTTTAGAGACAATACTATTTTATTTAATAAAAAAAATATAAAAAATAAAATTAGAAAATGTTATAAAAAAATTAGTAACATTGTTAAGGAATTACATAATAAAACTGCTTTATATCTTGTTAAAAATTATGATAGAATATTATTACCAAAGTTTGAAACTAAAAATATGATTAGAAATAAAAAGTTAAATAAAAATTATTTTAACAAATTGGCAAATGAAAAAGGAGAAGAAGAATGTAAAAAAGAAATAAGAAAAATTTATAAACAGAGGAGATTAAATGGTCGAGTTAAATTTGTTCTTAATAATCTAAGTCATTATAAATTCAAACTGCACCTCTCAAAAAAATGTGAAGAGTATGGCAGTGAATTATATGATGTAACAGAAGAATATACATCAAAGACTTGCACATGTTGTGGAATCCAAAGCCAAAATTATGATAAAAATCGTGTTAAACAGTGTAAATGTGGATTCAAGATAGACAGAGATATAAATGGAGCAAGAAATATAATGATAAAAAATATATGTAAGGTCGTAAGACCGTGGGCTACGATACAGCCTAAGGAATGTGAAACAGTTATTGTTATAAATGAACAATTTATAACAAATTATAACAATAAGTAACGTTTAAAGCTATCGGAACTAAAACATCATGTCCAACTGGATACACTTATGATACTTCTAAGCTAAATTGTAGAAAAACTCAAGCTGATTATAACAATAAAGTTAACTCAACTTGTGGTACTAGTAAAATATTAGCATCAAATTCTGAATATTATTTTTGTTGTCCAGAAGACAAACCAAAAGTTATTAAAGTTGGTTCATCTTTTAAGTGCTCAGCATAATTTTTATAACATGAAAAAATATAACATGTTTAATTATATTTTTTTATCATATATATTATAAATGTATTCTGTAAATAATGACAATCAAGAAATATATAGAGGAATATCCAGAATAAAAGATTCGGATAACTCTATAAGTAATTTACAAAGTAATAGAACAAATTCACATCAAGTTGTAGCAAAATCAAAATTGTATCTTACAAATATTTTTATTATTGATTGGGATGATACATTATTTCCTACCACATGGGTAAATTCAAATGGCATTAATTTATCAGATTCCAATTCAATTTCAAACTATAAACTGTATTTTTTAGAATTAGATAAAACTCTAAGTAATTTTCTTAATTCTTTTAATAAAATCGGAGATATATACATAGTTACAAATGCTAATATCAGATGGATAAAATCTTGTTTAAATATATTAAATTTAACTCGGGGTGCAATTATTAAAAATAATATAAGAATAGTTTCGGCACGTGATTCTTATTCTCAAGTTCATAATTCACCAACTGAATGGAAAATTTTAACTTTCCAAGATATATTAGAAGATATTGTAAAAAAAATTACTAAAAATCTAAAACCAAATACTTGTTTAAATATATTATCATTAGGTGATGCAAATTATGAATATATTGCACTAATCAATCTAGATGCATATTTTAAAACTAATTTACCCAAAATGTGTAAAAATGTAAACTATTTACTCAAAAGTATAAAGTTTATTGAAAAACCTGAATTTAACAGTGTAATTGACCAATTAAATGTTATTCAAAAAAATCAAACCTCAATTATTAATAAATTAGGTTATATCGATTTGAAATTTAAATAATTTAACTTTTTACCAATTATAAATATTTAGATTCTAAATGAATATTTATATCGAACCAGACAATCAAACAAATACAAATAATCAAACTTATCAATTAAATCCTGATATTATTCCACATAATTTAGATAATTTAGATAATTTAAAATTAACTAATCCATATTTTGTGTATCCAAATGGACCCTTGTGTGAATATACATTTTTTAATTTTTATAATGAAGAAGTAAAAAGATTATTAGTTTATTTGGAAAATTTATTAGTTGGGTTAAAATCTGAACAATCTAATCCCAATAATCAATTAAGTTTTTATACATTAAATTCTATTATTTTGGGAAGTGCAATGGAACAATCAATCAGAACAAAAAACTGTAATACTGATGCGTTTTTTCAGTGGCAACAATTATTTCCCAGTTATATAAATAATTTTATATCCATATACAAACCAGTTAAAACAAATAGACTGATAGTAAACTTGATAATAATAAGTCCAGATAAAATTTTTTCGGATACCGAATATAGAGAACCATTATTTATAACATGTTCAGGATATGAATTTAAAAAGATATCAAATAGAAAATATATTTATTCAGAAGATAATTTAATAATTAATGTAGATATATTTAATTGTCCATTTCCGAGTAATGATACAAGAGATTATGTGAAAAAAATGAATGACTTTTTGTTAAGTAAACGTGAAATATTTGCTTGTGAAGACTTGGAATCGTACATACAAACACCTAATGATAAGTATTTTTTAGAAAGATTTTACCGAACTATAGAATTAATATTTGAACAAACAAATTATTATTCGATTAGTACAATAATTAATTCATGGGTAACATTTAAGAATTTGACTGGATACAGCCAATATACCATGTTTAAAAAATTGTTAGAATTGTCAAACCAATATAATATATTGGCTACCGAATGGAATTTCATAGATAATTTATTCATAACACAGATAATATCACTGTTCAGTATAAATAAAGAAAAAAAAATACCCTGTGCATTTAAAAGCTTGATATATGTAGACGAAAATTATTGTGGATTTGACATAGAAGAAGCTCTTATAAATATTCCATTATATACAGGAAAACGATTTTTTGTAATAGTATTTGGTGATGGTATCAATATATATGAATTAAAAAAAGATTGAAATTTTTATATTTAAAAGATATTATATATATACATATATACTATATAACTATTAATATGGATAATCCTATTGATATAGAAAACGTAGCAAATATTGTTGTTGATGCTGAGGGTGTTCAGGATGGACTTATGTCCAATTATGATACTGATGCAGTGGCAGCAGAAAAGTTTGATCATGAAATGTGGAACCAGTGTGAAAGAGCACTTGGTGAGGATGATAAAAAACGATGTGAAATGATTATGGAACTAGGTGAAAATATTGGAAATTTTAATTTTGATGCATACAATCATTCAAAGTTGGTCACTATTGGTGATAACTTATATAGCGAACTTAAGAGTATTATCAGAGCTAATGTTGAATTAAGAAGTGATGTAGTTTTAGGTTTGATACCTAATCAATCTGATGATTCAGATGATGAAGTAGATCAAGAAGAACAAAAGGAAGAAACTAAAAATTCAAAAACTAAAAAAACTCAAAAAAAGAAAGGTACCAATTCAGGAAAAAATACTTGGAAACCTAAAGAAGACAGAAAAAAGAAAACAATGTCAGAAAGTGCTTTAAAAACAATTCAGGAAAATGTTAAATCAATTATTTTGGAAAGTGGAAATACACTAAACACAATTTTAGAAGATATTAAATTTAATGCAATTAAAAATCAATATCAAGAATTAATCAAGGGTTTTGATTATATTGAATTTAGAATTTTAATTTTGACAAGAATTATGCAATCATGCATGACTGATCGTCTTCAAACAATATCTATTGATTTTAAAGAAGAACTTTTAATTGGATGTAAAAAACTTTTAACAACTTTAAATAAAATTATTGAAAATCAACAGACGGATATTAATTATTCTTATTTTAGAAAAATTCGTAGTGGAGACCAATATAGATTATCAACTATGTTGGTTAATGATTTTGAACATAGAATTAACCAAATGCAAAATCAATTTAATATTAGAATTTATAATATTGCAAACAGAAAGCCTAAATTAATTTATCATACAGTTTATGATATTACAATTCCAGAATCAACAATTAAACCACATGATTCTCAAATTCAATTTCTTGATGTGCTTCATCAATATGTTAATGAAGGTATGTTTGTATTATATAAGACACTACCTGGTTTGGGTAAAACCACGATGGTTTTGTCAACTTGTTCTTATATTAAAAAAATTAAATCTAAACTAGTCGTACTCTTTTGCTGTTCTGATTTATTACAATCAGTACGTGTACAAGTTCTAAGATCCGCATTTAATTGTGGAATCAAATTTGCAATTGGTACTTACAGTAACAAACTAGATAGAAATACTGGTCAAAATTATAGATTAATTAAAAATAAAAATTGTCATTCAAATGATGAAATACAACTAATCGTTGCAGATTATAAAACAACTTGTATGATTCTTAAGAATCATGAAGAAAATTTTAATAAAAAACTTGAAGAAACTGATTTAAGTAAAATGGCTCCTCATGAAGTTAAAAAGTTTATGGCAACCAAAAATAAATATTTACTTTATTTTGACGAACCAACAATTCTTACAGATAGTATTGCAAATGAAACAACATTGTCTTATTTATCAAAGATTTTGTATTGGATGCCTGCTCATACAGTATTATCTTCAGCAACTTTACCAACAGTTGATGAAATAATTAATATTTCTAGTTATTATACACAAAAACATTCTAATACAAATATTAGAGAAATTATTTCAAATAAGACTCTAGTTGGATGTTTTATTAAGGATTTTAATTCCAATATTATTGTACCACATCAAGTATGTAATAATGTTCAAGAACTTGGAATTTTATTAGAAAAAATTAAAAATTTCCCCTTAATTGGTAAGTTTTATACACTACCATTTTTAATCAATTTAAATGATTTCTTAAGAAGAATTAGTACTCCTGATAGAAATTTAGCTGTTGATATTGATAATATTGGTACTTTTGATCAAGAAAGTGTTTTGGAAAACATTTTAATTTTGTTAAATAATGTTCTTACACTTGATGAAAACGAGTTTAATCAATTTAAGGAAATTAGAATTAGAGATATTCAGGAGGATAATATTGACCAAACATTACTTCTTGAAGATATTAACGATTTTGACACAGTCAATCCTTATAAACTTTTAACAACACATGCATTCAAATATATCGGATGTTGTTTAATTGCTACAAAAGATCCTGAAGAGTATATCAATAAATACTTTACAGAAATAATTGATGATATTAAAACTTTTAATAATCTCAATACTACTGAAGACTATGATAATTTCCATAACGAAATGAAAGCTTATAAACAAGCTGAAGATCGTATCAACGATTTGTTCACAAGTGAAATAGCACGTGATAAAGAGTTGGCTAAATTAGTAAAACCTACTCTTCGTTTTCCTAAAAATATCGAAGTTGGTTCTCCTGAACATATGAAAGAATTTGCACGATACGTTATCAAGTATGATCATACTGTTCGCAAAATGAATATCAATCAAGAAGAACTTAATATCAGTGAATTTATGGAAAGTGAATATGTTAAGATACTATTACAAATGGGTATTGGTCTATTTAGTAAAAAGTTGAGCCAAAACTACAACAACAAAGTTCTCGAACTACTTTCAGATAGAAAGTTAGCATATATTATTGCTGACGAATCTTTCTGTTATGGTGCAAATTATCAAATTTCTCATGTTATTGTAAATGACGATTTAGGTGATGAACACAGTATCAATACTATTTTACAACTAATTGGAAGAACTTCACGTATTGGCAAGTCTTGGACTGGTCGAGTTTATTTGGAATCTAACACCAAAGATAAAATTCTGGAACTATTTAGAAATCCTACTTTTAATTCAGAAGAAGGAAGAAACATTTCTAATTATTTTACAAGAACTGTTAATAAAATTAATACTGAAAACGAAGAACTTAGAATTAAGATCGAAAAAGAAAAATTACGTGAAAAGGAACTGGAAGAACAAAGAAATAAAGAAAATGCTAAGGGAGAACTTTCATTTGAAGAGAGATTAAAGATGATTCGCGATAAAACTTCTAAACTTGTTGATTCTTCGTCTACATCATTACTTAATGATAATACAGAAAATTATGATGACAACCAGAATGATTCTGAAAATACATTTAGTACAAAGATTAATATGTTTAAAAATCTTCGTAATGTTAAAAAGTCTGTTCAAACAAAAACTCCTAAACTTGATAAACAGCAAAATATGGATAATAATACTGGTGAAACTGAAAATCAAGTTGATAACAAAACTATTAAAACAAGCAAAACATCTCAACCAAATAATGAGGATGACTCTGAATGGGCAATGGTTGGAATAAATAATTTCAGTTCAAAGTCCAAATCAATTGATAATGTGTCTAATAATATATCAAACGATTCTAAACCAAGAGAATCTAATGGTTCAACTAGTTCGGTTAATAAGATTGACTGGTCTAAATTAAGATCAGTTAAAAAGAATATGGTCGAAAAAACTGTTGAATCTATTGGTATATCTAAACCAACTAATAACAACTATTCTAAGTATACAAATGGTCCCAAGATAGAAAAACATAAAGACAATAAATCCGAAATGATGGTTGTAGCTTTTGAATCAGAATCAACTACTACTGGTTCTGGCATTAGTTCTAATGTTAGTGATGAACCAAAGTTTAATAAATGGAAGGTTACTAATCAAAATTTATCAATATCAAATGATGATGATAATGACAATCCATTTAAACAAAAGTTTCAAAGAATAACTAGAAATACAAAGGCTAGTGAAAACAATAATAATTCTAATTTAGCTGATAAAAAAGTTAATAAATCGGAAAAGAATCTAGAAAAAACGGACCAAATGACTGATAAAAAAGTCAATAAATCTGAGAAAAATCAGGAAAAGTCTAAATCTGAATCAAATAAATCAGAAAAACCTGAGAAAAAGGTTATAGATTTTAAAAATTTAAGAAAAAAATAATTATAATTTGTAGAAATACTTATTTTTTGTATATCTAATAATTGTATATATTATTACTTAAAAAAGAATTTATATATTTAAAATATATGAGTTCATTTATTAATTTTAATTTACAACCTGAAAATTTTTATATTTATTCTCGAGTAAGTACAAATTCACAAGCAACTGATTCAAATCATGGGTTAGATTCTCAAGATTTAGTTTCTGAAAATTATCTTAAAGAAATTTTTAGTCAAAATGATAAATCAATTGAAGCAAATATTAATTACTATTGTGATATTGGTAGTTCCTATTCTAATCCAAAATCTTTACACCAACTTGAACTAATGGTAAAACAATTAGTTCCAAATTCATTAATATTGATTAGTGAAACAAGTAGATTAGGAAGAAATATCCGTCAGGTAATTAATATGTTAAAAAAGGTAGAAGATAAAAATTGTTGGATTATTTCTGTAACCGAAGGACTTTGTTTTAATAAATCAAAGTTAATGAACAAACAATTCTATCAAAAAATAATTGATGCAGAAAGAGAGTCTGATTTGATTTCAATTAGAACTACTAATGCTTACAAAGTAATTAAACAAAAAGGTGGTTTTATTGGCTGTACACCATTTGGTAAGAAAAAAATAAAGATTAATGGAATAAATAAATTGATTGATAATCACGAAGAAATAAATATTATAAAGTTGGTTATTGAATTATATAAAAAATTTAATTCATATAAAATAGTAGCAGTTAAGCTAAATGAAAATTCTATAAAAAAAAGAAATTTAATATGGACCAGATATTCTGTTCATCATCTAATTAAAAATAATTATCATATCAAAACAAATGTTAATGATGTTATAAAAAATTTTTCAAATTTACAATTATAAAAATTTAATTATTATTTATAATTTTTAATTCAGTATAAGTTGGATTAATTATAGTATACTTTTTGGTGCTTACATCTTTTTTCTTAAACATTAATATTTTATTTTTTAAAGTATTATGATTAAAAACAAATCTTGAAATGGATACATCTGATTTAATAGAATCATCAATTTCTATCTCATTTATTTTTGTAAAATTAATATCAATAAAGTTGTAAAAATTATTGTGCAATTTAAAATTTGATATTGGATTTAATGAAATATCAATCCATGTTCTTGCATTTGAATAGTTTAATAATTCAGTAATTCTATTGTTTTTACATGAAAAATAATTTAGTGAATTGTTTTTTAAATCCAGAGTTTTTAAATTATTGTTTGCACAATATAAAGTACCTAATCTTTTAACATTATCTGGTATAACAAGAGTTTTTAGTCTATTGTTATCCAAATCTACCATAAACATTTTTTTCCCAACAGTAAATTCAGTCAACAAATTATTAGAAATTACAACCTCCCCAATTAATTTATTTGGAATAAATTTTTCAATACGATTATGTGAACAATCAATGCTTTGCATTTTTTTAAACGGTGTTAAATCTATCAATTTTATTTTATTATCACTGATACCCAAGTCTCTTAAATTATTTGGTAGATTTTCTATCGAGGTAAAATTATTTGAAGATAAATATAAATAATCATAATCATTATTTTTATCAAGGCTTATATTATTTTCGGTTAACTTGTTATTATTTAGATCAAAATTTTTAAAAATATTTGATATTCCTACTATTTTTTCAAGTTTACAATTATTTATTACCATAAACGGATGCCTTGAATAATCGTCTTGTTCTTCAATTATAATATTGGGATTTAATCTAATTTCTTTAATTGGTGTCTTTGTTAATTGTATCGAATACAAATGATCGCATTCAGATAAATCAATTAACTTGGTTTCCTTAATACTTAGTCTTTTAAACATTAGACTTTCAAGTGTTTTGGGAAAACCTATTATATTATCAAATACAACATTTTCAAGACTTATTTCTTTAATTTTGGTATCAGCAAAATCAAAATCCATATTTAAAAATACCATTCTTCCAAAATCTAACTTTAATTTTGTTAAATTTGTTAAATTTGTTAAATTTGTTAAATTTGTTAATATATTTGGTTCCAATTCATTTTTTCTAATTACAATTTTATTATCTATTTTATTTATATTTTTATCCTCGATTTCTTTATCTGTCATTGAAACTGATAATTCGACTTCTGTACAAGAACCAAGATTTTTAATAAAATTTTTGCATGAATTAAAATTCATTTTGGAGCCTGACCATATATTTACACTTTGTCCTGGTCTAACATCAACATCAATTAATTCAACATAATCCATCTTAATTGTTTTTGAAATTATTGAAGAATTTGATATTCTACATTCTTGAAAATTAATTTCTTGGTCTATATCATAATTTTTATTATTTATTTCAAAACTACCATTAATATTTAGATATTTAATATTTGTTGGCAATTGCTCATCAAATTTTATTAAACAATTTTCAATAAACTCAAAATCTTCCAATTTAATTTTATTATCAGACAATTCATTTTTATAACAATCTACACACAAATCATAATTAACATTTTTTTTATGATATCTATCAGTACTTATTTCACAATCACAAATATCACAATTGTATTGAGTAAATGTTTTTGTTATATTTATTGATTCAATATCATTATAATTTTCAATTTCATTTATTTTATTTAATTCATATTCATCAATATTTTTTGTAAAAGTAAATTCATTTCTACAAGTTGGACAAATTTTATTATGTGTAAACCATTGGGTTAAACAATTTTTGTGAAACACATGTTTACAACTTGTTTGAATCAAATCTTCTTGTTTGTCATCCAAACATATTCCACATTCTTCTTTTTTATCAGTTTGGAGCATTGTATTGTAAGTATAGTCCAGTCTTATATTTTTAAAAATACTTGGATTATTTTCGTCAACCAAATCTGATTCATCAACTTCTTCATTACTATTTTGTTCGTGTTCAGAATTATCTTCTTCTGAGTTATCATTATCAGATTCATAGTTATCAGAATCATCTTCTGATTGATTATCATATTCATTATCTGACTCTTGGTTAATAGTTACAAATGCTATTTCAAAATTAAAGTTATTTGGTTGACTAGAATCAGAATTTTCTGATGAGGAATTAGTTGTTTCCCAAGAGCCTTCTGAATCTACCTGAGAATTTTCATCATAACTCTGATTATGATTATTATGTTCCATTAGATATGAATAATAGCTATAGTATATAATTTATTTTATATTATTTTATACCAAAATCAAATTTTCAAAAATGTTGAAAAAATATATAAATAATACAATGTATATATAAAATAACTAATATATTATCTAATGCAAAATATTGATGAAAAACTTATTATCACGATTGAAGGTCCAATTGGAGTAGGAAAATCTACATTTAGTGAGATTCTACTTAAAAATTGGGAAGATTGTGAGATAGTTCCAGAACCAGTTGATTTATGGAAGGATCTTAAAAATTCTGATGGAAAAAATATGCTTGACACCTTTTACACAGATATTAAACGTTATGCTTACACATTCCAAAATGTAGCTTGCATTACCCGCATGATGAAAATGGAACAAACACTTAGGGAAACAAACAAGAAATATATTTTCCTTGATCGTTCTCTTGCAACTGATGCTAATGTATTTGAAAAAATGCTTTATGATTCTGGAATGATTAACGAACTAGAACATCAAGCGTATAATCTTTGGTGTGATTTCTATTGGAAATATGTTAGAGACCAATCCAAAAATAAACCTATCCATATTTATCTTAAATGTGATGCTGAAATCTGTCATAAAAGAATTCAAAAACGTGGAAGAATTGAAGAACAAGGAATTACACTCGAATATCTTCAAGACCTTAACAAATATCATGATGTCTGGCTTAATTCTGGTACAGAAAATGCAATTGTATTAGATTGTAATGAAGATTTTGAAAGCAATCCTGAAAAACAAAAACAAATGATAAACGCAATTAAAGAACGTGTTAAACAAATATTTGCAAATGATAATTCTGAAATCAAAATTACTCAACATATTGAAATAATTAAAGAAAATGAAGATGAAGAAAATATTTAAACTTAAAATTAATTAAAATCAAAAACTAATTAAAAATTAATAATTAATTAAAAATTAAAATTTTTTTATAATAATTATTTTTTATTATAACCAATTAAAAATTATAATATTTATAATTTTTAATGAATAAACAAATGACAAATTTAACAGTTTTTTGTTCAAGTAAAAATAATTTAAATCCAATTTATTATGAACATGTTAGTCAGCTAATTAATTTATTAGATCCAAATAAAATAAATTTGGTATATGGGGGTGGAACTAATGGACTAATGGGGTTAGTTAGGTCAGTCTGGTTAGAAAAATCAGGTAAAATAATTACCGCTAATATGCATAAATTTGCTGAACCAGATGTACCTGATGATTATCTATTTGATACAATTGATGATAGACAAAAAAAATTAGTAGAACTTGGTCATGGATATTTGGTGTTACCAGGTGGTTATGGAACACATTTTGAAGCTTTAGAAGTTATGACCAAAAATGATATTGGAGAATGTGACAAACCAATTTTTATATTAAATATTAATGGAATTTTTGATGGATTGGTTGAACATATAAATAAATTGATTCAAGAAGGATTTATTACTCGAGACTTTAAAAAAATTAAAGTTTTTATTAGTCATGATGTGGAAAATTTAGCAACTATTATTAATAGTTTGTAAGTCTATTTTTATTATTTATAATTTAATAATAATTTATTTATATAAATTATTATGTCAATAATAGATTATAAAATTGTTATATCTGATATAACTTATGATTTGTCTGAATTATTCGATTCATATTCAGCTAGAACAAAAGCATCTACTACAAATTTTAAGTAAATTATAGTAATTACACAAATACTGATATAAAAGATATTTTTCAAAAATATGATGGATCTTCAGTAAAACTATCTTCAACAAATTTATTAGTTAATGGTAACGATTTGTCTAATATTTTTCAAAAAATTGGAACAACACTTCCATACACAGCTGTTAATTTAAGTAGTCAAATTAAAGGAACTGGATATTATATATTGTATTTTAATCCAACAACAAGTACTACATCAACAGATTCAATCATATTTAATAAAAACATATCTACTATTAACGTAGTGGTAGTTGGTGATGAAAGAGGAGGTGATTCTTCTGGTACAGGAACAAATCGTGGTACTGTTGGTAGTATTAGTGACGCAACTTCACCAACAATTTCTTATACTCGTGATTCTGTTGGTAATAGTTCACTTAATGCAAATGGCTCTGGTGGTTCTGAAAGTACATGGTATAATTATTATGGTGCTACAGGTTTAGCATTATCTAATCGTAATTATTTGATTGAAATAGGTGGAGGAGGTGGTGGTGCATCTTCTGATTCTGTTGGATTAAATTATAGAGGTGGATCTGCTGGAATGGAAATAGAGAAAGTGCAGGAAGCGGTTCTACAACTGGTTATTCAAATGGTGGTTCAGCATCAACATCTATAAATAGTTATGGAGGTGGAGGAGGTGGTAATGGTTCTGTAATAATATATTTTCAATATCCTTAAATTATTTTTTACTAATAAAATCTTTTAGTTCATTAACTTCTTTTTTTAAGTTTTTAATTTCATGAATTAATAATCCTATTAATCCAGTATAATTTACCGACTGTAAATCTGTTCCATTTTTTTCACCCTTTACTAAATAAGGATAAAACTCTTGTAATTCATGTGCGATTAAACCAATATCTTCATTACCTGTTATTGTATTAATAAAATTTTTTGGTTTTAATTTATCAACTGTATAATCATTATCTAAATCTTTTACATTTACTTTTATTCTGTAATCTGATGTTGTTGTCACTGTTCCTGCCCATATGTTTGTACTTGTTATACCAGTAGACGTTAAATTTGTTATACCTCCATTTGTTCCTGTCATACCTGTAAACCATAAATTTGTACTTGTTATACCCGTTGTTGAAAATAGTGACGTTGTATAATCAAATAATAAATTAGGACTTCCTGTTACCCCACTTCCTGTATAATATAATATTCTATTTGCAGAATCTAGTGTTATACTCCATTGAGGTCCAGTTGGACCAGTATATCCTGTTGGACCCGTATAACCAGTATAACCAGTATAACCTGTGTATCCTGTTGGGCCTGTGTAACCAGTGTATCCAGTATAACCAGTATAACCTGTATAACCAGTATAACCAGTATATCCAGTATATCCAGTATAACCTGTATAGCCAGTGTATCCAGTATATCCAGTATAACCTGTTACACCAGTATAACCAGTGTATCCAGTGTATCCAGTGTAACCAGTGTATCCAGTATAACCAGTGTAACCAGTGTATCCAGTATATCC
>JACCDY010445121.1_pt1 | contig 13194 bp, 12 predicted proteins | sample 7446391 | NCBI WGS metagenome assembly JACCDY01 (sample SAMN15323451, study PRJNA562643) | freshwater metagenome | isolation source: river surface water | place: USA:Blue River Watershed | collected 2017-08-18 | reverse complement strand
TGCTCGAGAAAATCGACCGGCTTCGTCCAGTCGATTTGCGCATGCACGTCAGGGAAATGGAAAGCGATGAATTCAGGCAGGCAGCTGCTGATTGCTTCCTTCCAAGGGCTGTCGTAATTGTCGGCCATCGAACTCCTTTCGATCGCTGCAGCAAGCACTTGCAGAATGAAGGGAGCATGCCGAAGCGAAGTCGCGTCAGCGGAAGTTGCGGCATGAAACCGCTAGTGACCTGCGTCGATATCAGTCAATCGCAATGAGAATGTCGTTTTTCGAAAGCGTCAGTTCAGCAGATCGAACACGGCCATCGATTCGACATGCGCGGTATGCGGAAACATGTTGACCACACCTGCCTGCGACAGTCGGAAGCCACCGACATTCACCAGCACACCGGCATCGCGCGCCAGCGTAGCCGGATTGCACGACACGTAGACGATACGCTTCGGCACGGCCGACGGATCGGCCACGGCCAGCTCGCTCAGCGCCTTGCAGACTTCCATCGCGCCTTCGCGCGGCGGGTCGATCAGCATGCGATCGAATTTGCCGAGCGCCTTCAGGTCATCGACCGAGAACTCGAACAAATTGCGGCAAGAGAATTGCGTCTTTTGCGCAAGACCATTGGCCTCGGCGTTTTCGAGCGCGCGCGTGGTCAGCGCGGTGCTGCCCTCGATGCCGATCACTTCCTTCGCCTGCGTCGCCAGCGGCAGCGTGAAATTGCCGAGCCCGCAGAACAAATCCGCCACGCGATCCGTCGGCTGCACGGCCAGCAGGCGTAGCGCGCGCGCCACCAGCACGCGATTGATCTGGTGATTGACCTGCGTGAAGTCAGTCGGCTTGAAAGGCATGCGCACGCCGAATTCGGGCAGCAGGTATTGCAAGGGGCGCTGGTTCGGATAGAACGGCGCAGCGGTGTCCGGGCCCTTGGTCTGCAGCCACCATTCGATCTGCCATTGATCCGCAAAAGCCTTCAATTTCGTCTCGTCGTCAGCCGTTAGCGGCGCCATGATCCGCAACACCATGACGATCACCTGCTCGCCTTCATGTTCGCCGATGGCCAGCTCGACCTGGGGTAGCCGATCGCGGATCGACAACGACGCGACTAGCGCGCGCATCGGCACCATCATGTCCGACACGCGGCGCGGCAGGATCTGGCACGTCTTCATGTCGGCGATGAAGCTGGAACGCTTTTCGTGAAAGCCGATCAGCACCCCGCCCTTCTTTTCGACATAGCGCACCGACATGCGGGCACGGAAGCGGTAACCCCAGTTCGGGCCATGGATGGGACGCAGCAGGGTGTCGGCATGCACCTTGCCCAGATGCCAGAGGTTGTCTTCCAATACGCGCTGCTTGATCGCGACTTGGGCATCGGGTTCGAGATGCTGCATCGCGCAGCCGCCGCAGATGCCAAAGAATTCACACTTGGGCTTGACCCGCAGCGCGGACTCGCGCAGCAGTTCGGTCATGTCGGCCGCTTCCCACTTGGGCTTGCGACGGTAGGACTTGAAGCGCACGCGCTCGCCGGGCAGCGCGCCTTCGACGAAGATGACCTTGCCGGGCGTACCATCCTCGTTTTGCAAATGGCCGACGCCGCGCGCGTCCATGTCGAGGGCTTCGATGTCGAGGATGGGATCGTGGTTCATGCGGCAGGCCTGGGGAGAGCGCGGAAAAATGCGAAGCCGCGATTTTACCTGCTGGCGAGTCGTGGCACCGGCTGCACTGGCCGCGCGTCAGAGCAAGGCGTCCTTGCCGACGCCCTTGGCCGTCATCGCCCGCTTCAGGCGATGCAGCCCTTCCAGCTGGATCTGACGCACACGCTCGCGGGTGACGCCCATTTCATCGGCCAGCTCTTCCAGCGTGGCCGGATGCCCGTGGTCCAGTCCGTAGCGGCGCATGATCACCAGCCGCTGCTTGACCGGGATGCTGTCCAGCCAGCGCCTGACCATCAGGATCATCTCGCGCTGTTCGGCATGGGCATCGGGGCCGGTCTCGGCGGCGTCGGCCAGCATGTCGAGCAGGCTCGATTGCGGATCGCCGTCGAGCGGCGTGTCGAGCGAGGTCACCTGCTCGGCCATGCCGAGGATGTCCTGCACCGCGCCGATGCTGCGCTCGACGAGGTGGGCGATGTCTTCGATGCGCGCCTCGTGCGGCGCCGTCATGCGCGCTTCCAGATGGTATTTCGCGCGCAGCACCAGGTTAAGTTCGCGGATGCGATGGACCGGCAGCCGTATCGTGCGCGCCTGGTTCATGATCGCGCGCTCGATTGCCTGACGTATCCACCATGTCGCATAGGTAGAAAAGCGAAAGCCACGTTCAGGCTCGAACTTGCCAATTGAGTGCATCAGGCCGAGGTTGCCCTCCTCGATCAGGTCCAGCAGCACCACGCCGCGGTTCACGTAGTGCTTGGCGATCGACACGACCAGCCGCAGGTTATGCTCGATCATCACCTGGCGCGCCGAGAACTCGCCTTGCTTGGCGAGGGTCGCAAAATGTTGTTCCTCTTGCGGGGTCAGTAGCGGCCGCTGGCCGATCTGGTTCAGGTAGCGCTGGGTCGCATCAGTCGCCAGTTCGGTCGCCAGCAGCGAACGGAATTCTTCGATGCTCCCGGTGGCGGCCTCCTCTTCAGCGATCACGCCCTCGCCACCTTCGTCGCTTGCCGCGTCAAGGGAGCCATCGATCGCGCCACCATCCTCGCCACCGGCAGCGTCGACGTCGCTGTCCGGCGCACCATTGGGCGCTGCTTCATCCAGCATGCCCATCCCCTGCCCCGGCGCAACCTTCGCGTCCGGTTTGTCGTCCGGCGGGTTCGCGGGGTGGGGTGTGCGTTTCATTCAGCGCCCTGGCAAGAAGCCTGTGGGGTCGACCGGCTTGCCGAGTTGTCGTATTTCAAAATGCAGCTTCACGACATCGGCATCAGTATTGCCCATTTCCGCGATCTGCTGGCCCCGGGTGACGTTTTGACCTTCCCGGACCAGTATGGTTTTGTTGTGTGCGTAGGCAGACACGACGCCTTCCTGATGGTCGATGATCACCAGGTTGCCGTAGCCACGCATGTTCTTGGCATATAACACAGTGCCATCGCCGACCGACAGGATGGACTGGCCCATCTGCCCGGCAATGTCGATGCCCTTGCGCGCGGCATCGAATCCGCTCAGCAGCTTGCCCTCGGTCGGCCAGATGAAGCGCAGGGGCTGCGGCGGCGTGGTCTGTGCGGACGGCGCGGCATCGGTCTTCCTGACCAGTTCCTGCGGGCGCCACTGCGCGGCATCGCCCCGCTGCATGTCGGCCAGCGCCTGCTCGGAATAAGGCATCTTGTTGCCCAAAGGAGCGCTCTTCAGACCTCCGGACCCTCTCGCGCCTTGGGTCGTTTGCGGGGTCTGCGTCGTCGGGGACGTTTGCGTTGCGGACTGTGCAGCGTTGCTGTCGAGCGACCGCACCTCCATGCCGGAATCCGGCACGCTGGCCATGCGCGCGCCTTCAGGCGGGACCACGCGCAATTGCTGGCCGACCTTGATATCGTTCGGGTTGGCGAGGTTGTTCCAGTCGACCAGATCGCGCCAGGTTTGGCCGAATTGGTAAGCGATGCGCGACAGCGTATCGCCCTTGCGCACGGTGTAGTAGCCGGGCTGGTCCGCAACCGGCGCCGGTTCGGCCTGTTTCTTGGGCTGCCGGGCAGCCGTGCGGTCGTCTACCGGGGCATTGGAAGGCATCTCGGCACAGCCGGTCAGCAATGCCGCCAGTACGACGCCTGCGAGGATGGCCTGGATCTGTCTTTTCATGGGTACAGCACGTCTTTCATTCAAGGCCGGCTGCGGTTGCAGTCTCAGCCGAAGGTTCCAGGTCTCAGCGGCACGAAGTGGCAGCGTTCCAGCGTGTCCGCCATCCATTCATTGCGGCCGGTGCGTACAACCAGCTTGAGCACCTGGTCGCGCTGGCCGACCGGGGCGATCATGCGGCCGCCAATAGCCAGTTGCTCCATCAGCGCCTGCGGCACTTCGAGGCCGGCCGCTGCCAAAATGATGCCATCGAATGGCCCCGCCTGGGGCAAGCCCAACATACCATCGCCATAGTGCAGGCGCAGGTTGGGAATGCGCAGCGGCCGCAGGTTGGTGCGCGCCTGTTCGTGCAGCGGGCGAATGCGCTCGATCGAATACACGTCGTCGGCCACCTGCGCCAGCACCGCTGCCTGATAGCCGCAGCCGGTGCCGATTTCCAGCACCCGCTTGAGCTTGCCGCTGCTGCCTTCGCGCAGCACCTCGATCATGCGCGCGACGATGTAGGGCTGCGAAATGGTCTGGTGATAGCCGATCGGCAGCGAGGCATCGATATAGGCCTGGCTGGCCAGCCCGGGTTCGAGAAACAAATGGCGCGGCACCGCTTCCATCGCCGCCAGCACCATGGGGTCGCGCACCCCCTGATCGGCCAGGCGCGTGACCATGGCCTTGCGCACGGCATCCGACACCAGCGGGACGTTCGCGTGGCGGTCGGTGTTCAGGTTGGGCGTGGCCAGCGGCCTTGCCGGCGCGCCACGCGGGACGCTGCCGGCGGAAGCCGTACCGGTCGCCGGTTTGCCGACGGACGCCACAGGCCCGGTAGTACGCGTATTGCCGACAGGGCGGGCGGCCGTCTGGCCGGCGGCCTTGGCCGCATTCTGGGTGGCGGTCTGCGGGCTGTTGAGGCGGGGCGGCGTGCCGGCCTGCTTGCGGCCGGCAAGGCCGGTGACAAAGTCCAGCGTCAGCGGGAAGCGCTTTTTCGGCTGGTCCGGATCGCTCATGTGAGTGCCTGTTTCAGCCGGTCGAGCTGGGCGTTGTGGGTCAGGTCGATCTGCAGCGGCGTCACCGATACCCAGCCCTGTTCGGTGGCGTGGAAATCCGTGCCCTCGGAGGCTTCCTTGGCCTTCCCGACCGGCCCGATCCAGAAAATCTCGTTGCCATGCGGATCCTGTGCGCGAATCACCGGCTCGGACTCGTGGCGCTTGCCCAGCCGCGTCGGCACGATGCGATCCAGCTGCTCATACGGACGGTTCGGGATGTTCACGTTCAGCAGGTAAGGCGAATGCAGCGTATCAAGCTTGCGCAGCACGATGTCTTTCGCGATGCGCGCGGCCGAGTCGAGGTGCGCCCAGCCATGGTCGACCTGCGAGAACGCAATCGCCGGTATGCCGAACAGGAAACCCTCGGTAGCGGCGGCGACGGTGCCGGAGTACAGCGTATCGTCGCCCATGTTCTGGCCCTGGTTAATGCCCGACACCACCAGATCGGGACGCTGGTCCAGCATGCCGGTCAGTGCGATGTGCACACAGTCGCTGGGCGTGCCATTGATCGAGTAAAAACCATTGGCAGCGCGCATCACGCGCAGCGGGCGGTCGAGCGTCAGGGAATTCGATGAACCGGAGCGATTGCTGTCGGGCGCGACGACGACGATGTCGGCGATGCCGGCGAGCTGGTCGGCCAGTGCATTAATGCCGGGCGCCAGGTAACCGTCGTCATTGCTGATCAGGATTTTCATCGTTCTGATTTTACCTGAAGCAGCGGATTCGCCTTGGCGTTTTGATCACGCTCAAGATGGTGCGGTCACCAGAAAATTCTGCACGGTAGCGAGTTCGCGCGTGCGCGAAAACGGCGGCAGGCTTTGCCAGATCCGGCGGCCGTAAGGCTTGGATATCAGGCGTGGGTCACAGATCATCAGCACGCCGCGGTCGCCCTCGTCGCGGATCAGGCGCCCCGCCCCCTGCTTGAGGTTGATGACGGCTTCCGGCAGCTGGTGGTGCATGAAGCCGTTCAGCCCGCGCTTTTCCATCTCCGCGATGCGGGCGGCCAGCACCGGGTCGTCTGGCGGCGCAAACGGCAGCTTGTCGATGATGACCACCGACAGTGCATCGCCGCGCACGTCCACCCCCTCCCAGAAGCTCTGGCTGCCGATCAGCACCGCATTGCCGGCGGCGCGGAACTGGTCGAGCAATTCGGTACGGCCGAGCTCGCCCTGCACCAGCAGCGGCCAGGGCAGCTGGCGCTTCTCGAATTCTTCGCGCAACCGCTCGGCGGCGCGCTTCACGGCGCGCAGGGTCGTGCACAGGAAAAAGGCGCGGCCACCTGAAGCCTCGATCACCGGCAGCGCCGCATCGATCACGGCATCGGTGTAGCCGATCGAATTCGGCTCCGGCAAGCTGGTCGGCACGTACAGCAAGGCTTGCTTCGGATAATCGAAGGGGCTGGGCCAAATATTGGCCGGCACGTCCTTCAAGCCCATCTGGGAACTGTAGTGCGTGAAGTCGCTCTTCACGGCCAGCGTGGCCGACGTGAAAATCCATGCGCGCGGCGCACCCTCGCGCTGCTTCGCGAAGATGGGCGCGATCGATAGCGGTGTCGTATGCAATTGCAGCGATTGCGAATAGGCCTCGACCCACAGCACCTTGCCGGCCGCTTCGGCCGGGTCGGCGGGCGGCGCCCAGGCATCGAAGGCATGCCCGATCTCGACGGTACGCGCGCGGCATTGTTCGATCGACTCGGCACGCTCGGCCTGCCCGGCGAGCACGCCGGCCATGTTGTCCAGCATCGCCTTCAGGTGCGCCAGCGCCGGGAAGAACGGGCTGCTGGGCGCGATTTGCTGGTAGGCGAGTTTGGTGCCCTCGGCCGGGAATGCGAGTCGCAGGTCGCGTGCCGCTTTCTCGACGCTCGCCACCAGCGCGCCCCAGTCGGCACCATCACGCGCATGGGTGAGGCCTTCGGCCAGCACGTCGCGACACAGCTCCATCACCTGCGAGGTCGACACGGTGTCACCGAAGAACAGGGTCGCGGTTTCGGGCAACTGGTGCGCCTCGTCGAAGATCACGGTATTGGCAGTCGGCAGCAGTTCGGCGACACCGGTATCCTTCAGCGCAACGTCGGCAAAAAACAGGTGGTGATTGACGACCACCACGTCAGCCTGCTGCGCTTCCTTGCGCGCTTTCATCACGAAGCAATCCTGGTAGTGCGCGCATTCGTTGCCGAGGCAATTGTCGCGTGTCGACGTGACCAGATTCCACACCGACGCGTTCTCGGGAACACGCGACAGTTCCGCCTTGTCGCCAGTGGCTGTGGTCTTCATGAAGCGCGCAATCTCGCGCAGGTAACCGACATCTTCGCGCGCCGTCAGGCGGCCATTCTGCTGCGTGCGGTCGAGATGGAAATGACACAGGTAATTGCCGCGCCCCTTCAGCAGCGCGACCGTCACCGGCACGTTGAGTGCCTTGCGCACGACAGGGATATCGCGCAGAAACAGCTGGTCCTGCAGGTTCTTGGTACCGGTGGAGACAATCACCTTGCCACCCCACAGCAGCGCGGGCACCAGATAGGCGAAGGTCTTGCCGGTACCGGTACCGGCCTCGGCAATCAGCGAACCCTGAACGGCGATGGCTGAAGCCACGGCCTTCGCCATGTCGGTCTGCGACTGGCGCGGGCGGAAACCGGGGATGCCCTCGGCGAGCGTGCCGTCCGCCGAGAACAGCGCGTCGACTTCGGCGTCGTGTCGTCCGTCATATAGGCCCTGTCCGCCTGCGGCTACAGCATCCGCCGGCAACGGCGCAGAATCAGGGGAGCTTGCAGTAGTCACGACGGGTACGTTCACGAGGCTGGAAAATCAGTCAAACGGATAGCAAGGCAGCCGGCATGCCAGCCATCAGGCTTCGCGCCATTCAGGCGGGAATATCAGGCACGAGCATCATCTTCAGTCGAATCAGCTGGTCCTTCAGTTGCAGCTTGCGCTTTTTCAGTCGGCGCAATTGCAAGTCATCGCGATCGGATGCCGCGCTCATGCGCACGATGACGTCATCGAGGTCACGGTGCTCGATCTCGAGTTCGATCACGCGCTCGCGGATCTGTTGGGCATCGGCAGTCATCGCGCTTCAGGCTCGGCGGCGTCCGGACCGTCAGCGCCGTCGCGTGCGGTACCGGAAATCGGAATCGTCTTGGCGCTATTGGCCGCTTTTTCCAGGCGTTCGGCGACAGCCCGGTCGCGTTCTTCGGCCTTGTCCTTGCGCAGGAAAGCTTTCGCCTCGACCTCGATACGGCGCACGGCATGCATCGACAGGCGGCGCTTTTCCTTGGCATCGTTCAGGCACGACGACACCAGAAAACGCTCGAAGCATTCCTTACGATCGTCTGCAAAGATGCGCTCGATCTGCTCGCGCACCGGTTTGATATCAGCCAGCGCAGCATCGGCTTGCGACACGCTGGCAATCGACTTTGCCGGATAGCGCTCCACCAGTTCCTCTGCGGGACCCGCGCTGGCCGGCATCGCCCACAGCGCAACGAGCAGCGCGGGCAGCGACAGGAGGGCAAATTTGTTCAGGCAGCAGGTCTTCATGAGTTCAGGCAATCCGTGGCTAATACGTCATGCTGGTCAGTTCAGCGCGAAATTTGTTCGCTCGCATCAAAAGACACGGGATCCCGGCCTGCGCCGGCATCCAGCGACTTGCCTAAACTGGCCAGCATCAGGCTGGTGCGGGCTGTGTCGTGCATTCAGGGTGGTCGGCCTTCGTTCAGGCAAGCACGCCGACAGCCTGGCGGCGCTCGCTTTCCTTGTATTCACGCGACTGCATCTCGACGATACGCGATACCGTGCGGTGGAATTCGCCGGACAGCGTGCCTTCGGTATACAGCAACTCCGGCGCGACCGCCGCCGACATTAGCAGTTTCACGCGGTGGTCGTACAGCACGTCGATCAGCCAGGTAAACCGCCGCGCCTCGGACGCCATCTCGGCGGACATCCTGGGCACGTTCGACAGGATCACCGTATGGAAGCGGCTCGCGATCTCGAGGTAGTCGTTCTGCGAGCGCGGACCGCCGCACAAGGTCGCGAAATCGAACCAGATCACGCCGCCGGCGCGCCGCACGCAGCGCACATCCCGGGATTCTATCTTGATCTTGTGGTCCTGCTCCGCCGTTTCGGCGATCTCGAGGAAGGCGCGTTGCAGCGCCCGGTCCGATTCAGCGCCCAGCGGCGTGTGATATGCCGACACCTGTTCCATGATGCGCTTGCGGTAATCGGTGCCGGCATCGACGTTGAGCACGTCCAGCTTTTCATTCAACAAGGCTATCGCCGGCAGCATGCGCTCGCGGTGCAGGCCGTCCGGGTACAACCTGTCGGGCGCATAGTTGGACGTCATCACGAACGATACGCCGTGGTCGAACAGGGCCTGCAGCAGGTTGTACAGGATCATCGCATCGGCGATGTCGGACACGTGAAATTCGTCAAAGCAGATCAGCCGGTAACGGCGCGCGATCTTTTTCGCGACGATCAGCAGCGGGTCTTCGACATCCTTCTGCTCGTCCAGCGCGCGGTGCACGCCGCGCATGAATTCGTGGAAATGCACGCGCGTCTTGCGCACCACCGGCACCACCGCGTAATAGCTGTCCATCAGGAAGGACTTGCCGCGGCCGACGCCACCCCACAGGTAAATGCCACGCGGGATATCGGGACGGCGGATCAGGCGCGTGATGCGGGTCGAGCGCTTGGCGCGATAGGCCACCCATTCGTCATGGGATTGCTGCAGGCGGCTGACGGCCGCCAGTTGTGCGGGATCGGAACGGTAGCCGCGTTCGGCCAGCGCGTGCTGGTAATACTCTTCGACGTTCATGGATTCTTGTTTTGCGGCGCGGGCTGGGGCACAGGTACGGGTACAGGCTGGGGCACAGGCTCAGGCGTCATATCGACCACAAGCTGCGCCGGATAGCGGGCACGACTGCCGATCGAGAGCGGGAAGCCAAAACCGAGCGAGACACCAATGCCGCTATGCCGGCCCCAGGTGCCGCCACCCACGCCCACGCCGACCGAAGTGCCGCCCGGCGTGTAGCCCCCGCCGCCGGCGCGAACCAGCACCTCGGACGTGCGGTAACCCAGGCGGTTGCAAACCACGCGCAGGTCGCCCTGTGGTTGGCCGACCTCGGCCACGGCCGGCGTCACGACTTTCCAGCTGCCCGCGCCGGTATCGACCGTGCACTCGGCGCCGGACAAGGGCCTGCCCTGGCCCGTGGTGAGAATTTCCACTTCTCCTTCTGGACGCTGCGGCGTGCTTGAACACGCTGCCAGAAGGACAGGCAGGACAAGGATGATCATCAGGGAACGAGGCATCATGAGGCTTCTCCCGGGCGCTGCCGCGCAAGCTGCGGTCTGCAGCCTGCTCGCGGGACGCCGCGCAGTGGACCGACGCCCTGCCATGCTACCCGAGCGCGGCGCAATGCGCGGTTCGGCCTGCATGGCAAGGGATGCGGCTGACTGCGCCCGTCAGAAGTTCAGCGCGCGCTTGTCGACTGCCAGTGCGGCTTCCTTCGTCGCTTCCGACAAGGATGGGTGGGCATGGCAGATGCGGGCAATGTCTTCGGCCGACGCACGGAATTCCATCGCGACCACCGCTTCCGAAATCAGTTCGGACGCCATCGGGCCAATGATGTGAACGCCGAGGATCTCGTCGGTCTTGGCGTCGGCCAGAACCTTCACCAGGCCATTGGTGTCGCCCAGTGCGCGTGCGCGACCGTTGGCCAGGAACGGGAACGACCCCGCCTTGTAGGCAACGCCGTCAGCCTTCAGCTGCTGTTCGGTACGGCCCACCCAGGCGATTTCCGGCGACGTGTAAATGACCCACGGGATGGTATTGAAGTTGACATGGCCGTGCTGGCCCGCGATGCGCTCGGCAACCGCGACCCCCTCTTCCTCGGCCTTGTGCGCCAGCATCGGGCCGCGCACCACATCACCCACCGCCCACACGTTCGGCAGGCTGGACTTGCAGTCACCATCGACGACGACAAAGCCACGCTCGTCAAGCTTCAGGCCCACCGCTTCCGGGTTGAGGCCGGTGGTATTCGGCACGCGACCGATCGACACGATCAGCTTGTCGAACTGTGCTTTGTGCTCCTTGCCGCCTGCATCCGTATAGTTGACGGTCACATCCTTGCCGGCAGTGATCTCGCCGATCTTGACGCCCAGCTCGATCGCCAGTCCTTGCTTGGTGAACAGCTTGTGCGCTTCTTTCGCGATCTGCTCATCGACGGCACCGAGGAAGGCCGGCAGCGCTTCAAGAATCGTGACATCCGAACCGAGACGACGCCAGACACTGCCCATTTCGAGGCCGATGACGCCGGCCCCAATCACGCCGAGCTTCTTCGGCACGGCATCGATGGCCAGCGCGCCGGTGTTGGACAGCACCAGCTTTTCGTCGAATGGCACGTTCGGCAGAGCACGCGGATTGGAACCGGTGGCGACGATGATGTGCTTGCCCTTCAGGGTCTCGCTGGCTGCGCCGCTGACCGAGATCTCGTAACCATCGGCATCGGCTTTCACGAAAGCACCGCGACCGTGGAAGAACGTGACCTTGTTCTTCTTGAACAGGTACAGGATGCCGTCGTTATTCTGCTTCACCACGGTGTTCTTGCGCGCGACCATCTGGCCCACGTTCATCTTCAGGCCCTTGACCTCGATGCCGTGTTCCGCGAACGCATGGCCGGCATGTTCGTAGTGCTCGGACGATTGCAGCAGCGCCTTGGACGGGATGCAGCCGACGTTGGTGCAGGTACCGCCCGGTGCCGGGCCGCCTTTGTCGTTCTTCCATTCGTCGATGCATGCCGTAGCCAGGCCCAGCTGCGCGGCGCGAATCGCGGCCACGTAACCGCCGGGGCCACCACCGATGACGATGACGTCAAATTGTTTGGACATTGAAATTCCTTTTTTTGCTGATCTGCGCACCGTGGCAATCGCTTCGTCATCCCGGCGCAGGCCGGGATCCAGGGTCGTTCGCGGTGCACGACGGAGGCCGCTGGGCCCCGGCCTGCGCCGGGGCGACCACAGGTGCTTACAGGTCGAGCAGCAGGCGCGCCGGATCTTCCAGCGCTTCCTTCATCGCGACCAGGCCGAGCACGGCTTCGCGGCCGTCGATCAGGCGGTGGTCATACGACATCGCGAGGTAGTTCATCGGGCGGATCACGATCTGGCCGTTCTCGACCACAGCGCGGTCCTTGGTGGCGTGCACGCCGAGGATGGCCGACTGCGGCGGGTTGATGATCGGGGTCGACAGCATCGAACCGAATACGCCACCGTTGGAGATCGAGAAGGTGCCGCCGGTCAGTTCATCCAGCGTCAGCTTGCCATCCTTGGCCTTCTGGCCGAATTCGCCGATCTTCTTCTCGATCTCGGCGATGCTCATCTGGTCGACGTTGCGCAGGATCGGCACCACCAGTCCGCGCGGTGAACCGACAGCGATGCCGATGTCAAAGTAACCGTGGTAGACCACGTCATTGCCATCGATCGACGCGTTCAGCACCGGGTATTTCTTCAGTGCGGCGACCGCGGCTTTCACGAAAAAGGACATGAAGCCCAGCTTCACGCCGTGCTCTTTCTCGAACTTGTCCTTGTACTTGTTGCGCAGGTCCATGACCGGCTGCATGTTGACTTCGTTGAAGGTGGTCAGGATCGCGTTGGTCGCTTGCGATTCCAGCAGGCGCTCGGCGATACGCGCGCGCAGGCGGCTCATCGGCACGCGCTGCTCCGGGCGGTCGCCGAGATCAATGCTAGTCGGTGCCGGCACGGCCGGCAGGGCCGGACGCGAAGCTGCCGGTGCTGCCGGAGCTTTCGCAGCCGGTGCGGCCGGTGCAGGCTGCGACAGTGCGTTGATCACGTCGCCCTTGGTCACGCGGCCATCCTTGCCGGTACCGGCAACGGCCGATGCAGACATGTTGTTCTCGGCCAGCATCTTCGCAGCGGCCGGCATCGCGATCGCACCACCAGCAGCAGGCGCGGCAGCTGCAGGCACAGCAGCCGGAGCCGCCGCTGCAGCAGCAGGTGCAGCAGCGGCGGCAGGTGCGCCAGCCGATGCAGTCGCTTCGGTATCGATGCGGGCGATGATTTCGCCGGCGACGACGGTGCTGCCGTCACCCTTCAGGATTTCAACGATCACGCCCTGGGCCGGTGCTGGCAGTTCGAGCACGACCTTGTCGGTCTCGATATCGATCAGGTTTTCGTCGCGGGCAACAGCCTCGCCGACTTTTTTATGCCACTGCAGCAGGGTCGCTTCAGCGACGGATTCCGACAATTGCGGAACAGGAACATCCAGAATAGCCATTACTCTCTCCGTTTCGGGTTGGGTCACGCAAGGCGCCGGCATCCGGCGCAATGCGGGGTCTTTATTTGGTCAGTACGTAGCCCTTGAGCTTCGCAAATGCGGTATCGATC
>JACCDY010295815.1_pt1 | contig 13195 bp, 14 predicted proteins | sample 7446391 | NCBI WGS metagenome assembly JACCDY01 (sample SAMN15323451, study PRJNA562643) | freshwater metagenome | isolation source: river surface water | place: USA:Blue River Watershed | collected 2017-08-18 | reverse complement strand
CAAAAACGCCCCGATTGCAAACCGGCGGGCGCCAACAACAAGCCGTTGATTCGCACGCTGGTTTTGCGCGCACGCGTCAGCTGCACGCGGTGAAACGTCTGGCCCGGGGCCAGTTCAAGGATGGGAGGATGCGGTCAATGCCCCTCTGCCGTGGACAGATCGATCACGCGCTGGGCGGGTGTGCCTTGTTCCAGCGCGGTGCGGGGTGACTGGCCGTCCAGTGCCGGGTGCGGACTTTCCAGGAAAGCCAGTAGTTGCCAGCCGTCGGTCGAACCCAAGGCAGCGGCCATGGGCGCGATGACCGGAAAGATGAACGGCTCGAACTGCCAGCGGGGCAGCTTGTAGCCCCGGCGCAGGTGTGACACGCCAATGCAGCGGCCGCTTTTGATCCAAGCGTTCATGGTCACGCGGGTGGTGCCCGACAGGGTAGCTGCTTCGTCGGTGGTGATCATGTCAGCGGCCTGAATGCGTTGCATCTGGTACTGCGCTCCAAAGCGCAGCAGCGCGTTGGTTTGTGTTTCTGAGGCGTAAGGGTCTTGGCCGCTGGCTTTGTTGCGGGGCATTTCCACGACGGCCGATAGCGGGAAGGTGAGCGTGTTCATGGTGTTCTTCCTGGTGCACCAGCTTGACCAACAAAACGGGGCCAGCACCCAAGATGCTGGCCCCGTGATTTTAGGAAAATTTGTAAAGTTCGTTATCTTGTTGGGATCGTTTCTGATCAAGCAGCGGCTTTGACGGCATGAGACAGCTCATACAGTCGAGCGGCTGAGAGTTCTAGTCCATTGGGCCAGCAGAGTGCACCAGCATCTACAAAGCATCTCGAAAAATAAGCCGGGTCACGCAAAGCCTCCAATAATGTGCCTTGGCGGTCGGCCAAGTAACGGGCTCCATCAAAAACGCCCTGCGTATGGTCGCTGAAGGTCAGTTCCAATTGATGGGCTGCAATGGTCTTTACATCAAGCAACTTAATCACGGTCGGCTCCTTGTATGCGGTCTAGAGGTTCGAAGTGTTGGGCTTTTTCCCAATTATTCAACAGTTCCGTTTGGTGAAGAAGGCACCAGTCTTTCACAATGCTGGCTACTTTTCGTGGAAGCTCGCCTTGCGAGACCAAGCCGGTTTCAATCGCGACCAAAGCCTCAAACCCTTGGTACTCCACATGGATATGCGGTGGCGGGTGATCGTCGTGCCACATGCGCACGATGATTCCGAAGAAGATGGCAATCGTTGGCATGGATCACACTCCTAAGCGCGGGAGGCACGCCGCATCAATCGACTCGGGGTGTTGAGCAATGGCGGGATGCATCGGGCAAGTTTAGCGAGGTTCTGTGGCCAAGGGTATTCAGGCCGATGTCAAAACCATGACGATCTTAAAACCCCGACCCCGACCCCGGCTCCTTCAAAAAAGCCAGCTCCTCGTGCGTGGACTCGCTGTGCAAATAACCCGTAAGTAAGCAAAAAGCCAAGCTGGCTTAGAATGTGCAGAATTCTGCAATGTCATAGGAGCCGGTCATGGGTTTTTCTGCCAGCGATGTCGTGCCATTCACGCAAGCACGCGCTCAACTGTCCGAACTGGCCGACCAGGCCAAGGCCGGGGCAGAGAAGATCATCACCAAAAACGGCGAGAGCTACGTCGCGTTGATCAACTCTGACCGACTCGACTACTACCACCGCCTGGAGCGCGAACGCATCCACCTGCTGTTGATCGACGACGCCAAGCGCGGCCTGGCCGACATCACCGCAGGCCGCACGTTTGAAGCAGACGCTGCACTGGCCCAGCTGCAACAGCAGCGCAAGTCCGCCATCAAACTCCCGACCAAGCAACGTGGCTGACCCGCTGTACCGTGTCGAGCTGGCCGCCAGCTTCCTGGAGCGCCTTGAATCCATTCAGGCGTTTTTGGTGGAGGCGGATGCGGGCTTTGCATTCGATGACTTGTTGGCCGAGATTCGCGCCACCGCCATCCCAAATTTGCGGCGCTTTCCGCGCATGGGGCGGCGCTACTTGGCCAACCCACCGCAGTCAACCGAGGCGCTGGCGCTGCTGGCGGCCATGCCTGCGGGAGCGCCGGATGCGCTGCGCGAATACCTGCATGGCGACTGTCTTGTGCTCTACGCAGCCATGGAAGCCCAAGAGACGGTGGTCCTGCTGACCATTCGGCACCACCGCCAACTTTCGTTTGATTTCGCCCGGCTGTGGCCGTCAGCACCATCGACGTATGACTAAACAGCTCAAAACCACTGTGGCCAAGATTGAATCCGAGGAGCAACCCGCATGAGCAGCAAAAAAAATCTGCCCACCATTCGTTCATCTGCAGCCGAATACCTCACCTTTGTTGCCGCCAGCGGCCAATGCGGGGTAGATGCTGTGTATGCCGACGAAGATGTGTGGCTGAGCCAAAAAATGATGGGCGAGCTCTATGGCGTCAACGTTCGCACGGTGAGCGAACACCTGAAAAACATCTTTGCTGACAACGAGTTAGAGCAAGACGCAGTTATCCGGAATTTCCGGATAACTGCCGCAGACGGCAAAAACTACAACACCCAGAAAAGCCCAACTGACCCACGATGCCAAAGGCCAGCGCGATGAGTGAAATATTGAGCCCCGCCCTTGATATGCTGGCCACCACTGCGCGTGATTTAAACAGCCGAATGAAACGCCCCCAATTCACCTCAAACAACAACAAGGTTTCAGAATGACGAGTATTCAACAACGCGCCGCTTTGCAAAGCCAAATTTGGAAAATAGCCAACGACGTCCGGGGTGCCGTTGATGGCTGGGACTTCAAGCAATACGTGCTGGGCACCTTGTTCTACCGCTTCATCAGCGAAAACTTTGCGGCCTACATCGAAGGCGGTGACGACAGCATCGATTACGCCGTGCTGTCCGACGTGGTCATCACGCCCGAAATCCGAGACGACGCCATCAAAACCAAGGGCTACTTCATCTACCCTAGCCATTTGTTTGCGCGGGTTGTGGCCACGGCCAACAGCAACGAAAGCCTGAACACCGACCTGGCGGCCATCTTTCAATCCATTGAAAACTCCGCCCTGGGCTACCCCTCAGAGCGTGACATTCGCGGCCTGTTTGCCGACTTTGACACCACCAGCAACCGCCTGGGCAACACCGTCAAAGACAAAAACACCCGCCTGGCCGCCGTGCTCAAGGGTGTGGCCGAGCTGGATTTTGGCGACTTTGGCGGCAGCGATTTCGAGACCCACCAGATCGACCTGTTTGGCGACGCCTACGAATTCCTCATTTCCAACTACGCCGCCAACGCGGGCAAGTCGGGCGGCGAGTTCTTCACGCCCCAGCATGTGTCCAAGCTGATTGCGCAGCTGGCCATGCACAAACAAACCAGCGTCAACAAGATTTACGACCCAGCCTGCGGCTCCGGCTCTTTGCTGCTGCAAGCCAAAAAACACTTTGACCAGCATTTGATTCAAGACGGTTTTTGGGGGCAAGAACTCAACCACACCACCTACAACTTGGCGCGCATGAACATGTTCTTGCACAACGTCAACTACGACAAGTTCAACATCCAGCTGGGCGACACCCTGATTGACCCGCACTTTGGTGACGACAAACCGTTTGACGCCATCGTCTCCAACCCGCCGTACTCGGTGAAGTGGATCGGCAGCGACGACCCCACGCTCATCAACGACGACCGCTTTGCCCCCGCAGGCGTACTGGCTCCTAAGAGCAAGGCCGACTTTGCCTTTGTGCTGCACGCGCTCAGCTACCTCTCCAGCAAAGGCCGCGCTGCCATCGTCTGCTTTCCGGGCATCTTTTACCGGGGTGGTGCGGAGCAAAAAATCCGCCAATACCTGGTTGACAACAACCATGTGGAAACCGTCATCTCGCTGGCGCCCAACCTGTTTTACGGCACCACCATTGCCGTGACCATTCTGGTGCTGTCCAAACACAAGGCCGACACCACCACCCAGTTCATCGACGCCAGCGCGCTGTTCAAGAAAGAAACCAACAACAACACGCTGCTGGACGAACACATCGAGCAAATCATGGCCGTGTTCGACAGCAAGGCCAACGTGGACCACTTTGCCCGCTCGGTCAGCCATGCCGATATTGCTGCCAACGACTACAACCTGTCGGTGAGCAGCTACGTGCAGGCCAAAGACACCCGCGAAGTGGTGGACATTGCCCAGCTCAACGCCCAGCTCAAAACCACCGTCACCAAGATCGACCAACTGCGCAAAGACATTGACGCCATCGTGGCCGAGATTGAAGGGGGCAACGAATGAGCAGCAAGAAACTCGAAGTCAAGGGAACACCCATCACCGTCATCTCGGGCAAAGAGGAAGACTACCTCTCGCTCACGGACATTGCGCGTTACAAGAACAGCGACCACAGCGATGACCTGATTCGCAACTGGTTGCGCAACCGCAATACCCTGGAATTCGTCGGCATCTGGGAGCAACTCAACAACCCCGCGTTCAATCCCGTCGAATTCGACGGGATTAGAAAACAGGCTGGCTTGAACAGCTTCACCCTGACGCCCAAGCAATGGATTGAGGCCACCAACGCCATCGGCATCACGTCCAAGGCAGGACGCTACGGCGGCACCTACGCCCACAAAGACATTGCCTTTGAGTTTGCCTCATGGGTTTCCGTCGAGTTCAAGCTTTACCTGATCAAGGAGTTTCAGCGCCTGAAAGAAGCCGAGGCGGAACAGCTGGGTTGGGATATCCGTCGCAACCTGACCAAGATCAACTACCGCATCCATACCGACGCCATCAAGGCCCACCTGATTCCTGCCGAGCTCACCGCAGCGCAAACCAGCCTGATCTACGCCAGCGAAGCCGACTTGCTCAACATGGCGCTGTTTGGGCAAACCGCACGGCAATGGCGTGACCTCAATCCCGACCAAAACGGCAACATTCGCGACGAGGCCAACGCCGCGCAATTGGTTTGCCTGGCCAACCTCGAAACACTGAACGCACATTTCATCCAGCAAGGGCTGGAGCAAGGTGAGCGGCTGCGGATGCTGAACCAAACAGCCATTGGGCAGATGACCCTGCTGCTGGCTGATCGCGGCGTGCAGCGCCTGCAAAGGAGTAAAAAACCATGAGCGGCGTGGACTTTTTGGACAAACTGCTCGATGGCGTGGCGGTAGAGTGGAAATCTCTTGGTGAGCTTGGGGAGTTGGTTCGCGGCAATGGATTGCAAAAGAAAGACTTCACGGAAACAGGTGTTCCCGCCATTCACTACGGCCAGATTTACACCTACTACAGCCTATCCACTACTGAAACCAGATCCTTCGTCTCTCCCGATTTGGCGAAGCAGCTGAAGAAGGTGAATAAAGGCGATGTCGTCATTACCAACACAAGTGAAAACCTTGAGGATGTGGGCAAGGCGCTGGTTTACCTTGGGGAGCAGCAAGCTGTTACGGGCGGTCATGCCTCGATCCTGAAACCTGGCAAATGCCTGCTGGGTAAATACTTTGCCTATTTCACGCAGACGGAAGAATTTTCTGGGGCAAAAAGGAAATACGCAAAAGGAACAAAGGTGATTGATGTTTCAGCCACCGACATGGCGAAGATTCAAATCCCCATCCCCTGCCCAGACAACCCCCAAAAATCGCTAGAAATCCAAGCCGAAATCGTTCGCATCCTGGACGCCTTCACCGAGCTGACCACCGAGCTGACCACCGAGCTGACCACCGAGCTGACCACCCGCAAAAAACAATACAACCACTACCGCGACCAGTTGTTGAGTTTTGAAGACGGAGAGGTGGAGTGGAAGACGTTGGGGGAGGTGGCAAAAATCGGCACAGGTAGTCACGACACACAGGACGCTGTCGATGATGGTGCTTATGTTTTTTATGCACGTGGCCGCGAACCATTACGGCTAAACAATTTTGACTTTGACGAAACTGCAATCATCACAGCCGGTGACGGTGCAGGGGTTGGAAAAGTCTTTCATTACGCCCAAGGGAAATATGCTCTGCACCAACGTGCGTATCGCATCGTTCCAAGTGAGGTTATGGAGCCAAGATTTGTGTATCACTGCATGGCATCGCATTTTTACGCGTACATTCAAAAAGCATCTGTAAGTTCTTCTGTTACTTCGCTTCGTCGGCCGATGTTTTTGGATTTTCCGATTCCTGTTCCAACTATTGCTGAGCAAGCCCGCATCGTCGCCATCCTCGATAAATTCGACACCTTGACCAAATCCCTCACCGAAGGCTTGCCCCGCGAAATTGAACTGCGCCAAAAGCAATACGAGTACTACCGTGATTTGTTGCTGAACTTTCCCAAGTTGCAAGAGGTGGCAGCATGAAAGGACAAGGTCTTCAATGCGTGACAACTCCTCATGGTTTGAAACCTACCTATAGCCAGAGAGAAAACCAGTTGGTGAGTGCCGCTCGCCAACTGGGTAGCGAGACTAACCAGTTGACGTGGCTGCGGCACAGTCATCAAGGTTCGAAATGAGCAAAGCTTTACCCTCACGCCCGCTCAGCACGCGCGACCAGACCACAGAGTTCCTGCTCTACACCGCGCCCAATGGGGGCATCAAGGTGGAGGTGCTTCTCAGCAATGAAACCATTTGGCTGACCCAAAAGCGCATGGCCGAGTTGTTTGGCGTGGGGGTGGCGGCCATTTCCAAGCATCTGGACAACATCTACGAGTCGGGTGAACTGCAGCGCGAGGCAACTCTTTCCATTTTGGAAACAGTTCAACAAGAGGGGGCGCGCCAAGTCGCCCGCAAGCTCGAATACTTCAACCTCGATGCCGTCATCTCAGTGGGCTACCGCGTCAATTCGGCTCAGGCCACGCAGTTTCGCATTTGGGCCACCCAGCTCATCAAGGAATACATCATCAAGGGTTTTGCCATGGATGATGAGCGCCTGAAAAACGGGCGCTTCTTTGGCCAGGACTATTTCCGTGAGTTGCTGGAGCGCGTCCGTTCCATTCGGGCGAGTGAGCGGCGCATTTACCAGCAGATCACCGACATTTTTGCCGAGTGCAGCATCGACTACGACCCCAAGTCAGAGACCACGCGCCAGTTTTATGCCCATGTGCAGGACAAGTTTCACTTCGCCATCACAGGGCAGACGGCGGCAGAGATCATTTCGCGCCAGGCTGATGCCAGCAAGCCACTGATGGGCTTGAGCACCTACAAAAATGCACCCGCTGGCCGTGTGCTGAAATCCGACACGCTGGTGGCCAAAAACTATTTGAGCGAGGCGGATATCAAAAAGCTGGAGCGTGCAGTGGCCGCTTTTTTTGATTACATCGAACGCATCATCGAGCAGCGCACCACCTTCACCATGGCGGGCTTTGCCGAGAGCGTCGACAAGTTTTTGGCCTTCAATGAATACCGTATTCTGGAAGGCTACGGCAGCATCAGCCGCGAACAGGCTGACCAAATAGCGCTGGCCGAGTATGAAAAATTCAACAAGCAGCAACGCATCGAATCCGATTTCGATCGCCAAGTCAAAAAGCTGCTGAACAAAGGGAGCGCCAGGGAGTGATCGACTACAAAACCATCGCCGAGTCCAAAAACTTCATCGTTTTGGACCAATACAAAAAAGATTGGCAAGTCAATGACAGCTACCAGAGCGAGAGCGAGCTGGAGCGGGAGCTGATTCAGGACTTGGTCAACCAAGGCTACGAATACTCGCCGAAGCTGAACACGCCTGAGGCTTTGCTGGCCAATGTGCGCGAGCAGCTGCAATCGCTCAATGCTGTGCAATTCTCTGATGCGGAATGGCTGCGCTTTGTAGAGAGCTGGCTGGACAAGCCCAGCGATGGCATCGTCGAAAAGACCCGCAAGGTGCACGACGACTACATCCACGACTTTGTGTTTGACGATGGGCGCATCCAGAACATCTATTTGCTGGACAAAAAGCACGTTGCCCGCAACAAGGTGCAGGTCATCAAGCAGTTTGAGCAAACGGGCACGCAGGCCAACCGCTATGACGTGACAATTTTGGTCAACGGCTTGCCGCTCGTGCAGGTGGAATTGAAGAAGCGCGGTGTGGCCATTCGCGAGGCCTTCAACCAGGTGCACCGCTACAGCAAAGAGAGCTTCAACAGCGCGAACTCGCTCTTCAAGTTTTTGCAGTTGTTTGTGATTTCCAACGGCACCGACAGCCGTTACTTTGCCAACACCACGCAGCGCAACAAAAACAGCTACGACTTCACCATGAACTGGGCGAAGGCGGACAACAGCCTGATCAAGGACCTGAAGGATTTCACGGCCACGTTCTTTCAAAAAGACACGCTGCTCAAGGTGCTTCTGCGTTATTCGGTTTTTGACACCAGCAACACGCTGCTGGTGATGCGCCCTTACCAAATTGCCGCCACCGAGCGCATTTTGTGGAAGATTGGCGGCAGCCACCAAGCCAAGAACTGGAGCAAGCTGGAGGGCGGCGGCTTCATTTGGCACACCACCGGATCGGGCAAAACGCTGACCAGCTTCAAGGCGGCGCGTTTGGCCACCGAACTGGACTTCATTGACAAGGTGTTTTTTGTGGTGGACCGCAAGGACCTGGACTACCAGACCATGAAGGAATACCAGCGGTTTTCGCCCGACAGCGTGAACGGCTCAGACAGCACGGCAGGCCTCAAGCGCAATCTGGAAAAAGACGACAACAAGATCATCGTCACCACCATCCAGAAGCTCAACAACCTGATGCGCACCGAGGGCGATCTGGCCATTTACGGCAAGCAAGTGGTGTTCATTTTTGACGAGTGCCACCGCAGCCAATTTGGCGAGGCGCAAAAGAACCTGAAGAAAAAGTTCAAGAAGTTCTATCAGTTTGGCTTCACGGGCACGCCGATTTTTCCGGAAAACGCCTTGGGCGCAGAGACCACCGCCAGCGTGTTTGGCAGCGAACTGCATTCGTACGTGATCACCGACGCCATCCGCGATGAGAAGGTGCTCAAGTTCAAGGTGGACTACAACGATGTGCGCCCACAGTTCAAAGCCATTGAAGCCGAGCAGGACGAGAAGAAGCTGACCGCCGCCGAGAACAAACAGGCCTTGCTGCACCCCAAGCGGATTGAAGAAATCTCCCAGTACATCCTGAACAACTTCCGTCGAAAAACCCACCGCCTGCAGCCGGGCAGCAAGGGGTTTAACGCCATGTTTGCCGTCAGCAGCGTGGACGCGGCCAAGCTGTATTACGAGACGCTCAAAGACCTGCAAAAGAGCACCGACAAGCCTTTGCGCGTGGCCACCATTTTTTCGTTCGCCGCCAACGAAGAGCAAGAAGCCATTGGCGACATTCAGGACGAGAGCCTGGAAGTGTCCGCCCTGAACAGCAGTGCCAAAGAGTTTTTGACAGCCGCCATTGACGACTACAACGCGCACTTCAAGACCAGCTTCAGCGTGGACAGCAACGGGTTTCAAAACTATTACCGCGACCTGGCCAAGCAGGTGAAGCTTGGCGAGATTGACTTGTTGATCGTGGTGGGCATGTTCCTCACGGGTTTTGACGCGCCCAGGCTCAACACCTTGTTCGTGGACAAAAACCTTCGCTTTCATGGCCTGATTCAGGCGTATTCACGCACCAACCGCATCTTTGACGCCACCAAGACCTTCGGCAACATCGTGACCTTCCGTGACCTAGAGAAAGCCACGGTGGACGCCATCACCCTGTTTGGTGACAAGAACACCAAAAACGTGGTGCTGGAGAAAAGCTACAAGGAGTACATGGAAGGCTTCACCGACGTGATCACGGGTGAGGCGCGGCGGGGTTTTGTGGAAGTGGTGGCTGAACTGGAGCGGCGCTTCCCTGACCCATCGGCCATCGAGAAAGAAGCCGACAAAAAAGCATTCGCCAAAGTGTTTGGCGAGTATTTGCGCATTGAAAACGTGCTGCAAAACTTCGACGAATTCGCCAGCCTGCGCGCCGCGCAAAGCCTGGACGTGCGCGACACGGCAGCGGTTGAGGCCTTCAAGGCGCAGCACGGGCTGACCGATTCCGAATTTGCGGCCATGCAAAGTGTGCAGATACCCAGCGAGCGGGCCGTCCAAGACTACCGATCGGCCTACAACGACATCCGCGATTGGCTGCGCCGCCAGCGTGAGGGCGGGGCGCCAGAGCAGTCCAGCGTCGATTGGGACGATGTGGTGTTCGAGGTGGATTTGCTCAAGTCGCAGGAGATCAACCTGGACTACATCCTTGAGCTGATCTTTGACAACAACAAAAAGACTAAGACCAAAGCCGCCCTGGTGGAAGAGGTGCGCCGCGCCATTCGCGCCAGCTTGGGTAATCGTGCCAAAGAGAGTTTGTTGGTGGACTTCATCAACCAGACCGACCTGAGCCAGTTCGACGACAAAGCCAGCGTGATCGAAGCCTTCTTCACCTTTGCGCAAGCCGAACAGCTGCGCGAAGCGCAAGAACTGATCAGCTCAGAAAACCTGAACGCCGACGCCGCCAAGCGCTACATCGTCCACTCACTCAAGCGCGAATACGCCAGCGACAACGGCACCGAACTCAACGCCATGCTCCCCAAAATGAGCCCCCTCAACCCGCTGTACCTGACCAAAAAGCAGACCGTGTTTCAGAAAGTGGCTGCGTTTGTGGAGAAATTTAAGGGGGTTGGTGGGGGGCTGTAAGGCTTTGGCTCATTAATGTGCCGAGGGTGAGTATGAGCGCTTTAATGTCATCGGATTGATGGCTGCCTTAGATGGAAGCGACAAGGCGTTATTAGGATAAAGAAAAATGAGTGAGTCTGGGAGATCCGAATTTCGTGTGCTCTTTGGTCAACGTGAAGCGTTGATGCTGGAGCAGCCATTAAACACTATTCTTGTGGTGCCTTCTCAAGATAGCTGGAATGACTTTGGATATCACACTAGGGTTGACTATCGAATCCGACTGCACGCAGTAAATGAACTGATTGTGTCGAGTGGATTTATATGTTTTATCGATCCTAATGGTGAATCGATCGGCAGGTACATGGTTCCCCAGTTGGTATCTGCCGTAGGTGCTATGACTATGCCCGCGCCTGAGGAGCAACGCTTCTTCACTATGCTTCCAGATATGGAATCATATCGGCGCCTTGTCCAGAGTCTTGGCCCTGACGACGTGAAGAATGCACTGATTGCACTCAACGACCTTGTCGCGTTGAACGAATTTGAGTCAGCTGCGTCTCTTTTGGAGTTGGCCACCCAATCTGAAATTTTCAAGCTGTCATTCATGCGGAGTGCTGACTCCTACTTTGCGTACAAGAATGCAGGACCTATGTTGAGAGGCCTTTCGAATGAGCAGAAAGGCATTTTGTCGTCGACCTTGGCTATTCGATTTCAATTGCCAGGGCGAAAAAATGAACACGAACTGAAATTCACCTTCGACCACAAGGCAGACTTGCCGAAGCGAATCGCCGTAGTAATCGGCAAGAATGGTGTTGGAAAGAGTCAGACACTGGGGCGTATTGCGCGAGCGGCGATAGACGGCGAAAAGTCTTTGACCGATGGGACAAATGATGGGCGACTTTTGATTAACCGTCTACTTGCTTTTGCCCCGACAAATGAAGCGGAGTCGGTCTTTCCGGCTGGCAGAAAAAAACGGCCGAATATATGGTATCAACGCTATTCAATGAATCGGTCTCGCCGATCACGACGTAGTGATTCCCTGTCAGATTTAATTATCCAGATTGCGCGATCGTACCAAATGGTAGCGTCAAAATCGCGCTGGGAGATATTCACGGAGGCGCTTGGTGCTATCGCGGACAAAGAGCAACTTCATCTCCCAACAACTGCATCGCCGGTAACATTTATACCTCTCGCCACTTTGCTATTCGAATCTGAGCAGCGGCTTCTTGAGCGATTCGCATCTGTAGATGCTAAAAAAGAGCCCGTTCGTGTAGTGGACGGTAAAGGCTACCCGCTGAGCAGCGGGGAGTTTTCGTTTATGAAGTTCGCAGCGCAGGCGAGCCTGCACATAGAGAACGGCTCATTACTGTTATTGGATGAACCGGAAACCCACCTTCATCCAAACTTTATCAGCCAGTTCGTTTCGCTATTAGACGGTCTGCTGGAGGCTACAGGTTCAGCGGCCATCATTGCAACGCATTCAGCATACTTCGTCCGTGAGGTATTCCGTGAGCAGGTCACAGTGTTGAGCGTGGATAGTGAGAGTCATGTTTCTGCACAGCGCCCGAAACTTCGAACCTTCGGTGCTGATGTCGGGGCGATCTCCTACTTCGTTTTTGGAGAGGACGAACCATCACGTTTAGCTAAAGAGGTCGAGCAAAGATTGGTTGCTAACGGGGTTCCGTGGCCTCAGGTCTACGAGGTGTACAAGGATGAGCTGTCGCTTGAGATGCTGAACGATTTGCGCGCGGCCATAGAAGCAAAGGGACTTGTATGAATAAGCTCCCTGTTCCCAATGTTGACGACAAAAGCACGTTTGACAGTCTTTCAAAAAACTCCATGCTGGACAGTTTCCCGGATCTAATGCCAATACTTGCAACTGTAGAAGCAAGCTATGCACAGTACATAGCCGTAAGCGGGAATCCAGCACTTATTCAGAATCCGCAAATTTCCCACGCGCAGGCCAAATTCCTCAAAGGTCACTATAAGAGCCCACCTAGTGATTTGGCGTACATATCAAAGCTTCGAGAATCAACCGAACATTTGCTCTGTCCAATGTGTGGCTCGATGCATTGTGGCACGCTAGATCATTACTTGCCAAAAAATGGATATCCGATCTTTTCAGTGTTCTCGAAGAACCTTGTACCGGCTTGCAAGTGCAATAGCAAGCGGAAGGAGACGCTATTAGGTGTCAGCCCTAACCAGCGCATACTCCATCCATACTTTGACAACTGTCTTCGTGAACGACTTATAGGTGCTCGTTTCGATGACTTGGGCAAGGTGCCAAGAGTCTCACTTGTGCTCACAGTACCAAAAACACATCCAGACTACGCGGCAATAGACTTCCACGTTCAGGAAATCGTCAAACGCTCAGCAATTTGTAAATACATCGCTGCTCGATGGAGTAAGTTTTACCAAAAACCAAGTCTGGTGATTCGCGCATTAAAAAAAAATGTTGTTACTCAGGCTGCAGTTAAGGTTTTGCTGGAAACGGAAATATCTGACTTTGGTCTTGACCCCATAACCCAGTACCGCCGGTATGTTTAATTTACCGCTCGTTTTGCCCTGAACAGCTTGGCGGGCAGATATCCCAGTGCGCTGTGCGGATGGTAAGAATTGTAGTCATCGAACCAT
>JACCDY010178672.1_pt1 | contig 13195 bp, 11 predicted proteins | sample 7446391 | NCBI WGS metagenome assembly JACCDY01 (sample SAMN15323451, study PRJNA562643) | freshwater metagenome | isolation source: river surface water | place: USA:Blue River Watershed | collected 2017-08-18 | reverse complement strand
GGTTCGAAGATGATTCGGTTCTGATAGAACTCGCGATTGATAAGTGCACCCAGAGCTTGACCGCCAGCGCGGTAACTGACTCTCAAAGTTTCGAAACCGAAACTGCGCTGTGCCGCCTCGAAAACCGAGCGACTTTGAATTTCACGACCAATCGGCTTTAGGCGCGATTCAATTTCGAATCCTTCTGGCGATGCAATTGCTTCGTCCCCGAACGCAATGATTTGCGACGCTCGCTGAATCACCGAGAGATTCTCGGCAACCGTGGTGCCGGCGGCATCCAAGATTATGGCAACGTCAAAACTTTGCCCATCGAGTTCAGCTGGTGCCTCAAAAGGTGAAACCAAAACCACAGGAGCCACCGAGTCAAGCAGACTGCCGGCGGCCAGCGGCAACTCGGCCAGCTTTGCCTTCGAGGTCTTTAGTAGTTCTTTGAGTCTTTGGGCATCTGCCGGGAAAGCCTGCACCTGCGAGCGCCAGCGCTCGGCCAACTGCCAGGCCAACGCCTTCGCGTTGAGCGAGACCACCTTTGACTCTGCCTCGCAGAAAGCACTTTCGATTGCGCTGATTTGCTTCGCGTTGAAATTCAAAACCGTCGAGTCGCGCTGAATCAAGACTTCAAGAACGCTTTGCCACCAGCAGAGATCAAACTCGACGGCGATGTGCTCGCGCGAGGTGTGCAGGCGGGCTAACTCGCGCTTCAATGGCTCGAGGCCAACAGCTTGAAGTTGTGCTGCTAGCGCTGTGCGAGCCTCGAGATTGTTTAAGGCATCGGTGTCATTTACAAGTGAATCGAAGCGGCTTTGCAGTTGCTCGAGTGAGAGTTTGATCATGGCAACTTTTGAAACCGCGGGGTCGAGGTGGCTCTCGAGTCGATTCATGTCTTCAACGAAAGCGTCGTAAACCGCAATTACTTCATTCAAGCCGAGAGGCACCTGAGGCGCCGTGACCGAGTTTGAGTAGAGGTGCCACTGTTCGCGTTGTTGCTGAATTTGGCGCAAGGCGAGATTCAAATCGGCAACATGCATTCCGGGTCGCAGATACTCTTTGGCCAGCTTTTTGAGTCTGCGGCGATTACCGCCCGACATCTGCGAACGACCGGTCTCTTTTCGCGAAGCAGTAGCGATAATCAGTTCGGTCAGCGGTCGGTCAAACACGTCGGCGACAAAGCGATCTAAGGTGTCTCGAATTCCGACAAAGAGTTTGAGGTAGATGCCCCACTGCTCAACCGAGTCGGCGGGCTTGAAATTCACCCGCTCGGTGAACTCGCTCATGTGGCGACGCAGCGAAGCGAACTCCTCGTTTCTCAAACGCTTTGCGGTTTGAATCGCCGCGGCCACTTCGTCAGCTGAGTCAAACTTCGCTTGAAACCAGGCCGAGTCGTTAGGGCCAAACTTGAATTCGCCCAACTCTTCGGCCCGCTTGAGCAATTCGATTGCCGGCTCACGATTCTTGTGCTGAAGCAAAGAGTTCTTTTCGATTCGAGCGTTAGTCTCGGGTGCCCTTGGCATCGAGCTAAGCAGTGCAAGCTTCTGAAGGGCTTCGTCAACCGAGATATCAAACTCTGTGTCTCGGCGCTGCAGAGCGTTTTGGTAGGCCTCAAAGTGCCCGGCAGCCTCAGAACGGTCTTTTTGAGCTTCGGCCAGGTCTGCCGGCTGCGCCTTTTCGTGCCTCGAGATCGCGGCAATCACGTCGAGCCAGGTTGATGAACTGCGAACAACAAAACCGGGTAGACCTAGTTCAGCAAATCTCTCGGCCAACTCATTTAGGGTCTGGCGACGGGCCGCCGAAATCACCACGCGCTTCTTGTCTCGAACCAACGCGGCCACGGTGTTCAATACGGTCTGCGTGTAACCACAACCCGGAAGCGTTTCAACCGCAAAGTTGTCACCGCGAATTGCACGAGCAACCACTCGCTGCTGCACCAGGTCGGCGTCGGCAATCGTTTCAACGTTGTGCACATCAATAAGCGGCAGACGCGCGAAGGCAGACTCATCGGCTAGCGCTGCGAGCACGCTCGTGCTCTCGCGTTTCATGTCTTCAACTAGTTCGACGGGAGCGGTTGTGAAGTTTGCGATAACCAGGGTTCGCTGCACCTCTGCGGTTGCTCGCCCGACAACTAATCCTTGAAGGTAATAGATAACCGAGGCCGGCAGAATCTCTGTCGATTGGGCAGCCAACTTCAGCAGGTGCGTCTCATCGACATCTACCGAATAGCAAGACTTAAACGCCGCAACAAGCGAAGGGTTCACTCTCGCGCCAGCGGTTAACTCAATTTCGTAGTCTTCGCCTCGAGAGGTCATTCGAATTGGCCAAATCAAGATTGGCAACTGCAGGTCAAAGCCATCACCCTGCAGATTGGTCACTCCGGCGATCAGACCGAGAGTCTCGATGCCGAACTGCTGAGAGATCTTCTCGGCCTGATTCTTAATGCGGCGAGCGGCTCCGAGCGCAGAAGAAAACGACTGCGGGTCTCTAACCAAACTCGAGAGAGTGGTTGCCCCTCCCGCCACAAACTGCGAAAAACCGCCCGGATGAGATTGGGCGAGATCGATTTGCCCATATGAACTGCGCTCAAAGTTGATCAGCGGGTTAGTCACGCCAATCGACTGCAACTCGAGTTGCCAGGCATCCCAAACGGCCTGAGGCACGCTTGGTTTGGTCGAATCGAGCTCTGGCATGCCTAAAGCCTAAAACCGAGCGAGACATAAGCCCCGCAGGCTCGGTATATTTGGCCGGTTAGCCCTCGTAGCTCAGTGGATAGAGCAGTGGTTTCCTAAACCATGTGCGGAAGTTCGATTCTTCTCGGGGGCACGCTTACGCTTGGATGATGCCCAATCAAAAAATCGATACGTCACGCCGTTGGTTCACGGGCATTTTCGCGCTGTTCTTCATCCGTGGCTTCGTTTACGCCAGTTGGGCTAGTCAGAACCCGGCCATAAAAGATCTGCTCAGTCTCGACAACACGCAGATGGGCATCTATGCCATGGTGTTTGCGGCTGGGTCGATTGCCGGCGTCATGATCGCCGGTCGAATCGTTGGCCGATTTGGTTCGCGCAACACCTCTTATGTCACCTACTTTTTGTTCTGCCTCGGATTGGTTGCACTTGGTGTCACGGTTTACGACCAAAACGCCTTTCTCGCTTTTGCCCTGACGGCACTCGTCGGTTTGCCAATCGGAACCGCCGACTTCGACAACAACCTCGAGGCAACTGAAATCAACCGTGTCTCGGGTCGCAACCGTGTGCCGTCGCTTCACGCGGGTTTCAGCTTCGGTCTGCTCGGCGGCTCGGGTTTTGCTTCACTGCTGCTCGCGCAAAACATTTCGATCGCGGTTCACTTTGCTGCGGTCGGAATAGTGCTGATCGTCGTATCGATGTTGTCTTCGGTTTTGATTCCACGTATGAATGGCTATGAAACAACACTGCGCAAAACCTCGACTCTCGACACCGGGGCAATCGAGCTAGCGCACGTCGAGTTGCCGCATCAGCCGAAGGTGACGCAGCTCACGGCCTGGCGTCAGCGCAGAAGTCTGATGATTGTGCTGATTGCTTTCGCGATTATCTTTTCTGAAGGCGTTGCCTCGATCTGGCTTCCGGTTGCCCTTGTTGAACAGGGATGGAGCCAATCGGCCGCGGTGTTCTGCTACACGGTTTTCGCCGTCGGTGCCACAACCACCCGCCTATTTGGCAATCGCATCGCTGACGCTCTTGGCAGGCGCAGGGTGGTCAACTACTCGGCGGTCATTGCGGCGCTCGGAATCGGCCTTTTCATGTTGTCGCCCATTGTCGGCCTGGAGTATCTGGCGGCCGTGATCTGGAGCATCGGCAACGCCATCGGATTGGCGATGTGTGTGGCCGCTATGGGCGATGACCCACGCATGACATCGGCGCGCATGAGCATGCTCTGGAACACCGTTTACATCGCGAACCTAATCATCGGCCCGGCCATCGGAATCATCTCGCAATTCGTCGGTCTCTATTGGGCCTTCGGTCTTCCGCTGCTTTTGATGCTTTCGATTCTCTTGGTCAGCAAAGCGGTTGAAACAGAAAAACTAACCGCCGACGCCTAGGCGGCAATCTGCAAATAGTTTTGCCACTCGGGTTCGGCGTTGTCTGCGCCTCGAACAATCCAAGATGTGCCGTGCGGCATTCGCGGAGCAAAAGATAGAGACCAACCGATTTCGGCGAGAGTTTTGTCACCCTTTTTGTTGTTGCAGCGAAGGCAGCAGGCAACCAGGTTTTCCCAACTGTCGGTTCCTCCGCGCGATTTTGGTTGCACGTGATCGATTGTGGTCGCCGACTTCGAGCAATAGGCACACCTATTCGAGTCTCGACGCAGCACGCCCCGGCGAGAAACCGGAATGTTTCTGCTGCCCGGAACCCGCACGTAGCGAGCGAGCAGAATCACTGACGGCAGCTCATACTCACCGGTGGCACTGCGCACCTTGAGTTCTTCATTCTGTTCAAGGATGGTGGCCTTCTGATTCAGCACCAGCATGATGGCGCGGCGAAACGAAACGACACCTAGCGGTTCGTAGCCCGCGTTTAAAACTAGAGTTCGCATTTCTTCCTTTCGAATTCACCCACACGGCTTGTGAGTTTTCGCGGCATTTGCTTTGGGCAATAAAAAACGCGCCGTCAGAATTGACGACGCGCTAATTGCTTGCGGGTTGAAGTTGTTGAAGGCAGCAACAACACTGAACGGCTTGCTTGGCGGGCAAACTGGTCAGCTGCATGGCCTTCTCCTATCAATCCAACAAATGCTTATTCAGAGATTAGACCTGTGTGGCCAGCGTGATAGTTAGCCAAACTTGGCGTGTTGTGCCTGAGTTGCGCTAGTTGTTGGTGTCGACGATGCGCACGTAGTGCACGTTCGGGGTGTAAATCGGGGCCAGCTTGACGAAGTCGCCTCGGCGAGGTGCGTGGTAGAAGTTTCCGTTGCCCGCATAAATGCCGTTGTGGCTGAGGTCGTTGAAGACAACCAGATCGCCAGGCTGTGCGTTCTCACGACTGACCAGCATGCCGAGACGGTTCTGTCCGACGACGGTGTGCGGCAGTGCAATTCCAAACTGCGAGAACACGAACGCCACATAGCCAGAGCAGTCGAAGCCCGCCGGGGTTGACCCACCGAAGACATATGGCGCGCCAACATACTTTGCGGCGACCGCAAGAATGGTTGCCCCATCTAGACCCGAGTACTTCGGGTTAGCGAGAAAGTCAGCTGCGGTTGGTCCGGTGTAGGTTCTGTAGTTCGTGAGTCTGGCTTCGCGCTCGATCTCTGAAGCCTTTGCATCTTCATAGGTTCCGCGCACAAATTTGACGGTGTTCACCGCTGCAACGGTTAGGTTCTGGGTGCTCTCGGCATTTGCGAGTTCTTGCGAGCTCGAAGTGGTGAATCGAGCCATCGCCGCGACATCGGGGTTGAAGGCATATGCCGGCAGAGAGAAAGTTGCGAATAGGCCGGTGCTAACGGTCATGGTTAGAACGTTCTTAACCTGTCGGCGTGAGAAGAAACGAACTTTTCTGGGTGCGCGAATTACGTTCGCGGCAACTGAGGTGCTTTGGGTGGTGGCAAAGTAAACCGCGTCTTGCTTTGCAGCTTTTTTCGCGGCTTTTCTTTCGGCGCGCGAAAGTCGAGCCTTTTCGGCTTCGCGTATCGATCGACGACTGCGCAGTTCGAAAGTCTCTAGAACTTTCACTTCTACATCTGCGCGGTGTCTGCCGTTGCCTTGTTGGGCCACTAGATTTCTCCGATCGGATTAATAGTCGGGGCATCCACTTGCCTTCAATTTTACCCGATAAAGCAAGTAGCATGCCTCGATAGTGCCCAATAGGCCACCTGGACCCCAGAAAATCCGCTTAGAATCAAGGATTTTTTAGCGTAATTCACAGAAACCGAAACTCTGTTTTGGAGCCATTGCGGCGCAAGTTGTGGTTCAGTAGGGCTAGTTGGGCCAAAAACTGCCTCGGTCTGCGCTGGCTAGAATTGCCCCATGGCCGACATCAAGATTCCAGCTGAGTTCATTCCCGAAGATGGACGGTTCGGCTGCGGCCCATCGAAACTGAGGCCAGCCCAGATCACAGCGTTTGCCACCGAGGGCGCGAAACTCATGGGTACCTCACACCGTCAAGCTCCGGTCAAGAACCTCGTCAAGCGGGTGCAAGACGGCCTGCTCGACCTGTTTCATAATCCGGCTGGCTACGAAATCGTCTTGGGCAACGGCGGGTCGACGGCATTCTGGGATGCCGCCGCGTTCTCTCTAGTCGAGCGAAAAGCGCAGAACCTCGTGCACGGTGAATTCGGTGCAAAGTTTGCGGCAGCCCTTACGAATCCGTGGCTAGAAAATCCAACCGTTATTCAGGGTGACCCTGGCTCGCGCCTCGAACTTCGCGCAGAGGCCGGCGTTGACTCTTACGCTTACCCACAAAACGAAACTTCGACCGGAGTGGTTGCCGATGTTTTGCGAGTGGCTGGTGCCGACGAAGGTGCGCTGATGTTCACCGATGCAACTTCGGCTGCCGGCGGCATCGACTTCGACGCAACCGAAACCGATGTCTACTATTTTGCTCCGCAAAAGAACTTTGCATCTGACGGTGGCCTCTGGATTGCGCTGATGTCACCCGCGGCACTCGAGCGAGCAGAGACAATCGCGGCAAGCGATCGTTACATTCCTGAGTTTCTAAGCGTGAAAACAGCTATCGACAACTCACGCCTAAACCAAACACTCAACACCCCCGCGATTGCGACACTGTTTTTGCTTGCAGACCAAATCGACTGGATGAATTCAAACGGCGGACTCGCCTGGGCCGATGCGAGAACCAAAGCGGCTTCTAGCCACCTATACAAGTGGGCCGAGGCTTCTGAGTTTGCGACACCTTTTGTTTCAAACCCAGCACACAGATCGCAGGTTGTCGTGACAATCGACTTCGACGAGAGCGTTGATGCCGCCGCGGTTGCAAAGGCTCTGCGCGCAAACGGAATCGTCGACACCGACCCATACCGCAAGCTGGGCCGCAACCAGTTGCGCGTTGCAACCTTCACGGCAACCGAGCTTGGCGACGTTGAGAAACTCACCGGCGCAATCGACTACGTTGTCTCACAACTCGGATAGTTTCGATTTATGCGCTTCTATGTGAAAGATTCTGAGCGAAAGCCAGACCCCGAACCAACCAAGGTAAATGCCAAGGCGGCCATTGTGGTTGGCATTTCGGCTTGGACTATTGCGCTGCTATTTCTTGTGCTTCAGTCGACCCAGTCGGCGCCTCAAAAACCTTGGTATACGGCCACCTGTGTCGTCGGCATTTTGCTCGGCATCTGGGCTTTCATTCGTGAGAGTCGCCGCTAGTTCGTCGGCCGCTTCTTCGGCTTCACCGGCGGGCGCACCATCTTCTTGAATCTCATCGGCCTCATCGGACTCTTCTTCTGAGTCATCAGCGGTGCCGTTTTCTTCTGCTTCAAGCGCTGCTTGGGCCTCGAGCTCGGCCTGCAGGGCCTTGTAGTCGGCTAGTCGCTCAGACCATGGAACCCAGTTGGGCGCAATCAAAGAGTCTTCACCCGGCATAAGGTTTACTTCGCTCACCGTGGTGTCTTCGTCGTTTGCAAAAAGCGAAACCGACCAGTTCCAGCCAACGTAGCCCTTCATCTTGGCCGCGAACAAAAACGTAAAGACGTTCTCTTCTTCTTCGATTTGGGTCAGAAAGTCGCCGACGCCGTTTTTTGGTGCGGCCTCGACCGCGGCCAAACGGGCACGGTCGCGAAGCTGAGTTTCGTTTAGCTTAGGCATCCAGTTCGTCTGCCAATTTGCGAAGCAAGGTTGCAATCTTTGCGCCCTGCGCTGGCTCTGGGTGCTTGCCTCGCTTCAAACCGCCGCCGATGCTGTCGAGCAGACGAATTAGGTCTTCAACGATGATCGACATCTCGTCTGCAGGCTTGCGTGAGCGCTGAGCCAGACTGATTGGTGCCTCAAGAATGCGCAGTGACATGGCTTGCGCCCCACGCTTGCCATCGACAATGCTGAAATCTACTCGGGTGCCAGGTCGAACAGAGGTTACGCCGGCAGGCAGCGCTGACACGTGCAAGAAAACCTCAGATCCCTCGTCAGATGCGATGAATCCGAAGCCCTTGTCTTCGTCGTAAAACTTAACTTTGCCGGTTGGCATTTGAACCTCTTTCAATAAGACCTTGCCATTTTAGCCTTCGAACCGCCCCGAGACTAGGGCGCATATGCGCGGGTAGGCTTGAAGGATGGCAAATTCAGAAAAGAACGAGAACAGGGCTGAATCTGTTCTAGCGGTAATGGCAGCCTCGGTCGTTGCCGTATCTATTCTCGCGATGATTGTGGCTCTGCTTACCCGGTTGTTCGGTGGGCAGCCGTGGGCGATTCTCACCCAACTGCCCCTTGTTGGTCTGCCCTTCGCGTTCGTGCTCATAATCGCTTTGCTAATTGCAAGCATGCGCAGACGCTCACGCAAAAATCCACGCGGTTAGCCGGATGGGCTTGTGAGCGATCAACTGCGAATAGCTAGCGCCCTTCGAAGGCTAGACGACGCTTCGCTCGAGCGCGTGATTCAACTGAGAATGCTGAACTCATCGCACCTGCGAGACTTCTTCGACATGGCAGACGCGCTAGCAAATGCAAAATCTCTCGCCCCCGCGCTCAGTTCGCTTACCGTGCGCCAATTTGAACAACTAGAAAACTTGAGTCAAAACAAGAAGTCAGAATTTGGCGACTTCATTTTCGACTTGATGCTCGCCGAGCGCACAGATCAGGGGCCAAAGATCTTCTCAAGCACCGTCGATGCCATGGCAACTATCGGCGCACATAGAAAAATACCGAACCTCGCTTCGGTGTCAAACGATGAGCGACGCGATCTTTCGGCGGCCGACATCGACCGCGATGCGAGTTTGGCAATCTTCGACGTTATTCAAGCTCTAACCGAACTGATTTTTGAACTCGAGCAGAGATACATTCGCGAAGTTGGCAAGCGCGGCGTCGGCCTGCCCGATGTCAAGCGACTCGCAGCTCACCTGAGCAAGTCAAATGAATATGCGAAACAGGTTTTCGAGCTCGCTCAGTTCGTCAATCTCGCAGAAGTCGAGGGGTCGCGCTGGCAGCTCGGCCAACGAGCCGAGAACTGGATTTCTTGGAGCGACCGCGAGCGCTGGAGTCACCTGGCCGAGAGTTGGCTTTCGCTCTTGGGCGACGAGGCGGCACGCGAACTGCTGGCGATTTTGCCAGCCGAGAGTTTCGATCGGCGACTTGCAGAGGTCTACCCCTTTGCAGATTCGACCGCCACAAACCGCATCAAAAAAGTTGCCGAGATCGCCAACCTGATTGGGCTGATTGCCAACTCGCAGGCAACCAGTTGGCTAGGGCTATTGTCTTCGTCGCTGCAGACCGCCAGCGAGAGAGCCATCGCCGGGCTTCCATCGGCGGCCGAGCGCCTAATCATTCAGGCAGACCTAACCCTAATTGCGCCAAGCCCGCTGCCAACCGAACTCGAAATCAGCCTTCGCCGATTCGCCGACACGGAGCAGATCGGCATGGCCAGCAGCTACCGGCTCTCTGCCCTATCGGTTAGCCACGGGCTAGAAACCGGTCTGGCCATCGAAGAGATTCGCGCTTTGTTGCTGCGCCTATCAGGTAATCAGTTGCCGCAACCGGTTGACTACCTACTCAAAGAAGCCGAGTCGAGGTTCGCCAGACTCAAGGTCTTCGCAACGAAGTCTGGGGCTCACAGCCAAATCGTTTCGACAGACAAAATTCTGCTTGCCGAGATTCACAACGACCAGCGTTTGAAACCGTTCGCCCTGCACTTCGACGAAGCCGGCAGTTTGCATTCTCGATTCGAGGCCGAGTTGGTTTATTTTGCTTTGCGCGAAGCGAACTTTGTTGCGGTGCGAGTTGATGAACAGGGGCAAGTTTTGTCTCCGCAGAAACTGTCATCGAACAACAAGGTCTCAGAACAGCGAAAGAGCGTTTTCGAAGACATCGCACGCATGCGCCAAGCCGACACTCAGGGCACAAGCAACCCCGATGACGACGACTTGCTGCGACAGATTCAACTCGCGATTAAGTACAAAGCCAAGATGGTGATTGTTCTGAAAACAGCGAACGGCGAGCAGGTGGAATACCTGGTCGAACCGGTTGGGGTTGCAAATGGCAGACTGCGTGCAAAAGACCGCAAAGCCGATCTCGAACGAACCTTGCCGCTGAGCTCGGTTGTGAGCATCTCGATTCAATAGGCTATAAGGATGACCAGCGGACCACTTATCGTTCAGAGCGACAAAACCGCCCTGCTCGAAGTTGACCATGAGCTAGCCGGTGAGGCTCGTCACGAGCTTGCGGTGTTTGCAGAACTCGAGCGTGCGCCCGAGCACATTCACACCTACCGCATCACAAAGCTCGGGCTTTGGAACGCTAGGGCCGCCGGCCACGACAGCGATTTTGTGCTCGGAGTGCTCGATCGCTACGCCAAGTTTGCGGTGCCCACCTCGGTTCGCACCGACATAACCGAAACCATGAACCGCTACGGTCGCCTAACCATTCAGCGCGACTCTGCCGGCGAACTCGAGCTCGTTAGCCAAGAGCCAGCGATTCTGGCCGAAGCCACCAAACACCGCAAAATCGCTGAACTGCTCGACGGTCGCATCAGCCAGACTGCCTTCAAGATTCAGCCGTGGGCCAGAGGTCAGGTGAAGCAAGAGCTTCTCAAACTCGGCTGGCCAGCCGAAGATTTCGCCGGTTACACCCCTGGCACACCTCACGAAATAGCGCTAACCGATGGCACCTGGCACATCCGTGATTATCAAACTCAGGCGGTAGACAAGTTCTGGCTTGGCGGGTCTGGCGTAGTGGTTTTGCCTTGTGGCGCCGGCAAGACAATCGTGGGTGCAGCGGCGATGGCAGTTGCGAAAACGAACACCCTGATTTTGGTTACCAACACCGTGAGCGCGCGACAGTGGAAAGCCGAACTGCTAAAGCGCACAACTTTGACCGAAGAAGAAATTGGCGAATACAGCGGCTCGGTCAAAGAGATTAAGCCGATCACGATTGCCACATATCAAATTCTCACCACCAAACGAAAGAGCGAATACGCGCACCTATCTTTGCTAAATGCAAACGACTGGGGTCTGATTGTTTACGACGAAGTGCACCTCTTGCCAGCACCAATTTTCAAGATGACTGCCGATTTGCAGGCACGACGACGACTCGGCCTAACCGCAACTCTGGTGCGCGAAGATGGCAAAGAGGGCGACGTTTTCTCACTCATCGGTCCGAAACGATTCGATGCACCGTGGAAAGAAATTGAAGCGCAGGGATACATTGCTCCTGCCGCTTGTTTTGAGATTCGAATTGATCTGCCAGAAGAAGAACGACTCAACTATGCGATGGCAAATCAAGAAGATCGCTATCGAATTGCAGCAACCTCACCGATGAAGATCGACGTGATCAAAAAACTTTTGGCAAAGCACGCGGGTGAACCCACTTTGATAATTGGTCAATACCTCGATCAGATTCACACAATCGCCGATGCTCTCGACATGCCGATGATTACCGGCGAGACTCCGGTTGACGAGCGCGAGCGTCTCTTCGAGCTGTTTCGCACCGGGGCGATCACCGCGCTGGTGGTCTCTAAGGTGGCCAACTTCTCGATTGACCTGCCAGAGGCCTCGGTGGCCATTCAGATTTCGGGCTCATACGGCAGCCGCCAAGAGGAGGCTCAGAGGCTCGGCCGTCTGCTCAGACCCAAGGTTGATGGGCGCACTGCCAGCTTCTACACCCTCATCTCGCGCGACACTGTTGACCAAGACTTTGCCCAGAACCGCCAGCGTTTTCTGGCCGAGCAGGGCTACAGCTATGAAATTCTCGACGCTTTCGACCTGTGAGTTTTTGCATCTTCCACGCAGATTACTCCCAGACTTCTCACAGTCAATTCGCTGACACTTAGAGCATGGAAAACATCAAGGTTCTAGTCGTCGATGACGAGCCCAGCATTCGCGATCTGCTCAGCCGCCAACTCCGCTTTGCCGGTTTCAGCGTGGCCGCAGTCGGCAATGGCAACGAAGCAGTTCTGGCAGCCGAGAAAGCCGCGCCAGACATCATCTTGCTCGATGTCATGCTTCCAGACATGAACGGCTTCAGCGTTACCAAAGCCATTCGTGCCAAAGGCATCAACGTTCCGGTGCTCTTTCTCTCGGCTCGCGATGAAGAAGCAGACCGAGTTACCGGGCTCACCGTTGGTGGCGATGACTATGTCACCAAACCTTTCGGGCTAGACGAAGTCGTTGCCCGCATCCATGCAATTTTGCGTCGCACCAAAACCAAAGAAAGCGACAGCTCGGTTATCGAGGTTGGCGAAATCAGAATCAATGAAGACGCGCACGATGTTTTTGTGAACGGGCAAATTGTTGAATTCAGCCCAACCGAATACAAGCTGCTGAGATTCTTGATTTCGAACCCAAACCGAGTTCTGTCGAAAGAGCAGATTATTGATCACGTTTGGAACTACGACTTCAACGGTGAAATGGGAATTGTTGAGTCTTACGTTTCATACCTGAGAAAGAAGCTTGACCCGGTTACGACTGAGCCGCTCATTCGCACCAAGCGTGGAGTTGGCTATATGTATGTGGCGCCGATGTCAAAGAAGTAAGTTTTTCTTGTGAAAGAAAAACTGGCGGCACTCAACGATCGCATTTCGCTGAGAATAAAGCTCACCGTAATGTCGATTGCGCTGATTGGCATGCTGCTAACCCTTTCGAGCTTTGGCACGATTTCGCTGCTGAGAACCTACCTGCAAGAAAACACAGACACGCTGCTCACCAGCACTGCTGCTGCGCTTGCCGACGAAGAGCCGCTGCTTCTCGAAGGGCGCTTGGCCACGAGGCAGGTAACCCTGCCAAGGCTTCCGAGCGACTACTACATTGCCTTTCTAGACAGCAGAGGGTCTCTGCTATTCGGTCTCGTCTCTTCGGCTAATGCCAAAAACGCCGTGCCCAACTTGAACGCCTTCACCCTCGAGGCGGTGCTTGCCACAGAAGGTCGGCCGTTCGACATCGAAGTGAGTTCAAAGAGCGGCTACCGAGACCTTGGCAGCTGGAGACTGGTTGCGACTCCCCTAACCACCGCTAACGGCTCGCCACTTATCGCGCTGCCCGCCGTAACCCATGCCAGCTTAATCGCGCATCCTGGGGC
>JACCDY010082486.1_pt1 | contig 13195 bp, 12 predicted proteins | sample 7446391 | NCBI WGS metagenome assembly JACCDY01 (sample SAMN15323451, study PRJNA562643) | freshwater metagenome | isolation source: river surface water | place: USA:Blue River Watershed | collected 2017-08-18 | reverse complement strand
CGAGGTTCTGCGCGCAATGGGGACTGCTCGAGCCAATGCCTTTGAAAAGCTCTGGCCTCAGGTCTTTGATTCTTTTCAAAACGCTGCTCAAAGTTCAATTTCACTTTCGGAACAGCTCGAGTATCTGGCTGAGAACGGCCCAATCCGATTGCGAAGCAGTTTCGCTCAGCTTGGTTATGACCACGATAGGGGAGAGGAAATCCAGAATGCTCTGGATCGATTCAAGTCCGCAGTCGGTTCAAGACATGGAGACTTTCTTGCCCTGCTGATCGAGCTCTCGAACGAACTCGGGAGCAATTCAATGTCCAAGACCTGGGAGGCCGCGGCAGGTGAACTTCGTTCGGAGCAGGCGATTTTCGGTCAAGTTCTCGCAAAGCAAGGGTGGGTTCTGGGTTCGGCCAAAATCTCACTCGTAGCACCGTGGCTAATTGCAATGGTCTTGATTCAGTTGGAGCAAAACCGGGCCGCGTTTGCTACCGAGCTGGGAGCTCTGGTGTTGGTTTTGGGGCTTGGGATGTCGGCAGTTGCCTACTTTTTTGTGAACCGAATGGCCAAGCTCACCATGCCAGATCGGATCTTCAATGCTTAAAAAGCGGCTCTTGGTAACCCTGCTGCCGCCCAAGCCAAAGCGGGCGGTGTTATTCAGCACGCTAATTTCAAAACTCTGGGTGCCAAGAAAACTCAATTTGGCAATTGATTTTGAGCTTCCCGACTTTGCGCAGGCGCTGGGGCTGCTGCTGGCAAACGGGCTCCCAGTAAATGTGGCACTGGGTTGGCTTACGCCGCGCGCCACGGGGGAGCTGTCAAGCATCTTTCACCACCTCAGGGCTGAGTTGGAGCTCGGGGCGGACCCTGTTGAGTTACTAAAAGATTTGTCAAAACACCCTAACCCCGGGCTGGCCGAACTGGCAGAAAAGCTGGCTGTCGCTATTACCCGCGGCGCACCAATCTCAGGGCAAATCATGGCCCATGCCGCGAGTGCTCGAGCGAATCTTCAGCGCAGAATGCTTCGTCAGGCAGGGAGCAACGAGACCAAAATGCTCATCCCAATCATCTTCTGCATCTTGCCGATCACTGTCTTATTCGCGATCTTCCCGTCGCTGCTTGTGCTTGGGGGTAGCTTTTAGCCTTGGGCTGCGCGCTGGCCTTGAATTGTGACCTGTACGGCACGGAAGAACTGTCCGATTCCCTTGCCGTTTTCAATCTTGATCACAATTCGAGCGTTTGGCAATTGCTTTGCGATCGCGGTGCAGGCATTAACGGCTCGCTTGCGGGCGAGCGAAGGGTCAGTGGCGATCATAGGAACACCTGAGGTGCTGCCCAAACAGGTAACTACCTGCACGCCATCAAAGCCTGCTATCCAAGTTCGAATTGCACTTCTGTCCCTGGACACAAGCAGGCTTCGATCGCCAATGAAATTGAAGAAGCGCTTGGTAGCGACGAATGGTTCGAGTTCAGGTTCCGCTGTAGTAGGGGACTCAGTCTCGGGAGACACAATCACCGGGGTCGGAGCGACCACGGTGATCGCATCAAGTGCAGTCAATTTGCCGTACTCGGAGAAAAACTCGACATTGAACACACCTACTGCGGTTGGAGTGTATGTGAAGGTGAGTTGGCCCTTATCTTGGCTCTCAATCGCAATCTCTTTACCGAGAATCTGAATAGAGCCAATTCGGTCTAGTTTGTTTCCTCGGACCACAACTTTGGTTGGCTGGCTGGATTGAACTAGAACCTCACGAAGCTCAACTGTTGGGCCCTCATACCGAGATGGGGCCGGAGCTTGGTTGGCCCGCCACTGCGCGTAGAGGGTTCCGCTAGTCGCAAAGGTGAAGGTTGCCTGATCCGAGTATGAGGTTCCACTCCCGTCGGCTGCAGTATTCCAGCCGGTGAACTCATGCCCTGTGCGTACAAAACTATTTGCCGATAGAGAAGCAGGCGCGGAACTCAATTGTGACGCCATGGCGCCAGAGCCGCCGTTGGCGTCAAAGGTAACTTCGTTGGGCCCCCACTGTGCATAGAGAGTGGTGTTTGACAAAAAGGCGAATGTCGCTTGATTCGAGTAGGTGGTTCCAGATCCATTGGCCGCAGTGTTCCAACCCAAGAAGCGGAATCCCGATCGCGTGAACGAGTTTGCGGTTAGCGGCGCTGAGTTACTGCTTGCCTGAGTTGCCATTGAACCCGAGCCACCGTTGGCTAAGAAGCGGACCTCTGGGTATACGGATCCCACTTTGAAGTGAAGAAGAAGGTTTGGAGTCTGAGCGACCGAAGAGGTAACCAGGTTGTCAAACTCAAAACCGTTTCCCGCGAAAACTACTTGATCGAAGGAGAAGCTTCCTCTGGCAAAAACATTTAGGTAGGTGAAGGGCTCGTTATAGGCGAAGTTCACTCCACTGCCCAAGCTTTGAGTTGGGGTAAGTGAGCTATAACCCCTCGGGTTTCCAAAGTAGTAAACCCTTGGATGGTTCACGGTTGTAGAACCGTCCGTGAAGCTAATAGCATCAGCCTGGTTGATTGCCTGAGATGAGCTTGGCGCTGTTCCGAAAATGTTTCGCAGGTCTGCCGTGGTCAGGGTTAGCACCTCTTGCCCCTGGCTGAGAAATGTCACCTCATTGCTTGGGCTTCCAGCGGACCACCAAAATCCAAGGTATCGCTGAGGTGTAGCAAAAGAGACCGTGATGGACTGAGGTTCAGAGCCAGTTCTGGCAGGTCTGATGTACTTCGAACCAGCACCACCAACAACAGGACTTGAGCTGGTAGAGGTGGCGCCACCATATTGCCCAGCTACCTCAGTTTGTTGGACGGTCGGTGACGCCCACGTGACCGTGCCATTGGCTGAAGTCGTGGAGCCGCTCAGGGAGAAGTTATTGAAGTCTTCGAAGTAGGTTGTCGCAGCACCTAAGTCAATGTGCGAGTTTTGCACAAAGGGGGCAGAAATGTAGTAATCGATACCCGAACCATTTGCGTTTGCAGCAGTTGGGACCCATGTCAAAAAAGTAGCGACTACCGCGGCGGACGCGAGTCTCGCGATGTTTTGAAGTTTCATCTTGCTCGTCATGATGGAGAGTCTAAGGAGCTCATGGCTTAGCTGGTTTTTCTAGTTCGGTTTTCCGCAGCTAATCGAACGCCTAACCCTGTGGAAAACCTCGAGCGGGTCACGAAAGGAGTCAGCAGACTGGAGGCCAAAACGGAGGGAGCGCAGTGAAGAAGTTACTGGTATCTGACAGAGGCGATGTACCGGGCTGGGTCTTGATCACATTGATGACCGCTGGTCTGGTGGTTCTGATTTGGGCATTTGCCGGCCCTGCATTGCAGGGTGTTTTCGAACAAGCAATGGACCGAGTTGTTTCGTTCTGATTCGGGAAGTGCGGTGTTGGCCGGATTAGTCAATATCGCTCTTGCAACCTTGGTGAGTCTCAGTGTTCTGGCTTTGGGAATGGCTGGTTACTACAGCCTGGTGATCAGAAACTTGGCGGTTGACGCTGCAACCGACCTAGCCACTTACGGAGCTCCGAGCCAGCGAGAGTACTTGCTGCAGCGACTGCGTTACTCGGTGCCGGAGCTCGCAAGCTTGGAGGTTTCAGAGGCCAAAAACTCTAACTACTCGGCAATCTCAGTCAAGTTTGGATTACCCGGATTCGGATTATCGGGCATCGCCCAAGGGCAGATTGATGTTCAAGCAGCGACTGAGCGACTCTAGGGGGTCAACCCTGGTCGAACTGGTGATTTGGGTGAGCTTGCTCCTATTGCCGATCGGTCCCGGAATTGCGCTATACGCCCAGCTGAGCGACCAGTTGGCCGCTGAGTCGATAGCAAGAAATGCCCTGCGATTCGCCATCCTGAGTTCCACTAGTAATGCTCAGGTGAGAACCAGTGCTTATCAGCAAGCAGCTGTCTTGGCCCAAAGTTGGGGTAAGCGGCTTGGGTCGGTGCAGCTTCGCTGCAGCGGATCTTGCCCCAGGGGCAACCTGCTGCACCTCGAGGTGGTGGTCGGTAATGCCAAAGCGATTCAAACCTCTGCACTTAGATAGCGGCACCATAGCTCCCTTAGTAGCTGGTTACCTCTCACTTTTGGTCATGGTCTTTTTGATGGCTAGCAACGTCATTGCGACCCAAGTATTTGCCAGCAGGTTGCAAGGCCTAACCGACTTAGCAGTTGTTTATGCCCACGAACGTTCACTGAAGATAGGTAGACCGCAAACCGCTGAGTTTCGTGAACACCTTGCCCACTACCTAGCAAATGCACCCGTGGCGAAAGCGATGAGTATCGAGGTGATCAATCTTGAGATTTCAGGACCCAGATCAAACCTCGAGTTATGTGCCGTTTTCAAGTTGCCGCTGGCGCCGGGTAGTGGCGCGATCTGCCGCGAAGGGAGCGCTGAGAGTTTTCTAGTTCCTTGATTTATCGGGGGCATATATAGGCAGGTACTTCCAGAACAGGTATGCACCTAGAAAGTTGGTGAGCCCAGTGATGGCAAGAGCGGCGGGTAGCCCCGCCAGAGCAGTTAGGCCTGAGATCAGAGCGGGGGCGAATGCGCTGCCGCCAGAAGTCAAGAGCCTAAAGGACGCCAGGAACTCACTTCTTGCCCCCTCGGGAGCTAGGTCTGCTCCCAGCACCATGTTGATGCCCGCAGATAGTGCATTGGCAAGTGAGGTTATGGCTGCCAGAATCCAGAAGGTTGTGAGGTCGGTCACAAAGAAGGCAAATAGGTAGGCAACCCCAAGCATCATTAGTGTGGGCACAGAGGACCAGAACTTCCCGTATTTCTCCATGATGATGCCCGAGACATAGAAAAGGGCGAAATCGATAAGTCCGGTGACTCCGAATATAAATGAGCTGGTGGCGGCATCTATTTCTAGAGCTACAGCTAGGAGAGGTAATCCAATCAGTCGGATTGCTCGCGCTCCAGAGATGATTCCAGAGGCGACTCCCAGGGTTAGAAGCTTGGGGGCTTCTCTCCTGGCAACTGCCCAAACATTGCCGTGTTGTCCCGAAGGGGGAGAGGCGAGCTTCTCAGCCTTGACGGAATAAACAAAGACTCCAGACACGACAGCAAAACACATTGCCAACAGGTAAGCGCTCTGTAATCCAAAAAGTGCGATTACCCCTGATCCGAGAATCGGCCCCAACGCCCAGCCACCTCTGAACATGCCACCCAGCATGGCCATCGCCCTCGGCCTCACCTCAGGTGGGGTGAGGTGAGTGAGAAGGGAGTGCCTGGATAGACCAAACAGAGCGTAACTACAACCAAATCCCGCTGCCGCTACCAATAGAGCAAGGTAGCCAAGATCAAAGTAGGCGAGCGATAGCAGTATTGCCGCGCTTGAGGTGGCGATTAGCATCGCTCGGCGCTCGCCGAATTTTGTCGTGATCCAGCTAGCTGGAATCTCAAACAACATCGCCGAGACCATCATGACTGTCACCACGACTCCGGCTTCAGCAAGACCTAGACCATAGGAGACCGCGCTTACTGGCAGGACTGGGAGCAGTGCAGCCTCGGTAGCGTTCAATAACAGCGAAGGAGCATAAATCGGCCTGGTGAGCGACCTCTTTTTGAAGCTCATCTCACCCTCCTTCCGATTACCGCAGCAATGACTATCAAAGCAGCCGCGAGGAGAATCTCGAGGGTTAGGGCTTGCCCCGAAACTAGAAGCAGGAGAGTCGTTGAAAGCACAGGCGTGGCGAAAGAGATGATCCCTGCCCGCTGTGGGTTGCCATTCTTGAGTGCGTAATCCCAGAGATAGAAAGCCCCACCAAGAGGCCCAAGCCCCATGACCAGTAGCAGCGCAAGATCCGTAGCCTGCAAATCAACGGAATTTTCGAAAACAAAATGTAAACCCAGCGCCAAAAGCCCGGATACGAAGGCATAGCTACCCACCGAATAGCTCGAGAGGTCACCGAGCCTGCTGCTCAAAAGCGAATAGGTCGCCCAAATCACCGCTGCGGCAGTTGCGAACACGTATCCAAGGAGATACTCAGGCCTTGCACCATCGCCACCGGAGGACAGAATCGCAATCGATGCGCCTGCGAAGCCCAAAAGTCCAGCGAATACGTGACTCGGGCGAAGTCGAGTCTTGCTGAATAACGGTGCTAGTAGCACCAGAAGTAATGGCCAGAGGTAATTCAAGAGATTTGCTTGAACAGCAGGAGCAAGTTGAAGTGCCGCAAATAGCGCTAGATGGAAGCCAAGCAGCCCGTATACGCCTATGAATAGCGCTTTTTTGGGAACCAAGAGTTTGCGTAACTGAAATCCCGAAAATGGCAAAGCAATCAAGGATCCGACCAAAAGGCCAACACCGGTCATCAAGAGTGGGGGAATGTTTCCGAGTGTTACGCCCAGAGACGCAAGTGAGGCCCAGAGCAAAACAGCTCCAATAGCGGCCAGGTCACTCTTCACTCGACCAGCCTAGTCTCGTCGAAAAAAGTTCCGATATGTAAGCGATTTCGGCCTTGTGGCGGTTGAGTCAAACAATGGAAATGCTTTTCATCTTTTTGATAGCGAGTAACGATTTTGTAACAGGATGTTCTTTTATGTCGCTTTGCTTAACTTTCCATTAACAGTCTGTCCCCTATCTGGCTTATAGTTTTCGCAATTGTCTTACCCACAGACCAACGTCGGACTTGGGTGTGGGCAAGAAACTCGAAGGAGAAACAATGAAACTATCGCGCATCGTGCGTTGGGCCGCAGGCGCTGCAACCGCAGCTCTTGTTGCTACCTCGCTCGGTGTTGCACCTGCTAGCGCTGTGACCAAGGACACCGTGCGCTACGTAGGTTCAAACACCCCAACCTCACTGAACTCATCTCACCGTCAGCACAACCTTGTAGAGAACGCTGTTATCTCCTACATGACCGGTGCGGGATTCAACTACTACAACGACAAGGCTCAGCTGATCAAGGACACCAAGTTTGGTACCTACACCAAGGTCTCTGACAACCCACTGCGTGTGAAGTACACCGTCAACCCTGGTATCCAGTGGTCAGATGGTGCGCCAATTGACGCCTACGACGTTCTACTTTCATGGGTTATCTCTTCAGGTAACTTCGACAACCCAGCAAACGGCACCCTTTGGGATTCAGCCGGTAAGCGTGCTGGAACCGAGAAGATCTCGAAGTTCCCTGTAATCGCTGACGGTGGACGCTCAATCACCTTCACCTACGACGAGTTCGTATCGAACTGGGAGATCCAGATCGGTGTTGGCAAGCCAGTTCACGCTCTGACCCAGCTCGCTTACCCAAGCGACACTGACCAGGCAGCTAAGGTTCGCTTCTTCAAGGCAGTTCGTGCCAAGGACTGGAGCACCCTAAAGAAGATTGCTGACCAGTGGAACACTGCTTACAACATCCTTAACACCACCGGTGTTACCGCTTCAACCAACCCAAACCTTCTTATCTCTGGTGGTGGCTACATCGTTAAGAGTGCAGCCCCAGGTAAGTCCGTAACCCTCGAGGTAAACCCTCGTTACTACGGATCTAAGCCAAAGATCAAGAACTTCCAGCTGGTTGTTATCAACGACGCCACTGCAGCTGCTCAGGCACTTGCAAACGGTGAGGTAGACGCAATGCTTCCTCAGCCAACCAAGGAGTCTGTAGCTAACCTGAAGAAGCAGGCAAACACCCGTGTTATCGGTTTCTCCGCTGCTCTATACGAGCACGTTGACATCGACCTAAACGGTCCAGCCTGGAAGGGCATGAGTGCTCAGAAGGCTGAAGACCTACGTCGTGCCTTCTTGCTAACCGTCCCTCGTCAGGAGATCGTTGACAAGCTAGTCAAGGGTGTGGACTCAAGCGCTCGCGTTTTGAACTCAATCACCCCGTACTTCACCGTGAACCCAAACCACGCAAAGATGGCTGCAGCTAACGGTGTTCGTCCTTACCTTGCCAACGAGGCAACTCGTATCGCAGAGGCTAAGAAGCTACTTGCAAAGCACGGCTACAACGCAAACAACCAGCTAGAGCTCACCATGCTCTGGGGTACTCCAACCAACGAGCGCCGCTCCGGTCAGGCTGACCTGATCGTGGCTGCTGCTGCGAAGGCTGGCATCAAGGTTGTTTCGAAGCCTCAGGTTGCATGGGGTGGACAGCTGGGTCTAGGCAAGCACGACATCCAGTTCTTCGCTTGGTCACAGACCTCAACCTTCTTCAACTCCATCCGTGCTCTATACGGTTGGGACAAGGAGACTGACAAGCCACGTGCTCAGAACTACTTCGGATGGAAGAACCTGAAGGCTGAAGAGGCGCTTTCAAAGCACTTCGGCAAGCTATCAGAGGCTCAGCGTTTCAACGCGAACCTAACCTTCGAGAAGGAGTACTTCGCAGATGCAATCGGTCTACCAGTGTTCCAGCACCCATCCGTGGCTGCTGTAAACAAGGGACTGAAGAACATCAAGCCTGGTCCTTTCTCTCCAAACCTAGTTTGGAACTACTGGGAGTGGAGCTGGTAACTAGTCTCTAGTTACTAGCCAATCCAAAATTGGCCCCACGGATCTTCGGATTCGTGGGGCCAATTTCTGGCCCAAGGGCTTATGCTCTTCAGGTCAGAATTCAATGACGAAGGAAACGTAAGTTGGTCGCTTATATAGCTCGCCGTATCGGCGCGATGTTGCTCATTTTGCTAGGTGCAACATTCCTCATTTACAACCTCACCGCGATCTCTGGAGATCCGCTAGAGGACCTCAGGCTTAGCACTGAGGAGAATGCTCAGTATTTGATTGAGCAGTACACCAAAGATCTCCAGCTCGACATTCCACCACCGGTTCGCTACTTCATGTGGCTACAGGGTGTCCTGGGCTTTTTGTGGGGCGACTTCACTCTAGGCGTAGGGCTAGATGGTGCTCCGGTACTAACCTCTCTAGCGCTGGCGATTCCTATCTCAATCCGCTTGGTGATCACCGCGACCATTCTCTCGATCATTATCGGTATCTCAATCGGTATCGTGACCGCGCTTCGTCAGTACTCACGATTCGATTACTCGGTTACTTTCACTGCATTCCTGTTCTACTCGCTTCCAATATTCTGGGTAGCAGTACTCCTAAAGCAGTTTGGTGCCATCGGCTTCAACGACTGGCTAATGGATCCGAAGATCGCCACCGAATGGCTAGTTGGCCTGAGCTTGGTTACAGCAATTTTCTGGGCAGGAATTATTGGCGGTGACAAAAAGCGCATCGCCATCACGGGCGTTGTGGCATTTGTTTCTTCGGCTGCGGTCCTCTACTACATCTCTGAGTCTGGCTGGCTGCTGACCCTTGGCCTCGGACCAGTTCTAATCACAATCATGGGATTTGGTGTTGCCCTAGGTATCACCCAGCTGTCCTCTGGCCTTTCAAACCGGAGAGTGCTATTTATTGCACTAGCCATGGCGGTTCTGACTCCAGTCTTCTACTTCGTCATGCAGGGTGTTTTCACAACCGAGTTCCAGGGCGGCATGATGCTGCTTCTCGCGCTGGCAACCATTGCCGTGGGTGTTGGTGCTGGAATGCTGTTCGGAGGCGACCACCGTAAGGCAGCAGCTAGAACGGCAGCAATTGTTGCGTTCATCAACGCAGGTTTGATTGTGCTAGATCGTTACATGCAGTCGTGGCCGATCTACTTCAACGAGATTGCATACGGGCGCCCGATCCGTACCGTTGGAGATTCAACCTTGGATCTTCAGGCGGACTACTGGATTATGGGTATTGACACAGCGGTTCACTTGATCCTTCCAACCATGGCTCTGATGCTGGTTTCGCTGGCCGGTTACGTGCGTTACTCAAGGGCATCGCTACTTGAGGTGCTGAACCAGGATTACATCCGTACTGCCCGCGCCAAAGGTTTGAACGAGCGCACCGTGATTATGCGTCACGCTTTCCGCAACTCTCTGATTCCGCTAACCACCATCATGGCCTTTGACTTCGCTGGTGTTCTGGGTGGCGCAATCATCACCGAGCAGGTGTTCGCATGGCGCGGTATGGGAACCATTTTCAACCAGGCACTGGGAAGAGTGGACCTCAACGGAGTGATGGGTGTGGTCTTGATTACCTCCATCTCCGCGCTGGTGTTCAACCTGATCGCCGACCTCATTTATTCAGCTCTAGATCCAAGAATTAGGGTGACCAAATAATGACTAACAACGAAAAAGAGTTCCTAGAGGAGCGCGGCTCGGAGGAGTCCCTAGAGCAGCGCGAAACCGCTGGTCTGAGCCAGTCTCAGATCGTTATTCGTCGATTTGTTCGTCACCGCGCGGCGATGACCTCGCTGATCGTGCTGGCGTTCATCATCCTGTTCGTCTTCACAGCTGGCGGTATTCAGCTCGGTAGTGAGGAAGCTCCTTTCCGCATTCCGGGATGGTGGAACTGGACCATCACCGACATTCCAGATTTCCAAAACGATGGAGCCCCGACCCTGGATGTCTTCCCAGCGTTTATCGATGGCACCGGCATGCAGATTGGGCCTCACCCATTTGGTCAGGACACCATTGGTAAGGACTACTTTGCACTCGTTATGCGAGGCGCGCAGCAGTCGATCACCGTGATGTTCGTGATCGGTATCGTTGCGGCATTCATTGGAACTGTTCTTGGTGCGGTATCTGGCTTCTTCGGCAAGTGGGTCGACCAGCTGATCATGCGCTTTACCGACCTAATCATCACCGTTCCAGCACTGATCGTTGGTGCTGTTATCGGTATTCAGATCGGTAACTTAGGTGTCTTCATGCTGGCGCTGTTCCTGGGTCTATTCACCTGGACCGGTCTGGCACGTTTGGTTCGAGGCGAGTTCCTCTCACTTCGTGAGCGAGAGTTCGTCGAGGCAGCTCGCGTAGCTGGTGCCTCAAACCGTCGCATTATCTTCAAGCACATCCTGCCTAACGCCATGGGTGTTGTGATTGTTTCGGTTTCACTATTGATGTCTTCGGCGATCTTGCTTGAGACCGGTCTTTCATTCCTGGGCTTTGGTGTTGTAGCGCCGGATGTTTCGCTTGGTCTATTGATCTCTCAGAATCAGGACTCGTTCACCATCTACCCATGGTTGTTCTGGTGGCCAGGCCTGTTCATCGTGACGATCGCACTTTGTGTGAACTTCATTGGTGATGGCCTACGTGATGCATTTGACCCACGTCAAAAGCGTCGCATCACTCGCAAGGACCGCCAGGCCGCAAAGGCAGCTAAGAAGGCCGGTGCCTAAAGTTGGCTAAGCAAAACTCCTACAGCAGGCAGGGCAATGCTCAGCACACCCAGAAGATTCACGCTTCTGCGGTAGTAGCTGGGCTGCCCGCCCTGCTCGAGCGCCCTTCTGATCTGCAGCGCATAGCTGCCGGAGATGGTGCTGGGCAGATCGCTGGGGCGAACCTCCTGGCCCTCTTTGAGGCCAAGGGTTCGAAAGTCCTCGCGGGTGTGGGAGCGGTGTCTCAGTCTGGATGGCGCTGGAGCGGCCCAGACGGATACAGAACCGAAGTCGCCGGAAACTCGAAGGGCGAAGCGGGTGTCTACCGCCTCGATGGCTCCCAGGCCAATTTCGTGGCGAACAAAAGGATTAGTAACGATCAAGCGCTGACCGTCAAGGTCAACACTTGGAAAGACGTAGTAGGTGAAGACAATTCCTGTCAGCAGCAGGATTATCGCGATCCCCTGTATGCCAGCCTCCTGGGTGGCGTAGAACAGGGATTGGATGCTCGCGAGGGCAGCCATGACCAGCGCGGTAATGGCGATGATGTAACTGGAAGATGGTCTTTTCACCCTCAGATTGTTTCACGCAAGGAGCAAACAAATGGCAACTAACGAGCCAGTTCTAAAAGTATCGAACTACAACGTTGAGTTCTGGGTGGATGGTGAGTGGTATCCAGCCGCCATCGACATGAACTACGAGGTTGCCGCCGGTGAGGTGTTGGCAATCGTGGGTGAATCAGGTTCGGGTAAGTCTTCATCCCAGATGGGTTTGATGTCTCTCCTTGCATCAAACGCTCGCACCTCGGGCTCGGTCAAGGTTCGTGGCACCGAGATGATTGGTGTGAACCAGAACCAAATCCGCAAGTTCCGCGGTAAGGAAGTTGCCTACATCTTCCAGGAGCCGATGACTGCTCTAAACCCGGTGTACACCATTGGTTTCCAGATCGTCGAGTCACTCCAGACGCACTTCCCGCTGAGCAATAAGGCCGCCAAGGCAAGAGCGATTGAGCTGCTTACCCTGGTCGAGATTCCAAACCCTGAGAAGAGCTTCGACAAGTACCCTCACCAGCTTTCAGGTGGTCAGCGTCAGCGCGCCATGATCGCTCAGTCGCTCTCCTGTGACCCAGGCCTACTGATTGCCGATGAGCCAACTACCGCGCTGGATGTGACCGTTCAGGCCGAAATCTTGGACCTTATGCGTAACCTCAAGGACAAGCTGAACTCTGCTGTTGTTCTGATTACCCACGACATGGGCGTGGTTGCCGACCTCGCAGACCGCATCCTTGTTATGAAGGATGGCAAGACCGTCGAGCAGGGCACCTCTGACCAGATCTTCAATAACCCGCAGCACCCATACACCAAGGCGCTATTGGCCTCAGTTCCAAAGCTCGGTAGCAGCGCAAAGCGTGCATTGCCAGCTGATGCCACCTCAAAGCAGCCAGTGCTGAAGCTAGACAACGTATCGGTTACCTATCCAAAGCGTGGTCGCGTCCCAGCCTTCACTGCTGCCAAGAACATCTCCTTCGAGATCTATCCAGGTGAAATTCTTGGTCTTGTGGGTGAGTCAGGTTCGGGTAAGACCACCGTTGGTCGCGCAGCCATTGGTCTACTACCAACCAGCTCTGGAACCATCAGCCTGGTAGGGGAGGAAATCTCTTACTCTGACCCTAAGAAGCTACGCTCGCTTCGACAGCACACCGGAATCGTGTTCCAAGACCCAGGTTCATCACTAAACCCACGACTTCCAATTGGTGAGTCAATTGGTGAGCCTCTGCTACTCGCCGGCCGTGGCGAGGGCGAAGCCCTGAATGGCATGGTCGAGGATCTACTTGACTCGGTGGAGCTTCCTCGCAGCTACCGCAACCGCTACCCACACGAGCTATCCGGTGGTCAGCGACAGCGTGTTGGTATTGCTCGTGCACTTGCCCTCAGGCCTGATCTACTGATTGCCGATGAGCCAACCTCCGCGCTTGACGTTTCGGTTCAGGCCAGGTTCCTTGAGCTACTTCTAGAGCTCCAGGACCAGCTCAAGTTCGCATGCCTTTACATCTCTCACGACCT
>JACCDY011086959.1_pt1 | contig 13199 bp, 18 predicted proteins | sample 7446391 | NCBI WGS metagenome assembly JACCDY01 (sample SAMN15323451, study PRJNA562643) | freshwater metagenome | isolation source: river surface water | place: USA:Blue River Watershed | collected 2017-08-18 | reverse complement strand
GTCCACCCCGCGGAGGAGCTAAAGTCGTAGGTGGCCACCACGCTCGACGCGGCGCCGATCGCCGTGCGGATCGCCGCGGCCTCGGAGGTGTCGATCTCCGCGGAGCCCACGGCCGCGTTGGCGACCTTGGCCTTCGTGACCGCGTCGCTCGCGAGCTTGGCGGCGGTGATCGATCCGTCGGCGGGGGTGCTCCCACCGCCTCCACCCCCGGGTCGCTGCGCGGGCATCACGCCACCGCCTTGCGCACGAGGTAGAGCGTCGTCGTGCCGGAGAGCACACGCGCGTGGAGCGTCGTGTCCGAGTCCAGGTGCACGACGGTCACGCTCCCGGCGGTGAGCACGTACCCGCTCACCTCCGCGGCCCCGGTGCTCGGGGGCAGGGACGCGGTGGTCGCGCCGTGGCACACGGCGACCAGGCCCGCGGCCGAGGCGGGCACGATCACCTCATAGGTGCCGGCCGCGAGGTCGATCGACGTGTCGGCGGTCGTCAGGTCCAGCGTGCGCAGCGTCGTGCGCGAGCTGTAGGGGGCGGCGCCTTGGGTGAAGGCTTCGGTGGGGAGAGCGGGCATGGGTGCTCCTCGGCGCCGGGAGGGCGCGCGGATGGGGGTGCTGTGCGTGAGGGGCGGGGCTACTCGGAGAAGCCGACGACGTGCAGCGTGCAGGTGGTGCTGGCGTTGTCGACCAGGTAGTCCAGCTTCTGCGAGCTGTTCAGCAGCATCTCCACCTCGGCGGTGGCGATCCCTCCGCCGGTGCCAACGCTCACGCTCAGGCGGTTCGTGCTGTCACCCGCCGTCGTGAGCGAGGCGTACCCGGCCGCGCCGCTGCGCCGCACGTCGGCCCAGAGGCGCGCGAGGCGCACGTGGGGCGGCACCGCCGCGGCGCACGAGACTTCGGTCGCGGAGGTGGCCGAGCCGGCCGACAGCACGCGGTGCGCTCCGGCCACGTCGATCGCGCTGAACTGGTACGTGTACCGACCGCGGATCGCGCGCACCGGCAGAGGCGCCCCCGAGCTGTTGGTGACGAAGCACCCGACGTACCGCCACTGGTCGGTGGCCGTGCTCTTCCACTTCCCGCTCGCCCCCGGGGCCGTCGTGGAGATCTGCTTCCGGAAGCTCCCGTCGGTGTTCACGCCGACGTAGCAGTAGTACCAGGTGGAGTTCGACAGGTTCGCGGGCGTGCTCTCGACGTCGGCGAGGGCGAAGGTGGTGTCGGCCGTGGTGAAGCGGGGCCAGAACACCCCGGCGGAGTCCTGCGCCACCATCGCCTCGAAGGCGCTCAGGCGCGCGGTGAACACCGTGTTGGTGCCGCCGGAGTCCACGGCGAAGACGTCGCCCCCGACCATGTTCCCCCACGTGGCCCCCCTCGCGTACTGCGCGCGGTTGGCGAGCTCCTGCAGGGTGGTGGCGAGCGGCGCGGGGCCCGAGTCCATTCCGGCGCGCTCGCCGTCCACGGCCCGGGTGATGTTGGCTCCGGGGTGCTTGGCCACCGGCGTGATCGTTGCGGTCATTGGTCGTCCCTCTCGGTCAGGTCGCGGTCAGATGAAGTAGCCCCAGGCGAACAGGTCCCCGCCCCAGGTGGCCTCGTCGGAGCCCCAGGCCGGCGCGAACCACTCGACGGGCTCCGCGTCGCCGTCCCCCCAGGTGAACTCGCCCCAGACCCCGAGGCCCCAGAGCGTCGCTCCGAAAGCCACCACCACGCTGGTCACGTGGTCTCGGGCGCCGATCCAGCGTCGGAGCACCTGGCGCAGCTGCGTCCGGGTCTCGGCGGTGAGCGCGCCCTCGATGGGCTGCACGAGGCGCGCGGCCCAATCGAAGGCCCCCCAGGCGGCCTCGGCGCCCCAGGACTCGCGCCCGGTGAACACCAGCGTCATGCGCGCCCACATCGCGGCGAGCTCAGGGCGGGGCAGCTCGCGTTGGGTCCAGACCGCGGGCCAGCCGTAGCCCAGGAGGGAGACGGCCCGGCCGATCCCGTACCGGGTGCCCACCCAGCGCCAGGACTCCCACGCGCCGCGGATCCGGTCCCGCCAGGAGGCCTCAGCTTCGCCCGGGGCCCGGTCAATCTGCGTGTCGGCCCCGAGGTACGGCAGGGCGTCCGAGGGGGCGAGGTCGACGAAACGGGCCTTGGTGGCGTCCTTCGCCTGGGCGAGCGCCGTGTCCTTCGCCTCGCCCAGGGTCGCCCCCCAGGCGAGGCCCCAGGTCCCCGCGAGCCCCGTGGGGTGCAGAGAAGGCTGCCATTCGCGGTAGGTGGTCATGGTGCGTAGCCTGGGGCCGTGGTCCGGCGGTAGCGTTCGGTCATGCGGTCCGCCCTCCTCGTCCTCGCCCTCGTCGCTTGCAGCTCCGACCCGCCGCCCGTCGACGCGTCACCACCCGCGGACGCGGCGATGGTGTGCACCCCGGGGGCCCAGGTCGCCTGCGCCTGCGTCGGTGGTGGGCAGGGCGCGCAGCGGTGCCCCGCCGACGGCCGAAGCCTGGGGGTCTGCGAGTGCCCCGACGCTGCGGTGGTGCTCGATGCGCCGCTGGTGGATGTGCAGCCCGAGGCAGCGGCGTCGGACGCCCCCGCGCCGGAGGATCGCCCTGCGCCTGCGGACGTGGCCCCCGATGCTCCGCGATGCCCGCTCGGCTTTACCGCCGACTGCTTCGGAAGCAGCGTCAACCTGGGCACCGGCGTAAGGCAGCCCGACGGGACCACCCTGCACTGCGGCCGCTGCGGAAACACCTGCACCGCCGGGTCTTTCTGCGAAGTGTGCCAGTGCGTCAGGTAGACCAGTCGCCCGAGGTGATCGAGTAGGCCAGCGTCGCGATCTGCGACGTGCTGATCGCGGTGTCTCCCGACGGCGCCGAGAGGTCCACGTCGAGGATCCCGTCGGCCGAGCGAATCGCGGCGTAGATCGCCCCGAGGTCGACGTCGTCCCCGATGGTCAGCCCCGCGAAGTACGCGGCCACGGCGTCGCTGGCCTTCGTGCGGTTCGCGGCGGTGTTGTAGCTCGCCGATCGCACCCGCACGGTGCCGGTGATCGTCACGGGGATCGCCGTCGCGGCCACCACCGTGGGGGTGTCCGTCACGGGCTTCTTCCCGTCGAGGTACGCCTGCACCGCGGCCACCTGGGGCGAGGTCGCGGCGGTGGAGCTCTGCGCCACGTAGACCGTGAGCGTGCCGTCGCCGGGGCCCGGCTCGACGTGCGCCCGGGTGACCGTCGGCGCGTCGGGACAGGTGGTGGCGTGGTACGCGTACCCGTCGAGGTTCAGGAGGGCGCCGAGCGTCGACCACCGCGCGCGGCACCGGGCCCGGAGCGAGGCGTCGGACTCCTCGTCCTGCCCCGAAGCCGAGGGCCACGTGCCCGCCGCGACCGTGAGGCCCGCGTAGGCCGGGGTGACGATGGAGAGGCCCGAAGAGGAGACGTTGTAGGCGATCCCAGGGCTCTCGGCGCGGACGGTGATCGGGGCGCTGGAGCCGCCGGAGGGCACCGTCACATAGCCGGTGTTCGTTGAGCGCCAGCGCTTCGAGCCGTTGGTGATCATCAACCCCGCGGGGTTGATGTTGTAGGGCCCCGCGCCGCTCGCGGCGGTGAGCACCACCGTGGCCTCCATGTAGACGCTGGGGCTGCGGTCGGTGTCGAAGACGTTCTCGGCGAGCAGCGTGAGCCACCCGCCGGTGGCGAGGTCGAGGTACCCGCCGCGGGCGATCTCTGCGATGCGCGCGTAGAGGCTCGCGAGGGCGCGGGCGTCGACCTTCGCGAGGGTCCGGCCCGCGTTGCCCGACTGCCAGGCGGTGACCGGGAAGCCCTCGGCCGCGAGGTCCGCGAGCAGCTCGGTGAGGAGCGTGTCCGCGGTCTTGGTCTGCAGGAGCGTCGCAAGGTCGGTGGCCATCAGAGGGGCTCCACGGTGAGCAGGGTGACGGTGACCGCGTCCACGGAGAGCACGAGGCGGAAGGTCCCCGTGGCGGTCTGGACGGTGCCGACGATGCGCAGCACGCCCGCCGCCAGGGTGCAGGTGACGCGCGCGAGGAACACCCGCTCGTCCTTCTGCCACTCGTTCACGATGGCGATGGCGATCTCCGCGAGGCCGCGCGCGTCGAGGTTGTCGTTTATCCGCGCGCGCACGTCGGTGCCGTACTGCGGGTCGTCGATGAGCGACCCGCGTCGGGTTTCGATGCGCCGCGCGAGGGCTTCACCGAGGGCGCGGTAGCCGTAGGCCAGGGCGAAGCTCGGATCGAGGTCCAGTCCCCCGGGGGTCGCGATGTCGGTGCCGAGGTCGCTCAAGGGATCCTCACGACGTCGGAGCCTTCGGCGACGGTGCCGATCGTGGAGCCTGGAGGCGTGAGGCCGAGCGCAAGACTCACGTCCGCCGCCCACGCCGCAAAGGCCGTCGAGCTGGTGACGTCGTCGCCCTCGCGCGCGGCCCTGGTGTTCGACCCGTTGACCGCGAGGCGCGTCACGGTGCCGAGCTCCCAAAGGAGGGCCACCGGGCGCGCAGGGTCCGCATCCTCGAACCCGAGCAAGACCCGCGACCCCGCGGGGACCGTGAGGGCGACGCCGGGGAGCGTGCGGTAGGGGACGGCCTGCATCGCGGGGAGGGTCTCGCTCTCGGGGGCGAGCTCGAGGGTGCCGTTGGCGTTCTGCGAGAGCACCCGCGCGGGGTACAGGGCGCAGAAGTCCACGCGGCGCGTGATGCGCCGGACGATCTTCTCCAGGCCCGCGAGGAGCCTTCCGACGTCGGCGCTCACGCGTCCTCGGCCACGACGATGGTGCGCAGGGTCTCAGGCCCCGCGCGGTGCTCGACGGCGCCCACGCGGATCGTGCGCTCGCCCACGGTGAGGGTCTGCCCGGGCAGCACGCCGAGCGTCGACCCGGAGAGCGTCAGGGCGCCGGCGCGGTCATCCCAGGAGACGAGCTCGACATCCGCCGGAGCGTAGGCCGTCCAGGCCTCGGTGCCCATCCACACAGAGCCGTCGGGCCGCACACGCCAGGCGTACCCGGCGGCGCGAGCCACGTCGGCCACGGTGTGCGCGGCGACCGAAGCGCGGCGGATCCAGTGCGCGTAGGCCGCGGAGAGGTCTCCGAGGTCCGTGGCGGCGGTCTCGCCCGCGTCAGAGAGGGCCTGGGCGAGCACGTCGGCGAGGGTCACGGCCCGGTGCGGCAGGGCAGCGACGGGGCGACCGAGACCGCCAGCGCCGCCCACGAGGCGCCCGGTCCAGACCTCGGCGCCCACGGCCCCGCGCAGGACGGAGCCCACGAGGGTGAGCGAGCCCTCGACGGCGACGGTGACGCGGCCCGTGAGGGGCTCGCCGTCGTCCACCGCGAGGTCCGCGGTCCAGACCCCGATGCGCGGCAGGAGCACCCGGAGCGAGCTCGCGCGGCGGGTGCCGTTGACCAGGATCGCGGCCATCAGGGTGCGGTGCCGGAGGGCTCGGGGATGGGGTTCGCGTTGAACACGTCGCGCACGCCGGGGTCGATCCCTGCGTCGCCGGCGTCGGCCGCTGCGGCGGGGGTGCGCGTCACGTTCCGCGGGGGCGGCGGGCGGTACTCCACGGCCTTCAACGTGAGGGTGAAGTCCCCGGTGGACCCTTCGCCGTCGGGGTACGGGTCGTACTCCGCCTCGGTCACGTAGAGCTGGGTGATCCCGCTCCGGGAGAGCTTGGGATGCAGGACGTCCACGGCGTTGCGGCGCGTGGCGTCGGAGCCCGGCGGGGGCATCGTCTCGGCCTCGATGGCGTCCATCTGCGTCTGGTGCTCTTCGAGCCACCCGCGCAGGACGATGGTGCCCTCGACGAGGTCGTAGCCGCGGTCGCGGATGTGCGCTCCGTCAGCCCCGGGAGCGCGCCGCCGATCGAGCTTCTTCTTCCTGGCGAAGCCCTGCACCGTGGCGCCGCCGGTGAAGCGCGTACCGCCGAGGGTGATGCCCTCGTAGGCCGCGTCGAAGGGGAGCGGCGTGGTCATGCGCCTTCCATCGCGGCGGCCTCGTCGAAGAGGTCCGAGAGGGCCGAGAGCACCCCGCCGCGCACGGTCTCGGCGAGGTCTTCGCCTCCCTCGCCCACGTGGATGTGCAGCTCGCCGACGAAGGGCCCCGAGCGCCCGCGCGCGCCCGCGCCGCCGACTGCCGAGGGCACCGCGACCATGTCGTTGACGGCCGAGCGCACGCGGTCGGCGCCGCCCTCGATCCCAGCGGCCATGCCCGCGGGCAGCTGGCGCCCGAGCTCGGCGAACACGCGCGAGGGGCTGTGGATCCCCAGGACCGAGCGGACAGGGCCCGGGAGCGAAGCGGCGAGGGCCGTGAGCTCCGCGGTGAGGCGGCCCCATCCGTCCCGGAGGCCCTGGATCAGACCGTCAACGATCTGACCGCCCAGGGCGGCGAACGCCGTGATCGAGTCCGTGACCGTCGCGACCATGGAGGTGAGGAACAGGGCGATCCCGGTGGTGAGCGCGGTGAGCACCGACACCACCGCGGCCAGGGCCCCGCCGACCACCGTGGCGATAGACGCGATGGTCCCGAGGCCCTGCCCGAGGCGCTGCACGAAGGCGATGGTGCCCTCGCCGCCGCCCCCGGAGACGAGGCCGAAGAGGCCCCGGAACATCGTCATCACCGCGGGCAGAGCGCCCGCAAAGCCCTGGCGGAACCCCGCGACGAAGGCCCGCACGTAGGGGACCATCGACCGCAAGCCCGACAACATGATGGCGAAGCCGCGCTCGAACATCGCCGGGTCGACCAGGTCCCCGAGGGCCCCGAAGCCGCCGTCGATGAGCGCGCGCAAGGTGCTCTGAAACTGCCTCCCGGCGGCCGAAGACCCGTTCAGGATGTTGGCGATCCCGACCAGCATCCCGCGGAAGCGCTGGAGGCCCGCGGACTGCTCGATGTTGTCCATCGAGAGGATGAGCTCCCCGAAGGAGCCCGTGAGGTTCGTGATGGCGCCCGAGAGGCTGTTCTGCCCGAGGGTGCGCGCGGCGCCTCCGAGGCCCTGCCCCGTGCGCGCGGAGAGCTCTTGTTCCACGGCCGTCACGCCGTGCTGCCCGGTGATGCGCCCCGCGCGGCGCGCGTGGTCGATGCGTCGCTGGTAGGACAGGTCGCTCTCGCCCTCGCGGCGGTTGACGCCCGCGAGCGATGCCGCGCGGCGAGCGATGGCGGTGCGGTCCAGGCTCGCGGCCTCGGCGGTCTGCCGGAGGTCCTGGTCGTTCAGGCGCGCGCTCGAGCGCATCTGCCCGAGGCCCAGGAGGAAGCGCCGCGAGGCCGTTGGGTCGGTGCCGTTGATGGCCTGCACGTCGAGGGCGGCGGCGAGGGCGCGGCGCCCTGCGGCCCCGCGAAAACCCCCGGTGGCCACCTGCTGTTGCAAGCCCACCACGTCCCGGCTGTCTTGGGGCGAGATGCGCCCGAGGGCCACGGCCTGGCGCAGGGCCGCGCCGCCGGTGCGGCGGATGCCCTCCTGCCCGCGGCCCCCGAGCACCATCCCCATGGTGGTGACCGAGGCTTCGCGGAAACGGATCATCTCCAGCACCGCGCCGCCCAGGCGGGCGACGAGGGAGCCGACGGAGACGACGATTCCGGCGACGATCGAGGCGATAGACCCCGCGATGCCCGCGGCCATGCCGAAGCCCATGGCGAGCTCGTCGGCGCCCACCCGGAGGTCCCGGCTCTGCGCGCGCATGGCGGCGGTGGCCTGGGCCTGAGCCTTGCGCGCGGCCTGCGCCGCCTGAGCCTGCTGTTGCTGCGCCGCCCGCGCGTTGGCGCGCTGCTGCTGCGCGACCTCCATCAGGGCCCGGCGCTGCAGGGCGAGGCCCCGGGAGAAGCTCGCGGGGTTGATCGAGCCGTCGCGGTTGAAGGCCTTGGCGGCGAGACCCGCGGCCTGGAACTGCCGCTGCAACGCCCCGAGCTCTCGCGCCGCGCGCTGCGCCGGCGAGGACACGCGGTCGTTGAGGGTGAGGCTCCAGGTCGTGTCGGCCATCGGTTCAGCGCTTCGTGGAGACGGTGGTGGAGCGGCGCTTGGAGCCGCCGGGCGGTGCCGAGAGACCCTTCACGAGCGCGTGGAAGGTCTCGAAGAACGTGTGCACCATGAGGGCGCCTGCTCGGGCCTCGGCGGGTGCCTCCTCGGGGTCGTGCCCCGCGAAGGCCAGGAGGCAGTCGGACGCGACCCAGGGGTCACGTCGGGCCTGCCCGAGCAGGCGACCTATTTTGCCTCGGTGGCCTTCACGCCGGTGCCGGCGTCGGCGATGAGTTCGCTCCCGATCTCGTCCGCGATCATCGGGTCGCTGTCGCGGAGGTCGTCGAAGGCCTTCTGGTCCGGGTAGACGCAGAGGCTCCGCGCGGCCATCTCGTTGGCGCGCGCGGCGACGTCCGGGTTGGTGAGCACCTGCATCTGCGCGGCCTTCCAGCTGCGCCAGTCCGAGCCCTTCGCACGCCGGAAGGCGAAGGCCCGCCCATCGTCGAGGGTCCAGACCCGCACGGAGCCGTGCTTGGCGCGCAGCTCGGAGAGCTTGTCGGCGTCCATCGTCACACCATCCCGTTGATCGCGTAGGTGCCGTCGCGCTTGATCTTGAGCGCCGAGCACTTGATCTCCCGCTTGAGCGGGTCGGTGCCCTCTTCGCCGCCGCCGTCCACGGAGAGGAAGCGCACGCCTTCGATCACGTCGGTGTGCGTCTCGGCCCCCTCCTCGCCGTACTGGACGACGATGGTGCGGATCTTGTCCATCCACCCGGCCTGCGAGGTGATCGCGCGGGCGGCGTACTCCAGGAGGGTGAGGGACACCTCGGACACGGAGTACTTCCCCCGCGTGCGCCCGATGGGCTGGCGGCGGCCCGCGTGCACGATGGTCTCTTCGACCTGGTCGGAGTACTTCACCGAGACGATCCCGACGATCGGGGCCTCGCCGTCCGCGCGCACCTCGATGGAGGCCCAGGACAGCTGCGGGGTGTTCAGGTCGACATCGATGCTCATGGGTTCAGCTCGCGAGGTTGAGGGCGAAGGAGATGTCGAAGGTGATCGCCGTCGCGTACCCGAGCGGCTGCAGCCGCACCTTCACGCGGAGCGTCCTCGTCGAGGCGATGTTGTCCGTGCGGTTCACCGTCGCGGCGACGGCGGAGGCGCGGTTGCTGAGGGTCGCCGCGAGCTTGGACGCGACGTACTCCTCGATGGCCTTGGCGTCGCGGGGGTCGATGCGACCGCCGGAGATCGTGCGGACGTTGTCGTTCACGAACTCCGTGAGGATGGTCTGCGTCGCGCGCGACGCGAGGCACATCACCCGGACGTTCATGATCGTGGTGAAGTCGCTCCCGTCCGGCGCGCAGGTGCGGTCCGTGGCGTAGTACCCGGTGCGCCCCTGGAGCGACTGCAGCCCGCAGAACCGCCGCGTGTCGAGCGTGGGCAGGAGGCGCACGTCGTGGGCGAGGCTCCCTGCCTGGACGTCTTCCATTTCCCCGCGGCGCACGCGGCCCGGGTGCTCGGCGAGGCCCACGTTGTCCGTGAGGCGCGAGAGCTTCGCCAGACGCGCGGAGATCGGCCAGGAGACCGGGCGGCGGTGCTGGCCCCCGATGACCCTGGAGGCGACGCGGGCGTACCCGCCGCCCAGGGCCATGCGCTTCGAGGTGAAGCTGGTGAAGCCGGGCGGCGAGCCGGTGACCGCCGAGAGCCACGTCGAGGCGCTCTCGCCCTCGGCCGCGTCCCGGGCCTCGCCCATCGCCCAGCGGTAGACGCCGGAGGCGGTGAGGCCCTCGATGGAGGTCTTGACGTCGCCCGCGAGCGAGGCGTCCAGGGCCCCAGCGACGTGCACGTACTCGTGATCGTAGGGGGTGGTCCCGAGGGCCGTGAGCGCGGCGACGAGGCCCGTGGAGTCGAAGACCGGAGCGGCGGTGCGCACCCGGAAGAGGTCGCCCACCACGAAGGTGCCGCTTCCGAAGGTCACCGTGAGCCCGGTGTTGCCGAGTTCGAGGGCCCCGGACGACGGGACCGCGAGCTCCTCGCCGTAGGTCTCGCCGTCGTCGTAGGAGACCTTCACCCCGGCCGTGAGCGCGGAGAGCGAGGCTCCGGCGCGCACGACCTTCACGCGGATGCGGTACGCGTCGCGCGGGGTGCCGCTGAAGGCGGGGACGCTGGTGCCGGTGGCATCGGCGTCCGTCGGGCAGTTGGCGCCCGCCGCGGTCCAGTAGTCCGCCAGCACGAAGGTGCCGTCGGTCCAGGCCAGGGACAGGCCCGTCGAGCCGATGGCCTGCGGCGAGGCCGAGGTGGCGATCGAGCCCGTGGCGAGGTAGGTCACCCCGCCGTCGAGGGAGACCTTCACCACAGGGCTCGCGGCGAGGTTGCTCCCCGCGGTGGTGACCACGATCTTCACCGCGTACGGCTTGTCGGGGGTGCCGGTGAGCGCCGGCACCGCGGCGCTGGTGTTCGAGCCGTTGGCGGTGACGGTGCCCGCCGCGCCCGATCCGGCGCCGCCCTGGCAGAAGCCGCCGAGCACCCCGGCCGTGGCCGTCGCCGCGCGGCAGAAGACCACGGGGCCGCCCGCGCGCGCCAGGATGAGCGCCGCCAGCTCGACGGCGGGGCCGTAGCCGAAGCTCGCCACGAGGTCGTCGGCGTTCTCGACGAGCGCGGGCGTGGCCGCGGTCCCCGACGAACAGCACCCGACGACCGCGGGCGGAAGGTCCAGCACCGCGGCCAGACCGAGGGCGCCGTCGGAGACGGTCCCGGTGACGTTCCCAAGAGCCATTGAAACCTCTGTTGGTGGAAGGGAGCTACTGCTCGCCGAAGTCCATGGAGCCGTCGCCGGCCACGGTCGTGTCCGTGTCGGCCGTCGCCGTGTCGACCGTCGCGGTAGAGGCCGTGGCCTCGGTCAGCGCGAAGTCGAAGTCGACGACGAAGGAGTAGAGCTCGCCCAGGGTCGTCGCCCCTTCGGTGTCGACCCACTGCCCGGCGCCGAGACGCATCACCGCGTGGGCGGTGCGGTGCAGCTCGCGCACCACGCGGACGTGTAGCTCTTCGACCGCCGCGATGGTCTCGGCCCACACCAGGATGCGCACGGTCTGGCGCCAGGAGTAGAGACGCCGGGGATTCGAGGCGTCCTTGCGCGGCGGGGCGTAGGAGGCGGCCTGCGGGATCCACAGGACCCGCGGGGGCGAGGCGTGCTGCGGCGCCGCGCGCGTCGAGAGCTCCCAGGTGAGCCCGGTGACCGCGCCCGCGACGGGGCCCATGACCGCGGCCGCGACGTCAGCGAGGCCCATCGAGCACCTCCGCCATCGCGCGCTCGAGGCGCAGTCGCACGCCCGCGTCTCGGTCCACGTCGGGCAGGAAGGGGCGCGCGGGCATCCGCCCGGTGCCCTCCTGGTGGTAGGGGCCGTAGGGCGGGAGGTCGATCACGAGACGCTGCCCGGCGAAGAGCACGCGCGTGGCGCCCTTTCGCAGGCGCCCGGCGCGCTCCAGAATGCGCCCGGGGCGCGGGCGGCGCAGGGGCCGCCAGGCGACGCCTGCCGGGGAGCGCTCGCCGGCGAAGCTCTCGCGCACGATGGCCCCGAGCTCGCGGGCCACAGCCCCGAGGGCGCGCTGGTAGGTGCGGCCCGAGGCTGCCTCGCGGACGATCCCGAGGAGCTCGTCGAAGGGACGGCCGCTCTCGCCGACGGTGGCGCTCATCGGGTCCAGCGCCGCCGGGTGCTCATCACGGCGTAGGTGAGCCCCTCGGTCTCCGTGGGCGTCGCGTCGACCATCCCCGAGGGAATGATATGCCCCGCGGAGATGTCGCGGAGCCATCGCATGGCGTCCTCGTATCGGAGGCGCAGGTGCTCGTCGTTGGCCGCGCTCGGCGCAAAGCCGCGGGTGACCATCAGGTCGTAGGCGGCGACGGCGCAGACGCATCGACGGAGGTCGTCGGCCCAGCTCGCGAGCGGGAGCGAGTACTTCTCCCTGAGGTAGCCGCGAGCGACCTCGGAGGCGGCTTCGAGCGCTGCCTCCTGGGTGGCCGTAGAGACGCCGGTCAGGGCCGCCGAGGGAAGACCAAAGCGCACCAGGTCGGTGGTTTCCGCGTAGCGCGCCATGGTCTTCCCTTCGGGTTCAGGTCAGGGCTCAGGCGCCCGCGTTGCGGAGCAGCACGCCGACCAGGTGCACCTTGCCGACGCCGGCCGTGAACGCGCTGGTGATGCGCTCCAGGGTGAAGACCTCGCCGGCCGCGAAGCGGTTGGCGTGGATCTCCGTGAGCGTGTCCATCGTGGTGCCGATCGTGCCGTTGATCGCCGCGCCCGCGACGAGCGTGGCCGCGACGTCGCCGCCGGAGCCGCCGAGGATGTCGCCCGCGGTGGAGCGCGTGGTGGAGGCGACGCCGATGGCCGAGGACGAGCCGCCGGTGAAGCCCGTGGTGACCTCCCAGTAGGAGTCCAGCAGCAGGAAGCGGCACCCGGTGGGCAGGGTGAGCAGCGCGGCCCCGTCGGCGGTCGCGTAGGTGAACGGGCACGCGAGGTCGACGAAGCCCACCTGGCGGATCCACCGGCCGGCGCTCGGGGCGTCGTCGGCGGCGTCGACGAGGATGTCGTCGGCGGTCAGGGTCGAGGTCGAGTGCCAGTACCAGACCGAGCCGTCCGCGTCGACGCGGACTTCGTTGCCGTGCACGCGCGCGGGGTGCGACGCGGCCAGGGCGGTGAGCGCGGCCATGGTGGCGACCGAGGCGGCCTTCGCGGAGCCGCTCTCGTACTTGACGGCGCCGTAGGGGGACAGGAAGTCGTTCGTGGGCATCGTGGATCTCCGGTGAGACGTTGGTGTCAGTGGTCAGACGGCCTCGCCCGAGAGCGAGAAGGTGAAAGACGGCGACGTGCCGCCGAGGGTGCAGACGGCGCGGACGAAGCGGTCCAGGCCGCTCATGCTGCGGCGCGTGGTACCGGTGCTCGACTGCACCGGGAAGGCGTCGACCACGCGCCAGGTGCCCGAGCTGTAGGCCTCGCGCGTCTCGATCTGGACGTGCATCGTGGGCGCCGTGCCGCTCACCGCGGTGATCGCGAGCGAGAGGCGCAGGGTGCCCTTGTCGCCCACCTCGTAGACGTCCGAGGTGGTGCTCGAGGTGCGGGTGGCGGAGGCGAGAAGTTCGACCTCGTCCTCCTCGTAGAGCTGCCCCGCGCGCGCGCCGTAGTTGAAGGTGGTCATCGTGTACCCGTGGGTCCAGAGGGCGAGGTATGCAGCCTGGGAGACGGAGAGGCCGTAGGCGCGGAGTTCGCGCGGGCCTGCGCCGACGACCTCCTCGACGGCG
>JACCDY011329590.1_pt1 | contig 13210 bp, 11 predicted proteins | sample 7446391 | NCBI WGS metagenome assembly JACCDY01 (sample SAMN15323451, study PRJNA562643) | freshwater metagenome | isolation source: river surface water | place: USA:Blue River Watershed | collected 2017-08-18 | reverse complement strand
TTAACTGCCGTCGGGGGCACCCCTTTGCTTTCACAAAGGGCCGGAACGTACCTTAAGCCCTCATCGCAAGTGATTAGCTTGCTCGGACCCACTACTTGGCGTTCTCTGAATAGACAACCACACTTCTCATCATAACGAAGTAAGGTCGCCTACTGCGGATTATCCAATCTCTATCGTTGTTACCATTGGGTACGGCCATTAACCGTGGTCCTCCTGAGAGTTTCCAACTCGGGAGTGGTAGATAGAGCTCTAAGGACTTTCCCGCATCCAGTAGTGTCGCGTTGGGGGTGAACCCAACACTAGGGAGTAACACGCTTTTCACGCTCCCTGTTATTGACAAGCAGTTTATCAATGAGACCTTCGCGACCACCCATCGAATGGAAGAAGAACTCCTGGGGGGTGAGGCCTTTGATGAAGGAGTTTTCCACGAATCCGCGGGCAGCAGGTCCGTCGTCGTACTTGGTGTAGTGGGGCAGCGTACGGCTGTCAAAGCCATACGCAATGCGCTTGCCGTCGATGTTTTGCTGCCCCAGGCACGCAATCATCTGTGAAATGTTCACGGTGTTACCCTTGGCACCCGCCTTGATCATGTTGATCATGCGGTTGTTCAAGTCGTCGATCTTCTCCAGACCCACCTTGCCCGCCTTGTTGATGGCGTCGTTCAGCAGCTTGTTGACCTCTTCCTCAAAGTTGTCATTTTCGCTCTTCCTGGAGTTGTTTTGAAACTGCTTCATGTGGATGTCGCGCATGATGTCATACACCTTGACCTTCATATCATTGATGATCGTCTTCAGCGAAGCATTGGTGTCTTCGTCCACCACCAGGTCTGAAATGCCAACGCTGAATCCGTTCAGCACCAACCAGTTGCAAATGAGTTGTTGGGTGTTGTCAAAGAACAAGCGGGTCTCGTCGGGACCGTACTCGTTGAAGATGGAATGCACGAGACCCTTGGTGCGGTCTTGGTAAACCTTGGTGTCCAGGCGGCCTTGCTTGATCTCGCCGTTCTCGATGACTACAAAATTCTCTTTGTCGTCGGCCTTCTTCTCATCAAAGGACTTGTTTGCGCCGCGGTAGTTTACGTTGGGTGGCAATGTCGCTGACAGCGCCTGCCTGCCAGACCACCGCTTCACCATCCCATTCACCACCGCCGGCGCGGGCAGGGTGCCATTAAACTTGGGGTTGGGGCACATCAGATTCATCATCTGCTTCTCGCTAAGGAACACGATGTCCTTGGAAATCCTGTACACGCCCAGAGCGACGTCTTGCACGATGCTCACGATGGGCTTGCTGTCCTTGGGGGTGATGATTTGCGTGGGCACCGCCGCGAGCTGGATCAACTCGTTGCGGGTTTGTAGGGATTGTGGACAGTGGATGTTCATCTCCATGAACCCCTTGAGCTTTCGCCCAAGGACGGACTATATCTTAAGCCCTCATCGCGGTTGGCTAGACCGCTCGGACCCACACCCATATAGTCTCTGAACCTTCTCCGTAGGCTTGCCTTGAAGTCGCCCTTAGGAGCTTGGCTGCGGATTGCCCATTGTTGCATCCCAAGCGTTTTTACCATTGGAGCCGGTCATTACCCGGGGTCCACACCGTGAGTTTCCTCCGGCGCGTTGGTAGCTTGGGCTTTAGGGGTTTCCCGCAATTTGAGCGTGTGGCATGCCTCTTGCGAGACACACTAGGTGGTAACAGGCTTTTAACCCCACCTGTTGGAGACAAGATGAATATCTCCATCGAAGTCTGCGTTATAATTCTTCGTGACGCACACGTTTAGCCTGAAGGTGTCAAACGGCATCACGCGCACCCGGTGGCCCTGCATGCTCATCTTGTGCAGCGACGGCTGTCTGTTGAAGAGCACGTAGTCGCCGTTGATCAAGTGGCGGTCCACGCGGTCGCCGACCTCCAGAGTGAGCGTCGAGGTGTCCATGTTTTTCAACCGGATCGTCCTGAAGGGATTGTTCTTCTTGACGTACTTGGCGCCGGGGTACTTGTCTGGGCCGTTGCGCACCAGCTTGGTCATGTACTCGATGTTGTGCTCATTGACCACCTCGGGAAAGGTCAGGTTCATTGCAATGCGCATGGGAACACCAATCTCGTCGATGCTGATGTTGGGGTCTGGTGTGATGACCGTGCGCGCGGAAAAGTCCACACGTTTGCCCATGAGATTGCCGCGGATGCGCCCCTCTTTGGACTTGAGCCTCTCAAACAACGACCTCAGCGGCCTTCCAGTGCGCTGGGTAGACGTACCGAGAAAGGAGACCTGGTTGTCCACCAACGTCGCCACGTGGTATTGCAACATTGCGACGTATACGTCCAGCTGCTCTTTGGTGCAATTCTTTTCGATTTTGGACTTCGTCAGATTGTTGTACTTGACGATGTCACACAGCTTGTGGGTCAGGTCGTCCTCCATGCGCTGGCCCGTGTCCGTGCGTACGGACGGCCGCACAGCCGGCGGCGGCACTGGCAGCACCGTGCATACCATCCACTCGGGTCGGTTGTACTTGCGATGAAAGCCCATGACCTCCGCGTCTTCGTCGCTGATGCGCTCAAGAATGCGGAGCACGTCCTCGGCATCATAAATCACCTTTTTGGATTCCTCTTGTCCATCCACCTTCCACTCCATCGCGATCTTGAGCACGCTTTCCCTCTTGATGCTGTCTGGGCGCTTGGCCCCGCACCCGCCCTCGACGTCGCACACTTTTTTACGATGCTTGTTGCACAGCTTGGAAATCAACTCAAACCGCTTCATGCGCGAGTGTTTCTTGGACATGATGGCCTGCAATTCAGGACTGTTCTTGTCCAACAGCAACGCCGAGCACCTGAAGCACACGCACCTGAGCACCTTGCGCACGTACTCAAAGAACTGGACGTAGAATACGGGCTTCGCGAGATGGATGTGTCCGAAGTGACCCGGGCAAAAATTGTTGCGTTGCTCGCAGGTGTTGCACACTTTGTTGTTGTCGATGACACCCATGCGAGAGTCAAACAAGCCATTCTTGACTGGTTCGGTACCAATGTACGTCTCAGTGGTGAGGATCTCTGCGACAGAACGCTTCTCGATGTCCTTGGGGCTCAAGATACAGAACTGGATGCTCTTGACCGTATCGATGTCGTTATCATTGTCGTAAGCGAGTTCCTTGTATAACGACATCTCGCCGGTTTGTTTTAACCTTGAGAAATATTTGTGGATCAAATTTTTTAAGTGTGTTTACGCAGTGAATAATGAGCTAAAATGGATGGGCAGAGAGTTTGAGTACTCGACGATATGCCGGATGTTTTCAGATACGGCATTGTGTGTGGCCGCCAGCTCGACCAACCGCGACACTGCGTCTGTGTCGTGGTGGATCAAAAGCTTGATGAACACAACCTGCAGACCCTCGATGTCAGTTTCCATCGCGACTTTGTGCATGGCGGTCAAGATGTACCGTTGTTCCTCCAACGGAGGCACCAGCAACGTTTGCGCACAACTCAGGTCTTGTCGGTCGCAAAGGTACCTCGTGCACATTTCCACGTATTCCGGTAGCGCCACAGGCGCCGACGCATTCACTTTTACGCGCCTGCTGGGACGCACTTTGAAAGTCCTCAGAGCGAGCATTGTGCCTTTTAGACTACAACGGGCTTAAGTTGTTTGTCAACGGCAAAAGTGCGCCATCCTTCAAACACGTGTATCGGTGTGGCACCTCCTCCATCGCCATCCAAGTCCAACTTTGACGGCGTCAGCCTTTGGTTTTTGTTGGCGACAGCAGCCATGATCGCAAAGCTGCTGTTCCCAGCCAACAACATCGGTGCACTCACCATTCGGAAAAAGTCGTCGTCAGGACTACCCGCGTCGATTGTAACGACCGGACATTGCTCCCCGAGGAGGCGCACGAGCCTTTCCAAGCACAATCTACTCTCGCACCGCAGCCACTCGTTGGTAAGGTGTTGCATGCCGCCGGACAAAACCTCGATCCTGTCGGGTGTGGTGGTGAACAACTTGATCGCCCCGACCAGGTCTTCAATGGCCAACATTTTCTTGTGGTTCAAGTAATCTCCAATGCGATAATGCACGACGCAAGTCCGGTCTGTGCTAGGCCTTGGAAGTAGCGGTCTGAAGCTTGTGATGGCGTGCCTCAAACTCTCTGTAAAATGCGGATGCAAATCGATCAAGTTTTGGTAATGCATCCACCACCAGTTGCGGAGTGTCTTGGAAAAGTGTAGTGGCAGCGAGGTCGGCATGAATTTTGGCCGATGCAAGCCGAGGTGTTCTCCGAGCGTGGATTTGGCATAGTTAAAATAGATCATGCGGGCGTCTCGAAACCGCCTTTGTTCGTCGAGGGGCATAAAAGCCTGCGCGTACCATGTATCTACCATGTTCCCAAGACGGTACACTGGAAAGTGGATGTCATACACGGCAGCGTCACACACCACAATACCCGTGCCCTGGTAATGTCCATACTTTGAAATGTCGCAATGTTGTTTGGCAATCCTGCTCCAAAACTGCATCGCATCCTGATCTTTGTTGATTCTGTGCGCTATGATAATCCCCTTGTACGCCAACGTAGACAAAAGCTGATCGATGACTTCTGTGCTCTCTACCACGACGACCGCAGCATCCTGGTGTTGTGACTGGAAACTCACAACGCGCACATTTGGATTGCAAGACCATGCAAGGGCAGTGGCCCCAAAATCCGCCGACCCAATGGCATCAACGACCTTTGACCCGGATGGAAGTTGCTTTGAAATGTGAGCGTACAAGCGGTACGGTTGAGTCCCAGGTTCTGCTAAAAAGACGCGTCTATCAACGCCGCTCCCCCGACCAACCCGCTCGTGGCATAACAGCTTTCTTTCCAAAGACTCTGTGATTTCAGATCCCATAAGTGAATCAAAGTGGATGGCAAGTACATTCTCCGGTAGCATTCTTGTAATGGTGGGCATTGAAAACATTTAAGCTCCGATTGGATTGTATCTGTATCTCCAACAAGAGTAAAACGAACAAAAATGTCCAAGCCTCCATCCTCAAAGGAATACAAGAAGTTGCTCTTGAGCACCTTGGAGGACATTGTCAAGAAAGCGGGCCCAGACGCAGACACTGACACGCAGACTGAGTCAACGACCCAACCCAAAAAGAGGGTCAAAATTGTCACCTCAAAGAAGCGCTCCGGCTCGGACTTTAACAATCCCGAGCTCAAGTATTACGACCCCACAGAAAAGTCGTTTTACAACAAGTTGACCGAGGATCAAAAGCGGCTCATCGCTGACCTAGAAGCAAGGATCAAGGACATGAATGAGGAAGACACTCCCCTCCGCTTCAAGATCCTTCTGTCCAACATCGACGAAAAGGTCAAGGCCATTGCTATCAAGAAGCTCAAGTATGTCTACGACATGGACGAGTCTTCGGCGGAACACTACAAGGTGTCAAATTGGATCGAGTCGTTGTGCAAGGTGCCCATTGGCAAGTACAAAAACCTGCCCATCACCAAGGCATCCTCTATCGACGACATTCGGAGCTTCATCAAGGGCGTCAAGAAAACGTTGGATGACACTGTGTACGGTCACACGGAGGCCAAGGACCACATCATCCGCCTCATCGCACAATGGATCTCCAACCCCGAGTCCAAGGGCCTCGTCATTGGCATCCACGGTGCGGCGGGCCTTGGCAAGACGTCACTGGTCAAGAATGGGATATGCAAAGCCCTGGGCTTGCCCTTTGCCTTTCTGGCCCTGGGAGGCGCATCCGATGGCGCGTTTTTGGACGGGCACTCCTACACGTACGAGGGTTCCACTTGGGGACGCATCGTCGACATTCTGATGAAGGCGCGATACATGAACCCTGTGTTGTACTTTGATGAGCTGGACAAGGTGAGTCTCACGTACAAGGGAGACGAGATCACAAACATCCTGATCCACCTGACAGATAGCACGCAAAACGACAAGTTTCAAGACAAATATTTCTCAGACATAGATTTTGATTTATCGCGTTGTCTGATCATATTTTCATACAACGACGAATCTGTAATTTCTCCCATTCTCAAGGACCGCATGGTCAAGATCAAGACCGAGGGGTACAAAATCGATGAAAAAATCGTCATTGCGCAACAGTATCTCATCCCTGAACTGTTGGATCAGTTCAAGCTGAGCGAAAAGGACATTATCGTCACAAAAGACACCCTGCGCTACATGATTGCCAACCGCGTCGAGGAGGAGCAAGGCGTCCGCAACCTCAAGCGCGGGTTGGAATGCATCCTCAGCAACCTCAACCTCAATCTGTTGCTGAGCCCCGACGAGGTCACGCTACCTATCACCATTGATGAGGCCATCATCAATAAGTACATTAAAAAACAGATTGAGAGCCGCAATCACGCCGCTATGTACACTTGACCTTACCCTGCCCCGCCTTCAGCGGCATTTGTCTCTTTTTGCTTTCCACAGCAACGGGCGAACCTCGCATTTGAAAGCCACTTGAACGTCTCCCCGGTACTTTTGCTTCAACATGTCACGGTCAATACAAATCGTGACATTGTCGTTTGTTACATCCAAGGCCGTAGGACAAGGCGCCTCCAGCTTGCGGCGCTTTGAGGCTTCTTGCAGTTCTGCCAAAAGATCGCAGCCTAGCGGGGCATGGAGCACGAGACAGCTAGCCATCACAGATACTGACTACGCAAGTCCTTATATATATACAACACCGTACTTTTTGTTGAAGTCTGCCAGCGTAATGATGGTCTTCACGCCTATATCGCGGGCTTTTTGTACCTTGGGTGTGTCTGGGTCTTTGCAGATCACGATGTCCACATTCTTGCTGAGAGAGCTCTTGATCACGCCCCCGCGTGCCAAGATGAATGCCTCCGCGTCTTTGCTCCGGACGCCCGTAAACAAGAATGCGGATCCCTCAAAGATTTGCTCATTCTGCTTTGCCTTTTTCGCGGCAGTCGGCGCCGCCGTTGCACTTGTTTTGATGTAGCGCCCAAGCCCGTTATCCTTGGCAAAGGCGCGCCACATCCCCAAGCCCTCGATGAAGCGCGCAGAGGTTTTTGCCTCAAACCCGGGGAGGGCGGTGAGTTGTTCAAACGTGGGGGCAAATTTGTCGTCTGTGATGATGCCTGGAAACTGCTGCGCCACCTGCGCGATTCGTGTGGTGCCAATGCCGCGACCAAATGCGTTGCTTGCCCCCATTAACACCACCGGGTCTATTTCTGCAAATCGTTCTTTGATGGCGTTCACCACGTTGCGCGCCGACTTTTCTTTGAACCCGTCAATACGCAGCAGGGCGTCGGCGTCTACGGTCAGCACCTTGCCAACAGTGTCGATGCCCGCATCATACAGCCGCTTGAGCGTGCCCGTGCTGAGTCCAGCTACCTTGACCTTTGAGAAGAAGTACTCGACGTTCTTGAATGCGACAATGTGTGCTGCACTGCTGTTGGATACTACGAGGTCCACGCGCGATTCATTCCACTTGTATGCAGCTTGTTGTGGCATGCTCGGCTCCTCCGCGCGCTCGAGAACGGAGGTGATCGCCGGGATGACGTCACCACTTCGTGTGACGATGATCCGCGCCCCCGGCCCGATGCCGTTGTCCACAATGAACCGCGCGTTGTTGCCTGTCGCACGCTTCACCGTGACACCCCCAATGTGCACGCCGTCGAACAGCACCACGGGCTTGAAGAAGCCGTCTTTGCTGATGTTCCACTCAACGTCGAGCACGACCACCTCGGCACTGTTCATGGTAGCAATGGATTTGAACGCAAAGGCGTGCTTTGGGTTTTCGCCCGCGACCCTAGGGTAGCCAGTGGCGTCGTGCACGATGACGATGCCGTCCACCTCAAAGGGCGAGCGCTTCCGCCTGTCCACGAGTAGCTCCGACAGCGCCGACATCGTGACGTCCTTGACCGGCATGACACGGTGCCAAGCAACTTCAAAGCCGTTCTGCTTCAAAAACGCAATTGCCTTGGAAGGTTGTAACAACTCTGGTGCCACGAGCTCGTACGCGACGAAGCGAATCAGGCGGGCCACCTTGATGTCTGGCTTTTTGGCATTGATCACCCCCGCTACGGTGTTGCGGCCATTCTTGCCAAGATCCTCGTCAAAGTCGTCGCGCGTTAGGATGAGCTCTCCCCTGACCGTGAACTCGCCTGTGTGGGTCTCCAACACATTCTTGGGCAAGCCGCGAATGAAAGGGATCAGATGCGATGCGTCTTGGCCTTCCACCCCATTCCCACGCGTGTACAGCTTTGCCACCCCTCTGCAAACAAACAACAGAGCGCTGATGCCGTCAAGCTTGTCGCTCACAACAACATCGCCGGCAGAGTACTTGCGCAGCCACTTTTCTAATTCCTTGTCATCATTTTTGATCTTGTCCATGCTGCCCATCCAATAGGGCAGTTTGACCTTGCGATCTTGCACCGCCGCACCAACAGTCTTGAGGATGGGATGATCCGGATCCCGGCGGCGGAGAGCCTCCTTGATTTCGTCAAACATCTGGTCGCTGAACAGCGGTTCCCCTTTGTTGAAGTAGCGGTGATTCGCCTCTTGAATGACATCGGCAATCTCGTCCGTGCTCAAGCGCCCCAAGGCAGTTACTGGGCTGCTCTTGATTGCCTTGACAACCGCCGCCGTGACCTTCATTTAGTGATATAAACACAAGTTTTTCCAGTTAAGTAACTATGACAGCGTCACGCACGTGGCAAACCTCTACCTCGCCGGTGGCGCTGTATGCCTTGCGACTTTACATTTGCATCCTCAAGCTCCTCGAGTTTCTTTGGACCTCCGTGTACTCGGCTTACCTTTGGTCCGCAGGTACTGTGCTGGACGGCGAAGTGACCGATGTGTACTTTTACAACTTTGACACACAAAATCGCCAGGTCGTGTATACACACTCGAATCCAGTGTGGGTGGTGTACCTGATGTTTCTGAAATTCGTGATGCATGCAAGCATCGAGGACATCGTCAATCCTGGCGTGCGTGTGTTGCCCTTTGGCAGGGGCATCTTTGAAATCAACTTTTTCCAAAAGGGCAACGGTTGGCTCCGGGTGTTTTCGCGCGAGTACACTGAAGACCCTCCTGCCACCCAAAAGGTGGGCACATACCTCTATGCCAGTGTGAATAGCTCGCTCGTCGTGACGAGCTTCATCAACAAAAACATGTCGTCTTTCAACAAGCAAAATGCATTCAGCGCAGACGACATCGTGAGACTGTGTTACATCCTGTTGGGGAAGCTTTTGCCAACCGACTACGACGATTTCGAGCCGACTCCAAGCCGGCTGTACCTCATTGAGGACGAAACTCTCAATGAAATCTCTTACGAGGGGGAGCAACCCGTGGTGTTGTTGGCTTAAAGAAAAAAACTTGGTTAGAATCATGTGCGAAGAGACGTTTCTCAACGACATTTGGACACATTACTTCCATGATCCAAACAACCCAGATTGGACGACCGGAAGTTACATACGCCTCAACGACATCAGCACGGTGAAGGACATGTGGAGCTCGCTCAAGGCAACGCAAGACAAGTTGAAAGGCGGCATGTTTTTTATTATGCGCGCGGACACCTTTCCGTGTTGGGATGACAAGTCCAACATCAATGGTGGGTGCTTGTCCATGAAGGTTCTCAAGGAGAATCTCGAGGAGTTTTGGGAAAAGTTGTGCGCGCGCTTGCTAGGAGAGTCTCTGCTCGCCCCCGAACACCGGACGGCGTGGAGCAACGTCAATGGCATCTCCACGAGCCCAAAGCGCTACTTTAGCGTGGTCAAGGTGTGGTTGCGCACGACTGACTTTGACAACAAGAAAATGTTCCAAATACCCCCCAAGTACTACGGCGACGTCATCTTCAGGGATAGCCAAGACATGATCAAGAAAAACAACGAGGCATGAGGTCCAACCGGGCCGGTCAAGACACTTCTTTTTGTACTTTTGCGTGCGTGTTTGTGTATACGCACGCACCGCCAAGTAATAAAGTTAATTACACGAAATGAATTGATGCGACGGCACCTAGAACTTATTTGCGAGGAGGACGTCGTCGAGCTTGAAGACCCCGAACTTCTTCCTGCGCATGACCTTGGTAATGATGCGCTGCATGTCCTTCTGTGCAACCTTGAGCGCTTCCAAAAACACCTGCAACACCACGCTGTTGGGGGCGATCACCTTTTCGCCGACCGAGTCAGCCGTGTGCACAACGAATTTGAAATCTTCAGCGGAGTCGCGCCAAAACCCTGAATCAGCGTCTCCGATGACCAAGGCGTGGTCCGCGCCCCTGTGCACTATGAAGTGCTTCACCGCAAAGCTGGTAGCGAGACCCTTAGAGCCGCCGTAGTACGTCCTGAACACCAGCTCGAGCTTGTCGAAGCCGAGAACTACAGCGTCATCGGGCTTGAGGGTGAAGATGAAGTGGTGCGTGCCGAGCAGGTAGTTGGTCTTGGGGTTGGGTTTGAGGTCGCTCGCCGTCATGGCCAAGATCACGTCGTCGCGCATCGGGACCTGCCTTGCACACACATTCATTTCGACAAACTTGTGCTCGAACACGGCCTCGTTGATGATGGTCTCGGCATAACTCGGAGGCTTGAGGGGAGCCACCACAGGCTCGCGTGAAGGCTCAACGGCCTCCATGACACCGTACTGCCTGCCGGAGCGGGTAGTGGGCATCTTGCTTGCTTGTGTTCTTGTTTGGTCTTTGGCGCGATTGTGTTGGTTGGTTGGTTGGCGGGTAAAACCTTGGAGTTTCAAATTTTCGGACAACATTCCCGAAATTAAAGAAAAAATAGTGTCTAGTTTTGGATGGTGGGGCTCAGGCAAAGTTTCAGCTCTCCCAAGCTGGCCACCAAAAACTTTGCAATCAGTGGGTAATCATTCTTAAGGTAAAGCTCCACCGTGTTGCACAAGTTGGTGCACTTGGTGAACAAGACCAGGTACTTTAGACTGAACACGCCCTGCACAATCTCGCCATTGTTTTTGTTCGTGATGGTGTTGATGCCCTCGTGGTCCGACAACACCGTCTCTTGACTGCAGTAATCCCCCTTGCAAGAAAAGATGAGCTGGTTGTTGATGTTTTTGATCTCTACCTGGTCTGCAATGTTGTGGCAATCCCTGCAGATTTTTTGAAAGTCGGAGGATGGCAAGGTGATGACGCTGTTGAACTCCGCAGGGTCCACCGTGATCTTGGGATTGTCCAGGTCCAGCAAATTCAGCTTGAAGGTCGTGCGGCTGTTTTTCTCTACGTTCTCGCACTTGATGCCCAGTTGATTAAAGTTGTTTTCGTCGACAAAGAGCGTGAGCGTATCATTACTGTTTAGCGTTTTGATGAGCTTGTGGAAGTTGATCATATTCACACCCACGACCAGCTTTGACTTGCAATAGTAGTACTCAAACTTGTTGGCGTCGAGCTTCAAATGAACGAGTACGATGTGGCTGGTGTCCATGGCCACAATCTTCATGCCCGTCTCGTCAAACTCAATGCACGTGTCTGTGAGCAGCTCTTTTGCGGCCTCCACCAGCGTCTTAAAGGCGGCGCTTTGGACCGTGCGTACCTCCAAGACGTACGTCATCCTTTTGTGGTATGTTTTTGATGCAGGGTGCTTAAATGGTTTGTGGTTTTATAGTAAAGGCCATGTGCTTTTCCGCCGGGGCTTCGCAAGCGGGTTTCTTGGCAAGTGTCATTGGCTCCTTGGTGCTCGCGCCCCTGGACCCCGCACTGGCGATCTTCTTTGGCTTTGTCGGGCTCATGCAATTGTATGACTACATCTTTTGGACCAACCCACCCTCTTCGCAAATCAATCAAGTCACGACAAAGCTGGCCATGGTGACCAACCACTTGCAACCCATTGTCTTGACCATGGTCATAGCTCTCTTCAAGGGGCCGCCGCAGCCCTTGACACTCGTGACAACACTTGCCTATGCTGCAACTGCTGCGGTGTACACGACCATCCATTGGGACAGCGTGCGTTATACCACCGTCGTTGAAAAGACGAACCCAAGCTTGTACTGGGCTTGGAATGACCGTCCCGGCAATGAACTGTTGTACCTCCTCTTCTTGGCTTCATTTACGGTCACATTCATGCAAGGATATCATTCTCCCCTCAACGGCGTCCTGGCTGGGCTGTCATTGTCTACCTTTGCTGCCGCTTGGTTCAAATACCAAGGCTATGCCGCGGTTGGCCGTTTTTGGTGCTACTTTGCGGCATTTGTACCTCTGGGCATTGCTGCACTCTTAACATTTTGATCATGATGCATAAAAAAACCCCCATGTAAAATAAAATGGTGCAAGCTTACTTGATCGCAATCATTGTCATTTGCTCATCATTAGTGCTTGCGATGTTGTACGCTTTCTTATCCACCAACAACCGTACGGAGAACTACTATGCTCCTGCAACAACAGTGATTGATGGCAAAGAATACGCTATTTGCATGAACAAAGTAGACACCAACGTGCCAATTGACGGTTTTGGCCGGCGCTGGGGGTGGGAGAATGAAAAGTCGTGTGTTGAGTATGTAAACAAACGCCCGGCACCACAATCAAAGCCGCAATCAAAGCCACAATCAAAGCCGCAATCAAAGCCACAATCGAATCCGGCAACTACCGTGGTTGACGGTGAGGTATACGCCATTTGCAAAAACAAGGTGGACACGAGCGTGCCGATTGACGGTTTTGGCAGGCGTTGGGGATGGGAGAATGGAAAGTCGTGTGTTGAGTATGTAAAGGTTGCCCCACAGTCTCAACCAAAAGTCACAGCTCAACCAAGGTCGCGTACTAACATAGACAATGCAAGGAAGGAAAGCTCAAAATCCAAAAGCTGTTACGGTGCACGACCCGTGGATGATTGCAATACTTGTGATGACGTCATCAAAGCGTATAAAGCCCGTAATTGGTCCTTCAACACCGCAAATTTTGAGCAATGCAAAAAAACGGCTCCCCGCAGTGCACCGACCTCCAACCAGTCACAACACGCCAAACCACCACAGTGGGCTCCCCTTCCAGAGAGTCGCCCAGTCGAACGCGTAGCGACGGGTGGCGGAAGTTGTTACGGTGCACGACCCGTGGATGATTGCAAGACTTGTGATGACGTCATCAAAGCGTATAAAGCTCGTAATTGGTCCTTCAACATCGCTGATTTTGAGCAATGCAAAGGCAGGGTACCCCGCAGTGCACCAACATCCAATTATTCTGAACCTGCCAAGCCACCACAGTGGGCTCCCCTTCCAGAGAGTCGCCCAGTCGAACGCGTAGCGACGGGTGGCGGAAGTTGTT
>JACCDY010279081.1_pt1 | contig 13214 bp, 12 predicted proteins | sample 7446391 | NCBI WGS metagenome assembly JACCDY01 (sample SAMN15323451, study PRJNA562643) | freshwater metagenome | isolation source: river surface water | place: USA:Blue River Watershed | collected 2017-08-18 | reverse complement strand
TCCGGGCTGACCGTCCCCCGACCATCGGCAAGCACTCCGTGAAGCTGCAGCCAATGCTTCAGCCGGCGAGCCGGACTCAGCAAGGTTTCCTGGGCTGACTTCAGTGCGGCGAACGCCTGTTCACTACCCCCCGCATCCGGGTGCGCCGACTTGCCGGCTTCACGAAAGGCCGCCTGCACTTCATCGCGCCCGATCACCAGTCGGCGGGCCAATCCGAGGATCGCATAGGCATCATCCATGGCGACCAGCGTGCGGATTCAAAGCGGCAGATCGTAGCTGCGGCCGCCCACACCTTCATACCAGCGGATGTAGGCGAGATTGACCATCGAATAGCCGCCCGGCGTCGGGTAGTTGCCGGTGAAATACCAATCGCCACTATCGCCACGGATCGAGGCGTGCAGGTTGGCGATCGTCTGGAAGATCACTTCGACCTCGCCGCTCCAATCGATATTCTCGGGATAGACCATGCGGCTGATCTCCGCGGAAATCTCCTCGTCACTGAATGCCTCATACACGCGTTGCACGGGATTGCGCCGCTCACCGACCGGCCGTTTCAATTCCTCGCGACAGGCGTCGTAAATCTCATCCAGCAGGTGCTGCCGCCCCGCCTTGCGATGCAATGCCACCGCCGCCTGGAAGGCGATGAACTTACCCAGCTCGGACATGTCGATGCCATAGCAGTCGGGGTAGCGGATCTGCGGCGCGGTCGAGCAAATCACGATCTTCGAAGGATGCGTGCGGGCCAGAATCTTGAGGATCGATTTCTTGAGGGTGGTGCCGCGAACGATCGAATCATCCAAAGCCACCAGGTGATCCCCCGGCTTCACCACTCCATAAGTGATATCATAGACGTGCGACACCAGTTGATCGCGCCCCTTCTCCTGGGTGATGAAGGTGCGCATCTTGATGTCCTTGTGCGCGACTTTCTCGCCGACCGGCCAGTTGCGCATGATCAACTCGTCAACCCGCTCCGGAGTCAGTTCGCCCTTCGCCGCGGATTCGAGGATCTGTTCGCGGACTTCGCGACGGCGATGCATCCGCAGGCCGTCCATCAACCCCTGATACGCCACTTCCGCGGTGTTGGGAATGAAGGAAAACACGGTCTTCTCAAATGCACCGTTGATCGATTTCACCACCTGCGGCACCAGCGCCGCACCCATCGCCTTGCGCTCCTTGTAGATCTGCGGGTCGTTGCCACGCGAGAAGTAGATCTTCTCGAACGAACATGGAGTGTATTTCTGCGGCGCGGCAAAAGCGGTGTCGGACATCGTGCCATCCGACTTGATGGTCATCATCGATCCGGGATCGAGCGCCTTGACCTCATCCTGCTCGGCTTCGAACACGGTCATCAACGGCACCCGCTCGGAGGCAAAGGCGATCACCTCGTCGGTAATCAGCACGTGACAGGGACGGATGCCGCGCGGATCGCGCATCACGAACATGTCGCCGTTGCCGATCGCACCACAGATCGCATAACCGCCGTCCCAAGAGGCGGCGGATTCGGAAACCAAACGCGGAATGTCGAGAGCTTCGGAAATGTGCTTGGGAATCTCATTCCCGGGAACCCCACGGTCGCGCAACTGGTGGTAAAGCTCGGTGTGCGCCTCGTCGAGATGGTAGCCGATCTCCTCGAGCACCGTCTGCGTGTCGGTGCCGAACACCGGATGCTGACCGCGATTGATCAGCACCTGGTTCAACTCGGCCGCATTGGTCATGTTGAAATTACCCATCACCATCAGCGTGCGGGTCGGCCAGTTGCTGCGGCGCAGATACGGGTGGCAGCCACCCTCATCGAATTCGCCGGACGTGCCGTAGCGCAGGTGACCGAGCAGGATCTCGCCACCAAAATCGAATTTCGCCTTCACGCTTTCCGGATCCGCGCTGTCCATCAGACCCTTGCGGGACATCTTGTAGAAATCCTTGATCTCCTTGCGGAAGATCTGCGCCAACGCATCCTTCTGGATGCCGCGGCGACGATGGATGTATGGCTGACCAAGCGGCATGTTCAGCTTCACACAACCGATACCGGTGCCGTCCTGACCCCGGTTGTGCTGCTTCTCCATCAGCAGGAACAGCTTGTTGAGCCCCCACAGGCAGGTGCCGTAGCGGTCGTAGTAGTAGGCGAGTGGCTTGCGCAGACGCACGGCAGCGATGCCGCATTCGTGTTTGAGGAAGTCGCTCATGTATTCAGGGGGGACTACTCTGTCATTCGCCGGCAACCCGGACGCGGACACCCTGCTCGGGCACCATGCGTCCGATCACCACGCCGCCAGGACCCACCTTGAGGGCGGCCTCGACATCGGCTTCGGCAACGATGTTGACCCAACCAATGCCCATGTTGAAGGTGTGGAAACGATCCTCGGCATCGACGTGGGCGAAGAGCTTCTCGGCGCCCGGCATCTGCCACTTCGGAATCTCGAGATCCGCACCCATTCCGACGAACAGGCGCTCCAGATTCTCAGGCAGGCCGCCACCGGTGATGTGCGCCATTGCCTTGGGCTTCACACCGGCTTGTTTCAAACCGCGGGTGACGTCATGATAAAGCCGGGTCGGTTTCATCCAGGCCGCCAATTCATCGGCGCTCACCTCACCCGGATAATCACGCAGCACCCGACGCACCAAGGACCAGCCGTTGGCATGAATGCTGTCGGAAGCATAACCGATGAGCACGTCACCGACCGCCACGGTCGTCGGATCGATCAGATCGGGCTTCTCGGCACAACCGATGCAGAATCCGGACAACTCGACCACATCCACCGGCACGATGCCCGGCATCTCAGCCGTCTCACCACCCGCGAGAATGCAATCACAGGCCGCCAGATAATCCGCCATGCCGGCGATCAGGCGCGTGATCTTGTCGTCATCCAGTGCCGCGATGCCGATGTAGTCGAGGAACAACAACGGATCACCACCGGTGGTCAGGATGTCGTTCACGCTCATCGCCACGAGATCCTTGCCGGCGGTTTCGAGCAGATCGTGTTCGAGCAACAATTCCAGCTTGGTTCCAACACCATCGCAACCGGTCATGATGACCGGCTCCTTGTAGGCGCTCAGATCGTAACACGCAGCAAACAGTCCAAAAGCGCCCCAGAGTTTCCGGGTCTGTTGGGTGCGCTGCACATGCGACTTGATGTCGCCCACCAGAGCGGCCGCTTTACGCGTGTCCACCCCTGCCTGCTGGTATGTCAATTTGCCCGCCATAGATCGCGCCCGAGGTTCTACATGCCCCACTAGGCCCGTCACGCAGAAAAACCCCCGCGAGGCAAAAATCGCCCGCGACCTGCAAGACCCGGTGACCATCATTTCCAGAAGTCTCCGCACAAGCCCGCTTGACACCCTCGGTGACAGTGCGTCGAATCGCTCCAACAAGATGCCAAACGAGCCATCGAGCGCGATCATTGTCGGCGGAGGAGTAATTGGTCTGTTTTCTGCACTGGAAATCCTCAAAAGCGGCGTCGACGTCACCATTCTTGAAGCCGAACCCGCCGACGGCAACAACTGCTCGCTTGGCAACGCGGGCATGATCGTTCCCAGCCACTTCATCCCGCTGGCCGCACCCGGTGTGCTCAGCAAGGGACTGCTCTGGATGCTCGACCGCGAAAGCCCTTTCTACGTCAAGCCGCGCATCTCTCTGGAACTCGCCCGCTGGGGATGGTGGTTCTGCCTGCACGCCAACGCCCGCCACGTGGCCGCCTCACGGGATCTGCTTTGCCGGCTCAATCTGGAAAGCCGCAGTTTATTCGGCAAACTCGCCGAAGAAGGTGACTTCGGATGGACGACCCGCGGCCTGCTGATGCTCTGCGAAAGCACCAAGGCGCTCGAAGAGGAAGCCGAGATCGCTCACCAAGCCTGCGAATTGGGATTGAATGCGAAAGTACTCGATCCCGCTGCTGCAGCAAACATCGATCCCGATATCGAAATGAAGATCGCCGGCGCGATCCACTTCGGCGATGACGCCCATCTCGACCCCGGCCGCCTGATCGAATTCCTGCGCACGAAGATCCAACAACTCGGCGGCCGCATCATCTACGATTCACCGGTCGAACGGATCGAAACCCAAGCTGGCAAAGTGACGGCAGTGACCAGCCCCAAAGGCCGCTTCAGCGCCGACCAGTTCATCATCGCCGGCGGCTCCTGGAGTCCCGGGCTGCTGCGCCAGACCGGTTTGCGGATCCCGCTACAAGCCGGCAAGGGCTACTCCTTGACCCTGCCGGATCCGGTGCAAGTCCCCCGACTGTGCTCGATCCTCACCGAAGCCAAGGTCGCCGTCACCCCGATCGGCAGGCAACTGCGCTTCGCCGGCACCATGGAAATCGGCGGCATCAATCAACAGATCGACCCGCGCCGGGTCAAAGGCATTATCAAGGCCGCCTGCCGCTACTTCCCCCGCTTCAAGGAGACGGATTTTGACCACATCAAGGTCTGGTCCGGCCTGCGCCCGGTCTCCCCGGATGGTCTGCCCTACCTCGGCAAATCTCCAAACTTCGACAACCTGACGATTGCCACCGGCCACGCGATGATGGGCCTCAGCTTGGCCCCGGTCACCGGCAAGCTGGTGTCCGAACTGCTCCGCGGACAAGCGGACCCAAATACCCTCACCGCCCTGCGCCCGGATCGTTTCAGCTGATTTTTTCCTGCATGCGCGTCATCGATTCCCACACCATCGGCGAACCCACCCGCATCATCGTCGACGGCGGCCCCGACCTCGGCAATGGCCCGCTCGCCGAACGTGCCCGCCTCCTGCAACTGCATCACGATCATGTCCGCCGCGCCGTTTGCCTCGAACCCCGCGGCCACGAAGCCATGGTCGGCGGATTGCTCGGCGAAGCCCATGACCCGGACTGCCACTGCAGCATCATCTTCTTCAACAATTCCGGCAATCTGGGCATGTGCATCCATGGCACGATCGGTTTGGTCGCCACCCTCAAGCACCTCGGACGCCTTCCCGATGGACCCTGCCGCATCGAAACTCCGGTCGGCATCGTCGAAGCCCGGCATGATGCCTCCGGCCTCACTGCCGTCACCAACGTGCCGAGCTACCGCCATCAAACCCAAGTCAGCATCGACCTGCCTGGCTGGGGGCCAGTGACAGGTGACGTGGCATGGGGCGGCAACTGGTTCTTCCTCATCGACGCTCAGGGTCCCCAACTCTCGGAATCCGCGATCGGAGAGCTGACCGCATTCGGCAACCAAGTTCGCAAGTCATTGGTGGACAACGGAATAAGAGGAAATGACGGCGCCGAAGTCGACCACGTCGAGATCTTCCGGCCACCCAGCAACCCGCAATTGGCCGACAGCCGCAACTTCGTGCTTTGCCCCGGCGGCGCCTATGACCGCTCACCCTGCGGCACTGGCGTCAGCGCCAAACTCGCCTGCCTCGCCGCCTCCGGCAAACTGGCCCCCGACCAAATCTGGCGCCAAGCCAGCATCCTCAACCAAGTCTTCGAAGGCTCCTACCAGTGGCTCGACGAGTCCAGAATCCTCCCCACCGTCCGCGGCCAAGCCTGGATTCTCGGGGAATCGACCTACCACTTCGACCCCAGCGACCCGTTCCGTTACGGGTTCTAAACTGGCCAACCAGCATGCCAGCTGACACCAGGCCCAAAGGCCCCCGTCGGCCCACGAGGCCCATACCAAAATCCCCACAAACAAAGATTCAGGGGACTGTCGCTGGTGCTTAATGAGGCTCGCCCGAGCCTCATGGATTAAAAATTAAGATTTGTTAAAAATTTATTGCTGCGGCCTATAATTTTTAATAAATCCGTGCCGGCTCGGGCGGCGTTGACCATCAATTTCGCCTGATCTTACCAAAAAATTAGCGATCTTCTGGTTTGTCCCACCCATGAAATCAGCTGCAAGTCCAAGCATTCACCTGCAATCCGGTTTGGAAATCGGCTATGGCAAAGCCATCGCCCGATTCCAGGACGCCGTGGAATTGACCGGCGGCACCCATTTCCTGTTGGCGCGCAATGGCCGCGGCAAAACCACCCTGCTGCGCACTCTGGCCGGCACGCTCAAACCGGTCGCTGGAGGCTTCAGCACCAAGGGCTTCATGCAATACCTGCCTGAGGATTTGCGCTTCGATCTGGAAATCACCCCGGCGATGATCTTCCGCATGCTGCTGCCCAAGGCACGCCTCGAGGAAGCACTGAAACTGGCGGCCAGCATCGAATTGGACACGAAAAAACCCTACGGCCGCCTGTCCACCGGCAATCGGCGCAAAACCAACCTCATCACCGCGGAGTTCTCCGTCAAACCGGAACAAGGCAACATCCTGCTGCTCGACGAACCCTTCAGCGGCCTCGACGCCTTCGCCCGCCAGGCCTTCGAGGAAATCTGGAAACAGTCCGCCGGCAACGTGCTGCGACTGGTCAGCTGCCACCCCGATTACGATAGCATGGAAATGCCCAGCGCCTTGCTGATCGAAGGCCACTCGGCCCGCCACCTGACCAGCGAGGATCAAACCTGGAGCTCGCTGAAATCCCTTCTGAACTGACCATGAGACTTTTCAGACTGACTGCCGCCACCATCCTGCAACGCAAGGCCTGGGCGATCTGCGCCTTTGCCCTGCTGGTGCTGCCATTCGGCCTGCCACTGATCTCCAGCGCCACCGAACGTCCTCTGCTGCTGCAGCCCGCCAGAGTACAGACCGCTTGGGACACCCTTTGGATTTGCTGCTTGATCTGGGGCCTGTTCACCGCCGCCAAGGAGGGTGAAAACAATGCCAAGTCAGGCATCGGCGAATACTTCCAGACCACCGGCATGTCCCCCACCCGGCAACTCGCTGAAATCTGGCTGGCCGTCTTCATTTACATCGCCCCGATGGTGCTGATCACCGCAGCGCTCTGCCAATTCACCGCCGCCCCCGCACACCCCGAGGAGCGATCCTGGTGGTGGCTGCTCAACTTCCAATACAGCTGCCTGATCCTGCTGGTCGTCTCGCCGTTGCTTGCACTGGCCGCGGCCATCTCGTCGCGCTTCGGCGGCATCAGCGGCTTTTGTGTGACTCTACTGTTAGCCCTCTACGGCCTCTATGGCGTCGGCTACCTGGACAACATGATCAAGATCGAGGAAAACCCGATCTTCAAGTCATTGCTGCTGGCGTCCCCCCAATACCGCTTCGCCGATCTGGCCCAGCGGATGTATTTCAAAAGCGGTGCCCTCAGCGCCGATGCCTTCGGCACCATGCTGGTGTATTTCATCTCACTGGGCCTGATCCTTGCCGGCCTTTCGCGCCTTTGTTTCCGCACCAAAGCCCCTCTCTGATCCGATGTCCCTCAATCGCTCCACCATCAGCAGCCTTTGCCTCATCGGCCTTGGCTTGCTCATGGCTGCATGGAGCGGCAACAGGCTGCTGGACCGACCTGAGTGGCGGTCACCTCTCAACCCCTTGGGCATCAACCGCAGCCCCTACGGCGAGGTCTTCGCGATGGCCATGCAAGGGCCCATCGACACCGAATTCCATGTCGGCATGTTCGGCGCCACAGCCGAGGAAGCCGCCCTTCGACTGCGCCAGCATCACCACTCGCGAGGCGAAGCCACAGCTGAATCCCTCTCCGAAACCCTCGAAAAAGCGGAAGCCGCCTGCCAAGCCCGGCCATGGAACCCAAGCGCCCGTCTGGAAGCCATGATCGCCCGCATGCAGGTGGGACATAGCTCCAGGACCAACCCCCGCATCGCCAGCAAGGCACTGCGGGCCTTCCTCAGGGATCAGGCCGAGGACAAGCTGCGTTTCGCCTACCAACTCGATCCTGCCCACTACGCCAACTACAACGCCCTGCATTTCTTCCTGACCGAGGGGATCTCCACCCACCCGGAATCGGCAGCCTCAGTCATGCAGTTGGCCCGGGAGACCATCGACTACTGCCGCACGCAACAGGATGACCCCCGCCCAGCCCTGACCGCCGCGGCTGCCTGCACCAACGCCCTGCACCTGCTTTTCGCCGAGCACCGGAAGTCCCCACAACCCGGGCAGGTCGAGCAAATGCACGCCTACCTCAAGGAGCTGGATGCACTCATCGCCACCTACCACCGGATCTCGGCGGAATGGGACCAAAACCAGTCCTGGCAGCGGCTTTCCAGCCAGCGGATCGACGAATGCCAAAGCCGCATCACCTTCATCTCGAACATCCGAAATGCAGCGGAAACCACCATCCGGAACATTGAAAATAAATCTTGAACTTGGCACCGCAACCCGCATCATAAGCTATCTGTATCCCTTTAATGTCCTCAAGCACTGAAAACCTCCTGGAACCACCTCCTCTACCCGGGGAACCGCCGGCCCTTTCGCCTGCGCGTTTCTCTCCGGGAATGAGTGGTCAGGACTTGCTTGGAATGATCTTCCGCAAATGCCGGGAGCTCAAAGTATCGGACATCCAGATGCGCGCCTCGCGACCGGTTTACATCCACACCAATCGTGGGATGGAAAAAATGGAAAGCCTCGGCATCCTCACCCCTGCCCACATGGATGAGATCCTCAAGGAGCTCATCGCCAACCGCGAAAGCGGCAGTCACGGCTTCGGTCAGGAACAGTCGATGGATGAACGCGTCGAGGACAAGATCAACATGGCCATCGCGCAGTTTGCAGAAACCCGCGTCGCCGACTTCTCCTGCGATGGCGTGCCGATGGGCAACAACGGCGAACGCTCGGGACGCCTGCGGATTCAGGCCCACCTCAGCTCATCCGGCCTCGGCGTCACCTGCCGTATCCTCAACGACTACATTCCTGAACTCGAGTCGTTAGGCATCGACCCCGACACCACCACCACACTCCGCCAAGCCGTGCTGCGCCGCGCCGGCCTCTGCTTGGTCACCGGCCCTACCGGCTCCGGTAAATCCACTTCGCTCGCCTCCCTGATCGACTGGGTGCGCCGCAACCACGCCAAACACATCGTCACCGTCGAGGATCCCATCGAATACCAATATCCGGATGACATGGATGATCCGGAATATCCCGGCCACCGCATCGCCTCCCCCAGCATCGTCACCCAACAGGAAGTCGGCCGCGACGTGCACTCCTACCGCCAAGGCCTCAAGGATGTGCTGCGGAAAGCACCCCACATCATTCTGCTCGGTGAGATCCGCGACCGCGAAGCGATGGAAACCTGCATGGAAGCCGCACAGACCGGCCACTTGGTGCTCTCCACCCTGCACACCACCGGCGCGGTCAAAACCATCGGCCGTATCCTCGAAATGTATCCCCGCGAAAGCCACAGCTCGGTGCTCAGCCGGCTTTCCGAAATCCTCATCTTCATCCATTCGCAAGGTCTGCTCAACGGCATCCATCGCCGCGTGCTCACCTACGAGTTCCTGCAGAACAACGATGATGCCGTCGCCAGCGCCATCGCCAACTACGACGGCGGCGCCCGCTCACTCGAGGACGTCATCCGCCGCGCCGGCAACATCGAATGGGATTCCAATCTCCGCCGCCTGGTCAATCAGGGCCTCATCAGCCCCGAGACCTACGTCAACGCACGCATGAACCGAGCCGAAGACGTCGACCTCTAACCCTTTCCGGGCCCCCAACCCGGGAATCCGCTGAACACCCCCGTTCCGCGCTCCCGAGCTGACCCGATCCGACAAAGACAAAAAACCAAAAAACCACAATAGAATATGAAACTGAACAATACCCAAACCCTGAATCGCAAAGCTGGTATGACCCTGCTCGAATTGACGGTCGTCATTCTCGTTTTGCTCTCCCTGATCTCGATCCTTTTCGTGGGCGCCCGCGCCTGGAAGAAAGGTTCGGACCGTTCGGCCAACATCATGAACGCCCGCAACATCCAGCAGGCGGTTCGTGGTCACCAAAACATGCGCAACATGGACTTTGGTGATACTCTGGCATCTACCGTCATCGTCAGCGCCGACGGAACGACCGGTTACCTCAAGGAGCCCACCCCGCCGGCTGGCTTGGCAGACTACACCTACCTCGGCACCGTGCCGAACCAAGGCACGCTGTATGTGACCAACGCCCACCTCATCGGCGAATACGGCTTTGATGCCGCCACAGACTACGCCGACTGGTGATCAACTAGGTGGTGGCTCTTTCCCCAGAGTCACCCCATGATTCTGAGCGGCCCGCCCCTCGAAAGGCGGGCCGCTTCAATCACCAATCCCAGCCTAGCCAAGGCATACCTTCACCCTTACACCTTTCCTCCCTTGGCCACCAATTTCCACCATCCATCCCGACTGAACCCTTGGCAGCTATACCGCCAAGCCAGCTCCGTCCTCCGCAACACGTCGCGCGCCAAAAATCCTGCTTGGTATCAAAGCGCGCTTGAGCTCGACCTGCAGTTGCACATCCGCCCGGACGGCCCGTCGGTCTTCTGCGCCTATTTCAACCGCAAGACCTCGATTTGGGCGGAAGGCCCGGCGCTCAGCGATGACCTTATCCGCAATGAAGAAGCTTACGAATCGCTGATCACTGAGATCATCAGCTACGCCCGCAAACAAGGCGCTTCATCCCTGGGCATCATTCTCCACGTGGCCAACGAATTCGCCACCACCGAGCTCAAACCCGAGCTCGACAACCCGGCCGCGCTTCCCGAATTGCGCAAAGCCGCCTACGACGATCCGACCGCCATCCTGGAAGACAGCTCGGTCGACAAGAACCAAGCCGCATGGCGCGTGGTCCCCTACGCCGCCTCCAACAGCGAAACCATCGGCACCACCATCACGCTGACCTCCCAGCTCAGTCCGCTCTTCGATGCGTTCCGCGCAGCTGGAGAACGCAGCAATTTTCCCGTCATCACCCTGTCACTGAGCGCGCCGCTGATCACGATCATGGGCCTGCCCCAACTGCTCAGCAGCCAACCTTCCAAACCTTTCGTCACGATTCTCCAGTATCCCTGGTTCACCGTGCTGGCCTTCTTCAACGAACACGCCGATCTGCGACTGATCCGCACCCTGCAGCACCGTGGTGTGCGGCGTGCAGCCAACCTCCGCAACGCGGTCTCCACCACCAGCGCATCGCTGGAGTTCATGGACCCCGACCTGTTCATCATCCCGCTCGGCAAGGAGGTCGACGACAGCCTCGAAGGCAACCTGCAGGCCTACTACGCCAACTGCACCGTAGCCACACTGCGCGCACCAAGCGCCAATGGTGTGCCCCCGTGGTGCCCGGAAGTCATCATCGCCAGCAACGCGCTCAGCAAGGAAGCACAACAGGTCACCAGCCTCACCTTCACCTCGTTCCGCGACGACCAGTGGGCATTGCAGGATTTCCTGCCCACACCGAAGGAAGTGGTCGAGGTCTATCCAAGCAAGTCGGAGATGGCTCTGATGCGCGTGTCCAAGATCATGAAGCTCGGCGTCACCGCCCTGACCTTGGCAGGACTCGCCTACTTCGGTCTCGGAATCTTCCAACTCACACGCAAGGAGGAATGGCAGTTCAACCCGGATAAAGCCACCATCACCAAGAACAAGCTTAGCATGCTGAGTGCGGAACGCGCCAGTGTCGACTACTGGAACAGCATGCTCGCCGATCGTTCGAAGGCCTGGGTGGAGATGGAGTCGATCGCCCGCCTGTTCCCTGAAAAGGGTGGAATGTTGATCAAGACCTGCTCCTACTCCGCCAAACCGGACTCGACCCCCGGCAAATCGACCATCGGCTTCGTCAAGTCTTGGAAGATTTCGGGACTCGCCAGGGACGAGGCTCAGGATTTCCTGAACAGCCTCAACACCCGCGACGGCATCAACGCCCACTTCGCGAACATCGCCAAACTCACCGGCAATGAGGCCTACGACCCAAGCCTGGTCACCCGCAACATCGCCGCCAACGTCAGAATCCAGGAGAACAACGCATTCCGACCCGTCTCGTTCGAGGAAATGATACTGACCGACGAATCCACTTACCCGTTCACCTTCGATCTCACGATCACGCAACGCTTCGAATCCACCGACCCGATGGCGATTAACGTGCCCAAAGCCCCCTGATCATGAACCTCTACCGTCAAGCCATCGTCTTCTTCGGAGTCGTCATCCCGCTGCTCTGCGGTGTCGCCGTCATCGGTGTCGGCTACGTCGTGAAATCACGCATGCTCGAGTCCTATCAGACCAAGCTGGAAAGCTTCCGCAGCAACCAGCGATCGGAAGTTGCCAGCAAGCAGATCGAAATGGAAATCAAGGAAGCCCGCCCCCACCTCGAGCGCTGGACCGCACAACTGTCCATGGAGACCGCCAGCACTGTCAGCACCACGCTGCGCAGCGTCACCGAAAAGCTTCCCAATAAGGAAATCCAACAGACCTCTTTCGAATTGCCGCAAACCACGACCGGATTCGGCCAGGTCAGCTCCCAGGACTCCGCCCACATCCGCATGGCCTACCGCGGAACCTACAGGACTCTGCAGAAGGCGTTCTTGGAACTCGAAACACGCCTGCCCCAGCTTCAACTTCAGGAAATGAAGTTCGAACCGATGGGCACCAGCTCGTCACTGCTCAATTTCCAGGTTATCTACACCGCATGGGAAATCCGAAAAAAATAACCCAGCACTCACATGAATTTCCATCCTGCATCCGGCAGACCATCGATTGTGGTTAGACGCGGTCTAACGATGATCGGAAAATCCGCACTGCTAGCGACCACCGTGCTGATCACCGCCAACCGAGCCGGAGCGCAAAACACTCCAGCAGCCAAACCCGAAGCAGCCCCCAAAGCAGCTCGCTACATCAACGTGGAGGAGATGCCTGCCTACCTGACCAGCATCAAGTCGCTACTGTCGATGAACAATCGGCCGTATGATCCGTTCGGACAAACTCAGGATCCGACCGCCAAGCCGCTGATCACCAAAAACACCTCCACACCCCGCCGCTTCGTGCCGCCGAAGCCGACATCGTTCACGGAAATCATCCGCAAGATTCAGGTCAACACCATCATGCCGGGCGAGAACCGCTTTCTCATCGGTACCCGCTCATTCAAGAAAGGCGATCGGATCCCGCTCGATTTCCGCGGCCGGGTCACCCAAGTCGAAGTGACGAGTGTCGATGCCTCCAAGATCGAATTCCAGAACGTGGAAACCGGCGAAGTCGCCACCGTGGAACTGAACCTCTTGCCGCCTGGCGTCACCGCTGGCGGAGATGGCGTTCAAGTTCCCGGCATGGTCGTCGAAACCAAGGACGCCCCACTCGTCATCGAATCCAATAATCCCTGATCCCCCCGATCCCTTACGCTCAACCCCAACCCTAGAACACCATGAAAGCCGCCACCCACCTTAGTC
>JACCDY010849489.1_pt1 | contig 13219 bp, 11 predicted proteins | sample 7446391 | NCBI WGS metagenome assembly JACCDY01 (sample SAMN15323451, study PRJNA562643) | freshwater metagenome | isolation source: river surface water | place: USA:Blue River Watershed | collected 2017-08-18 | reverse complement strand
ACCATTGAGCCAGAAGATTTACTCGCCAAGGTATTAGAAAGTGCCAAGAGTCTTTACGACGCAAAAGTTGAAATCGTTGGTAGGGAGTCTTTTGCAAAGTTTGAATGCTCAGTCATTTTGTATGCACTAGATACAGCATGGAGAGAGCATTTAGCGGCTTTGGATCATTTGCGTCAAGGTATTCATTTGCGTGGCTATGCGCAAAAAGATCCTAAGCAAGAATATCGTCGTGAAGCATTTGAATTGTTTGCTCGCTTACTAGATACAGTTAAGTTAGAAGTAACTCGCACCATCATGGTGGTCAGAATTGAAACTGCTGAAGAATTAGAGCGTGCCTCAGAGTCGATTCAAGAAGATTTGGCGGATGTGAAGGGTGTGCAGTATCAACATGCGAGTGCTGATCAATCAGATAATGAGCCGCCTGCACGCGCTGCTGCGCCTCAGCCTGTTCAAGCTGGTCCTAAAGTAGGTCGCAATGATCCATGTCCTTGTGGCAGTGGAAAAAAATACAAGCATTGCCACGGAATGCTAAAATAGCCTTTAAAATCAACAACTTATAAACTTGCCCTGTTGTAAAAAAGGTTTTACAATTGTTGCACAAATGGCGCAACAATGGGGCAAGTTTTACAGATGTTAGACAGCGAGCAAAAAGAGCTATTAGAAAACGGCAAGCTGTTGCTTTACACGCGAAATGGCATCTATTACGCACGTGTGTATGTAGGCAATCGCAAATACATACACAGAACGCTTAAAACAAGCAAAGCAAGCGAAGCGCGAAAGTTAGGCTTACGCTATCTGCACGAAGTTGAATTTAAACAAGCGGAAGCTCTGCCGCTACAGCAACTCTCTTTTAATGAAGTAATTAAAGAGTACGTTGCACTACGCGAACGCGAATACGAGCGTAGCAAACAAGACAAAGTAAACACATCCACGCAACAGCGCACAAGCATCTTTATGTTGCGGCAAATTAAGCGTGTTGTGAAATTTTGGCAGGAATACTGCGGAAAAGTTGCGGTAGATAAGATAGACAACGGCTTATTGCAAGACTATGTGCAATGGCGAAAAGACTACTATCACAAACTGCCAAAAGATAAGCTACCTAAAAACGCACGTATCAATCCCGCAGATAAAACAATAGAGTGGGAAATGATATTGGCTAAAACGTTGCTTAAGTTTGCAACAGATCGCGGCTATCGCGGTAACAAGCCGCTGCCTACATATCGCTTTAAAGCAGAGAAAAAGATAACGCGACCTGCGCTAACTTTACCCGAATATCACACGCTAATTAAGCGTATGCGCGAATGGATACGCGAGACGGACAATGAAGAGTGGAAGTACACGCGCGAAATGATGCGTGACTATGTACTGATACTTGCAAATACAGGCATGCGTGTAGGTGAACTAAACAACTTAAAAGTGAACGACATAGTTGAGTTTAAAGATGGCGTTGGTCGCAAAAACTACATGTTCAATGTGAAGGGAAAAACAGGTAAGCGTGAGGTTGTAGGTCGTGTTAGCTGTGTTCGTTATGTAGACCGCACAAAAGAGCGTAACGAAAAATGGCGCGAAGAGTGGGAGCGGATTGCAAACGAACGCGAGCAAATGAAAGCGGAAGGAAAAAAAGACAGAAGCGTAACTGCACGTAAAGAAGGAAGTGTGCGTAGCGCAACAATTAAAATAAATGATGGTGGTGGCGAGTATTTGTTTCGTATGCGTGACGGTAGCCCGATCATTACATTAATAGATCAATTCGACAAATTACTTAAATCAGTTAACTTACTAACAAACAGACATGGCGAGAAATACACGCTGTATAGCTTGCGACACTTTTATGCAGTACAGATGTTGCGGAGAGGTAGAGCAGGTGTGTTTGATGTCGCACGAAATATGGGAACTAGTGTGCAAATCGTAGAGCAATACTATGCACGTAGCGCAACATCATTAGAACTAGCAAGCAAGTTAGGTGGCGGTGGTGTTGCCAAATAATGGGAATGTGTCAAAATGTAATTGCACCTAATAAGGGGTGCAGAAAGGGTGTTGTATGACACAATTTTTGTATTCCCTAACTCAATACACAACTGCAGGTGTGAGAGCTTAACTAAAGGGGCAAAGGAGTAAACGTCAAAACGAGGAAATCAGAAATGATCTCGCCTCATTGCAACTGTAGTAATGAGGAGCGAAAGCATAAGGCGGAAAGCAGTATGTTAAGCAAGTTTCTGTAATAGACTGCGAGAGCAGTAATCTAGTGCAGAAAATTATATTGGGGCTGCTTTCATCTCCACTATTTGTGCATAGTGTGAAGACACCAAAACAACATTACTTAAGTAATGTAAAAAACCGCATTTTGCCTACCGAAATGCCCATTTCGACGTGATAGCAATTACTGTTGTGGTGGGAAATTAGGGTCTGCATTAACATCAGCCATACGTGCAACATTAGCTGTTTGTGGTGAGCTAAGTTGTGATTGTGAAGTTTGTAGTGGCTTAGGTTGTGGCAATTTAGGTGGTGAAGAAAAATTCTTCATGCCGCCCTTTGTTGTTGCAATGGGTTTTGCTTTTTTAAGCTGTGCCTTTTCGCGTTCTGCTTGTTGTGCAAAGTTAGACCATGTGCAACTCATAATCATGCGCAATAGTTCTAGCTGTTGCTCCGCTGTCGTCATTTCTACAATTTTCATTTACTGTCCCTCCCACCTATTTAGCGTCGTAAAGATAGGGCGTAGTGCAAATGCACATGCCGCCCTATCGTTTATTTGTTAAACGCTTTACGTGTTGCAGTACTAGCTTCTGCGATAGCGTCATCTAATTCGCCATTAGCAACAGCTACACGCAATGAGTTAAGTGCACTAACAAGTTCATCGCCACTTGCAATTTCAATTGCATTTGCACCCTTCTTGTTTAGTGCAAGTGTCTTTGCGCCGTACTTAACAGCAAGATTGATCTTGCCTGCTTCGTTAATCCAAAACCACTCTTTAACTCGCTTTACAGATTCAATCTGTACACGTTCACCTGTTTGTTGATTAACAACGAACTTAAGGCGTTTAGGTGCGTAAGTTGTGCCGTTTCGTTGTGCTTCGCAAAGCGCAATCTGTTCATCAATTTTTGTGACTAGCTTATTGCGACGTGCAACAGCAGGTGAAAGATGACGAGTACGTTTGCTTGCTACCAATTTAAGTGCGTTAAGTGCGCTCATTTCATGCTCCTAGTTAATTGCGGAACACAAACTTTAAAGTCGATAAAACCGAAATCACAACCGAAATCACGTCATTCGTTGTGAAAGATAAACGGTGAATATATGAAAGACTAATTTTTAGTTGAAATCATTAGATAGAGCTAAATAAAAATATGAAATTACATGAGATACGCGACCATTTAAAAAAGCGAGGTGCATACAACGACAAGTTGCGTGTAGCACTTGTAGATTGGCTTGCAACGGAAAAATCGAAAGACATGTGTATGGGCATAACAATCATGCCTAAAAAAATAAAGTACATGCCACGTAAGGGCATAGAACTAGCGGAGCGACATGTGCGTAAAGATGAGCTAGTGCAACGAGCAGAACGATTTGTCCACTTGCTTAATTCGTGTATCTATAAAAACGCATACAGACGATATGGGAAAAAATTAGATTGTGTGATGACGGTAGAAGGTGAACGTAGTTGTAAAGACCTGCATTGCCACTTTGCATTTAGTAAGCCACACAAAATGACAGCACGAGAATTTAACGAGCTAGTGAAGAAGGCATTAGCAATGAGCGATGACTTCTGTATGTACAGCGAACGAACAAACGCACCACAGCACAAAGTGGATATCGCAGACAGCGAGTGGATGCGCTACATAACAAAAGAATTAGACAGCAAGAGTTTTGCTAACTTGCACTTGCTCTAATTCACGCATTCTTGTCGTAGGTGACGCTTGCGGTTTGTTGCTTAAGCATTGCGATGCTTAATTAGCGAAGCTATGTCTAATAAAAACTCAACTCAACCCTACAACATAACTTCACAACAAATCACAGTCAACCACCTAACATCAGCGCAATACAGGAAATAGCATGTGACAGAGTGGAAGATTACTTAAGTAATGTATGCACTCTAATAGTGCTGTAAAGACGGGGGTAGGTGGTTAGAAAGTGGTGGGGTATGAAAAAATCAAAATCTAAAATTTCCGCAGCCCAAATTTTTGCAAGCTCATTACCCTTCGCCCTGTTAAGCGCCCCTACAAAGCGTTTTTGCAGTGAGAGGGTTATGCGGGTATGCAGATACAAAAAAACGTGCTGTAGGGCTTTTTAAGCAATCGCATAAATTCGTGCAACGCCACATAAATAATGAAATACACAAAACATTAGATATGTGGGTTGATGAACACGTAACCTGTTGTCGTTAATAGGTTTTCTGCGTCTGTTGCTTCCACCACAAAAGTCGGTTGCTAAACGATATATATGAAATTACGCTTTGCGAATGTATTTAATTAGATTGTGAGGACAAGATGGGAAAACAAGCAAAAACACTAACAGCAACGGAAGTGCGCAGAGTTTTAGATTACGTTGCTACACGCAAGCACAGCGCACGTAATAGGGCAATCGTGCTAACTAGCTTTTACGCAGGTCTACGTGCAAAAGAAATGGCAATGTTGCGTTACTGCGATGTGTTAGACAGCGAAGGGCGAGTGTTAAAAGAAATTTGGCTTGCGAAAGAACAAACGAAAGGTGATGAGGGGCGAAAGATATTTGTAAATGACAGACTGCAAAAAGAGCTACAGCAGTACGTAAAAGCAGTTCCACCTAAGTCACTTACAGATCGCCTGTTTTACTCACAACGTGCAGATAGTACAGGGTTTAGTGGCAATTCACTCGCACAATATTTCTACTATCTTTACAAAAACGCAGGTATAGATGGGGCAAGTTCACACAGTGGTCGCCGCACTTTCATCACAAACTTAGCAGAGCGTGGTGTAGGTGTGCGTGTGATTATGGGTTTAAGTGGGCATCGTGCCCTGTCATCTGTGCAACGCTACATTGATTGCAACGATAACTTGCTACGCAAAGCAGTAGAACTTATTTAGATTGCAGATGCTTAAATAAAATAGGTGTTTGTAATTCTTTCACTGGGATATCTGTGACATCGTCATCCACAACATCGATAAGTGAAAAATGACCATCTTTAAGTTTTAAGCTATACGCGATTCTGCTTTCAATTTTGTCTTCGTTTTCACTAGCATATTGTGCTAGATCCATATCAATTACGTACTCGTAATGCTCTTCAATGATTGATGTGTCAAAAAAACCATTGCTGTCAACATTCCACCAATGTTGCACAATAGCTGTCAAGTTTGCTCGCTTATCGTATTTGTTTACTACCCATCCACTAACAATTTGAATGCCTTTTGCGTGATCAATTTGTTTCTGCGCATTGTCTAAACATTTGCCAATATTTCCGCCACCTATTTTTCGAACGTCAGTAACTACTTCCACCACAAATTTCGCATGTGGTTGCCTTGCTTTAATAAATTCACGTGTTGCTTTGTACATATTTTCCTCATTACTTAAGTAATCTTCGCCATTTCTGCATAAGCACGCCTAACCTCTGCTTGCTTACGTTCCGCATCTAATTCTGCACTAAAAAGATGTTCACGCAGGTCTTCACACCATACGTCATTATCTAATTTGTCCATCTTAAATTCCCACTCATCTACATCTGCAATGATGTGACGTGCTAGCCTGTTTACCGTAAATTTGAAAACTTCAAAATTAGGTGGCAACAACAAATTCACATGTACATCAGCGTAAAAGTTTTCTCTATCTGCTCGTCTTGTTGCAGTACCTAACATCATTAGCGTGTAGCTGTCACTTTGAAACATGTTCTCTGCATGATGTGCAGGTAGTGGTTCGCTAAATTTTGCAAGCGATTGTGTTTCTCTATTTTCAATTAGGCGCAGTATCACAGTACATGCTCGTTGCATACGAGCTTTTCGCTCATCGCCGTTTAATACAGTTTGTTTGTGATTTTCAATTAGCTTTGTAATTGACTTTTCTTTTACATATTTTGCAAATTCTTTAGTAGCGATCTTGTCATATTCGCCCATCATTAGTGCACAACCATAGTCATACACTTGTTTAGGCTTAAATTGTGGGAACGCTGTACGAATAACTAGACCTGCATCTGTTCCATCACTACGCAATTTAATACCGTTGTTGATTAGCGTGGTGCGAAGGTCATTGTAGAAATCTTCTTTATATTCACTGTTCTGTATGTCGCAGTAAACAGCATATGCTTCTTGCAAAAAGCTATACACATGATCGCGATATTGCGAAACTAGTTCCGCATTCTTTTTACGCAAAGAGCTAATGCGTCGCAAAATTGATTTGTTAAAAGCAGTTTGTGCCGCGCTATCAATTTCAAATTGTTTAGCAAGTGCTTGCACTTCACTGCTCGTTCGCCGCTTAGCAAGATGAGCAATGTGGGATTGCGCTGTAACGGCATCACTTTTGACAATTTTGCTAACCTTTTTATTCGTAGTTGTAGCTTTCGCTTTTCTCACCACTGCCATACTTGCTCCTCACTGTTGCACTTACTATAAAACCTTTTCATTTTTACAGCAATGACGTTAGAATGGTGCATCATTTTTGTGCAACTGTGCGCCGTAATGCGCAACACAACAGATTGCCGCAACCTGCAAAAAGAAGAGATAAACGATGCTAACAGGTGAAGTTAAATCGCAAGTAGACAACGTGTGGAACAGCTTTTGGGCTGGCGGTATTGCAAATCCATTAGAAGTGTTAGAGCAGATAACATACTTGTTATTTTTGCGCAGACTAGATGAATTGCAGACGTTGGAAGAGAACAAAAGCGCACAACTAGGCAAACCATTAGAACGTCAAATTTTTGGTATAGGTACAGACGAAAAGGGTTGCAAGTACGAAGACATGCGGTGGGGCAGATTAAAAAATATGTCTGCACAAGATATGTATCGTGTTGTGAATGACAGCGTGTTTCCATTTTTGCGTAACTTAGGTGGTGAAACAAGTGCATACGCTAAGCAAATGGAAGGTGCGCGATTTACTATTCCCACACCTGCACTACTTGCAAAAGTTGTAGACCTGTTAGATCAAATACCAATGCAAGATCGCGATACAAAAGGCGACTTGTATGAGTACATGCTAAGCAAGATTGCTAGTGCAGGACAAAACGGACAATTTAGAACACCGCGCCACATCATTAAGTTAATGGTGGAAATGACTGCGCCTACAGCTAATGATGTTATTTGTGATCCTGCTAGTGGGACATGCGGTTTTTTAGTTGCCGCAAGCGAGTACGTACGAGAGCACAGACCAGAAGTATTTGCGAACGCAAAGTCACGCGAACATTTTCATAACACCATGTTTAATGGATATGACTTTGACAGCACCATGTTACGTATTGGCAGCATGAATATGTTATTGCATGGTGTAGATAATGCAAATGTAATGTACAGAGATTCGCTATCGCAAGACTTTGCAGTAGAAGAAGAAAAGTACAGTTTGATTTTAGCTAACCCGCCATTTGCAGGTAGCTTAGATTACGAAGGAACGGCAAAGGATTTGCTGTCTGTAGTAAAAACAAAGAAAACAGAACTTCTATTCATTGCATTGTTTATAAAGTTGCTTAAACCAGGTGGAAAGGCTGCAATTATTGTTCCAGACGGAGTTCTATTTTCTAGTAGTAGAGCGCATAAAGATTTGCGATCAACACTTATTGAAAATCAAAAGGTTGATGCAATTGTTTCATTGCCTAGCGGAACATTTAGGCCATATACAAGCGTAAGTGCGGCAATCATATTTTTTACTAAAACTAACAGTGGTGGAACTGATAATGTATGGTTTTATAACATGCAAGCAGATGGTTGGAGTTTAGATGATAAGCGTCAACCATTATTGGATGCAGATAAGTTAGGTGCAAGTGCAATTACAACATTAAGTGAAGAAGAGCATTTAAAAAATAATTTACCTGATTTGCTAAAAAGATGGAAGTTGCGTGATCAGACTGAGTTATTAAATTCAAGATCGTCACAAAGTTTTGTTGTGCCAAAAGATGAAATTGCTCGCGCAAACTATGACTTGAACATAAACACATATAAGTTGGTTGAGAAGAGTAACCGTGTAGTTAAATCTTCCCATTCTTTGCTTGTTGAATTGCAAGCTGTAGATATGAATATTCAAAATGGAATGAGCAAACTAAAGGGAATGATTAAATGAGTTGGAAACAGGTTAAAGTTGGTGACGTTGCTCAACAAGTGCGTGGTGTTACTTATACATCAGGCGAAGCTATTGATAACTTTGCAGAAGGATACTGTGCGTTATTACGTGCAAATAACATTTCTGATGAGGGCATTGACTTAAATGACGTCATATATGTTCCGAATTCTCGTGTAAATGCTAAACAAATACTAAAACAAAATGACATACTCATTGCCGCATCTAGTGGTAGTCTAAGTGTTGTTGGTAAAGCACTTACGTTTGAAGAAAGTGGGCGATATACTTTCGGTGCTTTTTGCAAAGTTATTCGCGCAAATGAAAATGTGCATGCAAAATTTTTAGCTCATTTTTTTCAAACAAAAGGTTATAGGGAAATTGTTTCGTCGTTAGCGGCTGGTGCAAACATCAACAATCTAAAAAATGAGCACATCGATAATTTGGACTTGTTACTTCCGCCGTTGGAAGAACAAATAAAAATTGCTACTTTGTTAGATCAGGCTATTGAGTTAGAAAAATCCCATAACATGGCAAAAAAACTACTTAGAGAATTTAGAGAAAGTAGTTGGCAAGAAATGGTGAAAATTAAATGAGCAACTTTGCCTTCCTACAACGTGAGTGGTTTTCTGTACACGATGCTTGTGCGAAGGCAGAGAGCTATGTGAATAGTGATGCTCGTGCCGCCTGTTTTTATGGGCGTATTGCGTTAGAGCAAATCGTTACGTGGCTGTACAAATATGATCCTAACTTTAGTTGTTATGACGTTAGTTTAGGTGCACGTGTGCATGAGCATTGCTTTAGCAAATATGCTGGTGAATTGATCTTCACTAAAGCAACAATAATTATTGAAATTGGTAATCGTGCCGCACATGGTAAGACATGCAAGCCTAATGATGCGCTAACACTAATTACAGAGCTTTTTCATGTTGCGTTTTGGTTTGTTCGCACATACGCACAACGCGAACGACCTAACCCTGCATTGCAATTTGATGTAAAGCTATTGCCGCAAGCAAAGACGCAGACAGCTATTCCGCTACAGCAATTGCAAAGAGTGGAAGAAGATCTTCTAAAAAAAGAGGTAGAGCTACAGCGTAAGGCTGATGAAAATGCTAGTTTGCGCGAGGAGCTTGCAAAGTTACAGCAAGAGTATGCAAGCGCACGTGCGGCAAACGAAGCTGTAGTAGATACGCACGATTACAACGAAGAACAAACACGTGATTACTTTATTGATCTACTGCTAAACGAGGCAGGTTTTGCATTAGATAAAGCAGAAGATCGCGAGTATGAAGTGCAAGGCATGCCTAACAATAAGGGCGTGGGTTTTGTAGATTATGTGTTGTGGGGTAATGATGGATTGCCACTTGCAGTAGTGGAAGCTAAGCGCACAAGGCGTGATGCAAAAGTTGGGCAACAACAAGCAAAGCTCTACGCAGATTGTTTAGAAGCAAAATTCAAACGTAGACCTGTCATCTACTACACAAACGGATACCAACACTATTTTTGGGATGATGTTTCATCTCCGCCTCGCTCTGTGCAAGGTTTTCATTCACGTGATGATTTAGAGTTGTTAATGCAACGGCGAACTAGTCGTATCTCGTTAGCAACTGCAAGGATAAATGACGAAATCGTAGGTAGGACATACCAACAGCAAGCTATACGTTCTGTTGCAGAAGCAATAGAAAAGCACAATGCGCGGCGTAGCTTAGTTGTGATGGCTACAGGTGCAGGTAAAACGCGAACTGTAATCGCGTTAGTTGACTTGCTAATGCGATGCAACTATGTGAAGCGTGTATTGTTTTTAGCAGACCGTGTATCACTCGTTAAGCAGGCATCGCGTGAATTCGTAAAACACTTACCTAGTGCTGGTATTGTGAACTTATTAGAAGATGCAACAGCAACAGGTCGCGTCTATGTAAGTACGTACCCTACTATGCTTAATCTCATTAACAATGCAAAGGATGACAAGCGTAAATTTGGCGTTGGTCATTTCGATTTGGTTGTAGTGGACGAGGCACACAGGAGCATTTACGCAAAGTATGGTGCATTGTTTTCATATTTTGATTCTTATCTTGTCGGTTTAACGGCAACACCTAAATCTGAAGTTGACCACAATACGTATCGTTTGTTCAATTTGGAAAGTGGTGTTCCGACCTTTGCATACGGATTAGAAGAAGCAATAAACGACAAATATCTTGTTCCACCACTTGCTGTTTCTGTGCCGCTTAAATTTCAACGTGAAGGCATTAAGTACGATGATTTAAGCGATGAAGACAAGCAACAGTGGGATGAAATGGAGTGGGGCGAAGCGGGTGCGCCTGATTCTGTAACTAGTGCGGCAATCAATCAATGGCTGTTTAATGCAGACACAGTAGACAGAGTGTTAGAGCATTTAATGGTGAATGGTGAGAAGGTTGCAAGTGGAGATAGATTAGGTAAAACAATCATCTTTGCGAAGAACAATGATCATGCAGAGTTCATTGCAGAACGTTTTAACCTAAACTACCCGCAATACAACGGCAAGTTTGCACGTGTCATCACTTTTAAAACTGAATACGCTCAGTCGCTAATTGATTCATTCTCACAATCAAACATCGAGCCACACATTGCAATAAGTGTGGACATGTTAGACACAGGTATAGATGTTCCGGAAGTTGTTAACTTGGTTTTCTTTAAGCAAGTACATAGCAAGACCAAGTTTTGGCAAATGATTGGGCGCGGTACACGTTTGTGCCCTAATTTGTACGCTCCTAATAAAGACAAAAAGTTCTTCTATATTTTTGACTACTGCCAGAATTTTGAATACTTCAATCAAAATCCAAATGCAACGGAAGGGCGAAGAGCAGAGAGTTTAGATGAACGTCTGTTTAAATTGCGATTGGGATTGATTGCTGAAATTGACAGCGTAAGCAGACCAAAACCGACAGATGAACGAAAAGAAGAAGAGAGTGAAGTAAGAGCGTACAACGCAGACTTGCTTCACAACATCGTCACTAGTATGACGATGGACAACATTATTGTTCGACCTAAACGCAAGTACGTAGAAAAATACAGTCTTAAAGATGTGTGGCGTAAGTTGACGCAAACGGAAGTAAATGAGCTTGCAGAACACTTATCTCATCTGCCTACGCAGTTAATGGATACAGAAGAAGAAGCAAAGCGTTTTGATGTAATGATGCTTAGTGCGCAGTTGTCTTTGTTAGAGTTGCTTGTAGTGGATGACAAAGTTAAGTCGATTGTGCAATCTGTTATGTCTTTATTAGAAGCGCAAGGCAACATACCTGCTATTCAAAAGCAAATGGCTTTGATTCAAGCTGTAGCTAGTGAAGAGTGGTGGCAGGATGTAACGATTGGTATGTTAGAGCACGTGCGTAAGCAAATTCGCATGTTGCTAAAGTTAATTGAAAAAACTAAACGTGCAATTGTTTATACAGATTTTGAAGATGAGCTAGGCGAAGGAACAACGGTAACGCTTCCTTTTTCTGCAACTGCTATTGATTATGAGAGATTTAAAAACAAGACACGCGATTTCTTGCGTGAACATAGCAACAACCTTGCATACAACAAACTGCGGAAAAATCTGCCCATCACTAAAACAGATTTAGACGAATTAGAGCGCATATTGTTAGAGCAAGCTAACGGGAATGAAGAGCTTGTAGCGCAAGCAAAAGAAGAGGGTAGTGGCTTAGGTTTGTTCGTTCGTTCTTTAGTTGGTTTAGATAAAGAAGCCGCAAATGAGGCGATGTCTAAATTTTTAAACGACACCACTGCTAACGCTAAACAGATTACATTTGTACGCCTAATTGTTGAACAACTTACGCAAGATGGTGCAATGAGCGATGATCGTTTGTATGAAAGCCCGTTCATCGACATAGCGGCTACAGGACCTACTGCATTGTTTAGTGCAACAAAAGTAGATGAAATTAGGGCTGTATTGCAAGAAATTAGACAACGTGCTGTAGCGTAACTAGTTGCGTCTGTGTATGATTGGCTTGTCGTTTTTAAAGGAGTAGGCGATGAGCAAACTAGAGCAACTGCTTAAGCAACAACAGGATTTGCAAAGTGCAATTGAAGCAGAACGTGCACGTGGCAGGGAAGAAGCTGTTGCGAATGTGAAAGAGCTAATTAAGACTTACTCTATTACATTGCGCGAAGTTAAGTCTGTACTTGTTATGCGTAAACCACGCACAACAAAGGCTGCAACTGCAAAACGAGCACCTGCAAAGCGTAAGACTGCTAAACGCTAAGCACATCGTTTAAACTGCTACGTTACTTAAGTAACGTAGCTTTTTTTATTCCTAATTCGTGTTGCACAAATGTTTCACATGCCAAATTTAGACTGCAAAATCCGCATAAACACTAGTGTTGCAAGCTATGCGTGGCAATACAAGCACTGTCATGGTCAGCTCAGTTAATTAAATATTGATTAAATCATTGATCATTAGAGATAAAACACCATGCCAGTAAATTCGCCATTACCGATTGCCAGTGAATTAAGCCCTGTGAAGGGCGTCCGTTTAGGTCATGCTGAAGCTGGCATCAAAAGACCGGGCCGCAAAGACGTTTTGATCATTGAACTCGATGAGGGTTCTAGTGTTGCTGGTGTTTTTACCAAAAATCGTTTTTGTGCTGCGCCTGTACAAATCTGTAGAGAGCATTTATTGGCAGCAGCAAAGAATGGTTTGGATATTCGAGCATTGATCATCAATACAGGTAATGCCAATGCGGGTACAGGTGAGCCTGGTTATAACAATGCGATGCGCACTTGTGAAGAATTAGCAAAGTTGATGGGTTTGAAAAAAGAGCAAATTTTGCCTTTTTCAACTGGAGTCATCCTTGAGCCTTTGCCTGTTGAGAAAGTCATTGCTGGTATGCCCCAGGCGATCAGTCATTTAAATGCTGATAACTGGTTCAATGCGGCTCACGCCATCATGACCACTGACACTCAGGCAAAAGCTTATTCAAAGCAAGTTCAGATCAATGGTCAAACCATCACCTT
>JACCDY011157228.1_pt1 | contig 13228 bp, 13 predicted proteins | sample 7446391 | NCBI WGS metagenome assembly JACCDY01 (sample SAMN15323451, study PRJNA562643) | freshwater metagenome | isolation source: river surface water | place: USA:Blue River Watershed | collected 2017-08-18 | reverse complement strand
TTATCCATTGCCGTCGTAGGCTATCGCTAGCAACGACGATGGAGGAAATGTGAGCAAGCCGATCAAGCGCGAATTTGGTAGCCGTGAGATTCCACAATGGGTGACCGCACCCGGTGGAGAAGATTTCATCGATATCAAATATCAAATGGGCGATGGAATCGCCAAGATCACTATTAATCGACCACAGGTTCGCAACGCTTTCCGTCCACAAACAATTATTGAGTTAATCGAAGCCTTTAACTTGGCGCGTGACAATGAAGAGGTCGGTGTCATTATCTTTACAGGCGAAGGCACTGAAGCCTTTTGTTCTGGTGGCGACATCAGTGTTCGTGGTGATGATGGTTACTTGGGCGAAGATAAGTTAGCGAAGAAAGGAATCGGTCGTCTCAATGTTTTAGATCTTCAGGTTCAAATTCGCCGCACACCTAAGCCAATCGTTGCAATGGTTGCGGGTTGGGCAATCGGTGGAGGACATGTTCTTCATGTTGTGTGCGATTTAACGATTGCAGCTGACAATGCAAAGTTTGGTCAGACAGGCCCAATGGTTGGTTCATTTGATGGTGGCTACGGCGCAGGTTTACTCGCTGCACATGTTGGACAGAAGAAAGCACGTGAGATTTGGTTTATGACTCGTGAGTACAACGCACAAGAAGCTTTAGATATGGGATTGGTTAACACAGTTGTCCCACTTGCAGAACTTGAAGCAGAAACTGTTTCTTGGTGCCGCGAAATGCTTCGTAACTCACCGATGGCGTTGCGCTTACTTAAGGCTAGCTTGAACGCTGCAACCGATGGATTAGCTGGTGTGCAACAACTTGCTGGTGATGCAACACTTCTGTTTTACATGACTGAAGAAGGCCAAGAAGGTCGCGATGCCTACCAACAAAAGCGCAAGCCTGATTTCGGAAAATTCCCTAAGCGCCCATAATTTATGGATCAACAACTTCTCGAAACTTTGCGCGTTATTGCGCTGCCAACAAAAACTAATTTTCGAGGGATAACAGTTCGTGAAGTCGCATTGTTTAAAGGGGAATATGGCTGGGCAGAGTTCTCACCATTTCTTGAATACGATGATGAAGAAGGAGCATATTGGCTTGCAAGTGCAGTTGAGGCGGCAACGACCCCTAAACCGCAGCTTTTTCGCACTTCAATCGCGGTTAACGGAACAATTCCTGCAACCAACGATAAGAAAGTCGTTGATGATCTAGTCACCTCCTATCCGGGTGTAAAAACCTACAAAGTTAAGGTCGGCGATAACCTAAGCGAAGATATTGCCCGATTGGCAAGAATTCGTTCACTTGGTCGCAAAGTAAATATTCGTATCGACGTCAACGGCCTTTGGAGTGTTGAGCAAGCGCTTACCAATCTCTATGCCTTCTACGAAAATATTGGACCATTTGAATATGTAGAACAACCTTGTGCAACTCTGGATGAATTACGTGAACTCAAGAGCAAGATCCGTATTCCACTGAAAATCGCGGTCGATGAAGTAATCCGAAAGTCAGCAGATCCATTTGCGCTGGACTTACAAGGAGCGGCAGATATTGTGATGCTCAAGGTTCAACCTTTGGGTGGAATCAAAAGAGCACATGCAATTGCCGAGCACCACAAACTTCCGATTGTTGTATCAAGTGCACTTGAAAGTGCAGTAGGTATCAATTACGGACTTACCCTTGCTGCATCTTTCCAAGAGTTGAACTTTGATTGCGGATTGGGTACAGGCTCACTATTGGCACAGGATGTAGCTAATCTGCCAATAGTTGATGGAATGATCCAACTTACGGAGTTTGAACCAGCGTTAGATGGTCTTGATGTGTCAGCAGAACGGTTTGAATGGTGGAAGAATCGGATCATGAGAACCGCGGAGTTATTGAAGTGAACAACTCAACCTCATTAGCCCGCGTTGTCGTACGCCAGATCATCGAATCTGGAATCACTGATGTAGTTATTTCACCTGGATCTCGTAACGCGCCTCTTTCACTTGCCTTCTTTGCAGCTGCTGAAAGAAAGTTGATTACCGTTCATGTGCGTATTGATGAGCGAACCGCTGCATTTTTCGCCTTGGGAATCATCAAGGCCACAGGTAAGCCGGTAGCTGTTGTCTGTACAAGCGGAACCGCAGTGGCGAACTATCACCCAGCTGTTCTTGAAGCCCACCACACCAACGCTCCGCTGCTGCTATTAACCGCAGATCGCCCAGCAATGTTGCGTAAGACCGGTGCAAATCAAACAACTGAACAGGCACGTATCTTTGGAAAAGCTGTGCGTTACTTTGCAGATGTTGATGGTCCTGTTTATCCGATGGATTTACCTCTGGATAGTTTGCGGATGGGTCCAGTTCATCTCAATCTGCAGTTTGATGAACCATTACTGCCTGATGATTCATCGGATTGGGTTTCCGAGATCCAGGTTGCACCAAAAAGTTTTGTAAATCGCAGCAAGCCTGGCACCTTACGTTTAGTTGGAGCTCGTGGTGTTGTTGTTATCGGACATGATCGTGCAGGACTTTCAGTTGAAGAAATCACCAAGTTTACAAAGGTGCTTGGCTGGCCGGTAATCGCAGAAGATCCCTTGTCATTTCCAGATGCGATTGCCCATGCATCTATCTTTTTAACTTCACAAGAGATCAGAAGTACTTTGATTCCTCAATCAGTATTAGTAATCGGTCGGACAACTCTTTCACGTTCGATCAATGCATTTATTAAATCAAGTCCAATTCAATATGTCGTAGATCCTCGAACAGCAACGGTTGACACAGATCGCCAAGCAGATCGCATCTTTACATCTTTGCCAGATCTACAGGGAGTAATTCAATCTGATGATTGGATTTCAACCTGGAACAAAGTTTCGGAACGAACAAAAAAGCTGGTTGCCTCGCTGGATGGTTGGAATGAAGCGGTTATTGCTCGAACAATCGCAGCCGCAATTCCCAACGAGACCGCACTGTTTGTTTCATCATCTCGACCAATTCGCGATCTTGAAGGTTTTGCACTTCCGCGCACAGGTGTGGACACCTATGCCAACAGAGGTTTAGCCGGCATTGATGGAAATATTTCTACAGCACTTGGTATCGCCTATGCGCACAAGGCAACTATTGCGATTTTGGGCGATCTTTCATTCTTGTATGACCTGACTGGCTTGATCAATACAGAGGCGATTAACTGCCGATTTATAGTGATTAACAATGATGGTGGCGGGATTTTCTCAACCCTTCCTCAACGCGGATCCCATGGTTTCGAGACGGTCTTTGGAACTCCACATGGACTCAACCCCGCCGAAATCGCTAAGGCCATGGGCGTATCTGCTCAACAGATATCTAGCCTGAAAGAGTTAGAGGCAGCGGTTAAGGCTCCAGTTACAGGAATTAGCGTTGTTGTGTGTGATGTTCCAAATCGCGAAAGTAATGCCGACAACCTAAAGGCTATTTACGATTCTCTAAACTCTATATAAGCGCGCTCCGCATGGGAGCAAACTTTGCATAAGTTTCTGCAAGTTCAATATCAGGATCTGAACCATCCACAATTCCACATCCTGCAAAGATTCGAATTGAATCTCCATTAATTTGCCCGCACCGTAATGCGATTCCCAGTTCACCATCGCCGGCTGCATCGATCCAACCAACTGGGCCTGCATAACGACCACGAGACATTCCTTCGATTTCAGAGATTAACTGTGCAGCTTGGGGACGCGGTGTTCCACAAACAGCAGCTGAAGGATGAAGTTGTTCCAAAATTGTAAATGCATCAACATGCGAAAGTGTTTCAACAAGGGCGCCAGTTACATCGGTTGCAAGGTGCATAACATTTGCTAAGTGCAGTACAAAAGGGGATTCAGGAACATTTGTTGAAGAACAAAATGGTTCAATCGCATCTGCAACAGATCGCACCGCGTATTCATGTTCTGCTAAATCCTTAGATGAACGGGCAAGTGATCCCGCTAATGCAAGATCCTTCGCATCATCACCGGTTTTGCTAATTGTTCCGGCAAGAACACGTGATGTAACCATGCCTCTTGAAAGGCGAAGCAATAGTTCTGGTGTCGCACCAACTAAACCTGAGTTAGCAAACTTCCAGGTTGTTGGATACTCAACAGCAAGTTTGTTCAAAATAACCCGCGGATCAATTGCTTTATTTGAGGAAACCGTAATGTCACGGGCTAAAACAACCTTGTCTAAATCACCCTTTTGAATGCGGGAAACAGCGGTTGAGACCCGTTGCTTCCACTGCGCATCAGCCTGTGGTTCCTCATTCCATTTCATTTCACCGTTAGAAAGCAGCTCAGCTGCAGTTTTTAAAACTGGTTGGGGTCCAGATCCGATCCATGTAATCCATGATTTTCCAGCTTTAGTTCCAACAACAACTTGTGGAATGACAAGAACAGAGACATCTTCAGGTGAAAAGGAAAAAGATGAGAACAAAACTGGTCCGGTGCCGCTTCCATGAACCGTGTTGTTAACCGCTAATTTTTCCAACTGCTTTTGCCACCAATGACGTGCATCGGCAAATCGATGTGGCCCACTAACCGTTGTAGTTGCGTAGGTGCCCCAACCAACTAAACCTTCTCCGCTACGAACCCATGCAAGTGGTTGTGAATCTGGGAGTAAATCCAATAAAGGCAAGTGCTCGCCTAAGCGAACAGTTGTTACCGGGGTTAATTCAGACATACGTTATGCGTTTTTACGATTAACTAAACGCCAAATAATCGGAAGCGATGTTCCAGCGATTGCAATCTTTAAAACTTCACCAACAATAAATGGAGTCAATCCTGCATTTATTGTCCAAGCCCAATCCTTACCTGTGTATTGCTGCAACCACACTAATCCGAAGCCAAAGGTAATCACTGTTCCGATGAGCATCGAAGGTAGGGCTGTTAAAAATTTTTGATCTAAACGCAAACGAGCTAACTGTCCAACAACGTATGTAGCTACAAGCATTCCGATTAAGTAACCACCAGTTGCGCCGATAACGCGATCAATTCCAAATCCATTGTTTGCAAATACTGGAGCACCTGCAATGCCAGCTAATAGATAGAGCGCAAAGGTTGTTACTCCTAGAGTTGATCCATACGCGGTACCGATCAGCAGTACTCCCAAAGTTTGTCCCGTAACTGGAACAGGAGAGCCCGGAACTGGAATCGCGATCTGCGCCAAAATCGCCAAGGCGAAGACGCCGCTGACAATCAGGACAGCGTTTGCGAGCGCTGTAGTGCGGGGCATCAAGGAGCTTCGAAGAGAGGTAGCAGAAGAGGACATGCGCACCCTTTCAGGGTAGTTAAGTTGTGGATGAGCCTACTTCAAGGGAGAATAAGCGCATGTCCCGCGCTAATCTGAATAAGGATCCCGATGAGGTCGCGGCGATGTTTGATGGGGTCGCCAAACGATATGACCTGGTCAACGATCTTTTGAGCTTGGGCCGCACCAAGGCCTGGCGCAGGGCGGCGACAAAGATCATCGCTCCAGCCCCCGGAATGTTGATTTTGGATCTGGCTGCTGGACCTGGCTCCTCTTCTGAGCCCCTTTTTAAGGCTGGGGCCACCGTCTTTGCCACAGATTTCAGCGAGGGGATGTTGGCTCAGGGTCGAAAGGCCCGCCCATACCTGAACTTCTCCAAGGCGGATGCGCTCAACCTGCCCTTTGAGGCCGATACCTTTGATGTAGTCACCATCTCCTATGGCCTTCGAAATACCGCAGATTGTGATAAGGCGCTGGCCGAGGCCCGTCGGGTCACCAAGCCAGGAGGTCGAATGGTGGTTGTGGAGTTCAGCCACCCAACCTGGCGCCCGTTTCGCACCATTTATACCGAATACCTGATGAAGCTTTTGCCCGCTATCGCCAAAAAGACCAGCTCCAATCCGGATGCTTATATCTATCTGGCTGAATCGATTCGCGCCTGGCCAGATCAGGCAGCGCTCGCGGCTCGAATGGAGAAGGCTGGCTGGTCCGGGGTCACCTGGAAAAACCTGACCTTTGGTGTTGTTGCAGTTCACAGCGGGATTAAGGGCTAGCGGTCACAGGCATACGCCTTTCGACCTTAGGATTTCGACCGTGATATCCACACCTAATCCATACGTCCCAATCTTGGTGATAGGCGCGATCGGCTTCGGCTTCGCAGCTTTCTCAGTTGTGGCAGGCGCGCTCGCAGGTCCAAAGCGTTACAACCGCGCCAAGTTAGATGCGTATGAGTGTGGAATCGAACCTTCACCGCAAGCTGCTGAAGGCGGACGTTTCCCAGTTAAGTACTTTTTAACTGCGATGCTCTTCATCATCTTTGATATTGAAATCGTCTTTTTATATCCATGGGCGGTTGCATTTGATTCTCTTGGTTTATTTGGTTTGGTTGAAATGGCAATTTTCATTGCAACAGTTTTTGTTGCATATGCATATGTATGGCGCCGCGGCGGATTGGAATGGGACTAAACAATGGGTCTTGAAGAAAAAATCCCGAGTGGTTTTCTATTAACCACAGTTGAAAAACTTGCAGGTTACATGCGCAAGAACTCGCTATGGCCAGCAACATTTGGACTTGCATGCTGTGCAATCGAGATGATGGCTGTTGGTTCAGCTGCTAAGTACGACATTGCACGTTTTGGTAGCGAAGTTTTCCGCGCATCTCCACGCCAAGCAGATTTAATGATCGTCGCTGGTCGTGTTTCAAACAAGATGGCTCCAGTATTGCGTCAGATTTACGATCAAATGTCAGCACCTAAGTGGGTTCTGGCAATGGGTGCATGTGCATCTTCAGGTGGAATGTTCAATAACTACGCAATTGTTCAAGGCGTAGATCACGTTGTTCCAGTTGATATTTATCTTCCAGGTTGCCCACCACGTCCTGAGATGTTGCTAGATGCAATTATCAAATTGCAGGAACAGATCAATGACACAAAGCTTGGTGCAAACCGCGCACAAATCATCAAGGAAGTTGAACTTGCAGCGATGAATGCAAAGCCAACCCACGAGATGAAGGGCTTGCTTGCATGACCGATGGGATGTTTGGTGCAAAGGGCACAGGAGATACCTCTGGATATGGCGGATTAGTTCGCCAAGCGGTTAATTTTGGCTCCTCCGAGCGCCCATACGGCTCATATTTTGATGAGGTAGCTGATGACCTCGAGCGCGCATACCCAGAGTTTTCAGAGGCGATTGAACGAGTAGTTGTTGATCGCGGTGAATTAACACTTCATGTAAAGCGTGAAAAACTAGTTGAAGTTGCCTTCATTCTTCGCGATAAGTTGAAGTTTGAAATGTGCATGGGTGTAAATGGCGTTCATTATCCAGAACAAACTGGTCGCGAACTTCATGCTGTTTATCCATTGCTTTCATTGACAAAGAATCAGCGAATTCGTTTAGAGGTTTCTGTTCCAGATGGAGATGCGCATATTCCATCTGTAGTTGAAGTATGGGCTGGCAATAACTGGCATGAACGTGAAACTTTTGACATGTTCGGAATTATTTTTGATGGTCACCCAGGTTTAACTCGCATCTTGATGCCAGATGACTGGGAAGGTCACCCACAACGTAAGGATTACTCATTGGGGGGAATCGCTGTTGAGTACAAGGGCGCTACGACGCCACCTCCTAGTGAAAGAAGGAGCTACAAGTGACAACCTTTGATCCATACGCACCTTCGCGTGAAACCACCGAAGGAAAAGTTTTCTCTGTTACAGGTGGAGACTGGGATGCGCTTGTTCAAGATATTGGTGCAACTAAAGAAGAACGTGTTGTCGTTAACATGGGTCCACAGCATCCATCAACACACGGTGTGCTTCGCCTTGTTCTAGAGCTAGAAGGCGAAACAATCACTGAAGCTCGTGCAGGAATTGGATACCTTCACACAGGTATTGAAAAGAACATGGAGTACCGCAGCTGGACTCAGGGAACAACATTTGTTACTCGAATGGATTACCTAGGACCTTTGCACAATGAAACCGCTTACTGCTTAGCTGTCGAAAAACTATTGGGAATCACCAATGACATTCCAGAGCGTGCAAGTGTTATTCGCGTGATGATGATGGAGCTCAACCGTATTTCTTCACACATGGTTGCGCTGGGTACAGGAGCACTTGAATTAGGCGCAATTAGCCCTATGTTCTTTGCCTTCCGTGAGCGTGAGACGGTGCTTGAGATCTTTGAAATGATCACAGGACTTCGCATGAACATGGCGTACATCCGTCCAGGTGGAGTACAGCAGGATCTTCCAGAAGGTGCGTTAACAAAGATTCGCGACTCCGTGAAGTTAATGCGCAAGAACTTTAAGGAAAATGCAACCCTTCTTATTGGTAACTCAATTTGGATGAAGCGCACACAAGGAATCGGTTACCTAGATCTAGCAGGTTGTACAACTCTTGGAATCACAGGACCTGTTCTTCGTTCAACTGGTTTGCCATGGGATCTTCGTAAGCTTCAACCGTACTGCGGTTATGAAAACTACAACTTTGATGTTGTAACAGCTGATACCTGCGATGTTTACGGTCGCTTCTTAATTCGTATGAATGAATTAGAGCAATCACTTCGCATTATCGAACAGTGCGTTGACAAGTTAGAAAAGCTTGAAGGTGCTCCAGTTATGGTTGCTGACAAGAAGATTGCTTGGCCTGCACAGCTAGCTCTCGGTGGCGATGGACTTGGTAACTCACTTGATCACATTCGCCAGATCATGGGCACATCAATGGAGTCTTTGATCCACCACTTCAAACTTGTTACAGAAGGTTTCCATGTTCCTGCCGGTCAGGCATATGTAGCAATTGAATCCCCTCGTGGAGAACTTGGCGCTTCAATCGTTTCAGATGGTGGCACAAAGCCATATCGCGTTCACTTCCGCGAACCATCATTTAATAATTTGCAAGCAACAGCTGCAATGAGCGAAGGCGGAATGGTCGCCGACATTATTGGTGCAGTTGCTTCGATTGATCCAGTTATGGGAGGTGTTGATCGCTAATGGCATTTTCAACTGAAGATCTACAAGTCATGGATTCGATTATTAAGCGGTATCCACGTTCTCGTTCTGCAATCATGCCTTTGCTTCACTTTGTTCAATCTAAGGCCGGGTATGTAACCAATGAAGGAATCGAAGTCATTGCGAAGCTGCTTGAGCTAGAAGCCGCTGAAGTCACTGCTGTATCTACCTTTTACACCCAGTACAAGCCAACTCCGGTGGGCGAGTACCACGTAGGAGTTTGCACAAATACTTTGTGCGCAATTATGGGTGGAGATGCAATCTTTGCTTCACTGAAGGATCATCTTGGAATTGGTAATGATGAAGTTACAGCTGATGGAAAAGTTTCCTTGGAGCACATCGAATGTAACGCGGCATGTGACTATGCACCTGTTGTTATGGCTAACTGGGAGTTTTACGATAATCAGACAGTTGAATCTGCAAAAGAGTTAGTTGATTCAATGCGCGCAGGTAATCCAAAGCCACCTACTCGTGGACCAAGTCGTTTAGTGACATACAAAGAAGCCTCTGCGGTTCTTGCTGGATTAAATGATGGACTTGCACACGAAGGTGTTCAAGCAGGAGAGCCAACATTGCTTGGTTTGAAACTTTCGAAAGAGGGCAAGTAATGACAAAGCTAGCTCCGGTTTTATCCGCACACTGGGATGAAAAAGATTCATTTACCCTTGAAGGTTACAAGCGCCATGGTGGATACAAGGCTTCTGAAAAAGCACTTAAGATGGATCCAGATGCCGTCATTCAATTAGTTAAGGATTCAGGACTCCGCGGTCGTGGTGGAGCAGGTTTCCCAACAGGAATGAAGTGGGGATTTATTCCACAAGGCGATAACAAGGATCACTACTTAGTTGTTAACGCAGATGAGTCAGAGCCAGGAACGTGCAAGGACACTCCACTGCTCATGGCCAACCCACACGTATTAATCGAAGGCTGCATCATTGCGTGCCATGCGATCCGTGCAAAGCATGCATTTATTTATATTCGTGGCGAGATAACACATGTTGCACGTCGAGTAAATCAAGCTATTGCTGATGCTTATGCAGCGGGAATTCTTGGAAATGGAATCGACGTTGTTCTGCATGTTGGTGCGGGCGCTTACATCTGTGGTGAAGAAACGGCCCTTCTTGATTCATTAGAAGGTTTCCGTGGACAGCCTCGTTTGCGCCCTCCTTTCCCTGCAATTGCAGGCCTTTATGCACGTCCAACAGTTGTTAACAATGTTGAGTCAATTGCATCTGTTCCAGCAATTGTTATGAACGGTGCCGAGTGGTACCAATCAATGGGAACTGAAAAGAGCAAGGGAACAACTTTGTATTCGCTGTCAGGACATGTTGCTAACCCTGGACAGTTTGAAGCACCACTGGGAATCACCTTGCGAGAGATTTTGGAGCTTGCAGGTGGCATGCGTCCAGGACATAAGTTGAAGTTCTGGACACCAGGTGGATCTTCAACACCGCTATTTACAGATGAGCACCTTGATGTTCCTTTGGATTATGAGGGTGTTGCAGCTGCAGGTTCCATGCTTGGAACTAAAGCGCTACAAATCTTTGATGAAACCACATGCGTTGTTCGTGCAGTGCTTCGTTGGACTGAGTTCTACAAGCATGAATCATGTGGAAAGTGCACACCGTGCCGTGAAGGTACTTGGTGGTTAGTTCAGATCCTTCGTGATCTTGAAGAAGGTAAGGGAACTGAAGCAGATCTTGCCAAGTTGCTAGATCTTTGCGACAACATCATGGGACGTTCTTTCTGTGCACTTGGTGATGGAGCAACTAGCCCAATTACATCTTCAATTAAGTATTTCCGCGATGAGTACATCGCACACCTAACAAATGGAGCATGCCCATTTGATCCAGTCGCATCAACTCTATTTGTTGGGGCAGGTGCATAAGTGAGTACTGAAGTTTCAGAGATGATCACCGTTGTAATCGACGGGTTTGAAGTATCTGTTCCAAAGGGAACTCTTGTTATTCGTGCTGCAGAGCAACTTGGAATTCAGATTCCACGTTTCTGCGATCACCCACTTCTAGATCCAGTCGGCGCATGTCGTCAATGTCTCGTCGACATTGAAATCAACGGTCGCGCATTTCCAAAGCCACAAGCTTCTTGCACAATTCCGGTAGAGCCAGGAATGATCGTAAAGACCCAATTAACCTCACCTGTCGCTGAAAAAGCACAGCGTGGAGTTATGGAGCTCTTGCTTGTAAATCACCCACTTGATTGCCCAGTGTGTGACAAGGGTGGCGAGTGCCCACTGCAGAATCAGGCGATGAGCAACGGTCAAGGCTCTTCACGTTTTGAAGGTGTCAAGCGCACATTTGAAAAGCCAATCAATATCTCTTCACAAGTTCTTCTAGATCGCGAACGTTGCGTTCTCTGTGCTCGTTGCACACGTTTCTCTGAGCAGATTGCTAGCGATCCATTCATTACATTGAATGAGCGCGGTGCATTGCAGCAAGTTGGTATCTACGAGAATCAACCATTTGAGTCTTACTTCTCTGGAAACACAGTTCAAATCTGTCCAGTAGGTGCACTTACTGGTGCGGCATACCGATTCCGCGCACGTCCATTTGATTTAGTGTCAACTCCATCTGCATGTGAGCACTGTGCATCTGGTTGCGATATGCGCACCGATGTTCGCCGCGGAAAGACTTTGCGTCGCCTAGCTGGAGAAGATGCATCAGTTAATGAAGAGTGGAACTGCGACAAGGGTCGCTGGGCATTTAAGTATGTAACCGCGATTGATCGCCTAAAGGTTCCTATGATCCGTAACGCATCAGGAGAACTTGTTGAAGCATCATGGCCAGAAGCACTTGCTGTTGCTGCAGAAGGACTTAAATCTGCAAAGGCTGCTGTTCTTGTTGGTGGTCGTGCAACTGTTGAAGATGCATATGGTTACAGCAAGTTTGCACGTGTTGCACTCGGCACCAATGACATTGATTTCCGTTCACGTCTTTCATCAGATGAAGAACGGGAATTCATCGCATCACGAGTTGTTGGATCATCAACTACCTACCGCGATATTGATAAGGCTGATCAAGTTCTTCTAGTTGGATTTGAGCCAGAAGAAGAGTCACCAATTGTCTTCCTACGAATCAATAAGCAGTTCCGCAAGCGTGCTTTGAAGGTTGTTTCAATCGGTTCTAAGGAATCTATTGCGGTTGAGAAGTTAAAGGCTGAGTTTGTAAAGGTTGCCCCTGGACAAGAAGCTGCAGCAATTGCTTCACAGAAGTTGACCGATAAGTCAGTAATCCTTGTCGGAGAGCGCGCAGCTGAAAGCGCAGGAGCGTTAAGCGCTGTTGCAGCACTTGCTGATTCAACTGGTGCAAAGCTTGCGTGGATTCCACGTCGCGCTGGTGAACGTGGTGCGATCGAAGCTGGAGCAATTGGAAATCTTTTGCCAGGTGGTCGTCCAGTAACAGATGCTACAGCTCGTGTTGATATCGCAACTGTATGGAATACAGATTCAATTCCAGCTGAAGTTGGTCGTTCAACCTCACAGATTATTGACGCGGTACATGCAGGACAGATTGGCGCACTTGTTGTTGGTGGAGTTGATCCACTCGATGGTGACAACAGCCAGGCTGCGCTTGCTGCATTAGAAAAGGCATTTGTTGTCTCACTTGAAATCGCACCAAGTGCGGTAACAGCTCGCGCAAATGTTGTTCTTCCAGTTGCAGCGGTAACAGAAAAATCTGGATCATTCCTTAACTGGGAAGGTCGTGCTCGCTCATTTGATGCGGCTGTTGCTGATTCACTTAATCGCAGCGATTTAAGAATTCTTTCTATGATCGCCGATGAAATGGGAATCTCACTCAACCTTGGAACTGTAACTGCAGCGGCTAAGGAGATTGCATCTCTTGGCGCATGGGATGGCGCACGCGCAACATTTAATAAGGTTTCACCACAACCACAACCTGCACTCAATGGAGATCAAGCTCTGATTACTTCATGGCGCCGCTTGTTGGATCTTGGAACTTTGCAAGAGGGCGAAGAGCACTTAGCTGGAACAGCTCGCAGAACAGTTGCGGTTATCTCTCCAAAGCGTGCTCAATCAATGGGTGTTGTCGATGGAGATCAGCTAAAAATCTCTACTGCGCAAGGCTCTGTAACCCTTTCAGCCCTTGTCGAAAATATTCATGATGATGCTGTCTGGGCACCACGTAACTCACGTGGTTCTCAATTGTTGGTAAACCTAGGCGTCGCACATGGCGCAGTAGTTACGGTGGTGAAGGCATGACAACTGCACAACTCATTGGAGCAGATCCAGGCTGGCTCAT
>JACCDY010605456.1_pt1 | contig 13232 bp, 34 predicted proteins | sample 7446391 | NCBI WGS metagenome assembly JACCDY01 (sample SAMN15323451, study PRJNA562643) | freshwater metagenome | isolation source: river surface water | place: USA:Blue River Watershed | collected 2017-08-18 | reverse complement strand
TGCATCGATTGCCGCAGCATACTCAGGATTCTTATAAAGATCCGTAGTCTTGAGATGAGTGACCAGCTCGCCTTTGGTCATTGCGCGAGGCAGTTCGACCAGGTTGATATCAGTGTCAGTCTTGGCAAGGATCTTGACACGAGTCATGTCGCCAGCAAAGCGAACCTTGTACTGGCCTTTAGTTTTAGAAACACCACCAACATTAAAAGTTTTGTCAGTCATTTGATACTCTCCACAAGTAAGTTGAAAAAAACTGATTGCTTCACTGCAACCATACTGCTATATTACTACCATTTGCATTACAGGTCAACCTGTTTTTGGTCGGTAGTTTAACCAAAATCATTTACTCAGTTCGGCTGCGGTTTCTTTGGTTTTAACCACAGCCTTGTCCAACATGTGTGCAATACCGCTAAATCCAACGGTTGCCACAATGATACCAAAAACAGTTCCGTAAACAAAGGTTCTCATTCGGCCCTCTCGGCGTCGATAGATTCGATTGCGTCTTTCAAATCGTGCCACAATCGACCTTGGCTATAAATCCATTTGCCATCGGTGTAAAGGTAGAAGAATTCGGAATCGCTGTACCAAGTAGCCATTTCGTCGCGAGTATTAAGCACGGTAAACTCAGTGCCTTCTTCGCCGCGATCGCGACCATAGTAAACAGTTACATTTTTTGCGGGTTTGTTGTAAGAGTGTTCTACGCCTTCTGGGGGTTCAAATTCTTCGCCCAAGGTACTCATGTCACCGAGCGTAACCAGTTTTAGAATTTTTTCCGGGTCCTGGTAGTGTCGATGCAGGATTTCGCCGTTATTCTCAAGATAACCGTCCCAGTGACAATATGCTGCCAGGATCTTGCCATCTTTCTCAATACCAATTGCAGAACGAGTTGCCATTACTGCTCCTTGAGTTTATAAGGTTGGGTAAGCTTATGAAGACGATCTGCGGTGTTGCGAATGTCTTCGCTGAGTTTTCCCTTGCCAATTTCCGTCTCTACGAGACGGGCAATTTCGTGTAGCTGGATCACTGCATCAATAAGTTTGATATTTTGCATATTCCTTACCTCCCGACTGGATGTACCAACTGCCATCTGCTTTGACATAATAACCTTGTGCATACCAACTTTTAATTGTGCGCGGATCTTGACGGTTGGTCTTGATCTGCTGGCGATTGCGCTCAAGTGCTTGTTGTAAAGTTAGCAACATCTGCTCCTTGCTATTCACTATACACATATTATAGCAAATTCAGTCTTTTGGGTCAACCATTTCTTTTGTTGCTTTTTTAGCAACTTCTTTTGTTGCTTTTTTGGCAACTCGCCCGTACTTGTTGCACCACAAGCAACGAGTGCTTTCTACTCCGTAGAAGTAATGCGGCATGTCAAAAAACTTGCGCTCGCAGGCTGTACAAACAAACTGTCGAATCGGAGGACCATCAGGCCCATCAAGTGCTGCTTTCTGAGCAGGTCCCAGTTCCCCGGTGACTGGGTGGGCTTCAAGCTTCGTATTCATAAGCGTCAATCATATCCGCTTCAAGTACAGCATCCTCGTAGGTTGTGGCGCCCAGTTGAATTACCTGTCCTTCGGCATAGCAAGCCATGTAACAGTTAAACAACGGGTCGTACTCGATACCAGTCAAAAAGTTACTCATGTGCAAACTCCTTGTTGTAAACAAGATCAGATTCCTGGAATGCGGCTGCAATTTGTGTTTCGACTACATCGGCTCTGGTAGGATAATCACGAACCAGGATCCGTGCAAGTTCGGCAACACTTCGATTGGACAGCATAGCAATGTCATTGGCCAGCAGTTCGATTCGATTCATAATTAATCCAGTGAGTCAACATTGATATCAGTAATATCCTTGGGCTTGGCTTGCGGCCTTCCCCATGCACTTGCACCAGCGGTTGGTGAACTTTTACCTAGCGGAATTTGTTGAATTTCGCCACCATTGGCCAAGAATTCGGCAATGGCTTTTTCGTAATCTTGTTTGTTCATTTACACTCTCCCATAAAAGTCTGCATCTAGTGTGGCTGCGTATTCGGCATATTCAAACGGATCTTCAACTAGATCATCAAGGATCTTGAGTACCTGCGGAACGCCGAGTCCCACGCGGTCCGCAATTTCTTGCAGGGGCATGCCGTCAAAATCCATTTCGCGAATTTCAATTTCTAGATTTTTAAAATATCCCATGTTTACTCCCAATCTTTCTTGTCACCAAATTGTTCGTTATCTTCATAGCCCTTCATGTACTCGTTGCGCTCGGCATCAGATAGGTTAGTGACTTCCTGGCCGTGTCCGGTACCTTCAGGCCACCAATGCGGCCGCGGTTGACGCCAGTAATAGCTGTCTGCCCGACCGCGATCGTATAGGCCACCGTGACGCTCACGATCAAACTGTACACCTTTGAGTAGATCAAAAACTCGTTGCCGTTCTGCTTGCATCATGTCCTCTGTAATCTCTATCATGTCAATAGTATAGCAAAATGGGTCTTTATGGACAACCATTTATTTCTTGGGGATACGATAAATGATGCCTTGTGCAGTTGCTCTTTTAACAATGCCAGCAGCAGCCCAATCGGCTTCCATTGCTGCAAGATTGCGACGATCACGAACACTAGGACGATCTATCTTGATCGCAATAAAGCGGTCGCGATAGTTGAGATGAAATGCCCGGGCTGAATAAACCAGCTCCAAGGCCAGCTTCACACGCTCTGCACGAACCTTTTGCTGCTCGGTGTAGTGAGTGCTGGCAATGTAAGAACGCTGGGCTGCATCACGGGCTGCGGCGTATGCATAAAATCCTGCATTTTTAACATCAAGTTCGCGTTCTTGCATATTCGCTACTCCTTATTAGTTACTATACCAATATTATAGCAAAATGAACTATTATGGTCAACCAAAACAAAATGTTGCAAGAATAGCAACACCAGTTGCTAATTAAACAACCATACCAAGCTTACGCAACTCTACAGCAAGGGTAGGTCTGATATTGGGTTCCACTTCCAGCACCTCGCTTCCACCATTGTCCAAGCGATCTGCAATGTCTTTGGCTTCTTTGAGACCAAGGCGTCTGCGATCGTATGCGCGAATACACTTGATAAGTGCCACTTTATTTTGTACGGAACTCACGAACGGATTCCGGACATGAAGCTTGTCCAAGCGATAGTTGCCGGTCAGCATGGCCATGAACACTTCGCCTTTGAGATCAGGATCAATAGTGTCTGCAATAGCAGCCCAAAGTTCCTGACCTTTTTCGGCACCGTAGATTTCGGCCACAGTCTGCATGAAACCGATGCTGGCATCTACAAGAACTTGTTTGTGTTTCTCTGGTATCATTAGAAATTCAGTTGTAGTCGACCGTTGGCAATATCCAGCAGAACGGCATACCGTTGACGAATACGCCAGTCAGTTTTGGGAAGGTCGTAATCGTAGATATCCACATGATGCGTTTTTTTAGATTTGGTTTTGAGACTGGTGATTTCCCAACGACTCCAGCCATCGTCCTCGAAGTTATAAGCACCCGTGGTAGTTTTTAGTTTGAAACGCCGATCAAGATCATGCTGGGTATCTGCACCGATAGCAAGGCATTCGAATCCCTTAACGATTTCCATGTTGGCCAGTTTACGCTGCTTGGCTTGCTCGCGATCAATCTTGCCACCAATGGCCACAAGGTCGCGACCGCTTAGTCCCATAAGTTGAGCATAGGCAACAAACTGTTCTAATTGCTCTTGCTTGTCTTTGCTGAATCTTTTTAGATCAAAACTCATGATAATTCCTATAATCTTTTCGCTTGCTTTTTACAGCAATCTGTTCAAAGTTGGTCCAATCGCAATATGCATATATGTGCCCGCGAGATTGTCCGCGCTGCAAGGTTTCAAAAACATACTGTTTGTTGTTTCGTGTGACGCGAGCCTTGGCACTGGACTCTAGTTTGTACCAGCCCACTGCTTGATTGTTTTCCACACTGTAAACAACAAAACCGATATTATACGCTCACTTCAAATTTAAAATCATCTGGATCATCTACCAGTTGACTTTCTTTAACTTCGGTCCACTTACCGTCTATTCTAATTTCTAGCTTGATCTTGGTCAACTCTTCAGCTACCTTACGGTCAATTTGATCCATCATGCCAGTACGCCTTAGCGTTTCGAGTCGGTGCCATTTTTTGAATGTTTCCGTTTCGCACATTTTGACAAAGGCTTCCCGTTTGTTGTCGAGTTGACTACGGCTAGCTTCACTGTAACCCTTGGCGCCTGATTCTCTATGCCGACAATGAACTGCACTTGAAGTCTTATTGCGCTTTTGACCACCTGCTCCGGTTCCTCGGGTATAACTCCAGTCACAATCATCCTTTGTTACGCTGAATAGTAGTTCTCTTTTCTTTTCCATTATGCCCACCTTAGTGCAAATTCTGCTGCGTCTGTTTCACGAATGAATTGCCAAACGACTCGATATTTCCCAATATTGTTCAAATAGTCTGAACGATCTCGCCAACCGCAATCGCGAGCTCTTGCACCGTGTCTCTCTCGTAACCAATGCCATATTTCTTCATAATGTTCGTAATTTCTAAGAACAGTCACAATACTGTAACGCCATAGTTTACGATCTTGTCTACGCTGTCTACTGTTCATTGATACTTTAACTTCCAAGCAAGATATAATTCCGGTTGCAGATATAATGCTGCATTACTATCAGGAATAATAGCCATCGGATGCCAATAGGCAGGATCCTGACTGCGTATCCACTCAAACATTCCCGGTGGCGTCGGTATATGTGAGAAGGTGGGATCATCAAAACAATAAGTCCTACCATTTCTTGTGAATATCTCGTATTGTCCGTTCCTTGGTAAATGACTCATGTCCATTTTAATGCAAACATTGTAGCATCTTTTTCATGTTTAAATAACCAGTTATACTGCTCAGTGGGATAATCTGGTGCGCCGCCTGCCCAAAAACATGCCCAAACACCACCAAATTCTGTCCATGTTTGTTCCTGTCCCACGTTTTGACGGCACCATTCTTGCATTTCGTAATCGCCATTTTTCTTTTCGGCGGCCACAACGTAAGGTAAATCTCTAATCATCCCCACCTCAATGCAAACATTGTAGCATCACTTTGATTTTTAAACAACCACCTGGATTCGCCGAATGCAGTACTTAAACTCCAGCGGTCATCGACACTTGGACCAAATTGGTTAAAACACCAGTCAATCATTGTTTGTACTTGTGGATAACGATCTCGGGTAAAATAAACAATGTATGGATAGGTTTCTTGTGAAACCATTTTATGCCCACTTTAATTTGAATAGAATTATATCTGCTTCGTTTTTGAAATACCAGGTAGTACGACGACTACCAGTATTAACCCATTCCATAGGATCAATGCCTAATTTATACCAGCGATCGCCAAACTTACCAAATTGGTAATCACACCAGTTCTCAGCCGACTGCCAATCTTCGTTCTCTATAGTAATGTGATACGCCCACTCTGGTCCTAGCATTATTGCCACCTTAACAAAAAGGCTGTTAAATCTTGTTCGGTCTTATACACAATGCCAGTGGCATAAACTTCGTAATTGCCATTCTCGTCGCACCAATCTTGCATCGGATCAATTTGAGCCCATGACAGCCAGTCATCGAAACCAATGTGATTATAGCGATGATCAATGGTAAATTTTAGTTTCATGCCCATTTCAATTCAAACCATTCTGCATTTTCTCGAACATCAAAAATATAGCCACCACTACCCGAAGACCATAGAAAATGTTTTACGCCATTGTCACGCATCCACCAGATAACTTCTTGATAATCGTCAAAGCGGCGGCAACGATACATAGGATACTGCGAACTCCAACTGTTAAAATCGTATCGCTCTACTTTCATGCCCACCTCAAGGCAAATGCAGTAGCGTCTGATTCACGAACAAATCGGTAAACAAAGTCGCCATTATCTCTATCCCTAATCCAGGACCAATCTTTAGTATATATTAATCCGCAAGTGTGGTACAACCAAAGATTCATTCCTGAATTTGATTGGCCCGGATGACGAAGTCGAATACGAACTTCGGTCACTGCGACAGCATCCTAGCCAACTCTGCGTGAAGTAAGGCAACTTCATCAGCAGACACATAAAAGTCAGTAAGCGGCTCCCAGTACTCGCCTTCTTTTGTATCGTAGTACAGCACACGGCCTGTGGCAAAGAAGAACGGACCTTCAAGTCCTTCTCGTGGTTGCCAACGAGCATCACGCTCACCAAGAACAGCATATCCCATTGCAGTCTCCTGTTATTTCTGTGCCGGTATCATTTGCATAAAGCTCTTCATCATGTTCTGAGCTTGTGCCATGGATTCTTCCTGTGACTCTTGGCGAACACAACCGGCCTTGATTTCCTGTCGTTGAAACTCCCTAGCGGCCGCTTGACACTCAGTCAAATTTGTATAATGTCCAAAAGTCTGAGCACCAGTGGCAGTGATTAGCAGCAAGGCGTAAATCATTTTGTTAACCTCTCATCATCTCAATCATTTCAAGCATGAGTTCTCGCAGTTCTTCAACAGTTTCTGCATCGCTAATTTTAGATTGCAGCACATCAAGGTCACGGTCACGCCGTTGTGCTTTGGTACCGTGAACCGGGCAGTGGGGATTTTCCGCAATCCAAGGCCCGCCCACTTGATAGCATTCATATCCACAGTTCACGATTCAACTCCAAACGTATCTTTGATGGCTCGCATTGCTTTGTAATATTCCTGTGTATCCATGTCAATCGGAATAGTATTAATACATTCCCGAACAATCAACTTGGCGAACTTTTCAAAATCTTCGCCAGTGCCTTTATACAAGTATGGCTGGCAGACTGGAAAATCATCTCTGTTAGGACAGAATTTGGGCATATGACTGAACCCGGCTTTTTTTATAAGTTTTTCAATTCGTTCGTTCATCATTCCACACCAAATTCTTTATACTTACGCCATTCCCACTCGGTTGGTTTAACTTCTTCTGACCACACCAGGGCCTTTGCTTCATCGTCAAAAACTCGTTCAGCGTAGTCCCATAATTCAACACCATTGGTGCAGCTAGTAAAGCCAATATACACTTTCATCACATGCTCCAATACGATTCAGAAGAAGGCGAGCAGTAGTAGGGCAGGTCGTAACGCTCCTGCATCTCCCGGCCTGACATCATGTTGGTACGAGTTACAAAAGTTTCGTGAACTTGAGCAACATATCCAGCAACTTCAAAGTCACGCTGGACGGTAAGGATGTGTGCTCGGGTAGTCGGATCAAAATCAATAAATTTTACAAAACGCAGGCCCACTTTATTTTTGCCGTAGCGTTCGTCCTTCTTGATGCGCTTGTCTGCTTTGTACAGTTCGACGGTGTATGCGGTAAGCTTGCTCATTTGATACGCTCCTAATTAATTACTATAAACATATTATAGCAAAATGGGTCTTTATGGGCAACCAAAATTAACCCACTCTTACAATAGATACAAGTTTTCCGTTAGTAAAATGTAAATATCCGCGATAGTTGTAAAAATAGCAACGATTAACGCCGCGTCTAGTAGTAATATCAGAGAAGCTGGTGTAATGAGAGGTCCAATTACATCGATCTAGTTCGGATTCGTGCATACCTAGCCAAGGATCCGGTAAGGCCGCAATAGCAGCAAAATAATCGTCAATGAAAGTGTCGTTTTTGGACTCCGCCATTCTTTTTTCAAACTCGCGGTTTTCCAGCCAGGAACGAATGTCCCCAACTGTGCCCCAAATAAAGATAAAGGCAAAAAACCCAACGACTAGGTAGAACATCCATTCCATTGCTTATTCAGCAACAGTTAGCAGATTTGCAGGTACATTCCAGGTAGTCAAACCTTCACGCACCTGTACATTTTTAATTTTGATTTTAACAACAGAACCCTGATGTACACGACCAGTCTTGGGGTGGGTAAATTTAACTGTATCTCCGGGCACGATACTACGGCGGGTTTCGCGGGCCAGCTGGGAACGACGAAATTTTATTGCTTCAGCAATGGTATTAAGTTGTTGATTTGTAAACGAACCAAAACTGATTTGGGAAGCCAGCTGTTCAGCAGTCAGTTGCGACATGGTCTACTCCTAGTTAGTTACTGTTCTAGCAGTATAGCAAAATGGGTCGTTTAGGTCAATGGTTGCTTAAATGCTAAGTTTTTTGTGACGGTATTGCTCTACTATTTTTAATTTATATTGATACGCTTGTAATAGATCGTCAGGTGTTGACGGTGTTAGTAATGCATCATCAATAGATCGCCCTGCAAAAATAAGATCATCGAGTGTCAAATTACCAACATTATTACATGGATAAAACTTTGGAATATACTTTCTAGCATATGATTCGGCAGCTTCCCAAGTAAAGCTGTCATTTTTCCAATCTATCCAATTGGCACCATTGACTTGTTTAATTCCTTGCGACACATATCCAAACTTATCATAATTAGAACTTAAAAAAGATTGATTATCGCCAAATCCCTGCGCTACCGATTCGTTACTAGGTAATACCAGTGCAGTCCATACATGGTGCTGGTCATTCCAATGACTATTGATCCAATTTAAACTAGACTTTAGTGAATTTAATGTTTCATACGGAAGGCCCACAATCATTGACATAGATCCTCTGTATATTTTTCTATTGTTGGCCAAGAAAAATTTTTTTATATCAACTAGCCCTTCTTTAATTTTTTCCGAATTTGTGCCCTTGCCAATCGATTTTGCACTAGCATAATTTAAACTTTCAATTCCGTAATAGTGCCCTAGAAAATTCATACGTAGCAGTTGGTGTCTATCCTCTGGTCGATTTATAAGAAGATCGGCTCGTATAAAACCAGAAAAGAACGGAGTGAACGAAAGTTTCTCAACTTTGTCAGCGTATTTTTGAATTTTTTCTGTACTGTCATTGAATGTTTCGTCAACAACATAATAGTTTTTAATTCCATAATTATCATGGTTATACTGAATGCAGTTAGCAAAATCGTCAGCATCTTGTGTATAATCGCCTTTGACCCCCAATACCGGATAAGAACAAAATTTACATTTAAATATGCAGCCTCGACTTAATTCAATGTGTCCCCATTCATCGGCGAGCAAAAAATCTCGTTTTTCGAACTTTATTGACAAATGTCGCAACGGAAAAGATGGACAGGATTTATCAGCTGAAATTACTTTTTTACCGCCATATTTTAAATCATATGATATGGAACTAGCAGGTGAATTTCCTGTTATAACTTTAAGTAATTGGTATAGTGCATTTTCTCCGTACCCGGTAATAAAATAATCAATTGAGGCTACTTGAGTGGGTGGCAAATATCCGCCTCCCCAGATTATCAAAACATGGGGATACGTTTTTTTAAGCCATTGGGTTAATAAATTGATAGTGTCAGGCCATGATTGAAATATGCAACTAAATCCAAAAAACTTTGTATTTGAATTAATTCTACTTTTAACTAGTTCTTTTAATTCATCCAACAAGAACAAAGCCGCAAAATCAATAACTTCAACATCCCAATCGTTTGATCGTAGGAAATTAGCTATTCTGTGACCGCCTGCGCGTCGTCGGTGGAACTTTCCTGCTTGGTCAATTGAACTAATTGTGGTTTGGTCGTAGACTTGAAATAATAGTCCGTGAAATTTATTGTTCATTATAGAACATTACTTAGCAGACGCTAATGTTATTAAAAAATTGTAGCCAATACCAAACTTTTAAATTTTATGTTTTAATAATAAAATTAATTGCAAGATACGGAGGCATATTTGCGTCTGTTCCGCTCGACCCAGTGCTGCCAACAGATACTGAGATTCCGGTAGTGGCACTTGAAGTAGCAACACCAGATGTAGTGGAGCTTCTGCTGGTAGTACCAAATCCCACATCTGTTGTTGTGGATCCAGTCTGGTGACTGTGTCCGGGATCTGTTACTGTGGCAGTGTGCGTGTGGCTTACCACAATTGCATCTTTATTACCACCAGTGGCTGTCAACGAGTACAATCCGCCAGCACCAACTGGTAATCTATTGGTATAATTTGGCAAGTTAAACGTGGTGGAATTGTCACCTACACCAAATGTGGTTCCAATAGTTGCAAAGAGTGCAGCATAAGTGGTACGACTCACTGCGGAGCCGTTACATACAAGCCAACCTGCTGGTGCACTGGCAGTTGGCCACATCATGAGGCCACCGGTAGGAACAGCAATGTTTTGCACAAATGCTGTAGTAGCTACTGCGGTATTTGAGGTGCCCAAAGGCAAGGTTGGTGTGGTTATTACACCACCAACATTTAAATTGCCAGCAACACCTGCTCCACCAGCCAGTACTAGTGCACCGGACGTGGTATTGGTACTTGCTCTGCCCGATAGGCTTACTATGTTACCAGAAATAGACACATTGCCAGCAACAGTGCCTACACCATTAATTGTTATATTACCGCTTACAGATGCATTTGTGCCAACTGTTAGCGAACCAGTAAGATTTTGATCTTGAGCATGCAAGGTATTAAATCTCATACCTTGACTACCGATGTTCGAACTGATATTGGCTGTTGGAACTAAATCTGCACCAAGATAAATTTGCGAAATATTGCTGACTGTGGCAAAACTATTTGCTGCGGTCAAGTTCCCTACCAAAATGTTTTCAGAAAAAATATTACTCCAACGATTGGTGGTATTACCAATCGTAAACGAAACGTTTGCACTAGGAGTAATGTTTCCAAAGAAATTAGCAATACCCGTCACCGATCCCGATAAAATATCAATATAATTCTTTGTTGCCAATGTTAATGCTGGTGCGGACGCAGTTGTATTTTGATAAGCTTCGGCTAATCCTGTAGTGGAATTTCCTCGTAAAAACGGAGTTTGAAGTCCTCCACTTTTTAAGCTGAGCACAAAATCTCGATTGTTGGTCTGATTTTTTAATATTACAGTGCCACTGACCACATTACCTACAAAATCATTTGCTGCACCAAATGTCAGTCCGTTGTCGTTGGCCAATGTCAACGAGCCGTTTACTGTGCTCGAAGTGTCGTTTCTCAAGAAACTTGAACCTGAAATAGCCACGCCATTAACGTATAAACTGCTGGCTACTTCTGCATTGCCCCAAAACGCTTGGCCTAGTGTACTGTTAAGATTAAGGCCTTTTTTAATTGTAGCGAATCCCGGAACATCGGATGCGAACGGACCGTCTTTGCTCCAGATACCAACCAATATGTTGTTGATAAAAAATTTAATTACTACATAGGTTGTGCTAGGTGGTGCATCAGTTACTGTGTCCGGAATAGCCCCAGAATTTCCTGTAGACAGTGGATTAAGTGGTCCAATCAATCTCCAATCACTGCCGGTGTATATCTTTAGTTGTCCGTTGGCGCTGTCGTACCACTGCTCACCTGTATAAGCATTTGTGGGAGTGGTGCCTGAATATGTTAACCCAGCGACTGTTTTCCATATGGCACTAGCTGTGCCTTTGGTAGTAGCAACGTTTACATTTAAAAGTTTTGTGGTACTGTTATATCAAAGTTGTCCGGGCAACGGTGCAGTGGGAGCTGTGGTATTGGCAAAATTCTCCATTAATCGGACTACGTTTTGATTAATAAAAAGTCCGTACCCTTTGAAGTTTTTTCCTACTAGAGTAAGGCTAGAATTTGCACTGTCTGTGGTGTTATCTAGTAAACCACCTGTAATTAATTCTGATCCGTCGCTTAATGTAATATTATATGGCATTTTTTGTTCTCACTCCCTTTATTTATGCTATTATTTTGGGCAGTGCTTGATGCTATTTTTGGCGACCACTCTTCATGTTAGCGCACCAATGGTACATTCGTCCTCGTTCGCCGCCGTATTTTCGTGCTCTAGCTCTTAGGTCACTAACAGAACCCGAACAACTGGCCCCGGAACGTTTTACACGGCCCGGGCGACTTCGGCCTTTGACTCGGCCATCTGCAAAGTTTTCTTGTACTGTGCGACTTGGGCCGTACACAATAGAATTAGGATTAATGTTGTATTCATTTACAAGCTTTTGCACCAGTGCCGGGATCTGTTGATTGGGGAAATTTCGTGCTACCAGTCTAGTGACCGTTTCGCCACGATGTTGGCCGCGTATATAAACATCCACTAATTCATGTGCATCTACATGTGCTTCTGTTAAAAATTCGTATGCTCTCATTTGTTTAACCACAACACAAAGGGATCGTTTACCACAATGGTTCCATCGGCTCGCCGCATATAATTGCCACCATGTAAATCTAAATGATAACCATGATCCTCGCCAAAATCTCTAACGGCGTAAACAGTGTTTAACAATTGTTCAGCTTGATCCATTCCGCCCAAATGCTTGACAACTTGTTTGACTGTGTACGCATTGAATTTGTTATCTTTGGGGCTGTAGTACCCGTACTGAGCTAATTTTTCTAATGCAGTTTCCAATCCGCGAGCCTTTACCCAATAGGTCACTGCATCAAGATAACCGACAATGCGTCGCATTTCATCAGACAGTTCTTGTAGTGGTTCCATTCTGGCTTGAATATACTTCTTGCCTTGGAATTCAAAACTTTCAAATCCCGAGAATCTAGGCAAGTGTGTATTATCTTTATTTGCGTTACAGTAGTTGATCCAGTCAATGAACATTCTTTGATCCGGGCTGAAATCTTTCATGCCTTTGCGATAGCCAAATATGATTAATACCTGTCCGGTCCCAGGTTCAAGCCAGGCCTGTTTGTCTATGCCACTGCCTAGATATTTGTAACCTTTGTCCATCAGGGCTTTTCTAACGCCGCCGTGTATGGCGCCGGCCATTTCTTCTAGGTGTGCAATAGCTTCATCAGCTCTGATTGCCTTTTCGTAGTCTTCGGGACTGTCAATATCGTGTAAACTGAACCCAAGGCGCTTGAGCAAGGGAATCATTTTGTGTTCTTCTTCTTCGCTGCCGAACGCAAATACAGTATGCGGTACACCTTTGTTGAATGTTCTGGGGTCAGCATCGTCTAGATCACTCACAGCCATGCCCAGTTTATACCAATCGTACACATCGCTTACATTGACTAGTGTGGTGCCTTTGGGGAAACTCAATGGTGTTCCGGGATCACTTTTGAGGTAACGATCCTCGTCGTAATCGGCGTTGTCTTCTTGTACAAAATCTCTTGCTCTCATGCCAGTCCTATTTTTCCCGGATACAGTGGACCGGATTGAATTCGCTCGCCACCATCGTAGTATTTAAGTTCAACTGGGAGCGCCTCG
>JACCDY010112992.1_pt1 | contig 13238 bp, 8 predicted proteins | sample 7446391 | NCBI WGS metagenome assembly JACCDY01 (sample SAMN15323451, study PRJNA562643) | freshwater metagenome | isolation source: river surface water | place: USA:Blue River Watershed | collected 2017-08-18 | reverse complement strand
GTAACCCTGAGTTTTCTAATTCCACGTTGTTAAAACCAGTTGACCTGCATGACGATCACAATGGCCACAAAAAAGGTCTTGCGACGATGATGCTGGCTGCAATCGGCGTGGTCTTCGGTGATATTGGTACGAGTCCCTTGTATGCGCTGAAAGAATGTTTTGATCCGCACCACGGTATTGCGTTTTCGCCAGAGGCATTGTTTGGTGTAATTGCCATGATGATCTGGTCCTTGATCATGGTGGTCACCTTCAAATACGTGCTGTTTGTGATGCGTGCTGACAATAAAGGTGAGGGTGGTGTTTTATCTCTCATGGCTTTAGCGCTTAGATCTTTTGATAGTAAGTCTAAAAAATATTTCTTCCTCATGATCTTGGGTATGTTGGGTGCATGCATGCTACTTGGTGAGTCCGTTATTACTCCAGCTATTTCTGTTTTATCGGCTGTAGAGGGCATCGAAATTGCGGCACCAGGTTTGCACAAATTTATTATCCCGATTTCCCTAGTCATTTTGGTGGCCTTATTCTTAATCCAAAAATATGGCACTGCGGCTGTTGGGAATCTTTTTGGCCCAGTCACTCTGACTTGGTTCGTGACGCTTGCGGTACTGGGCGCAATTAATATCGGCGCAGCGCCTCAAATTATTGGTGCAATCAATCCGATGTATGCAGTCAATTTTATTATTGATCATCCTACTACTGCTTATATAGTGATGGGCGCAGTAGTTTTGGTAGTTACTGGGGTTGAAGCACTTTATTTAGATATGGGCCACTTTGGTAGAAGTCCCGTACGTTACGCTTGGTTGATTGTGGTTCTACCAAGCTTATTGATTAATTATCTTGGTCAGGGTGCGCTCTTATTATCCAATCCAGAGGCCGTCTCAAATCCATTTTATTTAATGGTTCCTGAATGGGCTTTATGGCCAGTTGTGGGGCTGGCTACTGCGGCTACGGTGATCGCTTCTCAGGCAGTCATTTCTGGAGCATATTCTTTAGTAAGCCAGGCAATCTTGCTTGGATTTATGCCGCGTATGACCATCATGCATACCTCGGATTCAGAGCAGGGGCAGATTTATATCCCGGTAGTGAACTGGGCCCTCTTGTTCATGGTTGTAGTGACTATTATTGAATTTAGAGAGTCGGTTAATTTGGCCGCGGCATATGGTATTTCAGTTACCTCAACCATGATGATTACTGCAATCTTGTTGGGAGTGGTGATGTATCGTGAATGGAAGATGAACATCTTCTTGGTGCTGGGCTTGTCGGTTATTTTCTTTGTATTGGATTTTGCTTTCTGGACTGCCAACTTAATCAAAATAAAAGATGGTGGTTGGTATCCCTTGTTCTTGGGTTTATTAATTTTTACCTGTTTGATAACCTGGTATCGAGGTCGCAAACTGTTGCGTGCCAAAGTAGAAGAAGGTTCTATTCCCCTACAAGCCTTTGTGACTGGTTTATTGGCACATCCACCGCATCGTGTTGAGGGAACTGCTATCTTTTTAACAGCCCACGTAGACTATGTTCCAGTAGCAATGCTGCATAACTTAAAGCACAACCGGGTTATGCATGAGCGTATCTTTTTTATTAAATTAAGCACCTGGGATGTGCCTTACGTAAATGATGATCAGCGCATTACGATGAAAGATCTTGGTGGCGGTGTTTACCTAGTAAGAGCTGTACATGGCTTTAAAGAGTCGCCTGATATTAATAAGGTCTTAGAGCTCTTACAAAAGCAAGAGAACATTGAATTTAATGTTATGGATACTTCTTTCTTTGTATCTCGCGACACTATTGTCCCTTCAGCAAATCCTGGCATGGCGTTGTGGAGAGAGAAGTTGTTTGGCTGGATGATGCAGAATGCAGCCAAGCCCTCAGACTTCTTTAAGATCCCTACTAATCGTTTGGTTGAGCTTGGTGCAAAGGTAGAGATTTGAAAAAGCCTTTCATCCTTCGATCCCTGCTTTCTAAGGGTGTACTTCTGCTAATTTGTTCCTTTAGCAGCATCGCTATTGCAACTCCTGCAGAAGAGGCGCAACTAGAGCAGTTGGATAAGATTGAGCGTGACTTGGAGTTGCAGCGCGATTGGGCTAAATACCGCTGGGATAAATCCAACTCAGAGTGCTATCAAAAATATTGGGTTAACAGCTGCCTGAAAGATGCTCGCGCAGCGTATCGCAAAGAGATTGATCCGATTCGTGTGCAGGAAGTGGAGTTGCATGAAGTGCAGCGTAAGTTGCGCGCCAGTATTAAAGATCAGCGCGATGCTACTAAGATTGCTGAACGTGCCTCTGCTGAAAAAGCAGCAGAGCGCTCGGCTAATCAAAAAGAATTTGAAGAGAAGCAAAAGGCGGCTGCTGCTCGTGCAGCCGATGTCGAGCAACGCCGTAAAGATGCGCCTAAGCGTGCTCAAGAAAACAAAGCGGGCACTCAGCTCGATTAATTATTTTGGCTAAGATTAAAACAATCTATATCTGCCAGTCATGCGGTGGCACCTCTGCTAAGTGGCAAGGGCAGTGTCCTTCCTGTCAGGCATGGAACACGCTTGAAGAGGGCTTGCCTGAGGTAAGCTCGAATACCCGTTTTCAGGGTCTAGCGCAGTCGCTACCCCGTCAAAAACTTTCCGCTATTTCTGCTGAAGATCTCCCACGCTTCAGCACGGGCGTAGAAGAGTTTGATCGAGTGCTGGGTGGTGGATTAGTTCCTGGTGGCGTTGTTTTATTAGGCGGCGATCCTGGTATTGGTAAATCTACCCTATTGTTGCAAGCGCTTGCTGAGATGAGTGCTGCAGGTATGAATGTCCTCTACAGCAGTGGCGAGGAGTCAGCTGCGCAAATCGCATTACGTGCAAAACGAATTGCACTCGATGCTCCTCAATTAGAAGTGCTCGCAGAAATTCAATTAGAAAAACTCTTATCCATCATGGATACAGTGAAGCCGCAGGTTTTAGTGGTTGATTCCATTCAGACTTTGTATTCAGAAGTATTGAGTTCAGCACCGGGCTCGGTTGCACAGGTGCGAGAGTGCGCTGCTCAACTTACTAGGGCTGCTAAATCCAGTGGTATCTGTGTCTTGATGGTAGGGCACGTCACTAAAGATGGTCACTTAGCCGGTCCTCGTGTGCTTGAGCATATTGTGGATACGGTTCTGTACTTTGAAGGTGATACCCATTCTTCATTTAGATTAGTACGCTCGATTAAAAACCGTTTTGGCGCCGTCAATGAGTTGGGTGTATTTGCCATGACTGAAAAAGGATTGCGCGGGGTTGCCAATCCTTCAGCTATCTTCCTGTCACAGCATGCAGAGATGGTGCCGGGGGCTTGTGTATTAGTTACACAAGAAGGTAGCCGTCCGCTCTTGGTTGAAATTCAGGCGTTGGTAGATACCGCCCACATTCCCAATCCACGCCGTTTGGCTGTTGGCTTAGAGCAGGCCCGTTTAGCAATGCTCTTAGCGGTATTGCATCGTCATGCAGGTGTTGCTTGTTTTGATCAAGATGTCTTTTTGAACGCAGTAGGCGGTGTCAAGATCTCAGAGCCGGCAGCTGACTTAGCAGTGTTGTTGGCCATCCAATCTTCAATTCGTAATAAAGCACTGCCTAAAGAGTTGATCGTATTCGGAGAGGTTGGTCTTGCAGGAGAAATTCGTCCATGCCCGCGCGGTCAAGAACGCCTGAAAGAAGCGGCCAAGCTCGGCTTTACTGTAGCGATTATTCCGAAGGCTAATATGCCTAAAGCAAAGATTCCGGGCTTGAGGGTAATACCAGTAGAGCGCATTGATCAAGCCATTTCTGCGGCCGCAGAACTCAGTTAGAGCAATAAAAAATTAGCGTAAGTCTTCCGCTTGAATGAGTAGCACTTGCTCGTCGCCTGCAGATACTTCCATCCAAATAACGGGAATCTGTGGAAACGCTTTTTTAAAGTATTCATACTCATTGCCAATCTCAATCAGAATGGCGCCACGCTCGGATAGATAGTCGGGAGCGCCAGCAATAATCTTGCGGATGAGGTCCATGCCATCGTCACCACCCGCTAGTGCGAGAGCGGGCTCGGCATGATATTCAGCGGGTAAAGTATTCATCGAGTTGGAATTGACGTACGGTGGGTTGCAAATAATGAGATCAAAGAGATTGTCTTCATGGGGCTCTGGAAGCGCATTCCAGAGATCACCTTCAAAGAGCTCTACCTGTGAAGTAAGGCCGTGACGATCGAGATTGCGAGAGGCTACTGCTAATGCAGGCAAGCTAATATCACAAGCACTTATATGAATATCCGGGCAAGCTAAGGCTAACAAAATTGCCAGAGAGCCATTACCGGTGCAAAGATCAAGTGCTTTGCCATCGGCTGGCAACCAAGGCTCAAGTGAACCATCAACGATGAGCTCTGCGATCCATGAGCGAGGAACAATACTTTGCTCGCTGGAGAAAAAAGGTATACCCATTAACCAAGCTTCTCCCAAGATATACGCCAGGGGTTTGCGCGTGGAGATGCGGGTTTCTGCAACCTCAAAGGCCTTAGTAATTTGCTCGGCACCCATCACTTGCTCTAAGTGCTCCAGTGCATCGGTGGGGCTTAAATCAATTTGCTTGCTGGCAATCCACAGAGCTTCGCTCTGAGCATCAATGGCACCATGGCCATAATGCAAATCTGCAGCCTCTAGTCGTTGTGCAATGTGATCGATGCATTGATCAAGCGTCAGGGATTGCTGGGGCGCAGGGTCCATTAATAATTGATATGAAAAGTAATTAGCTCAATACGATTAAGCAACGAGCTGCTCGAGAGTCTTGCGGAAGATATTCTTGAGTGGCACAACATCATCTACAATCACGCACTCATCAATTTTGTGACTTGTAGCATTGAGTGGGCCAAATTCAACTACCTCTTTGCAAATCTTAGCAATGAAGCGACCATCGCTTGTGCCGCCAGTGGTGGAGAGTTCTGTATCGATTTGGGTTTCAGCTTTGATGGCTTTGCGAAGAGCACCAGCAAGTGCACCATCACCAGTAATAAATGGACTGCCACCCAAGACCCAATCAATCTCAAAATCGAGGCCTGCAGCACTGAGGATTCCCTCTAGACGGCTACGTAACTCTTCTGGCTTACTCTCGGTAGAAAAGCGGAAGTTGAAATCAATTGCCAGCTCACCAGGAATGACATTATTCGCGCCAGTACCTGCGTGAATATTGGAAATCTGAAAACTGGTAGGCTGAAAATATTGATTACCTTTATCCCACTCAGTTTCAACCAATGCTTGAATTGCGGGTGCTGAAATGTGAATTGGATTTTTACCAAGGTGAGGGTAGGCGATGTGCGCCTGAATACCCTTGACTCGAAGCTTGCCGGAGAGTGATCCACGACGACCGTTCTTAATCATGTCACCAAGTTGATCAACTGAAGTTGGTTCACCAATCACACAGTAATCTAAACGCTGCCCCTGTTTTTGCAAGCGCTCGCACATGATGACAGTGCCATCATTGGCTGGACCCTCTTCATCGCTTGTAATCAAGAAGGCAATTGAGCCTTTGTGATTAGGGTGGGTGATGACGAATTCTTCTGTGGCAACAACAAACGCTGCAAGTGAAGTTTTCATATCTGCAGCGCCGCGACCATAGAGCATGCCATCCCGAATGGTTGGTGTGAATGGATCATTAGTCCACTTTTCCAATGGGCCAGTAGGCACTACATCGGTGTGACCAGCAAACATCAAGACTTCACCTTGATCGCCGCCAGCACCCTTTTTAATTGCCCAAAGATTCGTGACTTGAAAACTCTCTGGGCCACTAATCACGCTCTCGGTATGAAAACCAATTGCCTGAAGGCGCTTGGCGATGAGCTCCTGACAACCTCCATCTGCTGGGGTTACCGAGCGACAGGAGATAAGGGCTTCAGTTAACTCAAGGGTAGCGCTCATGGTTTTGACTTAATCACGCAAGAGTTCGTTAATCGCAGTCTTTGCTCTAGTCTGGGCATCCACCTTTTTCACAATGATCGCAGCGTACAGGCTGTACTTGCCGCAAGCGGAAGGAAGGGAGCCTGGCACTACAACTGAGCCAGCTGGTACACGGCCATAATGGATTTCACCTGTTTCGCGGTCATAGATCTTGGTGCTTTGACCGATGTATACGCCCATGGAGAGAACGGCATTTTCTTCAATAACGACGCCTTCAACGACCTCAGAACGGGCGCCAATAAAGCAGTTATCTTCAATAATCACTGGGCCGGCTTGGATTGGCTCTAAAACACCACCAATGCCAACGCCGCCAGAAAGGTGCACGTTTTTACCGATTTGGGCGCATGACCCTACGGTTGCCCAGGTATCAACCATGGTGCCTTCACCAACATAAGCGCCAATATTGACGTAGGAAGGCATTAAAACGGCATTTTTGCCAATAAATGAACCGCGGCGAGCCATTGCAGGCGGAACCACACGGAAACCGCCATTGGCGAAGTCTTCAGCGGTGTAGTTTTCGAATTTGCTCGGTACCTTGTCGTAGAACTGGGTATAACCACCAGCGCCCATAGGCTTGTTGTCTTCCAGGCGGAAAGACAGCAAAACCGCCTTTTTAACCCACTGGTTTACTTCCCATTTACCGACGCTACGGCGCTCGGCTACACGAATACTGCCCGTATTAAGGCCCTCTAGTACGGCATTCACGGCGTTGCGGATTTCTCCAGAAACGGCCTCAGGAGAGAGATTTGCGCGGTTTTCCCAGGCTTGTTCGATGATGCTTTGTGGTGATTGGCTCATGCTTTTTAGTTAACTATCAGATTGTTAAGGGGTTTTGCCCCGGGATGTAGATTAATCATTATATCGGTGGGGCAAAAACCCGTGTGGGGAGCCCTAAGCTTGCTATCATCTTCACACTTTAGTAATAATTTTTACCCCCTTATTTGAACCCCCTTTTCTCCCTACAAAGTACGCCGTGCAACTGAAATCCATCAAACTTTCCGGCTTTAAGTCTTTCGTCGACCCAACCCAATTTGAAATGCCTGGTCAATTGATCGGTGTTGTGGGTCCTAACGGTTGCGGAAAGTCGAACATTATTGACGCCGTACGCTGGGTTTTAGGCGAGTCTCGGGCTAGTGAGTTGCGTGGCGAATCCATGCAAGACGTTATTTTTAATGGTTCCGGTTTGCGTAAACCGTCTGGTCGCGCCAGTGTGGAACTTATTTTCGACAATTCAGATGGCCGCGCACAAGGGCAGTGGAGTGCTTTTACTGAATTGGGCGTTAAACGCGTCTTAACTCGTGACGGTAATTCCAGTTATTACGTCAATAATCAAGTTGTGCGTCGTAAAGACATCCAAGATATTTTCTTGGGCACAGGTATGGGTCCTAGAGGTTACGCCATCATTGGGCAGGGCACTATCAACCGCATCTTGGAAGCAAAGCCAGAAGAGTTGCGTGTTTTCTTGGAAGAGGCTGCTGGTGTCTCTAAATATAAAGAGCGTCGCAAAGAAACTGCTTCCCGTCTTGAAGATACAAAAGAAAATTTAGTACGCGTAGAAGATATTCTGCGTGAGCTTGACCAGCAACTTACTCGCTTGGAAAAGCAGGCAACCGTAGCTGAGCGCCATGCAGAACTTTCCAGTGAAATGAAGTCTCAGCAACAGTTACTCTGGTTTGTGCGTCAGACTGAGGCTGGTAAAGAGCAGGAGCGTCATGCCAATGGTATTCGTGACACTCAAGTCCATTTAGAAGAGCAGACTGCAAAAATGCGTCATGCAGAAACTGAACTTGAGACCATGCGGACTGAGCAGTACGCTTTGCAAGACAAGGTTTCTCAAGCCCAAGGCGATTTGTATCAAACCAATGCTGATGTCAGCCAAGTAGAGTCACAGATTCGCTACGTCCAGGAAGCGCGTCAGCGTCTACAGCAGCAATCTCAAGATTTACAAGCACAACTACAACGTTGGACTGTGCAAGAAACCGATGCTGCTCAAGCACAGCGTACTGCGGAGCAAGAGCTCAGCTTGGCTGCAGAAAAAGAGCAAACATTAATAGCGGATTTGTCTGGCCTGCAAGAACAAATGCCAGCTCGCGAAGAGGCTTATCAAGTTCATGCACGCGAACTCAATGATGCACGTGAGAACCTAGCGACGATTGACCAGCGCTTAGCCAGCTTAGGTGAGCGTGTCAAAGCCATCACCACACAAGTAGAAGAACTCAAAGGGCGCGACTCTCGTCTCGAAGCTGAGCTTGCTGGTATGCGTAGGCCGGATGCTGAAGCATTGCAAATGGCCATTGATCGTCACGCGATGGCGCAGCGTAAAGTGGATGAGGCTAGACAAAAAGCAGGCGAGGCACAACAACGCGTTCCAGCTGCTGATGAGGCTCGCAATACTGCACAACTACAGATTCAATCAGCTAACCAAGAGTTGGCTCAAACTGAAGCAAAGCTCACTGCGCTGACCGCATTACAAGCCAGCGTTCAAGCTCAAGGCAAGATTGGGCCATGGCTTGAGAGTAAAGGTTTAAAAGAGAGCAAGCGTTTGTGGCAAGAGCTCAAAGTAGAGAGTGGCTGGGAAGCTGCTTTAGAGTCTGTTTTGCGCGAGCGCTTGGCTGCCGTCACGGCGAAGAGTGTTCAAGAAACTTTAGCTTTGGCGAATGACGCTCCCCCAAGCCGTTTAGCTATTTTGTTAACGGAAGATATTTCTCCTGCGCACACTACTGTGCCAGCTGATTTCACACCGCTGTTGACTCGTGTTCAGAGCGCGGGCGCACCACGTGTGGCTGGCGTGTTGCAAGAGTGGTTAGACAACATTTACATTGCCAATAGCTTGGAAGATGCATTGCATCGCCGCGAGAAGTTACCTGCTGGCGGTACCTTCGTTACACAACAAGGCCATTTAGTAAGCCGCGTTGGTGTGCAGTTATACGCAGCAGACTCTGAGCAGGCTGGTATGTTGGCACGCGCTCAAGAGATGGAGGGTCTCGAGAAGCAATTGCGTGCGCAGAAGTTAATTCAGAGTGAGTTGCAAGGTGAGTTGGATCAATGTGCTGCCAATTACCAGGCTGCCCACCAAGCGGCGGAGCAAACTCGTATTGCTGCAGAACAAGCTGTACAAGAAGTACATGGCTTTGAAGTGGAAAGAATGCAGCTAACCCAGGCTGAAGAAAAGTACAGCCAACGTGCTGAACAAATTCAGGGTGAGTTAAGTGAATTGCGCCAGCAAATGGAGCAGTTAATTCAAACTCAAGAACAATCCTCCGAAGAGCTCGCGCAGTCAGAAGAATCTAAACAGGGCTTGCAAGAGAATCTCGCGATTGCCCAAGAAAAATTGGAGTTAGCCACCCAAGAGCGCGATCGTCTCCGTGAATCTTTGCGTTCATCTGAGATGTCAGCTCAAGAGGCTGCATTTGCAACCCGATCTCTGCAGCAACGTATTGCTGACCTACAGCGTGATCAAAGTACTGCACGTGTGCAGATCATGGAGATTCAAGATAAGCAGGCTACTTCTGAGCAAGAACTGGAAACTCTCAGTGATGAAGAGGCGCAAGATAAATTACAGGGTCTCTTGCTAGCCCGCAGCGCTCGCGAAGCAGCATTGGCCAATGCCCGTACCGAACAAGATGCCTTGTTGCATCAATTGCGTGAGGCAGATGAAGTGCGCTTACAAATCGAGCGAAGTCTTCAGCCAATGCGCGACAAGGTAGTCGACTTACAGTTGCGCGAACAGGCTGCCCGTTTGAACTTTGAACAGTTTGCAACCTTGCTGTCAGATGCCGAGGCCGACTTAACTGCTTTAGAAGCCAGCTTTAGCCCCGACTTAAAGGTTGGCGCTTTGCAAACTGAAGTAAATCGTCTCAACTCAGAGATTCAGTCTTTAGGCCCAGTTAACATGGCTGCCCTAGATGAGTTGTCTAGCTCACGTGAGCGTAAACAATTCTTGGATGCGCAATCCGCTGACTTGAACGAAGCGATGCAGACCCTGACGGATGCGATTGCGAAGATTGATGCTGAAACTCGTGATCTTTTGCAGGGTACGTTTGATCAGGTCAACACCCATTTTGGAAAACTGTTCCCTGAATTATTCGGTGGTGGTCATGCTGAGTTGGTCATGACTGGCGAGGAGATTTTGGATGCTGGTGTACAAGTAATGGCTCAGCCTCCAGGCAAGAAGAACAGTTCTATCTACTTACTCTCTGGTGGTGAAAAGGCCTTAACTGCCATTGCCTTGGTCTTTTCCTTATTCCTCCTCAATCCTGCACCGTTCTGCTTACTCGATGAGGTTGATGCACCATTGGATGATGCGAACACCTTGCGTTATGCGCAGATGGTTGCCAAAATGTCTAGCAAGACTCAATTTGTATTCATCTCACATAACAAGATCACCATGGAAATTGCTCATCAGTTGATTGGTGTCACCATGCAAGAGCAGGGCGTATCTCGTATTGTTGCGGTGGATATTTCTTCTGCGGTATCTATGGTGGAGGCAGCTTAAGTGGATCTAGAGCAATTCATGACAATGCTAGGTTTGTCTGACTTGCAGTTCGCTTTGGCCGTTATCGGCCTATTGATTCTCATCTCAGTAGCCATTTTGAATATTAAATATGCTCGCGCACTTCGGAAGGCAAAGGCAGACGCCGAAGGTTACCTCGCTGAGCGAGCTGCACGTGAACCTACTTTTGGGGCTGGTTTTGCTGACCCAATTACTGGTGAGCAGCTTGAGCCAGTATTTAAAGAAGCTTCATTGCCCGTCAAAGCTGAAATACCAACATTTTCTATTGATCCAAGAATTGATTGCGTCATTACCTTGCGCTTTCCGCAGCCAATTATGGGATCAGAAATTCTGAAAGAAATGCATTCCTGGGAAGATTTATCTGCACCCTCTTCAGCCCGATGGATGTGTGAAGGCTTAAATGCCGATCTTGACTCTCCAGAAGACTGGGGTTTGCTTGCAGCTGACCGATCTTATTCAGAGCTTCAGCTGGCCATTCAATTAGCGAGTCGGCGCGGTCCCATAGGTGTGCTCGAATTGTCTGATTTTTGCTCTAGAGCTCAGGCGTTAGCATTAACACTCGGCTCTCAGATCGATATGCCAAGTGTTAGTACGATGTTGGAGAAGGCTAAAGATTTGGATGCGATGGCAGCTGAAAGCGATATTCAATTGAGTATCAATGTGCTGTTTGATGAAGCTTATCCCTGGACTAAGCTTGACTCTCTGATGCGTCAGCGTGGATTCATCTTGTCACGTAGTGGTCGGACTTATGACTACTTTAGTAATCGAGCGCCTATATTTAGCAGTACCGACCTTAATCCTGGGCAGCCAGCGCAGCAACTGACTTTGCTTCTAGAGCTACCTTTAGTTGCTTTTGACGAGAATGCTTTTGAGCGAATGCTTGCAGAGGGTCTTGAAATTGCACAAGTTGCTCATGGGCGTTTAGTTGATGACAACGGCATCAACTTATCTGAAATCTCTATTCAAAGTATTCGTCAACACCTAGATGGTTTGTATGAAAACCTCGAGAGAAGCGGTGTTCCTGCCGGATCCTCTGCTGCTAGTAGACTTTTTAGCTAAGGAATTACTTTGTCGCACCCTAGTCCGACAAATTTAGCGGATCGCTACGCTTTATTGCAATCTGAATTAGCGCGTTTGGAGCATGCCTACTACGTTCTCGATAACCCAATAGTTCCTGACAGTGAGTATGACCGGCTATATCGTGAGTTGCTTGAAATAGAGACTGCGCATCCTGAGTGGGTAACTGCGGATTCACTCTCGCAAAGAGTGGGTGGTACCCCTCTTAAGGAATTTGATTCGGTAACCCATACAGTGCCGATGCTTTCTTTAAATAATGCTTTTGAAGGGACTGAGCTCGCTGCTTTTGACCGCCGTTGCCGTGAGGGCCTGCATGTTGACCAAGTGGATTACGCGGGCGAACTCTAATTTGATGGTTTGGCAATCTCATTGCGTTACGAGCATGGCTCATTAGTCAGGGCAGCTACGCGTGGCGATGGTGCTAGTGGCGAAGACGTTACCGCCAATATCAAAACTATTCGTGCGATTCCACTAAAGCTTACTGGGGATAATATTCCTGAGGTGATAGAGGTACGAGGTGAGGTCTTCATGTATCTCAAAGACTTCCAGAAAATGAATGAGCAAGCTGCCGCCCAAGGTGAGAAAGAATTTGCCAACCCTCGTAATGCAGCTGCAGGAAGTCTACGTCAGCTAGATTCGAAGATCACGGCTAAGAGACCGCTTTCATTCTTCGCTTACGGCTTAGGTGCATTGGAGCCGCAGTCTTGGCTTCCAAAAACGCATGAAGAATTGCTCAATGCTTATGTCAAACTGGGTTTACCAGTTTGTGCGGAGCGCCGCGTACTCAAATCCGTAGAAGAGATTTTGGCTTTCTATAACGAGGTTGGTGCAAAACGCGATTCATTGCCATATGACATTGATGGCGTAGTCTATAAGGTTAATTCCTTTGCGGAGCAAGCTAAGCTCGGCTTTGTATCCAGAGCCCCGCGTTTTGCATTAGCCCATAAGTTCCCAGCGCAAGAGGCCTTAACTACTGTGCTCGGCATTGATGTACAGGTTGGACGTACGGGCGCGATCACTCCGGTAGCGAGACTTGCCCCTGTAGAGGTAGGTGGAGTTACTGTTACCAATGCCACCCTTCACAATGAAGATGAGGTAAAGCGTAAAGATGTCCGTATTGGCGATACTGTTTCTGTGCGCAGAGCAGGGGATGTTATTCCGGAAGTGGTTTCGGTAGTTAAAGAGCGCAGACCTGCTAATGCAACAGAATTTGTCATGCCAACAAACTGCCCTGTATGTGATTCACATATTGAGCGTTTGGCTGATGAGGCTGTTGCACGTTGTAGTGGCGGTCTCTTTTGTGGAGCGCAGCGCAAGCAGGCATTAATTCATTTTGCCCATAGAAGAGCCTTAGACATTGAGGGTCTGGGTGAGAAGATCGTGGATCAGTTGGTAGATCACAATTTAGTCAGAACGCCTGCTGATCTTTATCGCCTTGGCTTTACCGCTATAGCCAATCTTGATCGTATGGGTGAAAAGTCTGCTGATAACCTCATACAGGCAATCAATCAGTCGAGAAATACCACGCTAGCGAGATTTATCTTTGCATTAGGTATTCGTCATGTGGGTGAGACTACCGCCAAAGATTTGGCAAATCACTATCAATCTATGCATGCTCTGATGGATACAACCCTTGAAGACTTATTGACAGTAAAAGATGTTGGTCCCGTAGTCGCAGACTCGATCACTAGCTTTATGGAAGAAG
>JACCDY010470408.1_pt1 | contig 13239 bp, 16 predicted proteins | sample 7446391 | NCBI WGS metagenome assembly JACCDY01 (sample SAMN15323451, study PRJNA562643) | freshwater metagenome | isolation source: river surface water | place: USA:Blue River Watershed | collected 2017-08-18 | reverse complement strand
CAGTGGCACTGAACTGACGTATGACCGTCTGATCGTTTCGCCCGGCGTTGACTTCATGTGGGAGACCCTGCCTGGCATGAACAAGGCCGGCGCCAAGGAGCAGGTCATGCACGCTTGGAAAGCCGGCGAGCAAACCCTGACCCTGCGCAAGCAGCTCGAAGCCATGCGCGACGGTGGCGTGTTCGCCATGTCGATCCCGCTGGCGCCCTACCGCTGCCCGCCCGGCCCTTACGAGCGCGCATGCCAGGTGGCTGAATATTTCAGCAAGCACAAACCCAAGAGCAAGGTCCTGATCCTCGACGCCAACGAGGACGTGACCTCTAAGGGCCCGCTGTTCAAGAAGGCTTGGGCCGAGCGCTACAAGGGCATCGTCGAGTACCGCGGTAAGCACAATGTCCTGGATGTCGATGTGACAGGTAAGACACTCAAGTTCGAATTCAACGATGACGTCAAGGCCGACGTGCTCAACGTCATTCCCAACATGCGCGCTGGGGACATTGCTGTCAATTCTGGTCTGGCCACGGCCAACAAGCGTTGGTGTGAAGTGGACTTCCTGACCTTCGAGTCCAAGGCCGCGCCCAATGTGCATGTTCTCGGCGATTCGATCCAGATCGCCCCCGCCATGCCCAAATCCGGCCATATGGCCAACCAGCATGGCAAGACCTGTGCGGCTGCCGTGGTGGCGTTGTTGACGGGTAAGCAAGTCAACCCGCTGCCGATCTACAACAACACCTGCTACAGCTTTGTCTCCAGCGAAGATGTGGTCCATGTGGCCAGCGTGCACCGCTACGACGCCGAGAAGAAGACCATGCTGACTGTCCCTGGCTCGGGCGGCGTGTCTTCCGCTGCCAACGAGCTCGAGGGCCGCTACGCGCTGGCCTGGGCCCGCAACATCTGGGCCGACACACTGGCTTGATTTGCAGCAGGACACAACGCCGCAGTCGCAAGACCTGCGGCGTTTTTTTCGGCAGATCCATCAGGACATGAGCATGAAAAAATTGCATCGAATCGCACAGACCGTGGCCTTACTCGGCGCGGCTGGCCTCTCAGCCGCAGCCTGGGCGCAGGCCGACGAAGCACGTGCCAAGAAGATCGTGGGTGGTGTGTGCTTTGTCTGCCACGGCATGGAGGGCGAATCCTCCAGCGAGGTCTTCCCGCGCCTGGCCGGTCAGCACTGGGAATACACCGCCAAGCAGCTGGAGAACTTCAAGAGCGGCAAGCGCAAGAGCACCGCCATGGCCGACATGGTGGCCAAGATCACGCCCGACGAAATGGTGGCGCTGGGCAAGTTCTTCGAAAAGCAGAGCCATGCGGCCGAACCACCCAAGGATAAAAGCCTGGCTGCCGTGGGTCAGTACATCTACTACCAGGGCAACAAGTTCAGCGGCCTGGCCGCCTGCGCCAGCTGCCACGGCGCCGAAGCCAAAGGCACCGCCAACCTGCCTCGCCTGGCCGGGCAGTTTGCGGCTTACACCGAAACCCAGCTCAAGCAGTTCAACCAGCGCGAGCGCACCATCGACAACGCGGTGATGCACGCCATTGCCAGCAAGATGACGCCGCTGGAGATGGCGGCGGTGGCCGAATACCTCAGCGGCAAGTGAGGCGAGCCAATCAGCCGAAGCTCGGCGCTTGCGGCTTGGCCACCGGCAGGTCCGCCGCCACCCAGGCGTCGTAACCGCCAGCGATCGACTGCACGTTCAGATAGCCCATGGCTTGCAGTGACTGCGCGCTCAGTGCGGCGCGGCCGCTGGTCTTGCAGTACAGCACGACGCGCAGGTCTCGCGGCTGGTAGGCCGGGTTGCCGGTCAGCTTGAATTCGAGCATGCCGCGCGGCATGTGTACCGCGCCGGGCAGGTGGCCCTGGGCGTACTCGTCGGCTTCGCGTACATCGATCGGCAGATCGGCCTGCTGCACGGCATCCTGCGCTTGCGCAACGTTCACTTCATGGATGCCGGCCTTGGCGGCGGCGACGAGGTCGAGGGCGGTTTTCATGGTCTTCTTCGTCAGGGTTAAAACGGCATGGTAGCGCTTTGGTCCGGGCTCAAGGCGCCAGCGCCGGGCTGGTTTGCTGCGCGATGGGTGCCGGCACCGGGCCGTCGATCCACCGGTCGGTGAGACCCGCCCCCACCCACATGCCCACCAGCGTGAGCCAGGCGGTCAGCGCAAAGATGGCCCCGCCGGTCACCCCGGCACCCACCGCACAACCGCCGGCCAGCATCGAGCCAAAGCCCATGAAGACGGCGCCCACGATGTAGCGGCGCATGCTGTAGCCGTCCTTGAAGCCTTCGAGCTTCCAGTCGCCACCGAGTATCGCGCCCACAAACGCGCCCAGAAACACGCCCGGCATCAGCCCGAATTCAAAGCCGATCGGCGGCGCCGGCCATTGCAGCACGCGCATCAGCCACTCGGCCGAGGGGCCGCTGAAGGTCAGGCCCTGGATCTGTACCGGGTCGAAGCTTTCGCGGGCCACCCATTGGCTAAAGCCCCAGGCCGCGGCCACCGTCAGGCCGGTGCCGATGCCGCCGACCCACATCCAGAAGCTGCGCACCGGGCTGCGCCAGATGAAGTAGAGCGCGGCGGCAAACCACACCAGCCCGAACAGCAGACCGGCTTCGTGGCCCATGCCCACTCGTGCCAGCAGATCACGCGAGGGGCCGCCGTCGACCATCCACCAGCTGCTGATTTCGGAGCGCAATGGTGAGAGCGCACCCGACAGGGCCGACTGCGCCGTGACGGCAAAGATCAGCCCCGAGAGCAAGGCGCGCAAATTGCCGTTGGCCGAAAGTACCAGCAGGCGGCTGGCGCAACCGCGTGTGAGCACCATGCCTGCGCCAAACAGCAAACCACCCAGCAGCCCACCCGACAGGCTGCCGCGTGCTGCGATCTGCCGTGCACTGCTGGTGTCGAGCAGGCCATACAAGACGAGCGATTGCACGCCGACCACTGCTGCAGAGAAAGCCAGCAGCCAGACGCTGAGTTTTTCATCAAAGCGCCGATGCCAGAATTCGATGACAGCCGCGCGCAGGCAAAAGCGCGAACGCTGTGCCAGAAAGCCGAAGCCAAGACCCAGGATTGCGCCGCCTGCAGCAAGCACGCTGTTCGTGCCGTATGTTTCCACCCATTGCGACATGATCATGGCAGTCCCTTGTTTAAATTCGATTTGACTGATATATATCGTAAGTGCAGTCCAAATGCCAAAGCATGACATGTGTCAAGCCATGGGGTATCTGTCATGTTTTGACATCGCTTGACTTCGTTGTGGTCCGGCTGCCATCGAATCACTGTTTTCTTATATAAACGACGGATTGCGCTTGAAAACCATTCTCTTTGATGACATCGGTGATCCATGAACCACTTAGCCCGTCGCCGTTTTCTGGCTTTTTCTTTAGGCGCAGTCTGTGTCGTATCGGCTCGTGCCCAGACTGCTGCTGCATTGCCTGCTGCCCGCTCACTGTCTGATGAGTTGGCGGTTGCCCTGAAAGCTGGGCAGCCTCTCGTGGTCATGGTCAGCCTGGAGGGCTGTATCTTTTGCAAGATCGCCCGGCAGAGCCACCTGGTGCCCATGCATCGGCAGGGCCAGCCTATCGTGCAGCTGGACATGCGCAGCGCCCAGTTGGTCACCGACTTTGACGGTCGCCAGACCACGCACGACGAGCTGGCACGCCGCTGGAAGGTCTCGATCACACCCACGCTGCTGTTTTTCGGACCTCGCGGCCGTGAAGTGGCCGAACGCATGGAGGGTGCCTACCAGCCCGACTTTTACGGCCCCTATCTGGAAGACCGCCTCAGCCGTTCCCGGACGACGCTGAAGACCTGAAACCATGATTCCTATCAAGATCGAATCGGCGTGGCAGGGCACGTCCGACTGCCGCAGCTGCGGCATCCGCGACATGGTCCTTTTTGCCGACCTCAACGAACAGGACTTTGGCCAGATCCACACGCCCATTGATGACGTGGTGTATCCGCCGCACGCCTTGCTTTTTGGCGAGGGGCAAGAGGCCAGGGGGGTGTTCACCATCCGCCAGGGTATGGTCAAGCTGGTGCGCTCGACCGTGGATGGCCGTGAGCGCATTGTGCGTGTGCTGCGCCAGGGCGATGTCTGCGGTATCGAGGCCATGGCCACGGCCCGATACGACACCGAGGCTGTGGCATTGGTCGAAACCAGCGTCTGTCGCATCCCGCTGTCGGTGCTGCACCATCTGGCAGCCCATTCGCCGCGTTTGCATCTGCGCCTGATGCAGAAATGGCAACAGGCGCTCAAGGACGCCGATGACTGGCTCGCCGAACTGAACTTTGGCAGTGCCCGCCAGCGGGTGGCGAGCCTGGCACTCAAGATGCGCGATCCCGAGCAACCACGACAGACCCGGTTCTTTGCACGCGAAGACATGGGGGCCATGCTCGACCTCAAGCTCGAAACCGTGAGCCGCGAGATCAGCGGTCTGGTGCGCGAGGGTGCCCTCAAGCCCCTGGACCGTCAGGGTCGTCGCTATGAAATCGCCGACGAACATGGCCTGATGCCGTTCTGACATCAGTGTTGTCTGAATGTGGACCAGGGGTCCCGGTGCAGCGCGGGCAGCGCACCTTTCAGCGGCCGAGTCGCTGCGATCCCCATTGCTCCAGCAGCTGCTGGTCATGGGCACTTTCGGCTTCGACCGAGTCCCGCGGCAGTTGGCGCAGGCATTCCTCCATGTCGCGCGGGTCAGGCGGTGCCGAAGGTGTGGAGGCGAGCCTTGCAGGAGCCGAACGACCATCCCAGGCAAAAGGGTTGCGAAAGGCCACAGGCTCTGGCTGGCAGTCATCCCTGTAGAGCGGCGGCGCGTTGGACGCAAAGGGCGAGAAGTCAATGGTTTTCTCAAAGACCAGTGGCTGGCCTGTGGGGGGGGCGGCAATGGCGGCAGGCTTTCAATGGCCTGCCTTGCCAGCCGCTCGGCCACTTCCGAGGTGGACCACAGTGTCTGCAACCGCTGCAGTCGGCCATCGGGTGCGATTTCTACCCGAAAGCGCACCAGGCCCTGGTCGGGTCCTTCGACGACGGTGCCCATCATGCTTCGCACCTGCTGACCCCAACTGTGGCGGTACCCCTTGCTGTTCTTGCGTGTGTAGCGTGCGGCAAAGGCCCAGTCCTCGGCACTGGGTGGCGGGGGCGCCGCCATGGAGGCGCGCGGGCGCTCGATCAACGCGGACGACGGTGCGGGCAAGCTGGTGGGCTTGGGCGCTTCATGACGGGTCTGTGCGTGTAGCCTGGAAGGCTGTCTGTCTGGTGGTTCTGCAGTCAGTGGCGGTTTTGGCTCAGGCGGCAGGACCAGAATCACCAACGGCTTCGGTGCGGGCAGTGCCGCAGTGCGTGCGTCCCAGTCCGTGCTCTTGAGCAACAGCAGTGCGCAGGCATGCAATCCCAGTGTCAAGGAGAACGCGAGCAAATTGGGGTGCATGCAAGGCCAGTGCGGTTATATTCGTGTTCAATTATGAGTCAGTCATTTTGATGCGATGCCTTCGGGCATGCCGGATGCCTTCACACCTTCGAGGACTTGTATGGACTTTTTTCAACAGTACTGGCCGCTGTTGGCCCTGGCTGCCTGGCTGGGCTACAAATGTTGGCGTAGCCGACGCGTGCGTGCCTTGCTGCCGCAACTCAAGGCACAAGGTGCCACACTGCTGGACGTTCGTTCGGTCGCCGAGTTTGCCAGTGCCAGTGCGCCGGGCACGCTCAACATACCGCTGGACGAACTCGGCAGACGTCTGGCCGATGTGCCGCGAGACATGCCGGTGGTTGTGGGCTGCGCCAGCGGCACTCGCAGCGGCATGGCGCGCATGCTCTTGCGAAAGCACGGTTATGCGACGGTTTACAACATCGGTGGCTGGCGCAATTTTTTGGATTAAAGCCATCAGGTCAGCGATAACAACCGCGTGGGATCGGAATTTCCGATCAACCCCTTCGTACATGTCCAGCACCATGGCTTAAATGAATGACGGGCGTGCTCCTGCATGTTCTGCATGCGCGCTGGCACGATTGATATGGATCAAGCCGCTTGCCCCCAAACGGGGCACCATGAGGTCCTTGACATCGACAAGCCTCAGGAGACCTCATGCCCCACATGTCTGAACTCAACCGACGCCGCTGGCTGTTGGGTGCCGCTGGCGCCACCGCCGCTGCGGTGATGGCCGCTCCGGCGGCGCAGGCGGCACGCCTGAAGACCCAGGCCCGCATCGTGGTCGCCGGCAGTGGCCTTGGCGGCCTGGCCGTTGCCACGCGGCTGAGCAAGCTGCTCGACGGTGCGCGCATCACCATCGTCGACAAGAAGCAGGAACACAACTACCAGCCCGGCTACACCCTGGTGGCGACTGGCGTCTGGCCGGTGAGCAAAGTGCGCGATCGTAACGCCGACCTGCAGCCGGCCGGCGTGCAATGGATCCAGGAGATGGTGGCCGAGTTCGACCCGGCGGGCAACGCGGTGGTGACCACCGCCGGCCAGCGCGTGCCTTACGACTACCTGGTGGTGGCCACCGGCACCCACCAGGATTGGGGCCTGATCGAGGGCATGGACGTGGCCGCCATCGGCCAGAACGGCCTGACCAGCGTCTACCCCAGCCCCGAGGCGGCCGTGGCCACCTGGCAGGCCATGGACGCCTTCCGTCAGAAGGGTGGCAACGCGGTCATGACCTTGCCGTCCACCCCGCTCAAATGTGCGGGCGCTCCGCTCAAGATGACTTTCATGCTGCGCGACCGGCTGGCGCAGGCCGGCACGCTCGACAAGTCCAGCGTCACCTTCTACTCGGCCGTCGGCAATGTCTTCGGCGTCAAGCCGGTCAACGACAACGTGGTCGGCCGCTGGCAAGACCTGGGCATCGGCATCGAGTACACGCAGAAGCTCAAGGCGGTGGACATCGGGGCCCGCAAGGCGACTTTTGTCACGCCCGAGGGTGCCAGTACCGAAGTGCCCTACGACTTCATCCATGTGGTGCCGCCGATGCGCGCGCCCGATGCGGTGAAAAATTCCGACCTGGCCTGGAAGGAGGGCGGCTTTGCCGCCGGTGGCTGGCTCGAGGTTGACAAGGACACGCTGCAGCACCGCCGCTACAAAAACGTCTTTGGCATCGGCGACATCAACGGCACACCGCGGGGCAAGACCGCCGCCACCGTCAAGAAGGCCGCACCGCTGGTGGCGCAGCACGTGGTCGATGTGATCGCCGGGCGTGAGCCGGGGCAGAAGTTCGACGGTTACACCTCGTGCCCGCTGATCGTGCGCGAGGGCGCGGCCATGCTCATCGAGTTCGACTACGAGGGCAAGCTGGTGCCTTCGCTGCCCATGATCGAGCCGCTGCAGGACAGCTACTTTGCCTGGCTCATGAAATACGCCATGCTCAAGCCGGCCTACATGGCCGTGCTCAAGGGCCGGGTCTGAACGCAGGAGACGCACACCATGTATGAAATCTGGCTCGCCCTGAACATTGTTTACGAAATCGCGCTGGGCCTGTGGCCGGCGCTTCTGATCTTGCTGGGGGTCTGGCTCGCAGTGCTGGTGGCCAACCGTCAGGGGCTGTGGGCGGTGCCCCTGACCCGTCTGCTGGCGATCGCCATCGTGGTGGCGGTGGCGGTGGGCGCGGCGCTGCCTTCGCTCACGCTGTCCTCATTCGGCAATTTCGGCTACTGGGTCGACTGGGTCAACTGGCTGGCCATGGCCGCCGGTGCCGGCGTGGCCATGGCCGTCGGGCTCTGGCCCTTGATGGCCCGACGCCAAGGTTGAAACCCGTTCACAGCGGCTTGCGCGCCGTCAGTCCCACCAGGGCCGAGCGGCCGTGGTGGCCGCTGCCTTCGGCCAGCTCGGCCTCGTAAGTGCGCAGGTCCAGCACCTCATAGCCGGCAAAGGCCTGCAGCAGCAGGACTTCGTCGTACAGGTGCTCGCGCTTGCCGGGGCCCCCGGTGTTGTAGCGCAGCTGCTCATGGCCATAGCCCTGGATCACCAGCGTGCCACCGGGCTTGAGGCTCTCGTACATGCTGGCAAACAGCACGTCGCGCTCAGTCGGCGTGGCGAACTGGATGAAGATGGCCACCACGTTGTCCCAGCCCCCGGGCTGCCAGTCAAAGCCCTGCCAGTCGCTGCAGACCCAGTGAACCTGCACGCCACGCGCCCGCGACAGGGCGCAGGCCTTGTTCAGCGCCACGGACGAAAAGTCAAAGGCATCGACCGCCAGGCCCTGTTCGGCCAGCCAGACGCCGTTGCGGCCTTCGCCGTCGGCCACGGCCAGGGCGCTGCCCGGGTGCAGGTGCGCTGCCTGCTGCTGCAGGTCATGGTTGGGGGTTTCACCAAAGAGGTAGCTTTCCTGCGCAAAGCGCTGGTTCCAGGTGTTCAGGGGGTCTTGAAATCCGCTCATGCAGGGCTTTCCGAAAGTGCTATATATTCGTAAATGCTTATTTTTCAGGATCTTTGATCCAAGTCGTTTGAAAAGGAAATGGCATGACGCTCTGGCGCTTCTTGACCCCGGCCTTGCTGTCCGGTTTGATGGCCTGTTCGGATGGGCATGATCTGCCCAAGGTTAGCCTGGAGCAGGCCCGTGCTGACCACGAAGCCGGGCGCATTGTGCTGATCGACATCCGTGAACCCAAAGAGCATGCCACTGGAGTGGCGGCTGGCGCACGACTCTTGCCCATGAGCCAGCTCGGTCAGCGGCTGGGTGAAATTACGCAGCCCACCGACAAACCGGTATATCTGATTTGCAACACCCAGAATCGCTCGCAAGCGGTGCTGTCGGGCCTGGTCGAAAAAGGTTACAGGCATGTGTATTACGTGCAGGGCGGGATGAGCGAATGGGCTGGCCGCGGATGGCCTATGGTGGCACCAGCGGTTCAATAAACCTGACCGTCTCCGTGAAATCCCTTAACTTTTTGATCAGTTTGTAGCATCCCGAATGCGTTGTCTTCGATTAAATTAGCGTATGGTTATATTCAACCGATTTCTTTATCTCAAGGAGCAATCATGAAAGTCCTGTCGATCGCCATAGTCCTGACGGCAGCTGTTTCGACCCCCGCCTTTGCCAACTTGGCTCTGGCCCAGAAAAATGCCTGCATGGCCTGTCATGCGGTCGACAAGAAACTGGTGGGTCCGTCCTACCAGGATGTGGCCAAGAAATATGCCGGCACCGATGCGGCTGTGCTGGCCAAGAGCATCAAGGCTGGTGGTTCCGGCAAGTGGGGCCCGGTGCCCATGCCGGCTCAGGCAGCGCTCAGTGATGCCGATGCACTAACCCTGGCTAAGTGGGTCCTGGCGGGTGCCAAGTGATATCCATGCACTGTTGATTTTCTGAAAGCTCGTCTGGTACCCGAGTCTTTCTTTTGCCGCTCCCTGGCTGACCAGTGAGCGGCTTTTTTCATCGTCGTTACAACAAGGAGATCCAACTATGCGCCAAGTCCTGTTGATTCTGGGTCTGAGCTGTGCTTTCGTCGCTCAGGCACAGCCCGAGATCTTCAAAGGTGCCGATCTGGCCCTGGGGGCCAAACTGATAGCCGAAAACAAGTGCGTGTCATGCCACGCCCAAAAAGTTGGCGGCGACGGAAATGCTATTTATAGGCCACAAGGGCGTATCAACACCCCGGGTTTCCTGCGCGGCATGGTCGAACAATGCAACACGGAACTGAATCTGGGTTTTTTCCCCGAAGAGGTCAATTCAGTCGCTGCTGTTCTGAATCGTGATCACTATAAATTTAAATAATTAATCTTTTATATAGGGTGTCTCCTATATTTGCCGAGGCAAATTTATTTGATGATTTGCACCTGACAGGTTCGTTGTGAAAGAGTAACGAGCATGTGACGGATGGTTGCAAATTTCAAGGAGATACTCATGCGCAAATCCTGGATCTGGGTGAAGGTAGCGGTACTTGTCAGCTGTTTATGGCTGACAGGTTGCGGAACCATCAGCACCGTGGGCAAACTGGAAGATGGTGCTGCGGCCGAGGCTTCGAAAATGTGGGACCGCTGGATCGAAGGCAATGGTGACATTGCTGTCGCGACCACTTGGGAGCGCAAAGTACAAAAGGGCGTGACCCCCAACGACATCGAGCAGATCCTCAAGCAGGTCGCCTCCGAGCGCAACATGAAGGACGTCGGTACCCTGCCACTGTCCAAGGAACTTGAGGCGCGCACTGGTCAGAAGCAAAAACTGCTCACGGTCTACTCTTTCTGCACACCCACCACGGCCCGCAAGATGGTGGACTTCTCCCCCCATATGGCGGCCTACCTGCCATGCCGTATCACGGTGGTCGAGAAGGAAGACGGCCTGTGGCTCTACACCCTCAACATGGACATGATGGTCAAGATGGGCCGCAAGCTGCCTTCACCCTTAAAGGAGGAGGCCCGAGCCGTGCGCGACACCATCTGGGAAATGATGGAGCGCGCCTCCAAGGGCGAGATTTGAGCTGAAACCACCACGAGGAGACACGCATGAACAAGAACAATACTTTGCGCGCCACGGTGCTGGCCGCCAGTCTGGCCGCAGCTGGCCAGGCCTGGGCGACCAACGGCATGCTGATGGAAGGGTATGGCCCGATCGGTCTGTCCATGGGTGGCGCTGCGCAAGCCTTTGACAACGGCACCGCCGCCATGATGAACAACCCGGCTACCTTGCAGCTGGGCGAGAACGGCACACGCGCTGACATCGCCCTGGGCGTGCTGGGGCCGAATGTCACCTCGATGGGTGAGAAATCCGGTGGGACATCGTATGTGATGCCTGCGGTGGGCTGGGTACGCAAAAACGACCAGTACAGCTGGGGCATCGGCGTATTTGGCCAGGGTGGCATGGGCACAGATTACGCTGCAGGCTCCATGAATGCTGCGGGCACCGATCAGCCCGTGCGTTCTGAGCTGGCGGTGGGGCGCGTCATCCTGCCGGTGAGCTACAAGCTCAATGATCGTGTGAATCTGGGCGCCACACTGGACTACACCTGGGCCAGCCTGGACATGCGCATGGCCGCCATGTTCAGCCAGATGGCGGGCATGAGCCCGATGCCGACAGGGCAATTCGCCGCCATGATGAGTGCCATCCAGCAAAGTCAGATGCAGCCACCTTCGACCGTACGCATCGATTTTTCCGACAGCAACGACTTCACCGGATCGGCCAAATCCAGTGGTTGGACCGGCAAACTGGGCATGACCTTCCAGGCCGATAAGGACCTCACGCTGGGGCTGTCCTACCAGTTCAAGACGCGACTGGGCGATATGAAGACCGGCGCCACGGCGGCTACCCTGACCATGGGCATGCCGCTGACAGGCAAAATGGTGGTGCATGACTTCCAGATGCCCTCCGTGCTGGCTGCAGGGGCTTCTTGGGTTGCGACGCCCAAGCTGCAGCTCGCGGCCGATGTCAAGCGCATCGACTGGTCGAGTGTCATGAAGAACTTCCGCATGACCTTCGAGTCGGCCCAGGGGATGGGCACCATGGGGTTCACCATGCCGCAGAACTGGAAAGACCAGACCGTGGTCTCGCTGGGGGGGGCATACAAGCTCGATGATGCCTGGACGTTGCGTGCCGGTCTCAGCCTGTCGAGCAACCCCGTGCCCGACGCGTACGTCCACCCACTGTTCCCGGCCATCGTCAAAAACCATTACACGGCGGGCTTTGGCTACCGTTTCAGCAAGAGCACTTCCCTGGATGCTGCGATCTCGCACGCGCCCAAGGTCACTGTTCACGCGGGCATGCTCGGCGGCGCACCCATCACGCACAGCCAAACGAATGCCCAGTTGATGCTAAGTGTGCGTTATTGAGACAACTGGGGCGGTGCAACATCGGGTTTGTACTGATGGGGCACCGGCTTCCGTGTAATTTCCGATTCAGCTACGACGCTTAAGCTAAATATCAGTGAATTCAAATATAAGAATTTAATTGAATGGAACACACGCTGGACGAAATGCAAGCCGTGTTCGAGAGGGCCGCCGAGTGGTTTGGCGTACTGTCGACACCGCAGCGCCTGCGCATCATCAGTACGTTGTGCCAGGGTGAGAAAAACGTCGGTCAATTGCTTGAGGAAATGAATGTTTCCCAGCCCAACATGTCTCAGCACCTGAGCTTGATGTACCGGGCGGGGTTGGTAGTCAAACGGCGGCAGGGTGCGCAGGTTTTCTACAGCATCGCCAATGATTCGGTCGTTGCGGTGTGTCGTGCGGTTTGTACCCAGGTGGCCATCGAGCTGCCGGTGAACTGAAAAAAAGATCCCTACAAGGAGTTCGAGGTGGAACAACACAAAATATCTGGAAGGGTGCAGAAGGCACCGGAAAACTTTCTGGACCAGAGCGGCATCCGCACCGTGTTTACCGAAGGCAAGAAAGGTCGACGCGATTTCATACGCAGTGCGTTTGCTGCTGCAGCTGCTGGTGCAGCGGCCCCGATGGCTCTGGCACAAGGCAATCCGGTGCCGACGGAGGGTGGCGATCCCAATATCCTTAAATTGCCCGAGCACAGCACTGGCCTGGGCCAGGGCGTGGCCGTCGAAGGCTACGGCAAGCCCTCCAAGTACGAGGCCAATCTGCAGCGTCGTCAGAGCCCTGGCCTGACGCAAACCACCCAGGCTTCGGTGTCGTTTGCGCCGCTGCAGTCGCTGTTTGGCATCGTCACGCCCAGCGGACTGCATTTCGAGCGCCATCACCAGGGCTGGTGGGACATCGACCCGTCCAAGCACCGCCTGATGATCAACGGCATGGTCAAGACCCCCAAGGTCTTCACCATGGACGAGATCATGCGCCTGCCCTCGGTCTCGCGTTTTCACTTCATCGAGTGCGGTGCCAATACCGCAGTCGACTGGGGCAATGTGGCCGTGCCCACGGTGCAATACACCCACGGCATGCTCTCGTGCAGCGAGTTCACCGGCGTACCGCTGATCACGCTGCTCGAGATGGCCGGTGCCGACCTCCAGAAGGGCAAGTTCGTCCTGGCCGAAGGCGCAGACGGTTCGTCTATGACCCGCACCATCCCGATGAGCCTGATCACCTCGGGCGAGGTGCTGGTCGCTTTTGGTCAGAACGGCGAAATGCTGCGCCCCGAAAACGGCTACCCGCTGCGTCTTGTGGTGCCGGGCGTGCAGGGGGTCAGCTGGGTTAAGTACCTGCGCCGCATCGAGGTGGGCGACATGCCCTATGCCGCCAAGGACGAGGCCATTCACTACATCGACCTGATGCCCGATGGTACGCACCGCCAGTACACCAGCCTGCAGGAGTGCAAGAGCGTGGTCACCACGCCCTCGGGCGGTCAGGT
>JACCDY011028148.1_pt1 | contig 13243 bp, 11 predicted proteins | sample 7446391 | NCBI WGS metagenome assembly JACCDY01 (sample SAMN15323451, study PRJNA562643) | freshwater metagenome | isolation source: river surface water | place: USA:Blue River Watershed | collected 2017-08-18 | reverse complement strand
GTTGACGTGCTTTTTTCAAAATAGTCACCACATCAATCGATGAACAACCACCCATGCCTACCAACAATAATTCCATTGGGCGCATTCCCAAATTACGTCCGCCAATTTCTGGAGAAGCGTCCATAATTACGGCATGGCCGCTATCAGCTTCGCCCATGAAACAAACATCCTCAACCCATTTAACACGTGCTTTCATGATCTAACTTTCTTATTCCAGACTTACTTAATACCTAGTAACTCAACGTCAAAAATCAAGGTTGCATTTGGCGGAATCACACCACCAGCACCGTACGGACCATAACCCATATTTGGCGGAATAATGAGCGTACGTTTACCACCAATTTTCATTCCTGAGAAACCTTCTTCCCATCCTTGAATCACTTGACCACCACCTAAAAAGAACACGAATGGTTCGTGACGATCAACTGAACTATCAAACTTTTTACCTTTGCCATCTGGCTTGCTTGGATCATACAACCAACCAGTGTAGTGGACCGTGACATTAAAGCCCGCCTCAGCCTCACGACCTTCGCCAAGCACGGTATCTTTTTTAATTAATTCTGTGACATTCTGTGTCATTGCACTTTCCTTTGTTGAAGATTTTGAATCTGCTTTACATCCGCTCACGGAGAGCATGGCGATCAGTAAAGCGCTCGCTAAAAATATGGTTTTTTTCATTTTCACTCCAAATAAACTTTATGTAATGATACCTGAGGATAAGCCCCTTCTCACTAGTCTTGCTGATAAACCCAAGTGAGTAGAGCGTCCTGCGCTTTTCTGGTTTCACTCGCTTTATCGCCATTTGCCATAAACACCACAGACCAATAGCGACCTTTGGCATCAATCACATAACCAGCGATTGCACGCACATTTTCTAATGAGCCTGTTTTGAGGTGTGCGCGACCAAATAAGGCACTTTCTTTACGTCTAGTTAATGAGCCATCCAAGCCATAAATAGGTAATGAAGCCATCAGTTCTGGCATCACTGCACTATGAAATGCATCATCTAAAAGCAGACCCAAGTGCGTGGCGTTGATACGTTCCAATCTCGATAGCCCTGAGCCGTTTTCTAACACCAACTCTGAGAAATTCCAGCCTTTGTTGTAAAGCCATGCTCTTAGGTTTTGTTCACTTCTAGCTGGTGATGCGATTTGGGTTTCATCGCCTACACGACTCAAGGTCAAATATAAAGCACGAGCAATTACGTTATTGCTTGCCTTATTCATATCGCGCAGCACATCAGCCAGTGTCGGCGAAACATGCTCAGTAAGCAGTAAAGCATCGCCTGGCACTTGATTAGACTGCACTTTGAGTGTGTCACGCACCCCTACTTGCTCCCACGCAGCACGCATAACATGAGAAAAATACTCCGTGCCATTTTGCCAATTCACATCAAAATACTTATTGCCGCAACTTACGGGAAAATTACCACGAACATCTAATCGCTGCCCTTCGCGCTGAATTTGCAGTCCACTTTTCCAATCATTGCATTCACCACCAACAGCTTTTACATTCGCTTGAATAGTTAAAGATTTCCACTTGGGATAAGCAATCACTAAAACCTTATCATTGACCACCATCAGTTGTAGACGCAAGGCTTGCTGATTCACCATCACCGCCTCAGCTGGTGCGTTGTAAGCACGGTATGGCTTACCATCAAAAGCAGATGCATCAAATGACTGCGCAGGGAATAAAGTGCTATCTATATTCAGTTCACAACAAACTTCTTCTAACTGATATTTTTGTTTGAGCTCACTAGCCACTTCAATTAAACCCGCATCATTAAAACTTGGGTCGCCCGCGCCTTTTACCCACAAACCGCCAGTCAACTTACCTTGACTGGGAATAGTCCGTGCTAAGAATTGTGTTTTCCAACGATACGTAGGGCCCAACAAATCTAATGCCGCGTAACTCGTTAATAATTTCATCACCGATGCTGGATTGCGCGACGCATCAGCATTCAGTGTAAGTGCCGGTTGTGGCGCATCCACTCTTTTGACATAAAGACTCACGCTATTTAGCGATACATTTTCACTTTCCAGCGCCTGTTTGATACTCGCTGGGAGCCCATTAACATAACCATTTGCGAGGCAAGTTAAGTTAAAAAATAGACTGAAAATACAGGTAAGAATTATGCGCATATTGCCAGCACTTCTTTTGTGGTTTGCAACATAAAATCTATCTCATCAGACTTGATAACGTAAGGCGGCATAAAGTAAACCGTGTTACCTATCGGTCTTAACAAAAGACCTCGCGAGATAGCTTCGCGATAAAAATCACGCTGAAATGTTGGATTATTAGTGCTGACATCGAACGCCCAAATCATGCCTTGATTGCGCAAATGTGGAATCGGCATCCCCTGCCACGCAGCCAATTGCTGATTGAGGTACTGTGCAGTTTGGCGATTGTTTTCTAGCACTTTATCCTGCTCAAAAATATCCAAGGTAGCTAACGCAGCACTGCAAGCTAAAGCGTTCCCGGTGTAGCTGTGCGAATGCAAGAAAGCGCGAGCCACTGAATCATCATAAAAAGCCTGATAAATTTCATCCGTTGTCAGCGTCACTGAAAGAGGCAAGTATCCCGCGGTAATGCCTTTAGATAAGCACATAAAATCAGGCTTGATGTTGGCTTGTTCGCAAGCAAACAAAGTACCTGTACGACCAAAACCCACGGCAATTTCATCAGCAATCAGATGAATGTTGTATTGATTGCAAATCTCTCGAGCACGGCTTAAATAAAGAGGCTGGTACATCGCCATTCCCGCAGCACATTGCACAAGCGGCTCAACGATAAAAGCCGCGATTTGGTCATGATGTTGAGCCACGTAATCTTCAAGTTCTTTAGCGGCTCGCAAAGCCACAGACTGAGCATCTGCACCCTGCTCTGCCAGCCGACTATCAGGGGTTGGCATTTGCACACTGGATTTTAATAAAGGCGCATAAGTATCTTTAAAAATTGCCACGTCGGTCACTGAAAGTGCGCCAATCGTTTCGCCGTGATAACTATTTTGCAGACTTAAGAATTGCGTTTTTTCTGGCTTGCCAATATTGCGCCAATAATGAAAGCTCATCTTCAGCGCAATTTCTGTGGCAGATGCGCCATCAGAAGCATAAAAACTGTGACCCAAGCCTGTGAGCTTACCCAATCTTTCTGAAAGCTCGACCACAGGACGATGCGTAAAACCCGCCAACATGACATGCTCTAACTGATCAAGCTGCTTGCTGATGGCTGACTTAATTCTAGGCTCATTATGGCCAAACAAATTAACCCACCAAGAACTCACGCCATCTAAATAACGCTTGCCGTCAAAATCGGTCAACCAAACGCCCTGCCCACTTTCAATCGGCAACAAAGGCATATGTTCGTGCTGTTTCATCTGCGTACAAGGGTGCCAAACCGCTTGCAGGCTTCGCTCTAATAGAGTTTGATTTTTACTAGAAGTACTCAAAATGTTTAGTGCAATACCTGGGTCGTGTTAGATGATGGCGCAACAAAATGACTAGACGGTGCATTCAAGTCCCAAGCGGCTTCTTTACATGCCATTTGCAACATATTAGTCAATGCAGTCTTCAACTCTAGACTCAAAGCCACATTCGCGACCTGCCCGTTTCGGGCGCTAAACTCGAGCACAAACTGCGTAGGATTATCAGTGACAACGCGACTTGAAATGGCGAGCATAGGTGCTGGCAGACGCGGCGTGCGGTTAGGGCGATATTCTGTTTTAAAATCCACGCCTGGTTGCGCAACTTCTTGTGGCGGCTGCAAAGACTCTACATTAAGCGCGCTGGTTTTTAGTGCAGAAATGATTTTAGGCGCTGCTGCTTCCAAGCCACCTTGCGCATTAATGGTAAACACCTGAACAGGCTCATCCAGCATGGCCTCTTGGCTAGTCTTGAGCCAGCTCCAAATAGATTTAGTCACGCGCCTAGTCAGCCAAATGACTAACTCTGTATTGTCCGAAAGACCCACTCGAAATAACAAACGATCCTGATCGACATCAAACCCAAGGTTTAATTGATCAATCACTGCAGGCTGCTCACCTGAAATATTCACTGCATCAGTCATGAAGCTAATCTCCACCAATTCACTGGCTTATTTAAGCCCTATTATCGCCGATTAGGAGCTATTTCTGGGTAGATTTTTAAATTACCTCTTGAAATTTCAACCAGCCACCTCAATATTTAGCACTCGAGGGACATGAGTGCTAAAAAGTGCTAAAATGCGCCCCTAAAATTTTATTGTCTTAATTTATTTATTTAAGGAGTCATTGATGAAAATTCGTCCTTTACACGATCGCGTGATTGTTAAGCGCTTAGAAGAAGTTCGTACAACCGCATCTGGCATTGTGATCCCAGACACAGCGACTGAAAAACCAGATCAAGGTGAAGTCATTGCTGTTGGTCCAGGCAAAAAAGACGAAAACGGCAAAGTGATTGCTTTAGACGTTAAAGTCGGCGACAAAGTATTGTTCGGCAAATACGCTGGTCAAGCTGTCAAAGTAGACGGCCAAGAATTGTTGGTGATGCGCGAAGAAGACTTGATGGGCGTTGTTGAAGCCTAATCCACTTTTCGCATTTCAAAATTATCGAATATTTAATTAAGCATTTAGGAGATTTAAATGGCTGCTAAAGACGTAAGATTTGGTGATGACGTTCGCCAAAAAATGGTAAATGGTGTCAATGTATTGGCAAACGCAGTGCGCGTAACTTTAGGCCCTAAAGGCCGTAACGTAGTCTTAGAGCGCTCATATGGCGCGCCAACTATCACTAAAGACGGTGTGTCTGTTGCTAAAGAAATCGAATTAAAAGACAAATTCGAAAACATGGGCGCGCAAATGGTGAAAGAAGTTGCGAGCAAAACAAATGACGTAGCTGGTGACGGCACCACAACTGCAACTGTATTGGCACAAGCCATCATCCGCGAAGGCATGAAATCAGTTGCTGCTGGCATGAACCCAATGGACTTGAAACGTGGTATCGACCGTGCAGTTGAAGCTGCAATTGCAGATTTAAAATCACAATCAAAACCATGCACAACAAGCAAAGAAATCGCTCAAGTTGGCTCTATCTCAGCTAACTCTGACGCTTCTGTAGGCCAAATCATTGCTGATGCAATGGACAAAGTTGGCAAAGAAGGTGTGATTACTGTTGAAGACGGTTCAGGCCTACAAAACGAATTAGACGTGGTTGAAGGTATGCAATTTGATCGCGGCTACTTGTCACCATACTTCATCAACAACCAAGAGCGTCAAATCGCGTTGCTAGACAATCCATTTGTGCTTTTATACGACAAGAAAATCTCAAACATCCGTGATTTGCTTCCAGCACTTGAGCAAGTAGCTAAAGCAGGTCGCCCATTGTTGATTATCGCTGAAGATATCGATGGCGAAGCATTGGCAACATTGGTAGTGAACAACATCCGCGGCATCTTAAAAACTTGTGCAGTTAAAGCCCCTGGTTTTGGTGACCGTCGTAAAGCGATGTTAGAAGATATTGCTATCTTGACTGGCGGTACTGTGATTGCTGAAGAACTAGGCTTGAAACTTGAAAACATCACGATTGAAGACCTAGGCCAAGCAAAACGCATCGAAGTGGGTAAAGAAAATACCATCATCATCGACGGTGCTGGTAATGAAAGCAACATCAAAGCACGTATCGATCAAATCAAGAAACAAGTTGAAGAATCAACCAGCGATTACGACCGCGAAAAATTGCAAGAACGTGTTGCTAAATTGGCTGGTGGTGTTGCTGTGATTAAAGTAGGCGCGACTACTGAAATCGAAATGAAAGAGAAAAAAGCACGCGTTGAAGATGCATTACACGCAACACGCGCAGCGGTTGAAGAACCTCTACGTCAAATCGTTCAAAATGCTGGCTGTGAGCCATCTGTGGTTGTGAACAACGTTGAAGCTGGTAAAGGCAACTACGGCTACAACGCTGCTAACGAAACTTACGGCGACATGGTAGAAATGGGTGTGTTGGATCCAACCAAAGTAACACGCTCAGCATTGCAACACGCAGCTTCAGTCGCTGGCTTGATGCTAACAACTGATTGCATGATTGCAGAGCTACCAAAAGAAGATGCCCCAGCAATGCCTGATATGGGCGGCATGGGTGGCATGGGCGGAATGATGTAGTTTCAGTATTACTGAATACGCTGCAATAAAAAACCCGCTTCGGCGGGTTTTTTATCAGCTTCGCTCGCCTCTCAATGCCCTAAAAAATATCCGTTGAAATTCAACCCACGCCCGCAAGAGATGTTGCCATTTCAGAAAGAGAATGCGCTCAAGCGCAAGGCGGCAAGACAGTTCGTGACGTAGACAGTACAAAAAGTACGGCAAGTCGCGAACAACGAAGCCAACACAGCGATTGGTGCATTATCGAGCTGAAATAAAAAAGCCCCAGCCAAAGGGGAATGACTGGGGCAAACTAGCCTTATTTGAAGGCTCCACGTTCAGGGAGGAAAACGTGGGATAGTCGCTTAATCAATTCGCAAATGATTAACACAACCATCATGCAAGCTCAGAGTAAAAATGTTGGGCTAAAGTTCCTGCCTATTTAGCAGTTTTGAATGTTTTTTATTCTCGAAGGATGTCTGACCTGCGATAATCTCGTCATGACGATCTCAAATTCACAACAAGATTCTATGCTTGGCGGTTTAAACGATAAACAATTAGAAGCAGTTACGCTGCCGGCACAGTCTGCATTGATTCTGGCGGGCGCTGGAAGTGGCAAGACGCGCGTGCTCACCACGCGTATTGCGTGGCTAATTCAAACAGGCCAAGTGTCACCCACTGGGTTGTTAGCAGTTACTTTTACTAATAAAGCTGCTAAAGAAATGTTGACGCGCCTCACCTCGATGTTGCCGATTAACACCAGAGGCATGTGGGTAGGGACATTTCACGGTTTGTGTAATCGCTTGTTACGCGCTCATTATCGTGAGGCTGGCTTACCGCAAACTTTCCAGATTTTGGATACCAGTGACCAACTTTCAGCCATTAAACGCGTGATGAAAGTCATGAATGTAGATGATGAAAAATTTCCACCCAAACAAGTCATGGGATATATCAATAGCTGCAAAGAGGAAGGTCTGCGCGCCCACACTGTAGAGGCCTACGATCCTCATTCTCAGCGCATGCGTGAAATTTTTGATGAATACGATAAACAATGTCAGCGTGAAGGCGTCGTCGATTTTGCTGAGCTTTTGCTCCGCTGTTACGAACTATTAGGCCGTGATGCGAATATTCGCGAGCATTACCAAAGTCGATTCCGATATATTTTGGTGGACGAGTTTCAGGACACCAACCGATTGCAATATCAATGGCTAAAGTTGTTAGCAGGTCATCATAATTGCGTATTCGCAGTAGGTGATGATGACCAATCTATTTATGCTTTCCGTGGCGCGCGTGTTGGCAATATGCGTGATTTTGAGAAAGAGTTTTCCATTCAAAATGTAGTAAAGCTCGAGCAAAACTATCGCTCACATAGCAACATTTTGGATGCAGCTAATGCCATCATCAGCAATAACAATAATCGACTAGGTAAAAACTTGTGGACCGCTGCTGGCCAAGGTGAGCCTGTGCGTTTATATGAAGCGTATAACGATATTGATGAAGCTAACTTTATTGCGGATGAAGTCAAAATGCTGCACGGCGAAGGCTGGGCATTAAGCGATATCGCCTTGCTTTACCGCTCAAATGCACAATCACGAGTGATCGAACACGCTTTATTCTCAAACAATATTCCGTATCGCGTGTATGGCGGCTTGCGCTTTTTTGAACGCGCCGAAATTAAGCACGCCATGGCCTACTTACGCTTGGTAAGCAATCCTGAAGACGACGTTGCGATGCTACGCGTCATTAACTTCCCGACGCGTGGCATTGGTGCACGTAGTCTTGAGCAACTACAAGAGGCTGCACGTGCACAAAATTGCAGCCTGTGGCAAGCAGCCATTAACAAAGTTGGCAACGGAAAACCTGGTAAAGGACTGGACGGTTTTGTAGCGCTCATCAAACAAATGCAAGATGATGCGAAAGGTTTAACGCTACCAGAAATGGCCGAGCTGGCGACTACGATGTCGGGACTTAAAGGTTTCTACCAATTAGAAAAAGAAGGTGAAGACCGCATTGCCAACTTGGACGAGTTAATCAACGCAGCTGTCACTTTTATCAATAACAATCACGATGCTTTAGAAGATGGCAGCGATGGTTTGCTCGAGTTTCTCACCCACGCTAGTTTAGAGGCTGGCGAACATCAAGCAGATGTTGGGGCTGATGCTTTGCAATTGATGACAGTACATGCCGCAAAAGGCTTAGAGTTTCAAGCAGTCTTTATTAGTGGCCTAGAAGAAGGTTTATTTCCACACGAAAATAGCACGTTCGAATCCAACGGTCTGGAAGAAGAGCGTCGCTTAATGTATGTCGCAGTGACTCGTGCTCGCAAGCGTCTTTATCTTAGTCACGCACAAAGTCGGATGCTGCACGGGCAGATTCGCTATGGCATTCCATCACGCTTTTTGGATGAAATTCCAGATGCTTTATTGAAGCGATTAAACAGTCGCCAAGTACAAAAACCAAACATGTCTAATTCAAGCATGTCCAATTATGGTTATGGGCAATATCAATCAGCACCATCCAATAGCAGCGAGCAAAAATCGGCCATGCCTTGGAAAATAGGCCAGGCTGTCGCCCACGCAAAATTTGGGCAAGGGGTCGTAGTCAGTTACGAGGGCAACGCGAACGACATGCGGGTACAAATCAATTTTGGACGTGAGGGCATGAAGTGGCTAGCAATGGAGTATGCAAAGCTGGAACAAGTCTAAATTGAAAATTTAAGCCAATAAAAAAGGGGAAATATAATTTCCCCTTTTTAGTATCTAATAGTCCAAAAAATTAGGTCGTAAAGTCTTCACCTTTTTTATAGTACATGTCTAAGAAACTGTAATACTGAATAGAAAATAGCATCGCTGTAGCAACGAGAGATGCAAATACCAGCACAGCTGCACCCAACACCTCTGCCAATCCTTTGGAAGCAAGGGCAATAAAGCCTATCGTCAAACCAAGTACCAGCATACCCAACACAACCACCATGGTTAATGTCAGCCAAGCGGTGATCAATGAGACGAGATTTTTTAATGACGCCCAAATACTATGCCCAATTGATTTAAACACTGAGTATTGGTGATAAGACACTAGCAAAGGCGAATACCAGCTTGAAAGCAATAGCGGGATTTGCAAGACAAGCAATTTAACCATTAGCACCCAGAATACTACTGGCATCGCCTCAGTTTCCACTCGATCAGCATTCCAATCTTTTAGCGCTTCCAAATCACCTTCAGTCAAGCCAATCATGACTAAACGATAAACAAAAAATACCGCCCCCAAAAACATTAATTGCCTAATATGCGGTTTGATGCGGTTAAACACCTCGCCCATTGGGGTAGCGCGACCCGCATCAGTCTCGCGACAAACGCCGATAATAAAAGAAGTAAAAATTGGCCAACTAAAAGAAAAAGCCAAACCCAAAAATCCAACAATAAACAGTATAAAAATAGAACCGTTTGATTGAATTAGCGTGTTATTGATTTCTAACAATAAGATAGGCAGAAATTGGAAAAATACAATATACAGCGAGGATAACGCTAACCACTTTGCAGGGTGATGCATAAACAAATCCACACTTTGTTTTACCCATCCATATCCATGTTCAATTTTTGATTTCATTGTCATTATTTTTCCAATCTAAAAACATCAAACCCACATCTCGGCAATTTCAGCCTGATGTTGGGTTTCCCATTTTAATATCTTTTGAAAGTGTTGCGGGTCTTTTGCATGGGTCAACTCACCTGCATGAGGAAAGTGCTTATCCTTCAAACGCGACAACCAGAAACGTAGTGCAGCAATTGGCAGCATGTCTGTCCACACCGCTTTTTCTTGAGCAGTTAAAGCTCTAACAGCATGGTAGGCTTTGAGCATTGCCATCACGCGCGGCTTATCTAATGAGCCGTCCGCGTTCACACACCAATCATTGACCGCAATCGCTAAGTCATACAAAAAAGCACCACGACAAGCATAATAAAAATCGATTAAACCACCGATTTTTTCACCATCGAATAAGACGTTATCGCGGAACAAGTCGGCATGAATAACGCCCTGCGGTAGGGCGTCTAAATTCAAACTTGCTTGTCGCTGCATCACCTGACTCAGCATGCTTTGATCGTCCGCACTCAACAGGCCAAACACTTTATCAGCCGTTGTTTGGCGCCAAACACTATCGCGAGTATCGTGGCTATTGCCAGAAAAACTTTCACCTGCAAGATGCATATTGGCGAGTACTCGCCCCACTTCTGCACAATGTATCTCGTTCGGCGTTTCGACATCACGACCCACCAAACAACTTACTAAAGCAGCCGGCTTGCCATTTAGCTCATCTAATTGAACACCATCATTTCTTTTGACGGGATGCGGGCATGGGACACCGCGTTCCGCCAAATGCGTCATCAAGTCCAAAAAATAAGGAAGCTCGTCAGCGGTGTGCTCTTCAAATAACGTTAGCACGTAGCGACCACTCGTCGTGGTAACAAAATAATTGGTATTGGTGATGCCAGAAGCGATGCCTTTTAATTCTAATAAAGTGCCCAAAGGATAAGCTTTGAGCCATTCAGTTAATTCATCGGCAGAGACAGTAGTGAAAACAGACATAGAACTTCAAAAATTAAATGCCCTAAACAAGAGCATCAGCATAAACCTTTTAGAATCGGAAAATCACCCATTTAGGAATCGCCATCGGTGCAGCAGGGCCATCATATTTTGACCAGCCACCCTCTTGGTCTTCTTTAAGCAGATAATATGGGACACCATGAGAAGGCGTAATCTTTTGCATATAAAGCTCACCGTGAATACGGTACTCTTCAACCGTATTCTCACCCTTTTTAACCACCGTGACTTCTGGCTCATCAGCAGGATTACCCTCTAGTGCTGGCGGAGGTGGCAAAGCTTCTGGAAGTGGCTCTAGATTATCTGGCACTGTTTTTTTATCTGCCGCTTGAGCAGGCAAATAAGCTGACGAAATCGCCAAAACAGAAAGCAAAACTAAATGAATAAAACGCATAATTTTCCTGAGGCTCACTGAAAAGTTAGCAAGAATGGAGCCATTTTAACAGCTCAGCCTAATAAAATCACAAATAAATGCCTATAAATAAAGCTGTTTCTTGAGATCCGCGGCGGATAATTCAAAACCTCTGGTTTCGTAATATTTAAAGATGGCGGCGACCACTTCCGCAGGCTCATCTGTTAATTGAATTAAGTCCATATCATCTGGGCTAATCAGCCCCTCAGAAATCAAAGTTTCGCGGAACCACGCTATCATTCCGCTCCAGAATTTGGTGCCCACCAAAATGATAGGAATTTTGCGCGACTTGCCAGTTTGCACCAAGGTCAACACTTCCATCAACTCATCCAACGTGCCGAAACCACCAGGCAACACCACATAAGCGGAGGCATATTTTACAAACATCACTTTGCGCATAAAGAAATGTTTAAAGTCGATACTCACTTCTTGATAAGGATTGCTAGCTTGCTCAAAAGGCAAACAGATATTGAGGCCCACACTTGGCGACAATCCAGGATAAGCGCCTTTATTGACCGCCTCCATAATGCCAGGGCCACCGCCAGAAATAACACTAAACCCAGCATCTGAAACCAAGCGGGCAATTTTCTCAGCCATTTGATAACAAGGGTGATCTGGCTTAGTTCTGGCGCTACCAAAAATAGAAACCGCCGGAGTAATTTCTTTCAGACTCTCCGTCGCGCCCACGAATTCTGCCATAATCTCGAATGCATGCCATGACTCATGAGCCGTGTGTGTGTTTCCTTGAAAATCAGGATCTGTGATTTTGGGGATTTTTTTTGCAACCGACATAAGTTAAGCGTCCAAAAAATATGAAAACGTTGTTATTAGTGGATGGTTCATCCTACCTGTATCGCGCCTTTCACGCCATGCCTGATTTGCGTAATCGGCAGAACGAGCCTACAGGTGCGATTCAAGGTGTGCTCAATATGCTACGCCGCTTGCATAAGGAATACCCTGCCGATTATAGCGCGTGTATTTTTGATGCAAAAGGCAAAACCTTCCGCGACGATATTTATCCCGAATACAAAGCTAATCGGGCCTCTATGCCAGATGATTTACGTGCACAAGTTGCACCTTTGCACGAAGCCATCCAGGCAATGGGCTGGCCACTGATTGTAGAAGAAGGCGTTGAGGCTGACGACGTGATTGGCGCACTCGCCAAACAAGCTGAACGCGAAGGTATTCGTGTGATTATTTCAACTGGCGATAAAGACATTGCGCAATTAGTCAATGAACACGTCACTATCGTGAACACCATGAGCAATGAAGTTTTAGATATTGCTGGCGTCACCAATAAATTCGGACTGCCACCCGAGCGCATTATTGATTATCTAACCTTGATTGGGGACACTTCTGACAACGTCCCAGGCGTTGAAAAAGTTGGCCCAAAAACCGCCGTAAAATGGCTAACGCAATACGGCACTTTAGATAACATCGTTGCCCATGCTGATGAAATTACTGGCGTGGTAGGTGAAAACTTACGCAAAGCTTTGCCATGGATTCCTACTGCGCGTGAGTTGATTACGATACGCTGCGATGTAGGCATTCAGGAAGATTTAAGTGACCTAGCACCAAGACCTATCGACAAACAAAAATTAGCAGAATTATTTGAGCGTTTTGATTTTAAATCTTGGCGCCGAGAACTCGACAATATGCCAGGTGAGCCTATCAAAGGAGATGCTGTCAAAACAGAAGCTTCTTCTACATCTCATCATGGTGATTTATTTGCTGCGCATGCCAACTCGGAAATTGCAGAAGCAGAAATTCATTACACCCCGAACACTGCTCGCCACTACACCACCATTTTAAGTGAAGCAGAATTAGATGATTGGCTCACAAAAATTAGTCAGGCTGAGCTCGTTTGTTTCGATACCGAGACCACTTCCATTGACCCGATGCTAGCGAAAATCGTGGGCATGTCTTTTGCCGTTTCACCAGGTGAAGCAGCTTACTTGCCACTCACTCATGATTATTTTGACGCGCCAGCTCAACTGAATTTCAACAGCACGTTAGCCAAAATAAAGCCGATTTTAGAAAATCCCAACATCAAAAAAGTAGGTCAAAATTTAAAATATGATGAGCATGTGTTAGCCAATCATGGCGTTGCCTTAAGG
>JACCDY010195959.1_pt1 | contig 13247 bp, 12 predicted proteins | sample 7446391 | NCBI WGS metagenome assembly JACCDY01 (sample SAMN15323451, study PRJNA562643) | freshwater metagenome | isolation source: river surface water | place: USA:Blue River Watershed | collected 2017-08-18 | reverse complement strand
CGGACGCGGCTTCCCTTCCGTTTAATCCTTCGGAAGGGACTCGACGGGCTTTTTGAAGTGCACCTTCAGGATGCGGCGGCCGTCGGTCTCGGCGACGGTTACCTTGTAGTCGCCGATCGTCACGCTCTCGCCGCGGACGGGAAGGTGACCCAGGAGCTGGGTGACATAGCCTCCGATGGTGCTGACCTCGGTCTCCTCGAACTTGAGGCCTGTTTCCTCGGCAAGGTCGTGCAACGCCAGCGTCCCCTCGGCGTGGAATTCGCCCTCGCGCACTTTGGTGATTTCCTCCTCCTTGGTGTCGAACTCGTCGTGGATGGAGCCGACGAGCTCCTCGAGGACGTTGTCGAGAGTGACGATGCCGACCGCGCCGCCGTATTCGTCGACGGCGATCGCAAGGTGCGCGTGCTTGGCCAGGAAGTAGTTGAGCAGCTTCTCGAGCGGCATCATTTCCGAGACGTGATGGATGGGGCGCTGGATATTCTTGAGCTCCTGCTTGCCGGAGTGGACGAGGCCGAGCAGGTCCTTGATGTGGACGAGGCCGAGCGATTCGTCGAGGGCCCCGCTGCAGAGGGGGAAGCGGGTATGGCGCGAGTCGATGGCCTTGCGCAGCTCGTCGGCGAAGGGCTCCTCCCAGTCGAGGAAGATCACCTCGCTTCGCGGCGTCATGATGTCGCGGACGACGCGGTTGCGGAGGTCGAGGGCATTCACGGCAAGCTGTTCGCCGAGAGGGGAGACCTCCTTCGCCTCTCGGCTTTCCGTGAGGATCACCCGGAGTTCCTCGTTGCTGAGGGCGCGTTCCGACTCCTCGGGGGGCTCGACCCGCAGCACATGGCGCAGGAGGAGGTTGGCCGAGAGGTTCAGGAAGCTGATGACGGGTCGGAAGACGGCGTAGAAGAGCCCGAGCGGGGGGCTTAGCCAGAGGGCGAGCTGGACCGGCTTCCTGATCGCGAGCGACTTGGGGGCCAGCTCTCCCAGCACGATGTGCAGGAAAGTGATGAGGGAGAAGGCGAGAATGAAGGAGACCGTGGTGACCAGGGTCGGGGAGGTGATCCCGGCCAGCCGGAAGGCCGGCTCGATCATGTGGGCCAGGAAGGGTTCGCCCAGCCATCCGAGACCGAGGCTGGCCAGCGTGATGCCAAGCTGTGTCGCCGAAATGTAGGCCTCGAGGTGGGTGGTGATATGCTTGGTGACCAGGGCACGCGTGTCTCCCTGCTCGATCAGGGCATCAAGCTGGCTGCCGCGGATCTTGACGACGGCGAGCTCGGAGGCGACGAAGAAGCCGTTGAGCAGGACGAGGGCGAGGATCGCCAGCAACCTGAGGAGAATGACCTCCCCGGATTCCCAATGGGTGGCGGGCAGTTGGGCGGTTTCCCCTGCCGCCACCGCCAGAATGGCGGCAACGAACGGCATGAGGAAACTCAGTTAGCGCGGCGGCAGCAGGTTCCCGAAACGGGAAGGACGACGCGGGAGTCGCACGGAAAGGGGTGTGCGACGGGGAAATTCATGGGGGAGTGGACCAGGGGAATGAAGCGGTGGGCATCTCGAACCAGGCTCCGCGGGGAGCGGAGTCGGATGCCCCGAAGCTTGGTTACCAGCTGGACTTGGTGACGCCGGGGATCAGGCCGTTGGTGGCCAGCTCGCGGAAGGTGATACGCGAGATCTTGAAGCGGCGCAGGAAAGCGCGGCGACGACCGGAAATCTGGCAGCGGTTCACCACGCGGACGGGACTTGCGTTGCGGGGAAGCTGGCTGAGGCCGATATAGTCCTTCTTTGCCTTGAGCTCGGCACGGAGTTCCGCCCACTTAGCGACGGTTTCGCGCTTGCGTTTGTCTCGTTCGAGCCATGAAGTCTTTGCCATAGGGAGGGGAGAGGATAAGGGGAATGGCGGCCACGGCAAGAACTTTTTTCACTCTTTCTGAATCTCCCCTTTCTGGTTGCCGTCGGGGGAGCCTCCGAGCCATCGATAGGGAATGAGCACCAAGGCCGTCAGGGGCAGGCAGTCGCCCCGTCTGATCATCTCCGAGAGCGAACAGGGGGCCGACATGCTCCATGCCACGGGGTTCCGAGCCCCGGATCCCTTCGTCTATCTGGAGAGCCGAGGCAAACGCTCGATCCTGCTGAGCGATCTGGAGTTGGACCGCGGGCGCCGCGAGGCGCGTGTCGACGAGGTGGTCTCCTCCAGCGAGCTTGAGAAGGCGATGGCGAAGAAGTCGGGGAGCAGGCCCTCCCCCGTTGCCGTGATCGCCGCTTTCCTCAAGGCCCGGGGGGGCGCCCGCCCGTCGGTCCCCGCCGACTTTCCGCTCGGTCTGGCGCATCAACTCGCCGAGCACGGCGTCACGGTGACTCCCGTCGAGGGAATGTTCCGTCCGCAGCGCGAGATCAAGACTCCCGACGAGATCCTGCTGATGACCAAGGCGACGCGCATCACGGAGGCGGGGATGGAGCGTGCCTTCGAGGTGATCCGAGCCTCCTCCGTGGGCCCGCGGAACGTCCTGCGCTGGGGCGGCGGCATCCTGACCTCGGAGCGCCTCCGCACCGAGATCGAGAGCACCATCCTGCGGGAGGGTGGCATTCCTGCCGGGAATTCGATCGTGGCCTGCGGGGAGCAGGCGTGCGACCCCCACGAGCGGGGGCACGGGCCGCTGAAGGCCAACCAGCTCATCATCCTTGATCTCTTCCCCCGCGCGGCGAAGAGCGGCTACTACGGGGACCTGACCCGGACGGTCGTCCGCGGCAAGGCGACCGAGGCGCAGGCGCGCCTCTGGGAGATCTGCCTGCTGGGGCAGAAACTGGCCCTTGGTTCCCTCAGAGCCGGTGCTGACGGGGGCAAGATCCACCGGGAGGTGACGGAGTTCTTCACCGACAACGGCTACCCCACCGAGCGTGTAAAGGGGCGCTGGACCGGGTTCTTCCACGGTACGGGCCACGGACTGGGACTCGACCTGCATGAGTCGCCGCGTTTCGGGGCCGCAACCCTGAAGGCCGGGCAGGTCTTCACCATCGAACCGGGGCTCTACATCCCGGGGGTCGGGGGGGTGCGTCACGAGGATGTCGCCCTGATCACGGCAAAGGGACACAGGCTCCTGAGTCGCTGCCCCAAGCCGCTGGAACTTTAGCGGCAAACGAAGGGGTTGATTTGGAACCCGGATCCTTGAACATTTTTCCCGCAAGGTTGTCCCAATATCACGACCCATTTGAATCATGACCTTTGAGCTCTACATCCTTCTGATCGGAGTTCCGCTGGCCTTCGGCCTCTGGGCCCAGTTCCGCGTCTCCTCCGCCTTCAAGACCTACAAGGAGATCCCCGCCGCCTCGGGTGTCTCCGGGGCCGAGGCCGCCCGCCGGATCCTCGCCGACGCCGGGATCAACGATGTCCAGGTCCTTGAGATCAACGACATGCTCGGCGACCACTACGACCCGACCGACAAGAGGCTCTGTCTCTCGACCGACGTTTACAACGGCGACTCCATCGCCGCCGTCGGGATTGCTGCTCACGAGTGCGGTCACGCCCTGCAGCACAAGCTCAACTACGGCCCGCTGAATCTCCGCATGACCATCGTTCCGGCGACCCAGTTTGCCTCCCAGATCCTGCCCTTCGTGATCCTGGGTGGCTTCTTCTTCCACATGACGCACCTGATCAACATCGGCATCGCCTGCTACGCGATCCTGATGCTCTTCCAGTTGATCACCCTCCCGGTGGAATTCGACGCCTCCAACCGCGCCAAGGCGATCCTCCAGCAGATGGGGATCATCCGCCCCGGCGAGGAGGCCGCCGGAGTGAACGCCGTGCTCAACGCCGCAGCCCTCACCTATGTCGCCGCCTTCGTCGCCGCGCTCGGCAACCTCATCTACCTGCTGATGGCCCGGAACAACGACGAGAGGTAGGGGGCTGCGAAGGTGGAAACCTGAAACTTGAAACCTGAGTAAGGGCGGAAACGAAAAAGGGCAGGGGCCCTGATCATTCCTGCTGCTGTTCAGGCTTCCCGATTTCTTTCGACCCCTTCAGGCTTCAGGTCTCAGCTTTGACGCCACTTCCTCCCGGAAGCGGCGGCGCCCTCTGGGTCCCTCATCTGCGGGATCGTCCGCGCCGTCTCCCGGCGGCTTGGTTCAGGTTTCCTATTTCAGGTCTCAAGTTTCATCCCTCCTTGCCCATGTCTCTTCCCGTCGTTCTCACCATTGCCGGTTCCGATTCCTCCTGCGGGGCAGGGGCCCAGGCGGATCTCAAGACCTTCTCATCGCTTGGGTGCCACGGCCTCACCGCCATCACTTGCATCGTTGCGGAGACGCCGGGGAAGGTGCGCTCGATCCAGGCGGTGACACCTCGGGTCGTGCGGGACCAACTGGAGGTGCTGCTCGCCGCCTATCCGGTGGGAGCGGTGAAGACCGGGATGCTCTTCTCCACTCCGATCATCAGGGTGGTCGCGGAGGTTCTTGCCGGAATGAAGAAGAGGCCACACCTCGTCATCGACCCCGTGATGGTCGCCTCGAGCGGCGACCCGCTCCTCAAGCCGGGTGCCGTGGCAGCCTACGAGAAACTCCTCTTCCCGATGGCGACCCTCATCACGCCGAATCTCGACGAACTCGGGATGCTGACCGGTCTGAAGCCGTCGTCGTTGCCCGGGATGCTCACCGCCGGCAAGAGGCTGACGGCGGGAACCGGCGCCGCCGTCCTGCTCAAGGGGGGGCATCTGCGCGGAAAAACCGCCACCGACATCCTGCTCACTCCCGATTGGGAGGAGCACGACTACAGTGCCCCGTTCATCCGGGGCGTGGAGACGCATGGGACGGGCTGCACCTACTCGGCGGCCATCGCCGCGGGGCTGGCCAAGGGGCTCCCCCTTCCCAAGGCGGTGGGGGAGGCGAAGAAATTCATCACCCGCGCCATCAGGGGTGCGCGGAAGTGGGGGAAGGTCGCCGCCCTCGATCAGGTCCAGCGCTAGGGCTTTACTCGATCACCGAGAGGGCCTGGGTCGCCTTGATCTGGCGGGCCTCCTCCTCGGTCATCCATCGCTCGGTGGCCGCCTGGCCCCAGGAGTCCGAGATGGCGATCTCGCGGGTCTTCTCATTATAGCCGACAATCAGGCAGACGTGGCCGGAAAGCGGGTCGGCCTGAAGGGGGATTGTTTTCTTGAGGGAGGGGAGGAAGGTGTTTTTCCACTCGTCCCAGTTGTTCACGGCGATGCGGTGTGTCATGCGGTCGTTGACCCGCTTGTTGAACTCCCTGGTGCTGTAGTGGGCGAAGAGGATCGGCTTGCCCGCCTCGATGAAGGGTTTGATCTCGGCGACGCTGCCCGTGAAGTTCCGCTGGGTGATGTTGCCCCCTGCGTCACGGATCATGGCGTAGGTGGCTGCCTGGATATCGCTGACACTGGTGCCGCCGCCGGCCTCCGTCTTGCCCGCCATGGCCAGGACATTCATGTCCTCGGCGAGTCCGTAGTAGCGGAGGATCCGCTCGAAGGTGGCCGGGACGCAGTACCCCTTCCGCCCCTGATCGACCATCGGCAGGTCGGTGATGATCACGTCGCCCCCCTCCCGGTGCTGGACTCGCTTGGAAAGCTCCGCCTTGGCCGCGGCGAAGGCCTTCTTTCCCGAGTCGGCATCCTCGAAGACCGACGTGGGGATGATCCTCAGCGCCACATACTCGTTCTGGGGAGCGGCCAGCAGGAAGGTGTGGCCGTTCCAGTCCCAACGCAGTCCCTCTTCCGCCGTCGTGGCGAAGCGTCCGGTCCTGACGGGTCGCGAATCCCCGAAGAGAGCCTTGAGAGCAGCCTCGAGCGTCGCCTTGTCCCTGCGCATGGCGTCCTGGCACCCCTTGAGCATCCCGTCGGTGACATTCAGCGGTTGGTTGGTGGCGGCGGCCTGCCTGCTCGCTTCCTGCGCGGAGCTGTAGAAGACGACATCCCCCTTGTTCGCAAAGAGGATGGCGACGCGGGCCGGCCTGTCGTTGACCCCCTGGAGGAAGAGGCTGAGGGCACGGGCGCCGAGGACCTTTGTCTCGGAGTTGAAGGTGTAGGGGTAGCGCCGATATCCGGCCTCCGAGGAGGTCTTCGATTCCTGAGGCCAACGGAGACGGTTTGCCACCACGGCGTCGTTTTCATCCCAGAGGCTCCCGGTGCCGAAGAGGGGGATGCCGAGGGCCTTGTTCACTTCCGCCGGGCTCGGAATGAGGGTCGCGGTGTTGCCTGAAATCCGCAGGGAAGTCGCCGAGGGTGATGGCGCGGGCGTGGCCGTCGCCGAAGGAGTGGGCGCTGTGGTCGGGGCAGGAGCAGTGGTCTCGGTTGGCGGGGTGGACTCCGGTGCCGGTGTCTCGATGGTCAGGGAGTCCCGTGGAACAAGAAAGGGCCTGTCGGCGGAGTTTCGGCGGACCATCACACCCTCCCCGTCTTCGGAAACCACCGTGACGCGCGTGCCCGCCGGGACCCTGGCAAAGCCGATCGCCTTGCCATCGGCCATGAGATCCATCCGCGCTTCCCTGATCAGGGTGCCGTTGCGGACGGGATCGGCCGCCATGGTTCCCGTCGGAAGCAGGGATATCGCAAGCGCGGGGAGAAGCATGATGAGGCGGGGCTTCATGCGGTATGCGCCGGATCCTGCACAACGCGGCGGCGTGAAGTCACGGAGTTATTGGTCCGTGGGTCTCCTTCCTTGCAACGAAGGAAGGGTGGTGGCTAAGGAGGGAATCGAACCCCCGACTCTATCTGCCCCCTCTGAAAAACCTCTTTACAGAGTAGAAGCGTCAATAAAATCATTGCGGGAATCTAAAAGTGATGTAAAAAAGATGTAACTTTTTCAGAGGCAAAAGTTCTATTCTCCCTTATGAAATCAGGCTCCCGAGACATAGGCCCTGCGGCCCTGTGTAAAATACAAGGCGGGACTCCCTGTTTTTATGAAGCTCTAGGGGTGATAAAAGTTCGATACAATGGCTTTTCTGCGTAAAGTCCCGGGATCTCCCTACTTCATTGCGTGCTTCCGTGACGCTGAGGGTGTGCTGCGCAACAAGTCCACAAAGCAGACAAACCGGGGAAAGGCTCAGGAGGTAGCAAGCGAGCTAGAGCGACAGGCCCGGCACGGGGCCCCCACGATGTCTGTGATCCTCAAGGCCGGGCGGCAACTCATGGCCCGGTTAGGACAGGCTGATGCAGAGCCCACAATCGAGGAGGAGTTTCTTTCCTTTCTGAAGCTAGGGGACAGGAGCGACAGCACGAAGGAACGCTATCGGCAAATCACGGAGGAATTTTTGGAGCATCTAGGGCGAGGGAAAAAGCGTGTGCTTACCTTGTTGACTGCCGGGGAGGTGGAGGAATTTAAGGTGAAGCAACTCGGCAAGGGGCTTGCGGGTAAGAGTATCAATATCAAGCTGAAGATGATCCGCTCGGCTTTGGCCCGGGCAGAGCGTGCCGGGCGCATAGAGCGCAACCCTGCGGCCCTTGTGGACAATGTGAAGGAGCAACCAGCGGGGCGGGAGGATTTCACCCCGGAACAGATTACGGCCCTCCTGCGGGCCTGTAAGGGCTTCAAAAAGGAAAAGGGGGCTGATTGGCACGGGCTCGTGATGGTGTGCTACTACACCGGGTGTAGGCTCTCGGATGCGGCAAACCTACGGGCGGGGGATGTTCACCTCGACGGGCAGCCCGCTCCCTTCATCGAATACACGGAGAAGAAAAAGAGGAATTCCCCAAAGGTGAGGAAAACGCTCCATGCTGATCTCGTGGACTATCTCATTTCCCGGCCCTCTGGCGATGATCCGACTGCATTCCTTTTCCCCCGGCTGGCGGAGCGTGGCACGGGTGGGGAGCATGGGCTTTCCGGGGAGTTTGTGGCCCTGATGAGTGAAGCCGGGATAGAGAGGAGAGTGATCCGTGAGGGCACGGAGAACGGAGGGAGAAGGATCTACAATCTTTCAGAGCATTCCCTGCGGCACGCTTGCGTCTCTCAGCTACAGGAGGCGGGAGTGGAGGAGTCTCTACGGATGCAGATTGTGGGGCACGAGGATAAGGAGGTGCATCGAAACTATTCCCACGCACGGAACAAGGCGGCTGCGGCAGTTCAATCTCTCCCCTCTGTGCTGCCGGGTGCGACTCGGGCGAAAAAGACAAAGGACGGGATCAAGGCTCCGGGCTCCTCTAGGAAGAAAAAGCATGGAGGCTCCTAAAGCGTGCAGCAATTCAGCAATACCCGTTTTTTACCCGTAACCACTTGTCGTTGAATGAATAGAATTGCTGCAAATCTCTTCAGCAATTGTGCAGCAATCGGGGGTATTGCTGCAAAGATGGAGGGCTAGGGCTATGGCAAAGAACAAGTATCAGATTCCCAAGATGTCGCTTTCGGACTTTGGGGATACCGGGGAGGCCCTTATTGCGGCCCGGCTCGGGGAGCTAAAGGAATATGTGGAGATTGCTGCATGGCTGCGGGCTTTCTACATGGTGAAGCATGGCCCTCCTGCGGTGGGTGATTTGGAGCGGGTAAGGGGGTGGGCTGATAAGTTGGGAGGGGCTATGTTGGATGCTCTTCATCAGGGCGATGCTGCCTTTTTTAAGGCTCTCTCCGAACTCATCCCTATTTCAAAGCCGGGGGATTGCGTGGCCCCCATAGATCATGAGTTAATCCAGCTAAAGCTGTTTCGTGATCCTGCGGACTTTCGGAATTTTGTGGAGATGGAGAGGGAGAAAATGCCTCTTCCTGATAAGAAAAGAATGCGCGCCGAAGCAGAGGGCTTTCATCGTTGGTTTGTTGAGTTTTTTCCAATCTGGCCCGCGACAATTTCAGAGCTTCATGAATATGTGCGCCTGCGATTTCCTTGTGATGAAAAGTCAGTTCGTGATGCAGTGAAGCGGTTGGGTTACCCGTTCAGGAAGGGGAAACTAGGGGCTCCCAAGGGGAGGAAATAAAGGGGGGTTAAAACATTTAAGCCCGTTTTTACGGGAGGGTGGTTTTGACAAATTGTGTGAGTTGCTATGAAGCAACTACTACACACAACAACTAGAAACACACACGAGGCCGTCAGCGTGGCCCCGGAGTGGATAAGGCTTCCCCGTCCGGGTGAAGTAGAACCCCGAACCTCACTCTCTCGCGGCGTTCTGTCGCGGCTTGCAACGGAAGGGAAAGTAAAAACCCTCACCACAAAGGAGCCCGGCAAAAGGCGAGGCTGTCGGCTGATTCATCTCGGCAGTCTGCTTTCTTACCTTTCCAGCCTTGCGGAAGGGGGAGAGAAATGAGCGGCCCGAAAAAGAAAAGGATACCATTCCCATACCCGGAGAGGGCATCCCTAGAGCGGCATCTGATCGCGGTTGATGTCCCCGAACACCTGCGAAAGCAGGTCATGCGACACACCTACGGAGGGCCCGTGTCTGTGGACTGCGTGCTGTGTGGTGGGGTGATCTCCAACTCTCAGGGGGATTGTGGATGCAACCCTTACCCGGTGGCGCATACAGGAGAATGCTGCAATGACTGCCACACGGAGAGAGTAATTCCTGCAAGGAGAGGGCTGTTTGATGCTCTGGCTGCCGCTATTGATGCGAGTTGTAGGAAGGCGGTTCGAGAAGCCCTAGAGGAGAGAGAAGCAAGGAGAGCGGGGAAATGAGTGGCACGGAGATTCAACCTGAGCTTTCGGGCGTGGGGAAAACGGGCTCCTCCCGGGAGAGTTACCGGGCTTATCTCGCCTCTCCTGCATGGCAAGAGAAGCGGGAGGCGGCATTTAGGCGGTGCGGTGGTATTTGCGAGGGCTGCAAGTCGGCCCCTGCAACGGAGATTCATCATGTCACCTACGAGCGATTCAAGAGGGAGTTGCCCGGTGATCTCGCGGCCCTCTGTCACGCTTGCCATAGAAAAGCGGATGAGAGGCAGCGGGTGGAAAAGGAGATTGAGAGGCAGGAATCTCGGAGACGGAGGCTGTGGACATGAGCAGCCCCACACCCCTAGAGCGGGCAAAGGCCCGACTATCGATCCCCGAGCTTTGGCACTTGCGAGGCTGGCCCGGGAAGCCCGGCAAATCGTGCAAGTTCCCCGATGGGACGGAGAAAAGCAACTCAGCCTCTATCTTTAAGGATGGGATGCTCCTGCACGATTTCCGAACCGGGAAAACCTATGACGGCCCGGCCCTGATTGCAGAGGTTGAGAGCCTTCCGCTCTCGGAGGCTGCCCGACTCTTTATCAGGCTGTCCGGTGTGGGTGCGGGTGATCCCGCTCCCCCTATGGTGGCGCGGCGGGTGGCCCCGGAGCCTGTGCGGGTGAAACCTGATCTTGCCCGGTTGCGTCTCTCTCTCCCTACGGAGTCGGAGAACCTGGCCCTCGGGAAGATGCGGCAGCTTTCAACGGCTGCGGTGCGGGAGGCGGGGGAGCGGGGCTTTCTGTGGTGCTGTGACTCACGGGAAGGCCGTGCATGGTTGTTGCGTGACGCTGCCGGGTGGGTGGCTGTGGCGCGGCGGATGGATGGAAAGGGGTGGGAATGTATTTACGGAGCAAAGGCCCGACTCGTGCGGGGCTCTCGTGCAGCGTGGCCCCTTGGAATTGAAGAGGCTTTATCTTTCCCGGCAATTGCTCTCGTGGAGGGAGGCCCTGATTTTCTGGCTGCATATCACTTCATCCTAGAGGCGGGAGTTTCCGGGGATGTGGCCCCTGTTGCCATGCTCGGAGCGGGCCTGTCCATCGATAAGGAGGCGATGAAGTTTTTTACAGGGAAGCGGGTGCGTATCTTCATCGATGACGACGAGGCCGGGCAGATGGCCTTTGCCCGGTGGAGCGGGCAGCTTGCCCTCGTGGGGGCTGCGGTGGATGGCTTCAATTTCTCGGGCCTGATCCGGGGTGACGGGGAACCCGTGAAGGATCTCAACGACTGCACGCACCTTTCCCCCGAGTCTGCAGCCCGGTGGGGAGCGACTCTCTCGGGGATGATGAAATTTGCACCCCGCGATGCTGTGCCTACGAAGGCCCCGGGTGGGGCTGGCAATCCCCCGGGCTCTCCCGGTGGATGGTGGACGGCAGCGGAGCGTGCCGCAGTCAAGGGGACTCCTGTAGAGGGTGACACTCTCCTAGAGGGCCTTGCCCGGATGCTGTCGGCCCGGGTGATCCTTCCCGATTGGAAGAGCAATATGAGGAGGGCCCTATGCCCGGCGTGATTCAAATCCCTCCCGCTGAGAGTGAAGGGATTCAGATTCCATCTTTCCCGGTGGATGCTCTGCCCCCTGTGCTGCGAAACATCACGGAGGCAATTGCCGAGGTGACGCGAACGCCTTTGGATTTAGCGGGCCCGTGTGTTCTGGCGACAGCTTCCGCCTGTTTAGGTGGAGGGCTCAAGGTGCGATCTGCTCCCGGGCGGATGACTACCCCGAACATTTACCTCCTCGTGGTCAAGCCCTCGGGCGCGGGCGGCTCGACTGCGTATCAACACGCAACGGCACCCCTGCGCGGGTTCCAAGCTGCCGAGATGAAGGTTTATGATTCGGAGACACGCCCCCGGCTGGAAAGGCGGAGGGCAACGCTGCAGAGCGATATTCAGCGCAAGGTGAAGGAGCGAGGCGAGGCGTTAAAGGGTGGCGAACTTGGGAGGGCCCGGGAACTAGAGGATGAGTTGGACGGGCTGAATGTGGAGATTGCCGCTGTAGAGGCCCAGCTTGTCCCCCCGTTCTACCTCGTGGGAGATGTCACCCCGGAGCGGATGGCGGGCATCATGGAGGGGCGCGGTGGAGTGATGGCGCATTTTGATCCTGACGGCAGCGACACAATCGCGGGCCTTCTCGGAATCCTCTACTCTAGCGGCGAACACGCCCGGGACACCCTGCACCTCAAAGGTTACACAGGGGAATCTCTCTCCATTTCCCGGCAAGGATCAGGAAAGGGCAATTCCTCGAATGTGTTCCTAGAGTCCCCCTGTCTGGCGTGTCTCTTTGTGGTCACTCCCGACATTGCAAAAAAGCTGACGGGCTCGGAGCGGATGAGGGAGGGCGGCTTGCTGCCCCGATTCCTGATTTCGGTTTCCCATGCCCGCCCTCAGCCTTGGGATGACAAGGCCCGGGATATTCCCTCGGAGGTTGCTGCAGATTATGAGCGGGCAGCCTTTGCCATGCTCAACAACTACAGGAACAAGGGGCTCGGGGAGATTGCACCGCTCGACATGGATCAGGAGGCCCGGGCTGTGTTTGCAGAGCATTGGTTGGGATTTTGTGAACGCTACGAGCCCGATAGTGCATCCTTTGATGCCCGGCACACGGAGAACGCAATACGCCTCTCCCTTGTGCTTCATGCTTGGGAGTGCGTGGCTCTTTCTGATCCCGGCAATCCTGCGGATGTGTTAGCTCACGAGAGGCCCCTGTCGGAGCAATCGGCGCGAAACGGGCTGCGGTTGCTGGAATGGTTCAACTTCCATCAGGCCGGGCTCCTAGCTCCTCACAGGGAGGCGGCTCGGGCTGGGAAGCTGGACAAGGTGAAAGCCCTCTGCCCGAAAAAGGATTACGAGATTTCCGCCCGGGATCTTGTGTCTGCCCGGATTGCCTCCGATGCGAAAGAGGCAACGCAACTTCTAGAGCAATGGGTGACGGAAAAGGAATGCGTGAAGGATGAGGCGGAGCCCACGGGTAAGGGCGGCAAGCCCCGCTCCCCTCGTTATCGATTCCCGAGAGGCCGGGTGTAGGCCCCGGGTATTGCTGCAAACGCTGCCCTTTTTGCTGCGGTATTGCTGCAAAAGGGCAGCGGCCCCGGGAGGTTGATTCTAAAAGGCTCGCCGGGCAATCGGTGGCGGTATTGCTGAATTGCTGCAATTGCTGCAGGGGTAAATCGTGACGGGTTGAAAAGGCCGCTAGTTCACTCCTTCGTGGGAGCGTGTAGCGCGCTACCTTTTGCTCTGCACATTCGCCCGCCCCCCTTTGAAAATCAGATGTTCCTATTTTCTTACAGACAGCGTTCTTGAGATTGAGGCTGGATCCCAAATTGTGTTGCCTGCTTGGGATGCCGTGATGGTAGTAATGCCCTCCTTCAGGATCGTTACCCTTTTGCCCGAAATTGAGGCGACAGTGGGATCAGAACTAGTAAAGACCAAGGGGAGACGCGATGTCGTCGACGCGACCAAGTCGTAGGGGGCCGCTCCAACCTTCTTAGCTGCCAATGCCGCAAAAGTTATGACTTGAGTGTTCTTCGAGACAGACAGCGTTCTTGAGATTGAGGCTGGATCCCAAATTGTGTTGCCTGCTTGGGATGCCGTGATGGTAGTAATGCCCTCCTTCAGGATCGTTACCCTTTTGCCCGAAATTGAGGCG